>Ga0123357_10000010_pt1 | contig 190233 bp, 172 predicted proteins | sample TergutEmb28metaG_FD_89873 | JGI IMG/M metagenome (GOLD analysis project Ga0123357, IMG submission 89873) | Embiratermes neotenicus P4 segment gut microbial communities from Petit-Saut dam, French Guiana - Emb289 P4 | ecosystem: Host-associated > Arthropoda: Insects > Digestive system > Gut ...
CGCCGCCACCGAGCACATGGTAAAACTCGAACAATCTCCCGAACGGGTCAAGAGCTTCTTCCAAGACCCGCACGTCAAATATGCCGCTTAAGACTTCATACTTCTGCTGGCCGGATCAATAAGCCGGGGTTGTCCATAAACGTGCGCCTCCCCGCTTGGCTTTCTCCCTTCCTGACGCGGAGGATGCTGATCTGCGTGCTGACCGGCTTCAGCTCCGGAATGCCGCTGTTTTTGCTGCTCAACATGCTGCCCGCCTGGCTGAAAACCGAGGGGATCGACCTCAAGGACATTGGCCTCTTCGCGCTGACGCAATTTCCCTACACCTGGAAATTCCTGTGGGCGCCGCTGGCAGACCGTTACGGGTTCTCCCTGCTGGGGCGGCGGCGTAGCTGGATGCTCGCCATGCACATCGCGCTGATCGCGGCGATTGCCTGGCTCGGATCCTTTTCCCCGCGCGCCGATCTGCCGACCATTGCGCTGATCGCCACCCTGCTCGCCACCTTCTCGGCAACGCTCGATGTTGCGCTGGATGCCTACCGGCGCGAACTGCTCGACGACAACGAACTCGCGCACGGCAACACGGTGCACGTCAACGCCTACAAACTCGCCGGACTCATTCCCGGGGCGCTTGCGCTCTGGCTTGCCGCCTTTTTGCCGTGGAGCGTGGTGTTCGCGATCGTGGCCGCCTTCATGCTGCCCGGCCTCGCGATGACGCTTCTGGTGCGCGAGCCGCAACGGGCATTGCCGCCGCGCACCCTGTCCGAAGCCGTGCGGAGGCCGCTGACCGAATTCTTTGGTCGCGCCGGATGGCAGCAAGCCTTGATCGTGCTCAGTTTCATTTTTTTCTACAAGCTTGGCGATTCGCTGTGCACCGCGCTGGCGACACCCTTCTATCTGTCGATGGGCTTCAGCTTGCAGGAAATCGCGATCGTCGCCAAAAACGCCAGCCTTTGGCCCTCGATCATCGGCGGAGTGCTCGGCGCGATCTGGATGCTGCGCCTGGGGTTGAACCGCGCGTTGTGGCTTTTCGGCGCCGCGCAAATGTTCGCCATTCTCGGCTTTGCCGGACTGGCCGCGCTTGGCGCCGGCGAGGCCGACACTGGGCGTCTGGGCGCGCTGGCGCTGGTCATCGGCGCCGAAGCCTTCGGGGTTGGATTGGGCACGACCGCCTTCGTTGTCTACATCGCCCGCTGCACCCACCCGGCCTACACTGCGACGCAGTTCGCGCTCTTCACCAGCCTTGCCGCCGTGCCGCGCACCTTCGTCAATGCGAGCGCCGGATGGCTCGTCGAATATTTCGGCTGGGTCGATTTTTTTCTCATCTGTTTCATCCTCGCGTTGCCGGGGATGTTGCTGCTCTTCAAAATAGCCCCGTGGAACGAACGCCATGAATGAATCCAGCACCGCCGACCAACTGATCGCCGCCGCCCGCGCGCTTTCCGCCGCGCTTTCCCCATTGGGTTTTGCCGCCCCGGTCAGCCATGTCTATAACCCTCTCGATTACGCCTGGGCGGCGCACGAACTTTATCTCTCGCGCTACGGCAACGGAAAGAAGCGCGTCGTCTTCCTCGGCATGAATCCCGGTCCCTTCGGGATGGTGCAAACCGGCGTGCCTTTTGGGGAAATCGAAATGGTGCGCGGCTGGTTGGGGATAGAAGCGCCGGTACAAAAGCCGGCGCGGGAAAATCCGAAACGCCCGATCGAAGGCTTTGCCTGCCTCCGTTCCGAAGTCAGCGGCAGGCGGCTCTGGGGGCTGTTCCGCGACCGTTTTGGCGACGCGGAAGCGTTTTCTGCCGATGCCTTCGTCGCCAACTACTGTCCGCTCGCCTTTTTCGACCAGGGTCGCAACCTCACTCCGGACAAGCTCCCGGCGCAGGAAAGCGCGCCGCTCTACGCCGCGTGTGACGAACACTTGCGCCAGATCGTCACGGCCTTGCAGGCGGAATGGGTGATCGGCGTCGGCGCGTTCGCCGAAACGCGGGCGGCCACCGCGCTTGCCGGACTGCGGACGGCGGGCGTGGCTCCCCGGATCGGACGGATCCTGCATCCCAGCCCCGCCAGTCCGGCGGCGAACCGGGGCTGGGCCGAAGCGGCAACGGCGCAACTACGTGCCGCCGGAATCTGGGAATGATCCACCTCGCCTCACGCAGCCCGCGCCGGCGCGAACTGCTGGCGCAGATCGGCGTGCGCTTCAGCGTTCTGCCTTTTCGCGCCGCGCCGCGCGAAGACCGGGAAGTCGACGAAACTCCGCTGGCAGGAGAGCTTCCGGAGGATTACGTGCTTCGTGTGGCGCGCGCCAAGGCCGCCCACGGAGCGGTGCTGGCCGAAAGGCGCGGACTGGCGGCGCATCCGGTGCTGGCCGCCGACACCACGCTCGAACTCGACGGACGTATCATCGGAAAACCGGAAGATGCCGAGGATGCCAGACAGATCCTCGAATCCCTCTCGGGCCGCACACACCGTGTCCTGACCGCCGTCGCGCTTTGCCGCGCGGGAGTTGCCGCTTCCGAACTCTCCATCAGCGAGGTCAGTTTTCGCATCCTTTCCGTAGCGGAGATTGCCGCCTACATCGCCAGCGGCGAGCCTTTCGACAAGGCAGGAGCCTATGGCATCCAGGGCCGGGCAGCCGTCTTTGTCTCCCACCTGTCGGGCAGCTATACCGGCGTAATGGGCTTGCCGCTCTTTGAAACCGCGCGTTTGCTCGAAGACGCGGGGTATTCTTGGAGATAGCGTTTTCTAAAAATTTTCTAAATTTACTTAAATAATGTTTCGCTACTGTAGTGCAACATAACTAATAATTATTACAGTAATTTAGAAAATCATAAAAAAGAGCCTAACTTGAGCGCGCTGCCCGGTTGACATTCAAAGGGCTGCAACTAAGATCAGTCGCAAGAGGATGCAATGTCGAAACAGGAAAAACTGAGCGAAAAGCTGCTGAACCCGCAGACTGTCATGACATGGCAGGAATTGGCGACGCTACTGCGTGGCCTGGGATACCGGCAGATAGAAGGCAGTGGTTCCCGCGTTAAATTCGACAATGGCAATCCGCTTGCGAGCATCTGTCTGCACAGGCCGCATCCCGGCAACGAATTGAAAGCCTATGTGAAGCGCCTGGTGGCAGAACACCTGAAAGAAGGAGGGATGATCCGATGAGCGATATGCTGAATTACCGTGGTTACTACGGCTCCATTGAAGCCAGTCCGGCGGATAACTGCCTGTTCGGAAAGCTGCAATTCATCCGCGCTCTGGTGAGCTACGAAGGGCAAACGGTGGCGGAGCTTGAACAGGCGTTCCACGAAGCGGTGGATGATTACCTTGCAGACTGCGAGGAGGCTGGCCGTTCCCCGGAACTTCCCTGCAAGGGGTCGTTCAATGTGCGCGTGGGGCATGACCTGCATTTGGCCGCGAGTGTGGAAGCGGCCCGCCGTTCCATGACCCTCAACGATCTGACCCGTCGGGCGCTTGCCGCATATATTGATCAAGGCCGCAGCTTGGGATGCTCTGAGCAAGTCGAGCGGTAAGTGCGTAGGATGGGTTGAGCATGAGCGAAACCCATCGGAGTTCCAGAGGGAGAAATGATGGATTTCGCTTCGTTCTACCCGCCCTTGAAGCCAATCCGGCGGATAACTACCTGTTCGTTATTTGCACGCTCCGGATAAAGGCGTTTTCATCCATAACCCGGAGCTCGCGCTTGAGCAGTTTTCCTGTTCCGGTTCTTGGCAAGACGTTCATGATTCGTACTTCTTTCGGCACTTTGAAGCCGGCGAGTCTCTCGCGCACAAAACTGCGGAGTTCGTCAGCATCCAGCGTCATTCCACTTCGCAGTGCGACCGCCGCAACGACAGATTCACCCCAGTGTGAATCGGGTATGCCGAATACCGCGACTTCAGCAATTGCCGGATGGTCGGCAATAACATTTTCTATATCGGCAGAATAAATATTGACGCCTCCACTGATAATTAAATCCTTCTTGCGTCCCACAATATAGTAATAGCCGTCGATATCGCGCCGCGCGAGATCTCCCGTCGCAAGCCAGCCATCATGAAAGGCTTCTTCCGTTGCCGCCGGGTTGCGCCAATAACCCGGAGTCACATTGTCGCCCTTGACTTCAAGTTCGCCAATTTCTTCGGCTTCGAGCGGCTCGCCTGCATCATCGACAATTCTCATTTGCACGCCCGGAAGAGGGCGGCCGATTGATCCGGGATGAGTACGGTGGTCGATTTTTCCGAGCATCGACGCATGCGAAGTTACTTCCGTCATTCCAAAAGCGTGCAGCAGACGATCTCCCAGGATCCCAAGCGCAGATTCGAGTCGCGGCCCGACGATGGCAGCCGCTCCGTATTCGAGTGTTTCCAGCGAGGAAATATCCCTTTGCTGGCGATCGGGCGCATCAAGTATGGAATAAAGTACCGTGGGCACGGTAAACATGAAATTCACGCGATATTTTTCAATCGCATCGAATATGGCGTTCGTGGTTATTTCCGGCAGGAAAACAGTCGTTCCGCCCGCCAGCAAATGTACATAGGTAAAGATATTGGCCGCATGATAGAGCGGACTGCACTGAAGATTGACACTGCCTTTCTTGATTCCGACGAAGGCCTGGTATTGATCGATATCGGAAATCAGGTTTCGATGGGTCAGGATAGTGCCCTTCGGTCCGGAGGTGGTGCCACTCGTATAAAGTAGAACGGCAGGATCCTCCGGCTTGAGATCAAGCGGCAGCACAGGTGGATTCCCTTCTGCCAATAATTCCTCATAGGGCAGATCGCCGGATTCGGCAGTGTCGAGCGCGATGATGGCTTCCAGGCTTGGGATTTCAGTGCGCGCCTGCCTTGCCGATGCGATCCATTTTTCGTCGGCAACCAGCATTTTCGGGGTTCCATCCTGCATCAAGAGTACATGTTCCCGCGCGGTCAAACGTGTATTCAGAGGCATGGCGATAACGCCAATAACAGCAGTTGCAAGATATATTTCGACGTACTCTATTCGGGTATTTATTAAAATTGCAATCCGGTCTCCCTGGCAAACGCCACGGCGTCTCAGGCCGGCAGCGAGCCGGCTGACGCGCGAGCGCAGTTCCTTGAAGCTGAGGCTGCGTCTTTGGTCGATAAGAGCGATGGTTTCGTCGGTTGCAGATGGGTTATCGAATATGATATTTGCAAAGTTCATTCCTGAGTCTCCTGTTTTCTATATTTTTGAAAATCGATAGGGCTGTACGCGCAACGCGGCATTTATTCCGCTGCTTCGCGCATCAATTCCCGCCCGATCAATACACGCCGGATCTCGGAAGTTCCGGCCCCGATTTCATAAAGCTTCGCGTCACGCAACAAGCGTCCGGCGTCATAGTCGTTGATATAACCATTGCCGCCCAGGCACTGAATGGCGTCCAGCGCGCTTTGGGTTGCGGCTTCGGCGGCAAACAGGATCGCGCTGGCGGCTTCCTTGCGCAGCGTAATGCCGGCATCCGCTTTACGGGCCAGATCGCGCAGATAGGCGCGGCTCGCGCCCAGGCGGGTAAACATGTCTGCCAGCTTGGCTTGCACCAACTGGAATTCGCCGATGGGTTGCCCGAATTGCCGGCGCTGCGCGGCGTAGGGCAACGCCAGGTCCAGCGCCGCCTGCATGATGCCCACCGGTGCGGCGCAGGCGACCAGTCGCTCGTAGTCCAGCCCGCGCATCAACACCCGTACGCCGCCGTGCAGTTGCCCCAATAAATTGGCTGCAGGCACAAAGCAATTTTCAAAAACCAGCTCGCAAGTGCCGGAACCACGCATCCCCAGCTTGTCGAGTAACTGCCGTGCGCTCATGCCCTGGAACGCGCGTTCGACAATGAAGGCCGAGATCCCCGCCTTGCCGGCTTCGGGAGCTGTTTTTGCGTAGACCACGTAGGTATCGGCATACCAACCGTTGGTGGTCCACAACTTGCTTCCGTTGAGTACGAAACCGCCATCGACCGGATCGGCGCGCAATCGCATCGAAACCACATCCGACCCCGATCCGGCCTCGCTCATCGCCAATGCGCCCACATGCGTGCCCGCAGTCAGCGGCGGCAGGTAGTGCGCCTTCTGCCACTCGGTGCCGTGCAGCGAGATCTGGTTGACGCACAGGTTCGAGTGCGCGATGTAGGAGATGCCGATGGAGCCCGAAGCGCGCGAAATCTCCTCGACAATCATGGTGTGCGCCAGATAACCCAGCTCCGATCCGCCGAACCGTGCCTCTACGGTTGGGCCCAACAATCCCATCTCGCCAAAGCGGGGCCAGAGTTCGCGTGCGAAAGTGTCGGTGCGATCGACCTGTCTGGCCAATGGCGCCACCTCTGCATCAACAAAACGACGTACGCTGGATTGAAGCTCTTGCAATTGATCCATCTCTTGACTCCTCATCTCGCGCGAGGCGCGTTTCACGGTAAGGACGACGATGCCATGGGGTTGTCCCCTTCTCGTGCATGTCGACATGTGCCGAATATTATCATAAACGTACGAGCGTCCGTTTGTTTGTGGAATGGATAGAGTTTATAATCGGACATGTGTCAGTAAAAAATCACGATGGAACGCGCAAGCCACATTCAAAGCAGGAGTCACGATGACTATCACCCGAAATCTGGGAACAACCGTACATTCGTACGTTTTCAATCACGCCGAGTGCCAGTCCTTTTTGTGCGGATCCGGCAGTGCAGGAGCTGGCCGGGCACGCTTTCTTCGACGCACCCGGCGTGCAAAAGCCCACCCTCACGCTGCGCCAGCTTCCCGGCTTGACGCGCAAGTTCAAAAGTTCAACAACGACAAGGCATGACTTTCATGGATGCTCTCAATGAACCCGCCGCCAACGAAGCGGCCTATCGCCAATTACTGGCGGATCTCTACCAGGCTCGTCGACAAGCCCGGCTTGGCGGGTCTGCAACCGCACGCGAGAAGCATGTCGCACGTGGAAAGATGTTGGTGCGCGAACGTATCGAGGCGCTGCTCGATGCGGGCTCCCCATTCCTTGAACTGGCCGAACTCGCCGGCGAAGGCATGTATTCCGGCGTGGGGCCTGGCGCCGGTCTGGTGACCGGCATAGGCATGATTGCGGAGCGCGCCTGCATGGTCATTGCCAACGACCCGACCGTAAAGGGAGGCACCTATTTCGGCATGACCTGCCGCAAGCATGTGCGAGCGCAGCGTTTCGCATGGCAGCACCGCCTGCCCTGCGTAACGCTGGTAGATAGCGGCGGCGCTTTCCTTCCCGATCAGGCCAACATCTTTCCGGACGAAGGATTGTTCGGCAGCATTTTCCATAACCAGGTCGGCATGTCCGCCGATGGCATCGCGCAGATCGCGGTGGTCATGGGCGCCTGTACCGCTGGCGGAGCCTACATTCCCGCGCTATGCGACGAAATTGTCATCGTGCGCGGCCAGGGCTTCATGCACCTGGGCGGCCCGCAATTGGTACAAGCCGCCACAGGCGAGCAGACCGACGCCGAAAGCCTGGGGGGCGCGCAAATGCACAGCAGCATCAGTGGCGTAACGGATCACCTGGCCGAAAACGACGCGCATGCCATCGCTATCACACGGAGGCTGGTAAAGGAGTTGCCTCCAATGCCGCCGCTGCGACACCCGCGCGAGGTCTCGCGCCCTCCCGCGCGCGCCCCCACGGATGTATACGCGCTGATCAACAAGGATCCGAAAAAACCCACCGATACCTCCGCCATCCTTGAGTGCCTGCTTGATGCCGGAGAGATAAGCGAATTCAAGGCTGAGTTTGGCGACACGCTGATTACCGGCTTTGCGCGCATACACGGGTATCAGGTTGGCGTGCTGGCCAACAAGGGGGTGTTGTTCACCGAAAGCGCGCTCAAGGCCACCCATTTCATTGACCTGTGTTGCAAGCGCGATGTCCCATTGTTGTTTCTGGCCGACGTATCAGGCTTCATGGTCGGGCGCCAGGCCGAGCAGCAAGGCATCGCCAAGGCTGGCGCCAAGTTCATCACCGCAATGAGCGCGGCCCGGGTGCCCAAGTTCACTCTCATCACCGGAGGCTCTTACGGCGCAGGCTATCTGGCGATGTGCGGTCGCGCCTATCAGCCCAATGCAATGTTCATGTGGCCCAACGGACGCGCCGCCATCATGGGGCCGGAGCAGGCTGCTACCACGCTGGCCTTGGTAAAAAAACAGAACAAACTGGCTGCCAGGGAAAGCTGGAGCGCGGAGGAAGAAGAAGCGTTCAAGGCGCCGATTCGCCAGGAATACGAGAGCTTCGCCAGTGCGAGGAATTTCGCGCGCCACCTGTGGGTGGATGGCATTCTCGACCCCGCCGAGACTCGGGAAACACTAGCCCTGCTGTTGGATTTGGCGGCTCGCCTTCCACATCAGGACACACGTTTTGGCATCTTCAGGATGTAGAAGGAATCGACAGTTATGTTCAAGAAATTATTGATTGCCAACCGTGGCGAAATCGCCTGCCGCATTGCGCGTACCGCGCGCCGGATGCACCTGGATGTGGCGACCGTGCATTCCAGCGCCGACGCCTGTGCGCTGCATCTGCGTGAAATCGGTGAATCGGTGCTGATCGGCGATGGCCCCGCGCGCACGAGCTATCTGGATATCGAGGCTGTCATTGCCGCCGCCTTGAAGGTCGGCGCGCAAGCGGTACATCCCGGTTTCGGGTTTCTTTCGGAAAATCCGGCTTTCGCGCGGCGCTGCGCTGAAGAGGGGCTGCTGTTCATCGGCCCCACGCCCGAGACGCTGGCCCTGTTCGGCAATAAGGCGCAAGCCAAGGCCCTGGCCGAGAAGCTCGGCATTCCGACCGCTGGCGGCTTGCGCGAACCCTCCGATGATCCACAAACGCTGCTCGCCGCCCTGAAGCATTTGCCGACGCCCTACATCCTCAAGGCAGTGGCTGGCGGCGGCGGCAAAGGCATGCGCGTGGTACGCAGCAAAACACATTTGCGCGATGCCATCGAAGCCGCGATTCGCGAAGGCCGCTCCTCTTTCGGCGACGGGCGATTGATCGCCGAGCGCTACCTCGACGCGCCACGCCACATCGAAGTACAAATTCTTGGCGACGGACAGGGCGAGGTCACGCACCTGTTCGACCGCGAATGTACGCTCCAGCGCCGGCATCAGAAAGTCATCGAGGAGGCGCCGGTCACCAGCCTGCCCGACGAGATACGACGCCAGTTGTGGCAACACGCAATCACGCTGGGCCAGGCGACCCGGTACCTGGGCCTGGGAACAGTGGAATTTGCCGTGACCAGCAACGAGGTCGTTTTCCTCGAAGTCAACCCGCGCCTGCAAGTGGAGCACCCGGTTACCGAGGCGGTCACGGGGCTGGACCTGGTAGAACACCAAATCAGCACCGTAGTCGAGCATCGTTTGTCGGTCAGGGCGCCAGGCCAGACACAAGGCGTCGCGATACAAGCGCGCCTGTATGCTGAAGACCCGCGTACGAACTTCACGCCATCGACCGGGTTGCTGCAAGCGTTTGCTCCCCCGGCAGCGCTGGCTCGCGTGGATGCGGGCGTAGACAGCGGTTCGGAGATCACTCCTTACTACGACCCGATGATCGCCAAATTCATCGCCCATGGCGCTGACCGGCACAAGGCCATCGACCGGTTGCAGGCGGCCCTGCGCCAAACGACGGCACTGGGAGTAACGCACAACCAGGATTTTCTGATCGATTTGCTCTCGCAACCGGACGTACGCGAAAACCGGGTCAGCACCGAATTCATCGATCAGTGGCTCTCCACCATCGAATACCCGCAGCCGGAGGCGCGCGTGCTCGCTGCTATTGCGGTTTCATGCCTGACGCACATGCGCGATACCGGGGAGCGCCCGCCCTCGGTATGGAGCGCATGGTCGGACTTCACGGCCTGGCGCACACGAAGCGCAGCAGCGGACGATGCCTTGCCCTGTGCCGCTCCCGCTGGTCCCATCTGGATCCTGCGCGCCGATGCCAAAACGTCGTGGAAAATCGCCTTCACGTCGAGTCCGGACGATGGTTTGTGCGTATGGATAGACGGCACGCCGCACACCGTGCAGCTTTCGCAAAACCAGATTGCAACCGGTTTGGTGAGCGTGGATGGGATCACTTTTGCAAGTCAATGCCTGAGAGAGGGTTCCGATATCCACGCGCGCGTAGAAGACCGCAACTACCATTTCGAACTCATCCCCGTTACGCAAGGATCCGGCGCTGCAGCGGCTGCGCACCACGGTGCGGTGCGCGCGCCGATGATGGGACAGATCATCGCGATCCACGTACAACCCGGCCAGGCAGTACAGGCAGGCGACAAGCTTGCCATCCTTGAATCGATGAAGATGGAAATAACCCTGTTTGCGCCGGTAGCCGGAATCGTCAAATCGGTAGACTGCCAGATTCAATCGAAGGTCGAGCGCAACCATACGCTGTTTAACATCGAAGCCTGAAATAAGCGATTTCCTGCGCACAGGCCGCACAAGGCTCGCTTTGGTCGGAGCGCCCGACTTCCGCGCATCGGCAGCCGGGTTGGGCGGCGGTTCATTGAAATTTCACTTGTGCCGGATCGCCGACCTGGGTGCCGCCATGGGTTCTTGAACTCCGATCGCCCCTGCCACCAGTCTTTCATGGAGCTTGACGAGCTTGGCTTGCGAAAGCCGCCCGTCCGGCCTGTACCAGTTGCTCACGCCTGTAAGCATGGCCAGCACGGCGTAACTGGTGACCTTCGCATCGCGAATCGTCCAATACCCTGCCTTGGCGCCTTGTGAAAGGATGGACTGCAGGTACGCCTCGTAGCGCTTGCGCAGCGCGATCACGCGGACGTACTGCTGCGGGGAAAGGCTACGCAACTCCATGTTGCCGATGAAGACTTCTTCCTTGCGCGCCGTGTGCCATTCGGTATGGAAACGCACGAAAGCGAACAGCTTTTCGCGTGGATCGGCGATGGGGGACACTTGTGCGTCGAGATCCGACAGCAACTCGTGCAGGGTGCTCTCCAGCAGGACGGACAGGAATTCCTGTTTTTGCGGGATGTAGTTATAAAGCGAACCAAGCTTGAGATTGACATCGGCGGCCAGATCCCGAAGGTTCATCGCTTCAAAGCCGTAACGAAAAATGCGCGCAATCGCAGCCTTGCGTATCGCGCGCATCGTGTCAGCGCCGCTGACGCCTGGAGGACGCGCCATTTTGTGTGGTGTCCTGGGTAGTGTGAGCAGCAACCGCGCCTGACTGGGCAGCATGTTGCTGCCCGTTTTCAGAAATGCTCGAACTCGACCAGTTCGACATCCCCGCTGTGCCTGGGCAGCACGAAGGCAATGCATCCTCGACCGAAAAGTCCCATTTCGCTTCGATGGACCAGAACTTCCGGGTTTCCGCCAGCGGTGAGGTAGGTGCCGTTGCTGCTCTGGTCGATCAGGACGAAATACTCGCCGTTATATTCGATCCGGGCATGAACGCGCGAGGCGCGGCGGTCGCTCAGGACGATCTCGCACTGGCCTCCGTCACGGCCCATAAGGATTTTCTGCTTCTTCTGGGGGCTCAGGGTGATTTCCCTCCCCTGATGATGCAGCACCAGGCGGATCTCCACCGGGGCTTCGCGCACATCCACATCCTTCTTGGGAGAGGGGCTGCTGCTCCTGCTTGGAGGCCATTGACTCGGCAAATCGTTTTGCCATTCGATCTCATAGATGATGTGCGGTTTTTCATTCGCCGGCAATCCGTTGTCGGAAGGCAGGAATACCGGTGCGAGAACCGTGGTACGCAGGTCTTCGGGCAGCGCCTCGAAAATGCCGTTGCCGACAAAAATCTGCCCCGCTCCGGCACACTGCCGCAGGGACATCGCCGCTTCAAAGGCGTTCCCGGTCCAGCCCTTTTTGGTTTTTTCCGCCACTCCCAGTTCTGCTCCGATCCGGACGTTGAGCTTGACGCCGGAGTCGGGCGGCAAGGCGGTGACCCGCTGCTGCATCTGGACGACGGCGTACAGCATGCTTTCCGCAGTGTCGAAACTTGCCACGAGCATGCTGTTGTCGAGCACCACGAGAATGTTGCCGTTGCATGCCTCGACGGTGCGCTCCATTCGTTTGATGTAGCGCTCGATCAGATACATCGCTTCCGTAGTGCCGAGTCGTGTCTTCAGCATGGGGTCTTCGAGAACTTCGGCAAGGACAATGGCGCGTTCGTCGGTACTCATGATGTTTACTTCCAGAAGGGCGTTGACTTGAAACAAGGGTTAGTAGAAGGGGCGTTGGCTACCGCTTTCCATATTTACCACAGATCGTCCGGAAATTGCGACTCCAGGGTTCCCGCGCCCTGCTTCCGCTGCGCGGTGATATCGAGATTCCTGAAATCGAACAGGGAAGTATCGGCCAGATGGGATGGAACGACATCGGCAAGTGCCGCAAACACGGAGCCGGTGCGTCCGGGGTGCTGCCGTTCCCATTCCTGAACCATTTCGCGGATTTTCTGGCGCTGGAGATTTTCCTGGCTTCCGCAAAGATTACAGGGAATGATCGGAAAATTCATCCCCCTCGCGTAACGTGCAATATCGGCCTCGTTGCAGTAGGCAAGCGGGCGAATGACAATATGATTTCCATCGTCGGTTGCGAGCTTGGGGGGCATGGCCTTGAGTTTGCCGCCGAAGAAAAGATTGAGAAAGAAGGTGTGAACGATGTCGTCGCGGTGGTGTCCAAGCGCAATCTTGTTTGCGCCGAGCTCTTTCGCGGTGCGGTAGATGATGCCACGCCGCAGCCGTGAACAGAGTGAGCAGGTGGTTTTTCCGTCGGGAATCTTTTCCTTGACGATCGAATAGGTGTCTTGGGTGACGATGCGGTAATCGACTTCCAGGCGCTCAAACCAGGCCGGCAGGATATCTGCCGGGAAGCCCGGCTGCTTCTGGTCGAGATTCATCGCGATCAGGCGAAAATCGACCGGCGCGCGCGCTTGCAGGATTTTCAGCAGGGAAAGCAGGGTGTGCGAATCCTTGCCGCCGGAAACGCAGACGAGGATGGTATCCCCGGCCTCGATCATCCGATAGTCCCCGATGGCCTTGCCGACCCGGGTAAGCAGACGCTTTTCCAGACCTTCCAGCGAGCGCGAGCGTGCGGGCGCGTCCGCACGCTCTTTCCGGAACGCTTTTGCCGGAGTAAGGCTGATTTCAGAGATGCGCGCTGCGTCCGCCGTCAACATTGAGGATTTGTCCTGTGATGTAAGAGGCATCGTCGAGAAGGAAGGAAACCGCACGCGCGATGTCCTCCGCCGTGCCTTCGCGCCTGAGCAGGGAGTGTTCGACGATGGAGCGCCGTTCATCCCCGGAAAACAGGCGTCCGTCCTCAGGCCAGAGAATGGCGCCCGGCGATACCGCGTTGACGCGGACTTCCGGCGCCAGCTCGATGGCCAGGGCGCGGGTCAGAGTGAGCAGGGCGCCCTTGGTTGCGCAATAGAGCGGATAGCCGGCAAACGGTTTTTCGGCGTGGATATCGACGATATTGACAATCGCGCCGCGCGTCGCGCGCAGATCGGGCGCGAGGGCCTGGGAAAGGAAAAAGGGCGCCTGGAAATTGCTGCCGACGATATCGTTCCAGATCTCCGGATCGACACTTCCCAGCGGCGTCGGATAAAAAGAGGATGCGTTGTTGACGAGCGCGTCGATGCGCCCGAATCGCTCCCGCGCCGTGGAGGCGAGTTGCTCCAGTTCGGGAAGCCGGCACAGATCGGCCGCAGCGGCGCAGGCGGAACCGGGGCGCAGCGCGTTCAGTTGCGCCGTCAGGTCTTTTGCCGCAGCGCCGTTGTTGCGGTAATGCACGACGACATTCGCGCCCGCAGCATGCAGGTGAACGGCAATCGCGCGGCCAATGCGCCGCGCGGCTCCGGTAATGAGGACGGTTTTGCTGTTCAAGGCTACCCCTGTATTTCTTTGATGTCGTGTTTCCCGCTGTTCGTGCCGATGTGCCGGGCCGGGCAGGACGAGACAGCAGCAGGACCTTGTATTATGGGCTTTTATTCTTGTTCTTTCCATTATTTCCTGGATTCAAGTCTTTGGGATACTCTGAACAAGTCACCGCGCCGCGCGCATCTGCGGAGTTGGGCGGTCTGCGGCGTTGCAAATCCTCGCGATACCTTCAGGGTTCGCTGTGGTTTGCGTCTTGCATCCCATCCCAACCCGCAGCGCACGCTTACCGCTCGACTTATTCAGAGGTTCCCTTGCAGTCATGTCATTTTCTTCTCTTTCTCCTGTTTTTCTTCCCGGTCCAACGCCTGAATCGCTCGCCCGGAGTGCGCGGACGTCCGCGTTGATTGCCGATGAAATCGCCACGCAGGGAGGATGGATTCCATTTGCGCGCTATATGGAACTCGCGCTTTATGCGCCGGGTCTGGGTTATTACTCTGGAAGCACGCAGAAATTCGGCGCGAGCGGGGATTTCGTCACCGCGCCGGAATTGACTCCCTTGTTCGCGCAAACACTGGCGGCGCAGGCTGAAGAGGCGATGCGTTCAAGCGCGCCCCATATCCTCGAAGCGGGCGCCGGATCGGGAGCGCTGGCGGCGGATTTGCTGCTGGAACTGGAACGGCGCGGCGCCTTGCCCGACTCGTATGCGATTCTCGAACTTTCCGGCGATCTGCGGCGGCGCCAGGAAGAAAGGCTTGCGGCGAAGGCGCGGCACCTGTTGTCGCGCGTCGTCTGGCGCGATACCTTGCCGGTGCGCTTTGATGGGCTGGTGTTGGCCAACGAATTGCTCGACGCCCTGCCGGTGCATATTGTCGTCTGGCGCGAAGACGCTATTTATGAAAAGGGCGTAAGTTTCGGGCAGGAAGGATTTTTCTGGGCCGAACGTCCTGCACGCGGCGCCCTGCTGGAGCGCGCTCAGGCTATCGTCACGGAAAAAGGCATGGACGGCGGGAGTGAGCCGGAAAACCATCTGTTTTTATGCGAATTGCCTTACACGAGCGAGATTGGGCTTGCAGGCATGGCCTGGGTGGCTACCTGGGGCGAAATTTTGGGGAAAGGCGTTGTTTTGCTGCTCGATTACGGTTTTCCCCGGCGCGAGTTCTATCACCCGCAACGCTCCGAGGGGACGCTGATGTGCCATTACCGGCACCGCGCCCACGCCGATCCGTTCTTTCTGCCGGGGGAGCAGGATATTACGGCGCACGTCGATTTCAGTGCGCTTGCCGAGGCGGCAACCGGGGCCGGAATGGATCTGCTCGGGTATACGCAGCAGGCGACTTTCCTGCTCAACTGCGGCCTGACCGAAATTCTGGCCCGTACCCCGGCCGAAGATGTACGGCGTTTCCTGCCCTTGTCGAATGTGGTGCAACGTTTGATTTCTCCCGCCGAAATGGGAGAGCTTTTCAAGGTCATTGCCTTCGGCCGGGGAATCCCCCGGGGCAAGGCCCTGTTGGGATTCGTTCGCGGGGATCGTTCCCACGTCCTTTGATTGGTAAAAGGACACTCAGAACAAGTCACCGCGCCGCGTGCCTCCTGCCGAGCCGCCTCAAGGGAGGCACATGCCCACTCGGGGGGCAGCGAACGATAGTGAGCGTGGGGGGCGTTATATCCATCTGGGGAGTTGGGCGGTCTGCGGCGTTGCAAATCCTCGCCATAGCGACGGCTATGGCTGCGGTTTGCGCCTTGCATCCCATCCCAATCCGCAGCGCACGCTTACCGCTCGACTTATTCAGAGTGTCCTAAAAGGAGGAAAACTTCCTTTACTTTTGTTTTCGAGGGGCGATAATGGAGGGGAACGAAAGGAGAAAAACATGGAAACTTCAACAGTCTCAAGCCCCACAATGGCGATGATGCAGCCCTATCAGGCGAATCAGGCGTCCAATCAGACGAACCAGGTCAACCAATCCAACAACACGGCGACGCAGCAGGCGTCGGCGACCCAGACGGTTCAGTCCTTGCCGGAACCCCAGCGGGTCAATCCGCCGAATCTGGGACAAAAGGTCGACTTTTTCGCCTGAGTTTTTCAGCGCTTCTTCACAGTACTGCTCGCCGCAAACGGTAGAAAATGCCGTTTGCGGCGGTTTTTGCGCCGGAAGAATTTTTCGGACGGCTCCGCCGGATTCCACTGCAGTGTGCGCTTTGACACGCTTGCGTTGTGGATCGTCCTTTATTTTTCCACAAGCTCGCCGATAGTAAAAGAGCAACGGACGAAAGGAGTGTTTTCATGGAAGTATCCTCGATTGCGACGCTTGCCACGGCGATGAGCCAGGTGAAAACCGCTACCGACCTCAATACGACGGCTCTGAAAAGAGGCGTGTACATGCAAAATGAAAACGTGCTGACGCTGTTGCAGGCGTTGCCGCAGACTGCCAATCCTGCGCATTTGGGTCAAACGATCGACCTTTTTGGCTGATTTCTTCATCACTCTCCTCCTTAAAAGCGATTCGCCCGGAAACTTGTTTTCCGGGTTTTTTTCAGCGAATTTTCTAAATTAATTAAATAATACTCCGCTACTGTAGTGCTTTTCAATGCAAAATTCTTAATCCTAATTTAGAAAATGTCGGCAACGGGAACCCCGGAATATTTTCCAGTACCCAAGCATTGGCTTATCCGGGAAAGAAGTTTCAGACCCCCAAGGATACTCTGAACAAGTCGAGCGGTAAGCGTGCGCTGCGGATTGGGATGGGATGCAAGGCCGAATTTGCCAACTGCGCCACAGCGATACCTGAAGGTATCGCGAGGATTTGCAACGCCGCAGACCGCCCAACTCCGCAGATGCACGCGGCGCGGTGACTTGTTCAGAGTATCCCCAGGGCACTCAGCCAGGCGGCGATGAACTGCGCGCATTTTTCCCAATCGCGTTCAAGCATCAGACCGTGGCCCATCCCGGGGAAAATCGTGCACGTCTCGCCATAGGTGTTGGCTGTGGTTCGCACCACAAAGGCGGGAATCAATGCGTCATGCTCGGCGCCCAGAATGAGAAATGGCGGGCGGTTCATGAATACGGTCAGCGGCAGGCTGAAGAGCGACATATCCCATATCGCGCGCTGCGATTCGCGCTGGAACAGGCGGCTGTAGCGTTCCAGGTCGGCGGGGGAAATCTCCTGTGCGAAGACTGCCTCGCGCAACGCGCCGAGAGAAATGTCGCTGCCGTTCAAGGTATGGTTGATTTCAGTCAGCAACGAAGGTCGCGCCAGCAGCATCGAAAACTGCGCGAGTCCCAAGCCTTGCGGCGGCACCGAGCACATCAGGACGGCGGCAGGCGCTTCGTGTTCTTCCAGGAATTTCTGCACCACGAAGCCGCCCATTGAATGACCGATCAGCACCGGCGGGTTTTCAAAGCTCCGCGCTACCTGCGCCAGGTCGTCTACATAATCCTGCACGCTGTACCAGTCGATCCCGCCCGGATTGTGGCTGTTTCCATGGCCTCGCAGCGAAAGTGCGTGCACACTGTAGCCCGCTTCGGCGAACCAGGGGAGAAAATGCTCGTCCCAGACCCATGCACCGGCAAAGGCGCCGTGGACGAAGAGTAGCGGCGTCTTTCGTTGTATTCCGCGCGGTTTGCGCGAGAGGATTTCCAGCCCGGAAATCTGCTGCCGGAGAAGCTCTGGGGCAAGGCTGCGGGGAGTCGTTTTGCTGCGGTTCATTGCGGGCGAGCGAGAAAGAGTTGAGGAAATTCGATGGACAATGCCGTCCGCACTGCCTTGGCACGCGCCTCATGCAGCCGCGCAGGGATATGCGAGGGATCGGCACAGGCGCGGACAATCGCGGCGGCGTCGACATTGCGCATTGCGGCCAGAGCGCAGAGAAGGACAGGAGGCGCGTCGTAAGTGGGCACTGACTCTTGGTCAGGTGCTGCGCCGCGTCCATCGAAATCGGCACGACATGCCTGCAACAATTGCTCGAAACGCTGCGGGCGGCGCAGGGCATCGGTTTCTTCCAGCAGCGAAACCAGCGTCGCGGGACGCAATTCCGCAGCGCGGTGGATCTTTCCGTGGTAACGAACGGTGAGCAAGGCCAGGTCGCGGCACTCGCCGGGAAGCTTGAGGCGGGCGCACAGCGCCTCCGCAAGGTCGAAGCCCCTTTCTTCGTGGCCGTGGTGCCGTGGCCATTCGGCAGCCGGCGTATTCGCCTTGCCGAGATCGTGGCAGAGCGCGGCGAAACGCACCGGCAACGCGGATTCTTGCCGCGCTGCCGCATCGAGCGTCATCAGGGTATGCAGCCCGGTATCGACTTCGGGATGGTAGTCGGAACGCTGCGGAACGCCGAAAAGCCGGTCGACTTCCGGCAACAGGCGCCCCAGCGCCCCGCATTCGCGCAATACCGCAATCATCCGCGAGGGCTGCGCTTCCATCAATCCGCGCGCCAATTCCTGCCATACCCGTTCGGGAACGAGGTGATCGACCTCCCCCTCATCGACCATGCGACGCGCCAGCGTCATGGTTTCCGGGGCGACGGAAAAATCGGGAAAGCGCGCGGCAAAACGCGCCAGACGCAAAATCCGCACCGGATCCTCGACGAATGCCGGGCCGACATGGCGCAGGATCCGCGCCCGCAAATCGGAGGCTCCGCCGTAGGGATCGATCAGCGTTCCGGCTTCGTCCTTCGCCATTGCGTTGATCGTCAGGTCGCGCCGCGCCAGATCGTCTTCCAGGCTCACCTCCGGCGCGGCATGAACGGCAAAGCCGGTGTAGCCGTGTCCGGTTTTGCGCTCGGTGCGCGCCAGCGCGTATTCCTCATGGGTTTCTGGGTGCAGGAACACGGGAAAATCGCGCCCTACTTGCCGGAATCCCAGCGCGCGCATCCCTTCCGGCGTCGCGCCCACGACCACGTGGTCGCGGTCCTTGCGCGGCAATCCCAGAAGTTCGTCGCGGACATCGCCGCCAACGGTATAAATGCGCATGAATTCTTGTGGTTTCTCCGCCGGATCCGGCGGGTAGGCGCGCGGGTCTATTTCTGCGCTGTCATTTCCGCTTCGGCGCCTGCACGCCAGTCCTGCATCGCCGGCAATGCGCGCATCGTATCGCACCAGGCGCGGCTTGCTGGCGGAAGGGCGACGCCGTAGGTGTCAAAGCGCCAGACAATCGGCGCGTACATCGCATCGGCAATCGAAAATGGGCCGAAAAGAAAGGGACCGGCGGCGGAAAAACGGGCGCGGCAGGATTCCCACAGCGCGATGATGCGCGCGACATCGGCTTCGAGTTCGGGGCTTTTCTCGGTCTGGAGATTCCGGGCGCACACATTCAGCGGCATCCCTTGGCGCAGCGCGGAAAATCCGGAGTGCATTTCCGCGCTGATGGAACGCGCCTCGGCCCGCGCCGCCGCATCGGCGGGCCACAACGCCGGATGGCGTTCCGCCAGGTATTCGCAAATCGCCAGCGAATCCCAGATAACAAGTTCGCCGTCGATCAGGCACGGCGCCTTGCCCGAGGGCGAGTAACGCAGAATCTCGTCTTTTGTCTGCGGTTGATGCAAGCGTACGGAATGCTCGGCAAAGGGAATATCCGCCATGCGCAAGACGAGCCAGGCGCGCAGCGACCAGGACGAAGAATTCTTGTTGACGATGACGAGGGTACGCATGCCCTAGCGCCTTGCGTGCAAGCGAAAAACGTTCAAGCGTGCCTTCGGCGCTGCCGTTCCCAGATATTGCGGCGCGACGGCTTCGAGCGCAGTCGGTTCCCAGGCGGGATAGAGGCACGAGCCATCGCCGATATTGTCGATTTCCATCGAACGCAGGTTATCCGGCGACATCAACGGCCTGGGCAGGCACCACAGAAAGCCTGCCTGAAGATAGGCGAACAGGGGCGAGAGGCCGTAGACCGGGCGCGGGCAGCCGCTGATTTCTCCTGCATATTCAATCAATTGGCGCAAGGTGTAGATTTTCGGGCCGCAGAGGTGATAGACCTGTCCATGCGTGGAAGAGCGGGACAGCGCGTCGACAAAGGCGTTGGCAACATCTCCGATAAAGACCGGCTGGAAACGGGAAGTTACTCCGCCGACGAAGAAAACCGGGGTGAGTTTGAGCGCGCGGGCGAAGGTCGTCAGGAATCGGTCGCCCAGTCCGAAAATGACCGAGGGGCAAAAAACGGTCACATCGAGCTTGTCCTGCGCCGCCAGCACGATTTCCTGCCCTTCTCCTTTCGAGCGCAGATATTCGGAAGGCGCATCCCTTCCCGCATTGAGCGCGCTCATATGCAAAAGGCGCGAAACCCCGGCTTTCTGCATTGCAGCGACGATCTTTTGCGGCAATTCGACGTGGGCCGCAGCGAAATCCTTGCCATACGGATAACGCGAATCGCGGTCGTGCAGTGCGCCCACCAGATTGATCACGGCATCCTGTCCGCGCATCAGGCGCACCAGGGTTTCCGGATCGTGGATATTTTCCTGCGGCATCTTGACGGCGGGCAGCGTGATCAGTTGTTTGGTGCGTTCGCGGCGGCGCGTCGGAATTGTCAGTTCGACGCCCGGAACTGCCAGACGGCTGGTGATCCAGGTGCCGACAAAACCACTGCCGCCAAGGATGAGGATTTTTTTTGCGCTCATGTTTGTGCTCCGAAAACACATCGAAAAGGATAAGACAGGAATCAGGGCAGATTTTCGCTTGCAGCCGGAGGCGGCCCGGCGACGCCGACCGTCCCCAATCGCTCTTTCAACGACTCCGGGCGTCCGTTGAAGCGCGCGGCGTAATAGATGGTATTGCTCATTACTTTTTTCACGTAATCGCGGGTTTCGTCGAACGGGATGGTCTCGGCGTAGATGGCCCCTTCCAGCGGCTGGCTTGCGCGCCACTTGCGCGCCCGGCCCGGTCCGGCGTTATACGCGGCGGAAGCGAGCAAGGGGTGATTATCGAGCGATTCGAGGACCATACGCAAATAGGAAGTACCCAGCAGCAAATTAATGTCGACATCGTTGACCTTGCTTTGATGGTAATCCTTGATTCCGATTTTTTTCGCTACCCATTGCGCGGTCTTCGGCATCAGTTGCATCAATCCGGAAGCCCCGGCGCTGGAGCGTGCCTGCGTGACGAAGCGGCTTTCCTGGCGAATCAGGCCGTAGACCCAGGCATTATCGAGCTCCTGCGCCCGTGCCGCCGGCACCATCTGCTCAAGGAAGGGAGCGAGATAGCGCAAGCTGTAATCGTGCTCGATGTTTGTTCGCTCCGCCGTGGAAATGGCTCGATCATAGACATTGTTCTCGCGGGCCAGTTGCGCGGCGGCAAGCAATTCCCGATCGTTCATCTCACGTACCGCCCAATTCCACTCCCGCACGCCTTCCAGGCGCAAATCCAGCGAGAAAAAGGCCAATCCGCGCGCGATGCCGGGAATGCGCCCTGCACGCGCCAATTCCTCCTGCGTCGGCGGCGCGGCGCGGGGCGGAATTTCGATCGCCCGTCCCAATTCGTTATCAGCCAGATTTCCATAAAAATTGGGCTGTCCGGCAATGCGCGCAAAAAGAGCAGCGGCCTCCGCCCCCTTGCCTTGAACCTGCAATGCGCGGCCTTGCCAGTAAATCCAGTCGGGCTTGTCGGCCAAACGCGGCGGCAGTTGCATGATCGTTGCGCGCACCGTTTCCCAGTCGCCGGCACGCAACGCGGCACGGATTTTCCATTCCGTCACGTTATCGCTCATGCTCACGGAAGGATTGGCCGTAGCGGCATTGCGATACCAGCGCAACGCATCGGACTGATGCCGCAGCGCCCCCTGCCACGCAATCTGGCTCCAGGCCCAGGCGCGTTCTTCGGGCTCCAGCTTCGCCTGTAGCGACTCAAGCATATTTGCTGCCGCATACGGATCGTTGCGCGCCATGCGCTGCACCGCAAGCGCGGCCAATTCCTTTCCCTGCCGCGTTTTCTCCCAGCCTGCCGGCCGCTTGGCCAGATAAGCGGCGGATTTGTCGATTACGTTGTTGAATACATGCACGTCTGGCGTTTGCGCGGCGGGAAGATAATTCACCGTAACGCGTGCGGCGGCGACCTTGTTGGCCTCGAATTGCAAACGGAGACGCCGCCAGACTTCATCCGTGAAAACCTTTTTATCCTGGACCAGCCCTTCGATCACCGGAGTGCAGGCTTCCGGCGGATCCATCAGCGAAAACCACAGGGATAGCGCCTCATCCTCAGCGCTCTTGTCTCCTCGATTCCGCCGATCCTGCAATGCGTAGCAACGCAGTGCTTGATCCGGCTGCCGCAATTTGGGATATTCGGTGGCGAACGCCGTCAGATCGCCTTTCCTGCCCTGCGTCGAAAGCCAGTCGGCGCGGAGTCTTTCGCCGATGTATTCGCCATCGTGCCGTATCAGAAAATCGCGCAGCGGCTGCTCGCAGGAATCGTTGTTTTTATCTTGCAGGCATTGCAGCAATTGCCAATATTCGGCGTAGACGCCCAGAGGATGATCGCGCAGCCCCGGCGCCAGAAGGTTCAACTTCGCCCGATCTCCCACCCGGACAGCCTCGCGCGCGGCAAGAAAGCGTTCATCGCCGGGCGCCGCGATGGCGGGAACGATGAAAACAGACAATAAAACGGACAAAAAAAGGCGGAACATGAATCGGAGGCATGAAAAAATGACAACCAAAGTATGCGTCGCAGGATAGCATATCGCTCTGGCAAAATCGCCGGAACCGGCGTCATTGCGGCACGCAGCGCCCGAAGTGTCGGTGTTTTCCTTCACGGGCTGGCCCCGGTGATGGATTGGCGCTACAGTCCTTGCGCTGGACTTTCTCTTCCATCGAAACAATGTCTTTTCATGAGCACCGATCTCTCCGAAACCCCCGGCGCGGCGGACGATGAAAATATCCGTCGCCTTTTGCGGCGCTCCCTGCTCGCGCGCCGGCAGGCTTTGGCGGAGACGGAAGTCGTCCGTCTTTCGGCAGCGATCTGCGCTCGTCTGGCGACGGAATTTCCGGAGTTGGCGCGCGCTGCCGTCGCCTTCTGCTGGCCGGTGAAAAACGAACCGGATCTGCGTCCGCTGATGGGAGAGTGGCATCAAGCAGGCGCGCGAATCGCGCTGCCGGTGGTCGTTGGCGCGGATGAGCCCTTGGCCTTCCGCTCCTGGCAGCCGGGGCAGGCATTGCGGGAAGACCGCTACGGCATTCCCACTCCGGAGGCGGGCGATTTCCTGCTCCCGGAAGTCGTTATCGCCCCCGTTCTCGCCTTCGACGCCAATGGCTACCGCCTCGGCTACGGAGGCGGATTTTTCGACCGCACCCTGGCGGAACTTGCCCCGCGCCCGCTGGCGATCGGAGTCGGATTCGGATTCCAGCAGGTGGAATCCATCCGCCCCCAGCCGCACGACAAACGGCTCGACGCCGTGGTGACGGAGGAAGGGAGTTTGCGTTTCACCGATATTTGGGACTGATTTTCTAAATTAGACTAAAGAATTTATAGCTTAATGTCTTTACAGTAGTCTAGTATTATTTAACTAATTTAGAAAATTTAAACTCCGCCGAAGGCCGCAGGATGGGATGAGCGAAGCCAAACCCATCCTTTCTCCATCTGAGACTCTGCGTGCTGTCGTAGCGGTACAGGCTTGGCTTAGCGCTTGAATTTGAGCTTCATCGAGTGAAGCATGGCTTCGCGCAAAATCGTGTTGATGCGGGTTTGGTAGCCCTTTCCTTGCGATTTCAACCATTCCAGAACGCCGGCATCGACTCTGGCCGTGATTTGTTGCTTCAGGGGCTTGTGAAAGCGGCTGTGAACCGCGTTTCTGAATTGTTCGTCCGTGAGTTCCGGAATATCGCTGGTATCAATCTGTTCGTCCGGCAGGGAGGCCAGGCGGTCGATATTGTCGCGTTGCGCGTTTGTCAGGGGAAGCAAGTTCTCCAGGGAATAGCTAACTGTTTTCGTTTTCATATCGCTGTCTTTCTCGCGGTGTAGCGCGGCGAGCCGAAATGATGCGAACGATCTCCATGATTTTGCCAATACACAAGGCCTTATCCCGCCTACCCCACCGTCGCCATCGCTTTTCGCATCCGTTCCAATGCCGCTTCCAGCGTGGCGCGCGGGCAACCGAAGTTGAGGCGTAGCCAGTTCTTGCCCTCGTTGCCGAACGCGGTTTCCGGGGCGAATGCGGCGCCATCGGAGAGACCGACGCCGTGTTCCTCGAAGAAGCGCGCCGGATTCGCCAGCGGCGAGGCCGCGCCAAATTTTCGTTCGAGGCGCTCGGCCAGCGGACGGGCGTCGATCCAGGCGAGGTAGGTAGCTTCGACCGGAGTTGTCGCCAACAGCGGCATTTCAGCAATCGAGGCGCGCACGAACTCGCGGTGACCGCGCAAGCTTGCCAGCAACTCCTGATGCCAGTCCTCGCAGTCTTTGAAAGCCGCAGCGCAGGCAACGAAACCGAAAATATTCGCATCGGGGACGATGCCGCGCATTACGCCCTGAAAGCGATGGCGCAACTCCGGGTTGGAAATCACGGCAAACGCGCAGCCAAGGCCGGGGATGTTGTAAGTCTTGGAAGGCGCCATCAGCGTGATTGTGCGAGACGCAAATTCCTCGCCGAGCGTGGCGAACGGACGATGCTTGCGCCCCTCGTCGAGCACCAGGTCGCAGTGAATTTCATCGGAGCAGATCGTTATGCCGCGCGCAAGGCACAGGTTGCCGATGTCCCGCAACTCCTTTTCTTCCCAGGCGCGACCCACAGGATTGTGCGGGTGGCAGAGCAGGAAGAGGCTGTTCTCGTCGAGCGCGTCGAGCGCGGCGGCAAATGCGGCGAAATCCCAGCGCCAGCGCCCTTCTTCGAGCACAAGCGCTACGGTGTGGCGTTTCCGGTTGGAAAACGACGGCGCGGACAGGAATGGCGGATACACCGGCGTCGCGGTGAGGATGCCGCCGGAAACGGCGCGGCAGGCGAGATTGAGGCCGGGAACCAATCCGGGCAGCCAGACAATCCATTCAGGCGCAATTTGCCAGTCGTATTCGCGCGCCAGATACGCGCGGACAATCTCATTCAGCCCGGGCGGAACCGTGCCGTAACCGTACACTCCCTCGGCCAGGCGCGCGGCCAGAGCCTCCCGCACGGCGGGCGGCGCGGCGAAATCCATATCCGCAACCCACAGCGGCAGAATGTCGCGTCCAGCGTATTTGTTCCATTTCAGCGAATCGCCACCGTGCCGTGGCAGTGTTTGAGTGAAGTCGTATCGAGGCATTGCGGGCTTTCCGAGCTTTGTTGAATAATGCTGAATGTATTTTTCGCCTTATAATGAATAATTATCACAAAGGCGTATGATGGGTTGTGCGTAGAAGAATTCCGTCGATTTTATAAGCCAGATTTTCGGCGGATCTTTCTTGTGCCCTCTCAAGAAACCCATTTTAGCTTGCCATAACGTCCTGCTTGCCACAATGCCCGGTTCCGGATTTCTTCCGCGCGATTTGCGGCGAGACCCTGTGCTACCATTTTTGCTGTCCGGATCCATGAATTTCCACAACAAAATCTGTGGCTTCCAGCCGCAGCCTATTTATTTTCATTTCCGATAATGAGCAAATACTGGAACCCTCTTGTCCACTCCCTGACCCCCTACGTTCCCGGCGAGCAACCGCAGCTTGCCGATCTGGTCAAGCTCAATACCAACGAAACCCCATACCCGCCGAGTCCGCGCGCGCAGGAAGCGATGCGGGCCGCAGTCGACGGCGATCTGCGCCGTTATCCCGATCCCGAGGGGCAGCAACTCAAGGCGGCGCTCATGCGGCATTTTTCCGCCTGCGGCATCGCGCCGGAACAGATTTTTCTCGGCAACGGATCCGATGAGGTACTGGCGCATGTCTTTCTGGCGCTCTTCCGGCGCGAGCGTCGCGGACTCCCCTTGCCGCTCCTGTTCCCTGACGTGACCTACAGCTTCTATCCCTCCTGGTGCCGCCTCTACGAAATTCCTTGGCGCACGGCGGCGGTTTCCGGGCAGTTTGAACTGCGCATCGAGGACTATCTTCTCGGGAATTCTGCCGATGCGCCCGGCGGCATTTTGTTCCCCAACCCGAACGCGCCGACGGGGCGCCTTCTCCCGCTTTCCGATGTGGAACGGATTGTGGCTGCCAACCCGGAAACCGTGGTCGTGATCGACGAAGCCTATATCGACTTTGCCGGCGACGAACCCGCCTCGATTCCCACCGCAGTAGCGCTGATCAATCGCTTTCCGAACCTTCTGGTCGTGCAAACCCTCTCGAAAAGCCGCTCCCTTGCGGGCTTGCGTGTCGGGTTCGCCATTGGCAATGCAGAGCTGATTACCGGACTGGAACGGGTCAAAAACAGCTTCAACTCCTATCCGCTCGACCGTATTGCGCTTGCCGGCGCGGCGGCGGCGGTAGAAGACGAAGACTGGTTCGGGCGCATGAGGCTAGCGGTAATGGAAACCCGAGCGCGCCTGAGCGCCGGACTGGAAGCCCTGGAATTTGAAGTGCTTCCCTCATCGTCCAATTTCATCTTCGCCCGTCATCCCCGGCGCGACGCGCAAAGCCTGTCTGCCGCACTGCGCGCCCGAAACATCATCGTGCGGCACTTCAAGCAGCCGCGTATCGAACAATTCCTGCGCATCAGCATCGGCAACGACGAAGAATGCCAGCGCCTGCTTGTAGCCCTGGAAGAAATCCTGGCAGGATCGTAGCGGGCGATGGCAATCGCCCCGCACGACAATTTTCTAAATTACTGGAACAGTTCTTTTGTAAAACACAATACCATAAAGAAACATTCTTTAAGTTAATTTAGAAAATTGCCTGGAATTTGTATGGCTTTTCCGGAACAGCGCCCATTTCGGGCCATGCTAAAATCAATCCCCCTCAATAACCAAAAGAGCCGTTGCAACGCACAGCCGGGGCTTGAAAATTCCCCTCCGGCATGATGCAAGCGGGCTCACCCAACCGACTTTTCGAGGAAGCTATGGCGGGCCATTCAAAATGGGCAAATATCCAGCACCGTAAAGGGCGTCAGGACGCGCGGCGCGGCAAGATCTTCACCAAGCTGATCAAGGAAATCACTGTCGCTGCGAAAGGCGGCGGCGGCGATCCCGGCTTTAATCCACGTCTGCGTCTGGCGGTCGATAGGGCGAAAGCTGAAAACATGCCCGCCGACAACATCGAACGCGCGATCAAGCGCGGCACCGGCGAACTCGAAGGCGTCTCCTACGAGGAATGCCGCTACGAAGGTTATGGGGTCGGGGGCGCGGCGGTGATGGTCGACTGCCTGACCGACAACAAAACGCGCACCGTTGCCGACGTGCGCTACGCCTTTTCCAAGCACGGCGGCAATCTGGGCACGGATGGCTGCGTCGCGTTCATGTTCAAGCACTGCGGCCAACTGCTCTTCGCGCCGGGCAATGACGAAGCGAGACTGGTAGACGCGGCAATCGAAGCCGGCGCCGAAGACGTGGTGACCAATGACGACGGATCCATCGAAATCCTCACCGCACCAAACGATTTCGGCGCGGTCAAGGACACCCTGGAAAGGGCGGGATTCAAACCGGAGCTGGCCGAAATAACGATGAAGCCGATGAGCGAAGCCGAACTTTCCAGCGACGACGCGGCGAAAATGCAACGCCTGCTCGACGCGCTGGAAGAACTCGACGACGTGCAGTCGGTATATACCTCGGCGGTGTTCAGCGATTGAGGGGTGGTTAAGGGCTGCCGCGAAGCGCCAGGGCACTCGGCAAAAACCGCCCAAACTCCGCCGGTAGCGGCGAGCATTCCAGGCTCCGTTGTGAAAATAAAAAGCGCCCATCGCAGACAAAACCCAGATCGGCCCAATCGACGCGATTCAGCGCGGCTGCCAGCGCATCCACATCGACGGTCGGCGCGTGGGGGAAAATCGCCATGACCGAACCGTCATAATGCGGGCAAGGATGCACAAAAAACGGCGCTGCCCGCCGCGTCTTGTTGTTCACATACACACGCGGACGGCATGATTCCTGATAGCCGCGTCCCCACTGCCACCAGTTCGACTCGTCGAAATTACGCACCCGCCGCGCCAGGAGACGTTCCTTGTGCGGTTCGAGCAATCGGGACACGGCCGACGGCGCGTTTTCCATCTTTTCGGGAGCGCACCAGATCATCCGGCGCGTCTGGCCGCTGCGCGCGGTGTGCGAGCAAACGAAGTCGCGAGTGCCGTGGAGCTCGCTGTGATAAATCGAATCGGCTCCCGAAACCGCGCCTACCTTGACCGCTGCGACATCCGAAAGCCGCAGCGAATAATCGCCGCGCACAAACAGCAGATGCCCGTCCGTCTCGATAAAGCGGCGCCTTTCCCAATTCGGCGCGGCCAACGCCGCCGCGAGATCCCTGCGCTCTGCGCCCAGATCGGCATAGCGGGTGCGGCGCGAAAAATCATCCCGTTCAAAACGCCAGATCACGCAATTCGGCGTTGCTTCCTCGAATACGCGGGCATCGCCCAGGTCAATCAAGTCGGTAATCGTCCCCTGCTCCCACAACCAGCGATTCAGGCGCGTCGACGAAGTATTTTTCAAAAAATCTCGCGGCGTAACGAACACCAGCTCCCCGCACGGCGAAAGATGGCGCAAGCATTTCTCGATGAAAAACAGATATAGATTCGCGCGCCCGTCGAGCAATCCGGGAACGGCGGTTTTGAGGTGCTGGCGAGCTTCTGCCGAAATCTGTCGATAACCCACGTAAGGCGGATTACCGATGATCGTCGTAAAGAACTCTGTTGCCGGATAAAGAAAAAAATCGAGGCATTGCGCGCCTTCCGGGCAATGTCTCGCGTCGATTTCGATTCCCACCGTTTGCGGCGGCAAATGCCGCAGGAATGCCCCATCCCCGCATGAGGGCTCCAGCACCCGGCGCGGGTCATCCCCGAGGCGGCGAGCCAGCGCGAGCATTGCCGTAATTACCGGAGCGGGCGTGAAGACCTGCCCAAAATGGGTTACGTTGCGGACGTTGCTATTTAAGTTCATCGTTCGGAAAAAAGTCATTGACCGTGGGATTGTAGTAGAGCCACCATGGCGGAGAAAATTTGAACCCGAAAACAAGGGTGCCGTCTGGATGTGGCTTTTGTGCAACAGAGAAGAAGCACGGGGCTTTGGGCGTTGCGCTTTTCTTCACCTTTCCATCTTCTTTTGCTAGGCTGTGCTTCGGAGTGTGCGGTGTCGATTCTGTAGGAACTCCCGGGGTTTTCCGGGAGGCTCGAAAGGATGGATGCAGCGCATTTGCAGATAGATTTTGCCGTGCACACCGAAAAATGGAGAGGACGTTCATCAGCACTTTTATGCTTGACGTGGGATGTTGATTATTGTTACATTCCGCCAGCGTAGAGAGTGCATCCTTTGCTTTTTCCGCCGTTCTTGCAGTACCCGGGGTTCCGGCGGGGCAGTGGTGCAGGATCCGATTCAAGTAGGTTGTGTTGTCTTGTTGCCCCATCCGGGGCTAATAAACTAAGGAGAGATTGAATGCAAGCATTCAGTAAGAAAAAGGTAGCAGTCGCATTGGCCGTTGCGCTGACCGCTGGAGTGGGTTCCGCTTGGGCGAATACGCATGGCAACGTCACCAAGGCGCCTGCTTACGGTGTGATCAAGAACACGACGTCGAAGCTGTACGTCGAAATCGGGCAGGTTGCCAGCTTCGTTGAAAACAACGCCAGCGGCGGCAACAACGTTTTCAACGCCAATGCCAACGGCAAGACGATTGATCTGGTTCTGGGTAATGCAAGGTGGGCGTCGGATTCCGTCAACACTGTCGGAAATGCTCCTCAAGCCGTTTTGGCGATACAAGCCTTGGGAACGGCAGCAGTTTATTTCTCGTTCGTCGGTGGTACAGGAGCGAGTCAGTGTGAAATTGCTTTCTCGACCGCCGTCTGGGGTGGGGATCTTGCCAGTGCCTATAACGGAACCCGCCCGGATATCATCACGCTGCAAATTGCAGCTGGCACTTGTGCTGACGCTGAACCGTTGCAGCAGCTTAACGTCGATTTCACCAAGTTGATGATGGCCGGTGTTAGCGACATTACTGTCTATAACCCCGCCCATGCATACGCAGATTCGACTTTTGATGCTCGTCCGCGGATTATCGACATCACCAATTCCGCAGTGGGCGCCGTGACGTTGACTGCCCAGCAAGGTCCCATCAATGGCCTGCCGGGTGTCGAGTCCGACAATTCCCCGACGCTGATCAACATCGTTGCTCCTGACGTGACGATCAACACTGTCGGATCGCCGACCACCTACAGCCCGGGCCGTATCATCCCGATCCCGGCCTTCACGGTTCTGGAAAATGCCGCGAATGCGCTGGGTTGCGATGCGGCTGGTGTCGTCAGCACCGCGCCGACGATTACTCTGACCCTTCCGGAAGGGCTGAGTTTCGGTACGCTGAATTCCTCCGCCACGCCGATCGTGACGAGGAACACGACGCTGACCATGGGTCTGGTGGACGTAACTGTTTCCGCTACCGCCCCCAACGTGCTGTACGAGAAGTGCAGAACCTTCTCGACTGACTTGGGCCCGAATTCTGCCGCTCCGTTCGCAACCCCGTATCAGGGCGCCCAGGTTCAGACCTACAACAGCACTTCCTTCACGATCATGATCGCGAACGAAACCGATTTCCGTGGCGATATTACCGGCACGTTGACGGTTCTTCTTTCCGATAACTCGACCCGGACGAAGACGGTCACGCTGGCGACGGTGAATAACCGTGGCCTGGCTGGCGCACTGGTTGACAACGATCCGGTTGGTCTGCAAACGGTCTTCACGGGCCGCACCTATGGTCTGGATCTCGCGGGCCAGGTTCGCAACCCGGCGATCTTCGATCAGTTCCGTGTAACCGAAACCGCAGTGGCGACGATCCCGATGACGGCCAATGGCACCACGCCGATCTTCGCGGTCGAAACCATGAACGCGCGTCAGAACGTAATTGCTACCTACAGCCCGAACGCGAGCGGCGTCTATGCGCTCTCGACCCTGGCTGACAAGTGGGCCTTCCCGGCAGTCGGAAGCACGCTGTCGCAATGGCGTGTCAATGACGGTACTCCGAGAGACACCAGCGTTGGCGCGAACGTTTCGACGACGATTGTTGGCGGTCACGTCTTCACCTTCCCCGGCCTGACCATCGGCTGGCAAGTCGGTACGGTCGATGCCAGAGGCTCGGTCAACTCGGGTGAAATCACTTCCCCGAACACCACGATCCTCAACGTGCTCGACGCCACCACCTTCAAGACCGTTGGCGCCCTGCCGAGAATCGCCCAGGATCAGTCCCAGTTTGGTCCCTCGATGCTCCTGACCGAAAACTTCGCTGGCGCGCTGCAAACCGAAAAAGGCCTGCCGGGTGTCGTTTCCTTCGACCTCCTGGGCACGCTGTCTTCGGATGTTCCGGGCAAGTGGGTCGTAGGCGCTGGCACGACGACGGCAACGTGGTGCGGCCAGCCGGTTCCGGCTGCCAACCTGACGCTGAACCAGGGCGCGCCCGATGTTGCTCCGGGCGGACGTTTGATGGTCCAGCTGCCGAGTATCAGTACGGATGCGCCTTGCACCCTGCAAGTCGAACCGTTCATCTACTCGCAGAAGAACGCCCAGCCGGGTCAGCCGATCAACGTAGCCGTGTATGACCCGAACGATCCTCTGCAAATCCAGCTCTATACGTCGCGGCCTGCTCCTACTCAGGCATGGGCATCGCTGACCGACATCCAGAACTGGGCGCAGCCGACGGCTTCTCCGATCAACAAGGAAGCGATCCGTCAGCTCGGCCAGATCGAAGGCGGCGCGCAGACCCCGGTTTCCGCAGTTGTTTCGGGCACCCCCGACAACCTGACCCTGACCTGCCAGTTCCAGGCGCCTCAAGGCGTACAGGGCACGGTCAAGACGATCTACGTTGCCGCGATGCTGCCGGATCTGTCCGCGTTCTTCTTCATGGACAGCACGGGCGCATGGCATCAGTACTTCCAGGGCGACTGGGCTCCGTACTTCGCCGGAACGATGGATACGGCTCCGTACAAGATCGCAGTTGCGAATGGCCTGGATGTCACCGGCTTGCCGAATGGCACCCAGATCCTGGTCGGCTGGGGCAACAACCCGACGGATGTTGCAACCAACAACCAGTACGGCACCTGCTACACGGTCAGCTATTAAGAAACGCAAGGCAACACTTCTTCCAACCCCGCGAATTTTTCGCGGGGTTTTTTTTCGCCTGCGCCCCGCAGGGCGCGGGCTGCGCGAGGGGTTTTGTAGGGGCGGCATCCTGTCGCCCGAAATCACCCGTTTGCAGCCGCCGGCGAAACCCCCGCCCTGACGGGCGCCCTCTTTGGAAAAGGGGGTTTATCAAACCTCCCTCGAAAGAGGGAGGTTTGAATGGCAGGGGCGGTATCAAAACCGTGTTTCTTTCCTCACGCCGCTCGCGTAATATGCGCTTATCAACAATCCTGAAAGTGTGTTGTTCGCCATGCTTCATCGCCATCTCAACCATCAGCGCCTCACGCTTGCTGCCATCGACGACGTGATTTCTCGTGGTCGCTGGCGGGACTGGGCTGCGCTGCGCCGGGCTGTTCTGGCTGACCGCGCCCTGCTGGACAAGGTGGAGCGGGTCTGCCGCCCATACGCTTCCGACCCCTACGCCCAACGCCATCACTTCTGGATGCACTATGCCGAAGAACACCGTTCCGTTGGCTGACTGGGAACTCATCCTGTCCTCTGCTGCCCGGCTCCAGCGAATCTTGCCGGATGCCGTGCTGGTCGGCGGAACCGCATCGGCAATCCACGCCGGGCATCGTTTCTCGCGTGACGCGGATCATGTGCTGTCCGATCTGCGCCATCGCTTCGATGAGGTACTGGCTCAGCTTGAATCCGTCGCTGGCTGGAAAACCGCTCGTGTTCAGCGCCCGGTGCAAATCCTTGGCAGCCTCGACGGCATCGAAACCGGCGTTCGTCAGCTTATCCGCGATGAACCGCTGGAAACGGTAGTGCTGGACTACCACAGGGTGCGAATTACCGTTCCAACCGAAGGCGAAATTCTGCGCATCAAGGGCGTGTTGATCCTCAAGCGCAATGCCACGCGGGACTATCTCGATTTCGTGGCTCTGGCCGATCACATGGGCGATGAGGGCGCCGCTCTCGCGCTGCGATCATTCGACCGAATCTACCAGCAGAGCAGCGGCGAGTCGCCGCTACAGCAGTTGCAGGTGCAGCTTGCCAATGCGCTGCCCTACGACCTGGAAGAAACCGAACTCAGCGAGTACAAGAACCTCGATCCACGCTGGCATGACTGGCAAGCCGTCAAAGGGGCTTGCGCGCACCTTGCAACCGTCATCTTTGACCGGGTGTGCGACATGGAAGTGGATTGATCTGGCGACTATGGGATGTAACGGTGAAGGCAGCTTCGCATTGTTTTTGTAGGGGCGGCATCCTGCCGCCCGAAATCACCTGTTCGCAAGCGCGGGGCGCCCCTTTTGGAAAAGGGGGGGTAGGGGCGGGTTTCAAACCCGCCCCTACGGGTGTTGTCTCCGAGAGGGCGGCTTCGTATTGCTTTTGCGGGGGCGATGTGCGGTTTATTCCAGCCGGTACAAATACAGCGATACCGAGAGTTGGGCGCCGAGCCAGCCGAGGGTGGCGCCGATCAGGGCCAACGCGCCGATTTCGGGGCTTGAGAGAGGGGCGAGGGAGAAATTTCCGCCGTAGAGGATGGCGAGTTCGTTGACCGGCTGCGCGAGCAGACGGGTGGCGATGTCGACGAGCAGGGCGGCAAAGAGGCCGCCGAGCATTCCTTCCAGCGCGCCGAAATAATAGAACGGACGCCGTACCCAGGCGTTGGTGGCGCCGATCAGGCGCGCGACTTCGATTTCCGCGCCCTGGGCGAGGATTTGCAGGCGGATGGTGTTGAAGGTGACGGCGACCAGCGCGGCGGCGAAGATGCCGGCGAGCAGGAGGACGGCGCGCTTGCCGATGCGCATCAGGGCGTCGAGCCGCTGGATCCAGGCCGAATCGAGTTGGACATGCGCGACGGACGGCCATTGGCGGATTTCTCCGGCCAGGGTTTCGAGCGCAGCGGGCGAGGCGTCGAGCGGTTCGACAATGAAGGCGTCGGGAAGCGGGTTTCCGGGCAGGCTGTCGAGCAGGGTTTTCATTTCGGCGTCGCTTTCGAGCCGCTTGAGCGCGTCTTCCCGTGCGACAAAATGCCATGGCCCCGGCGCGCGGGCATTCAGGCGCTGCCTGATGGCCTCGGCTTCTTTCTGACCGGCTTTTGCGTCGAGAAAGACGCTGATTTGTTGTGCGTGCGCGTCGTTCGAGAGCGCGCGCAGGTTTTCGAGCAGTACCCACCCGCCCGCTGGCAGGGTCAGGGCGATTCCGATCACGAGCAGGGAAAGCAGCGAATTGAGCGGCGCGGCGCAAAGGCGGCGAACAGCGCCGGAAAAGGCGGCGTAGTGCTGAAGGAGCCAGGTTTTCATGGGTTTGCCGGGAATCGAGGGTCGGGGTCAGGGGGGGGAGATTCAGGTTTGAGGAATCCTTCCCCCCTCTCCCCAACCCCTCTCCCTCCGGGGGAGAGGGGCGTAAACTTCCCTCCCCCGCGAGGGAGGAGGGGTTCCTTTTCTCCTGAGGGAGAGGAAGATTTATTCACCCGGCAATCAAGGGCTGAAGAAAACCAAGGTATCTCTCCCTTGCGGCGCAAAGCGCCGGATATCAAAGCCCCCTTTTCAAAGGGGGTGGCAGCGAAGCTGACGGGGGTTTGGCTTTTCAGACACTTGCGGACTCTATTCCTCCTGTTGGCACTCCAACGCTCAAACCCAAACCCCCACCCCTTCGGGGCACCCCCTTTGAAAAGGGGGCTTTGGCTTCCGGCGCTTCGCGCCCCAAGTTGAAAATCAACCTGCCGGTTGAATAAGCCCCCTTTCGCTTGTGGGAGAGGGGCTGGGGAGAGGGAGGAAGTGTTCAGCATTTGTCGGAGCCAAAAACGCTTCAGGCTGGCGAGACGACCATTCCACGTTCGAGCCGGATCGTGCGCGGCCCGAAGTGGGTGGCCCAGTGGGGGTCGTGCGTGGCGACGATGACGGTGACGCCGACATCGTGGAAGGAGGCGAAAATTTCCAGGATGTCCCTGGCCGAGGCGCTGTCGAGGTTGGCGGTTGGCTCGTCAGCGAGCAGGATCGAGGGGCGGTTGACGACGGCGCGGGCGATGGAAAGCCGTTGCTGTTCGCCGCCGGAGAGCGCGATGGGAAGGGCTTTTTCGCGGGCGAGCAGCCCCACCTTGTCGAGCGCGGCGCGCGCGCGGCGCAGGGCTTCCTTGCGTGGAGCGCCGATGATGGAAAGCGGCAGCAGGACGTTTTGCAGCGCGTCGCGGTCGAAGAGGAGTTTCTGGTCCTGGAAGACGAGGCCAAAATTGCGCCGCAGGTAAGGAATCGCGCTTTTGCGCAGCGCGGCGATGTTCTGCCCGTTGACGACGATGCTGCCCGAAGTCGGTAGTTCGAGCGCCGCCAGGAGTTTGACCAGCGTGGTTTTGCCTGCGCCGGAGCGCCCGGTGATGAAAACCATTTCGCCGGCTTCGATGGAGCAGTCAACCCCGCGAAGGGCTTCGATTCCTCCGGGGTAGCGCTTGGTGACGGCGGAACAGACGATCATCGGGGAGCCGCGCTTATTCAAACATCGCGTCGACGAAATCGCGCGCGGCGAAGGGGCGCAGGTCGTCGATGCCTTCGCCGATGCCGATGAAACGCACCGGCTTCGGGCATTGCCGCGCGATGGCCGCGAGCACGCCGCCCTTGGCGGTGCCGTCGAGCTTGGTGACGATGAGTCCGCTCAGTTGAATCGCCTGGTCGAAGAGCTTGACCTGCGCGAGCGCGTTCTGGCCGATGTTGGCGTCGAGCACGAGCAGGGTTTCGTGCGGGCCGGAAGGTTCGGCTTTCTGGATCACGCGGCGCACCTTGGCGATTTCTTCCATGAGATGCAGTTGCGTCGGCAGCCGTCCGGCGGTATCGGCGAGGACGATGTCGATGCCGCGCGCCCTGGCAGCGGAGATGGCGTCGAAGATGACCGCTGCCGGGTCGCCGCCTTCCTGCGCAATCACGGTGACGCCGTTCTTCTCGCCCCAGACGAGGAGTTGTTCGCGCGCGGCGGCGCGGAAGGTGTCACCCGCCGCGAGCAGCACCGAAAGCCCCTGGGATTGAAAGTATTTGGCGAGCTTGCCGATCGAGGTGGTCTTTCCGGCCCCGTTGACGCCAGCGATCATGATGATGAACGGGCGATGCCCGCTGCACTGGAGCGGCGCTTCGAGCGGCAGCAGGAGTTCGTGGAGCGCCTGCGCCAGCGCGGATTCAATCGCTTCCGGCGTCTCCAGCTTGTCGCGTTTGGCGCGCGCCTTGAGTTCGTCGAGCAGGTGCGCAGTCGCCTCGATGCCGACATCGGCGGTGAGGAGAAGGGCTTCGAGTTCTTCGAGGAGTTCGTCGTCGACCTTGCCGCGCCCGAACAATACTTTCATCCTTCCGCCGAATTGCGCGCGCGTGCGCGCCAGGCCGTCTTTCAGCCGCTCGCGCCACGAACGCGGGGACGCGAGATCCGCTGCGGGAGTGTCCGGCATTGCCGGGGGCGGAGTATTTTTCTTGAGGAAAGCAAACATGGGGATTGATATTCAAAAGCCGCTGATGTGGAAAAGCAGATCGCTGGCGTGAGAAACTATCGAGTTTCCGGAAGGTGTGGGAAAATCGCCCGCCCCCGATATGCTGCCGGTCGGTCATCAATCTTAGCAGAATCCGTATTTTTCCCTTGAGATGCCATGCACACATCCATGAATTCCCCCTTTGGACTGCGCCGCCTCTGGAGCGCAGCGGCGCTCCTGGCCTTGTGCGCCTTATCCGCAGCGGCGAGCGCCAATCCCTACGAACATACTCTGCAAAACGGTCTCAAGCTCATTGTCAAGGAGGATCATCGCGCGCCGACGGCGGTGCATATGGTCTGGTACCGCGTCGGCAGCATCGACGAAGTCAATGGCACCACCGGCGTCGCGCATGCGCTCGAACACATGATGTTCAAGGGTACGCCGGGGGTGGGGCCGGGAGAATTCAACCGCCTCGTGGCGGATGCCGGCGGGCGCGACAATGCCTTTACCTCGCACGATTACACCGCGTATTTCCAGCAGATTCCGAAGGAAGTCCTGCCCGAAATGATGCGGCTGGAAGCCGACCGGATGCGTCATCTCACTCTCGCGCCGGAAGACTTCGCGCCGGAAATCAAGGTGATCATGGAAGAGCGCCGGATGCGCACCGAAGATCAGCCTTCCGCGCTGCTCTACGAGCAGATGAATGCCGTCGCGTTTCAGGCGCATCCCTACCGCCGTCCGATCATCGGCTGGATGAACGATCTCGAAAACATGAACGCCGCCGATCTCCGCGCCTGGTACGACCGCTGGTACGAACCGAACAACGCTTATGTGGTCGTCGTCGGCGATGTCGCCCATGAGGAAGTCTTCCGCCTCGCCGAGCAATATTACGGGGCGCTTTCGGCGCGTCCCCTGCCGCAGCGCAAACCGCAGGAGGAGCCGGAACAGCGCGGCATCCGCCGCGTCACGGTCAAGGCGCCGGCGGATCTGCCGATGCTGTTCATGGCATACAAGGCGCCGGTGTTGCGCGATGTCGAAAAGGATGTCATGCCTTATGCGCTCGAAATGCTCTCCGCCATTCTCGACGGGCACGACGCGGCGCGCTTCCCGAAACATCTGGTGAAGGAGCGGCGCATCGCCGTCAGCGCCGGCTCCGGGTATTCGTCGACTTCCCGTGGGCCGGGGCTGTTCATGCTGGATGCGTCTCCCGCCGAAGGGCAGTCCGTCGCGGATCTGGAGACGGCGCTGCGGGCTGAAATCGCGCGCATTCAGCAGGAAGGGGTGGAAGCCGGCGAATTGGCGCGCGCCCGGGCGCAACTGATCGCCAGCGAAACCTACAAGCTCGACTCGATGTTCGCGCAGGCGATGGAAATCGGCCAACTGGAAGCGGCGGGCCTGCCCTGCACGCAACAGCGGCGCATCATCGAAAAACTCGAAGCGGTTAGCGCCGAACAGGTGCGCGCCGCTGCGCGGCTGCTGCAAGACGATGTCCTGACGGTTGCCGTGCTCGATCCGCAACCGCTGCCGCAATCCGGACCGAGACCGGCAACGGTTTCGCCTTCCGCCCTCAATGGAGCGCTTCACTGATGATGAAATCGCAGACCATGCCGGCCTTTGCGGCCTGCCTCGCGTTGGCGCTTTTCGGCCTCGCATTTGTAAACTCCGCTGCTGCCGGGCCACGGATCGAACACTGGCAGAGCGCAAGCGGCGCAAAGGTTTATTTCGTCGCCACCGATGCCTTGCCGATCATCGACGTGCGGGTCGACTTCCCGGCCGGATCTGCCTACGACCCGCCCGGCAAGGAAGGGTTGGCGCAATTGACGGCGGGACTGCTCGATCTCGGCGCAGGAACGATGAACGAGGACGAAATCGCATCAAGCCTGGCCGATGTCGGCGCAAATCTGGGTACCGGCGCGGGGCTGGATCGCGCGACCGTGAGCTTGCGCACGCTGGCCGCGAAGGAGAAGCGCGAAGCTTCCGTCAAAATCCTGGGGATGGTTCTCTCGCAGCCGCACTTCCCGCAGCCGGTGTTCGAGCGGGAGAAGGCGCGCGCGCGCGCGATGCTCAAGGAATCCCTGACGCATCCCGACACGATTGCCGACCGGGCTTTCCTGAGCGGGCTGTACGGCGCGCATCCCTATGGGCAGTTGGTGGAGCCGGAGAGCCTGGAGCGGATCGCGCATGGCGAACTCGCAGCCTTTTACCGCGCCCATTACCAGGCAGCCAATGCCAGCGTCACGATTGTCGGCGCGCTTTCAAAACAGGAAGCGGAAGAGCTGGCGCAAAAAATTACCGCCGGTCTGCCGCAGGGCGGGAATGTCGCAGCGCTGCCAACGGTCACTTTGCCGGCGCAGACCGAAAAACGCATCGCGCACCCGGCGGCGCAATCGCACATCCTGCTTGGTTTGCCGGCGGTCAAGCGCGGCGATCCCGACTTCTTTCCTCTGCTCGTCGGCAATTACACGCTGGGCGGCGGCGGCTTCGTTTCTCGCCTGATGAACGAGGTGCGCGAAAAACAAGGCTATGCGTACAGCGTCTATAGCTATTTCATGCCGGCAAAGGAAGCCGGCCCCTTCCAGATCGGTTTGCAGACCCGGCGTACCCAGGCGAACGACGCGCTGCGCGTGGCGCGCGAAGTGCTGGACAAATTCATGGCCGAAGGGCCAAGCGAGGAAGAATTGCGCGCAGCAAAGCGGAACCTCGTCGGCAGCTTTCCGCTGCGCCTGGACAGCAATCGCAAGATTCTTGAAAACGTGGCGAACATCGCCTTCTACGGTCTTCCGCTCGATTATCTGGATCGCTACCAGGAAAACATCGAAAGGGTCAGCATCGCCGATGTGCGCGCCGCGTTCGCCCGGCATGTGCATCCCGGGAATATTGTTACGGTCGTCGTCGCTGCCGATTGAGCGGAAATTTCAGGGGTGATTTTCTAAATTAGTGTAATAATTATTGTATTAAACACAGTACTCATAACAAACATTGTTTAACTAAATTTAGAAAACCCTGAGGGGGTGAAACAATATGCCTTCACAATCTCCCGGCGCGGGGTGAAGGACTGGAAGGAGATTTGACTCCCCTGCAAAACCTCCATTGCGATCTACAGGCAGCTTTGGAAGTTAGAGCGTTCTTGATTCAGTCCTGTACGTTTTTCTCCGCACTTCCCCTCTCCCCCCGCCCCTCTCCCGCAAGCGGGCGAGGGGAGTTCTTGCCCCTCTCCCACTTGAGGGAGAGGGCGCCCCGGGGTTTACACAAAAGCGGCGGGAGAGGGAAAGAAGCGTATAGGTTTATTCTCCCGGCAATTAAAGGTTGAGAGAAATCGGATCATTGCCTGAGGACGCAGGCGGACAAGACAGAGGCCGCATCCGTAACAGCAGACGCCTCGTAGGGGACGCCGCCCTCGGCGTCCCGCCTGCGCGATGATCGAAATGCCTGCCCTACGGGACGCCGAGGGCGGCGTCCCCTACGAAGGCGTTGATTCCTATCCCGCATGTCTTGAACACCTGTCGAGCGCAATCCCTGCCATTCATGGCAGGGTCAGCGAGACATGGCCTAACAGGCGCCGAAGGCGCCCCGCATTGTGTAGGGGCGGGTGGTACGGGCGGGTTTCAAACCCGCCCCTACGCCGCCCGTACAGGAATCCCCAACCTTCAGGTTGGGGTGACTCAAAATCAACCCTTGATTGCCGGGTGAATAAACAAAAACCGCTCTAAAGATACCGTTCCTTTTTTTACGCCCGGCAAGCTGCCGAAACGGCAGTTTGACAAAGAAAATCTTCTTTCTATACTTTTAGGCATTGGGGATATTGCGACTCCCTGCTTCTGTTTCGGCTGTCAAAATTATCCCAAGTAAGAAAAACCAAGGGGTTCTATTTCCCCGGCGCGTGTTCCGGTTTTTTCGTTTGTTTTGAGTTGAAGGAGTAAGAAATGTTAAAGAATTTCCGTTTGGGCGTCCGTTTGGGGCTCGGATTCGCCTGCGTTCTTCTGATTTTTATTGGAGCCTCTTCCCTCGTTTACATAAACGTCATCGAGACCGCCAAGGATGCCTCCCTTATCCACGATATCAATATCCCAAAACAGGAGAGGGTAAGCAGCATGCGCGCCAGCATGTTCACCATGCGGCTGTCCATGTTGCGGATGATGTCCAACCAGAAGGACCGCAGTGCGGATGCTGATGAGATACTCAAAAACAGGACAGAATTGCTCTCCTCCATGGAAGAATTCGAGAAGCTCCTCAAACTCCGCTCCACTGACGATGAAACAGTCCCTTTCGGCAGGATACGCGAGAATCTTGCGGCGCTTACCCCATTACAGGAGCAATTGATCCATCGCACTTCACCCAATGAGGCGGAAACCTCAGCGAATCTGAGCAAGCGAGCCGAGGCGATCATTGCCGATCTGAACGAGATCATGAAATTCGAGAACGCCCGCAACTACCTCCGCGCCACGCAGATTGTGGAAGAGGTGGATAAAATCGAAAAGACGCTCATTCTTGCCACCTTGCTGTCGACGGTGCTGGTGGTGCTGGCGGCGATTCTCGTGACGCGCTCGATCACGAAGCCGGTCGCGGGCATGGTCGAAACGGTCGAGACGATGGCTGGCGGCGACTTTTCGCGCGCCATCGTGGCCGAATCGAAGGATGAAATCGGCGCCCTGCAAGCCGCGCTCGGACGCATGAGCGACAACCTTGCCCGGATGATCGGCGAAGTCCGGAATGGCGCCAGGCAACTGGTCTCTTCGACCACGGAGCTTTCCAGCGCGGCGGAAGATGTGCGCAAGGGATCCGAGTCGCAATCCGAGGCGGCGTCGGCAATGGCCGCAGCGCTTGAGCAGATGTCGACCAGCATCAATCACGTCTCCTCGCTCAGCGAGGATGCCCGCCAGACCTCCTCCGAGGCGGGACAAACCGCGAATTCCGGCTCCAGGACGATCCACGAGATGGTCGACGAAATCCGGCAGATGGCCGAAGCTGTCAGTGAAGGCGCCACGAGATCGCAACAACTGGGCAAGGAATCCGAGCGGATTTCCGCCATCGTTTATGTGATCCGCGATGTTGCCGACCAGACCAACCTTCTGGCGCTCAACGCCGCGATTGAGGCGGCACGCGCCGGGGAGCAGGGACGCGGCTTTGCCGTCGTCGCCGACGAGGTGCGCAAGCTGGCGGAAAAGACCACGGCTTCGGCGCAGGAAATTACCGGAATGGTAGGTTCCATCCAAAGCGGAGCGAATGCGATGTCGACACAAATGGATGCGACCTCCCAACGGATGCATGAAGGGATGGAACTGGCGCAGAAAGCTGGTGGCGCAATCGGCGAAATCAATAGCGGCGCGCAGAGCGTCGTGCAGATGATCGACGATGTTTCCTCTGCGCTCAAGGAACAGGCGAGCGCCAGCCACGACATCGCCAGCCGTGTCGAGCAGATCGTGCAAATGATCGAGGAAAATTCCAACGCGGCTTCCGGCACAAGCGCGATTGCCGGTCAGTTGAACGCGCTGGCGGAAAACCTGCACAAGGGTGTCGACCGTTTTCGTATCCCCGGCGGCTGATCCGGTTTACCGACGCGAATACAACTCCCCGGTTCTCAACGAGAGCCGGGGAGTTTTTTTTATCCTGCGCACCGATTCCATATCGCCGCAGTTGCGCTTTCTCATCTCCTGAATCCCGGACGAACAGCTCCGTTTTTTAATACTTGAAGAACGGGGCCCTTAGGGTCTATTCTTATTCAAGGAACTGCCAAATCGGTAACCTTTCAGGCTGAATCATGCGATAGGCATTAAATATCGGCCTTGATTTTATTTGTCATTAGCGACATGTCGAGCACACGTACTGGCATTCATCGCGAGGACGGCAAGGCAACCCCAACAGGCGCCGAAAGTTCCCAGGATCGTGGCGAAAAAGCCTCAATTTCCAGGTTGGGCTGATTGACATCCCGAATAAGGACAGTCAAAGGGATTTCGATTCTTCAGCTCTTTTATTCCAGTTTTTGATTGAAGGGAGTCACAGCATGTTAAAGAACCTTCGTTTGGGTACCCGCCTTGGGCTGGGTTTCGGGATTGTCGTCCTGATTTTTGCCGGGGTCGCCGCCATGATTTACTTGGACCTGGTCGGTATCGACAATAGTGCCGAGCGCGTCCGGAATATCATTCTTCCAAAGGCGGCTTGTGTAAATAGCATGAAGGACAGCATGTTCCAGATGCGCCTGGGCACATTGCGGGTCACAGCCAATCAGGGCGACCGCAGCGGGGACGCCGAAATAATCCTCAAGCACAGGAAAGATCTGCTCGCTACCTCGGAGGAGTTCGACAAACTCCTCAAGCTGATTTCTTTCGACCAGGAAAACACGGCGGTGAAGAGAATCAAGGAGAATCTCGCCCACCTCACGCCACTCCAGGATCAACTCATCAACCGCTCTTCGGCAGATGAGACGATCACCGTTGCTGCTGCGGCCAAGGATGCCGGGGCCATCATTGCCGATTTGGTGGAACTCTCGAAATTCGAGGATGGACGCACCATGGCCCGCTCCAAGGAAATTGCGGATCAGGTGCGGTCCAGTGAATTTACGCTCATCATTGCCATCGTTGTGGCGCTGGTGGTGGTCATCGCGATTGCGGTTCTTGTGACGCGCTCGATCACGAAGCCGGTCGCGGGCATGGTCGAAACGGTCGAGACGATGGCCGGCGGCGACTTTTCGCGTGCCATCGTGGCCGAATCGAAGGATGAAGTCGGCGCCCTGCAAGCCGCGCTCGGGCGCATGAGCGACAACCTTGCCCGGATGATCGGCGAAGTCCGCGACGGCGCCAAACAACTGGTAAGCTCAAGTGGGGAACTTTCCGGGTCGACGGAGGACGTGCGCAGGGGATCCGAGTCGCAATCCGAGGCGGCGTCGGCAATGGCTGCAGCGCTCGAACAGATGTCGACCAGCATCAGCCACGTCGCCTCGCTCAGCGAGGATGCGCGCAAGACTTCCTTCGAAGCAGGGGAGACCGCCAGTTCGGGTTCCGGGACGATCCGCGAGATGGTCGACGAAATCCGGCAAATGGCTGAAGCCGTCGGTGAAGGCGCCACGAGATCGCAGCAACTGGGCAAGGAATCCGAGCGGATTTCCGCCATCGTTTATGTGATCCGCGATGTTGCCGACCAGACCAACCTTCTGGCGCTCAACGCCGCGATTGAGGCGGCACGCGCCGGGGAACAGGGACGCGGCTTTGCCGTCGTCGCCGACGAGGTGCGCAAGCTGGCGGAAAAGACCACGGCTTCCGCACAGGAAATCACCGAGATGGTGGGTTCCATCCAAAATGGCGCGAGCGCCATGTCCACCCAGATGGAAACCACCTCCCAGCGGATGCAGGAAGGCATGGAGCTGGCGAAGAAGGCGGGTGGCGCGATCGACGAAATCAATAGCGGCGCGCAGAGCGTCGTGCGGATGATCGACGATGTTTCCACTGCGCTCAAGGAGCAGGCGAGCGCCAGCCACGATATCGCCGGCCGTGTCGAGCAGATCGTGCAGATGATCGAGGAAAACTCGAACGCCGTTGGCGGCGCAGCGGAGATTGTCCATCAATTGAACGAGCTGGCGGAAAGCCTGCGCAAGGGCGTCGATCGCTTCCGCGTTTCCGCCCACTGATCCGGCTTGTTGATGCCGAACCCTTTCCCCGGTCTTCGTCGTGTGCGAAGACCGGGGAATTTTTGTATCCTGCATAGTGAGCATATTTAAGGGGCGGATCAATAGCCCATCTCCCGAAGCTTGCCCGTGAATTCAGTACGGATTATTGGCGGCCAATGGCGCCGCCGTTTGCTTTCCTTTCCCCGGCAGGTCGGAACGAAGCCCGGATTCCGGCCTACGCCCGACAGGGTGCGCGAAACCTTGTTCAACTGGCTCGGGCAGAATCTGGAGGGCTGTGTCTGCCTCGATCTTTTCGCGGGCAGTGGCGCGCTCGGGTTTGAGGCAGCCTCGCGCGGCGCGGCGCGTGTCGTTCTGGTGGAGGACGATCCGCTTGCCGTGGCTGCGCTTCGTGCCAATCAGGATTCCCTTGGCGCGGGGGCGGAGGTGGAGATTGTGCGGCAGGATGCGCTAGAATTCCTCCGTTTACTGGCTCCCCCCGACAGCGCCTTTGATCTCGTCTTTCTCGATCCGCCTTATCATCGCGGCTGGATCGAACGTCTGGAACCGTTGTGCTCTCGTCTGTTCGGCCCGGAAACGCTGCTGTATATCGAATCCGAAACGGCACTGACCGGATTCGGCGCCTGGAGCGTAGCGCGTCAGGGGCGAGCCGGCCAGTCGCATTTTCATCTGCTGCGGCAGAAACTTATCCGATGATTTCCAACATGCTCGATAACCACCTTGCCATTTATCCCGGAACCTTCGATCCTCTCACGCGCGGGCATGAAGACATCGTGCGTCGGGCTTCGCTTCTGTTCGGGCAGGTGATCGTCGGTGTGGCGAAAAGCAACACGAAAAATCCCTTTTTCAGCCTCGAGGAGCGGCTGGAAATCGCTTCCGAGGCGCTTGCCGAATATAAGAATGTCCGCGTGATCGGCTTTTCCTGCCTGTTGATGGATTTCCTGCATCAGCAGGACGTCAAGATCATTCTGCGGGGTCTGCGGGCCGTTTCCGATTTCGAGTATGAATTCCAGATGGCGGGAATGAACCGCAATCTCTACCCCGAAGTGGAAACCGTTTTTCTGACGCCGGGCGAGCAATACATGTTCATTTCGGCGACAATGGTGCGTGAAATTGCCTCCCTTGGCGGCGATGTCAGCAAATTTGTCCGGCCTTCCATCGCGCAGAGGATGGCTAAAAAAATAGCTCAACGAATTCAATCACAGGAGTAATCCCTTATGGCCCTTATCATCACCGATGAATGTATCAATTGCGATGTGTGCGAACCGGAATGCCCGAACGAAGCCATTGCGCAAGGTTCCGAAATTTATGAGATCAACCCGGTAAAGTGCACGGAATGCGTGGGGCATTACGAAACGCCGCAGTGCGTCGAGGTCTGCCCGGTGGACTGCATCCCGAAAGACCCGGATAACACCGAAACCGACGACCAGCTCTGGGCCAAATACGAGAAACTGACCGGAAACAGCCGTCCGGCCTGAAGCTGAATTCTCCCGATGTCCGGATCGGGGCAATTTGCGTCACCTGTAAATAAAACACCCCGAAAACGCGCCAGCGTTTTCGGGGTGTTTTGGTTTATGGGGTTCCGGGATGTTTTTTCAGAAAACGAAGGCTTCGCGCCGCGCGGCGTTCTTCATTGTCGGGGCCAGCGTTTCAAACAGGCCGACGACGTTGCAACGGCCTTCGCCGGAATGGGTGAGCAGTTGCGCCGTCATGACCGGCGGCTCACCGACGATGGCGACAAGACGTCCTTCCGGCGCCAGTTGCATCAGCAGGGAATCCGGCAGATACGGCAACGCGCCGGAGACGACGATGGCGTTGTACGGCGCATGGGCTGCCCAACCGCGCGCGGCGTCGCCGGTTTCGAGTTTGACGTTCGTGATTCCGGCGCGGGCGAGGTTCGCGCGGGCCATTTCCGTCATCGCCGGGTCGATGTCAACGCTATGAACATGCCCTGCCCGCGTGGCCAGAAGTGCCGCCATATAACCGCTGCCGGTGCCGATTTCGAGCACCTTGTCGCTCTTCTTCAAGCCCAGTACCTGGAGGAAGTGCCCCTCGATCTTGGGCGCCAGCATGATCTGTCCTGGCCCGCCAAGCGGGATTTCCAGATCGGCGAGCGCCAGCTCGGCATACTTCGGGGGAACGAAAAGCTCGCGCTTGATCAGCGCCAGCGTGTCGAGAACTTCCGAATCCAGTACTTCCCAGGGCCGGATTTGCTGCTCGATCATATTGAAACGTGCTTGCTCGAAATCCATATTGCCTTCTCCGCTCGAATTTTTTCCGGTGGAATGACGCTGCCCGACAGGGGCCTGTTGTACTAATGGCAAGAAATGAATGGCGCGCCCGAGACGATTCGAACGTCCGACCCCTGCCTTCGGAGGGCAGTACTCTATCCAGCTGAGCTACGGGCGCGGGAGGGTTGGGAGAATAACGCTTTTCCGGAATGACGTCCACGACATCGGCTTAAATTTTCTAAATTTGGTTAAACAATGTTTGGCTACTGTAGTGTTTTTAAGCCAAGAATTAAAACACTAATTTAGAATTTCATCGGGCGCCATGGCCCGCAGGCGGGGCTTGCGTCAGGTCGGCCAATGCCCGTTCGTAGATGCCTTGTACTTCGGCATAGCTTCTGATCGAAACGTGGAGGTCGTGGACGAGGCCGTTGTCGAGGCCATAAATCCAGCCGTGCACCGCCAATGGCTGGCCCCGCTCCCAGGCTTCGGCCAGGATCGTCGTGTTGGCAACGTTGTAGACCTGTTCGATGACGTTCAGTTCGCAGAGCCGATTGATCCCCGACGGCGCGTCAGGCATGGCGGATAGAAGTGGCCAGTGCTTCTGTTTCAGGTTCTGGATATGGCGCAGCCAGTTATCGATCAGGCCCAGGCGCAGATTGTCGTAGACGGCGCGCACGCCGCCGCAGCCGTAATGTCCGACGATCAGGATATGCTTCACGCGCAGGACGTCGACCGCGTATTGCAGCACCGAAAGGCAATTGAGGTCGCTATGAACCACCAGGTTGGCGACGTTGCGATGCACAAAGACTTCACCCGGCAAGAGGCCGGTAATCTGGTTTGCGGGAACGCGCGAATCGGAGCAGCCGATCCATAAATATTCCGGGCTTTGCAGCAAGGAAAGTTTTTTGAAAAATTCCGGGTCTTCGGCGTGCATCCGCTCCGACCATTCCCGGTTGCGTTCAAAAAGGTATTGGAGTGGCATGGCGGGTCGTCCGGTATGGGGGAGTGAAAATGGAAAGAATTCCGCGAAGGGGATCTTCCATTATATTTCCCGCTTCTTGCGCGTCTTGTGACGGGGCGCATAAAAACCGGTTTTTTGACGCCCCTGCGTTTTTAGGCTTTCCGGAAAAATTCGCCGGAATTTCCAAGGCGAGTGTTGTTTTCATGCTACACTTTGACACTCCACTATTGGATCGTCCGGATATTTCCATTGGCATGCCCCCCGCTCGCCATTCCCAGAAAAAAGCTGCGAGAAGCTCCCCGGGGCCTGTCAGGGCGCCCGCCAGGAATTCTTCTCCGCGCCGGATCGACTCGTCCGAACCCGCCCCCGATTCACTGGCGCATGCCTTCCTGTCTTCCGCCCATGCCCTGACGCGGGTCTTCGACGGGCAAAGCCTGAACGCGGCTCTTTCCGCTGCGCCGCACAAAAGCCCGGCGGTGCAGGACATGGTCTACGGCGCCTTGCGCCGCTATGGATGGGGCGATTTCGTATTGCAGCAACTGCTGAAACACCCGCTCGCCTTTGCCGAAGCGCCGCTGATACGCGGGCTGCTGCTGGCGGCGCTGTACCGGCTGGAAACGCGCCTTGAGGCGGGAGAGGGGGCGCACACGGTTGTCGATCAGGCCGTTTCTGCGGCTGCCGCAATCGCCAACGGAAGCTACAAGGGACTGGTCAATGCCTTGCTGCGCGCTTATCTGCGGCAGCGCGAGGCTCTCCTGGCCGCCGCCGCCCGCGAAGACGAGGCCGCCTTTTGGCATCCGGCCTGGTGGCTGCAACGCCTGCGCCGGGATTATCCGGAAGACTGGCCGGCTCTGGCCGCCGCCGGCAACCAGCCGCCCGCGCTTTCCCTGCGGGTCAACCGGCGCCGGACGGATGCCGGCGCTTATCTGGAACGGCTCGCCGACGCGGGAATCGAAGCCCGCAGAGTGGGCGAAAGCGGGCTGATCCTGGCGCGGCCTTGCCCCGTCGAGCGTCTTCCCGGCTTTTCCGATGGCGATGTTTCCGTGCAGGACATTGGCGCGCAACGCGCCGCGTTCTTGCTCGATGCCGGGGAATCGCGCCGGGAAGCTCCCTTGCGCGTGCTCGATGCCTGCGCCGCGCCGGGTGGCAAGGCGGCGCATTTGCTGGAAATCGCCGAAATCGACCTGCTGGCGCTGGAAATCCAGCCGCAGCGAATCCGGCAGATCGAGGAGAATTTCAACCGTATGGGGCTTTCCGCGACGATCCGGCAAGCCGATTGCCGGACGACCGGAGAATGGTGGGACGGCGTTCCCTTCGCGCGGATCCTTGCCGATGTCCCCTGCTCGGCCTCTGGCGTGGCCCGCCGTCATCCCGACAGCAAATGGCTGCGCCGCGACACCGACATCGCGCAATACGCGCGCACGCAGGCGGAGATTCTCGATGCCCTGTGGCCGACGCTGGCACGGGGCGCTAAACTGCTCTATGCCACCTGCTCGGTTTTCCCGGAAGAAAACCAGCTCCAGGTGGCCGATTTTCTCGCACGCCATCCGGAAGCCAGGGCGTGCCATGAGGAACAACTGTTGCCAGGGCAAGAGCACGATGGCTTTTTTTATGCGTTGCTACAGAAAGATTTCTGAAATTCCGCGCATCCTGATGGCAGCGCTCCTGCTCTGCCTTTGCCTGGCCGCGCCGTCCGTGGCGCTTGGCGAGGTCGAAATCAGAAGTACGCGCTTTGTCGCCGGCGACGAAGGCTACAGCCTGAGCGCGGATTTCGACATCAGCTTCAGTCCGCGCCTCGAAGAAGCGGTCGCGCGCGGGGTCGTCCTTTATTTTGTTGCCGATTTTGAATTGACCCGGCAACGCTGGTACTGGTTCGACGAAAAGATCGTCAAGGCCAGCCAGATCTGGCGTCTTTCCTATCATGCGCTGACGCGGCAATACCGGCTCTACAGCGGATCCAGTGGAGCGCTGCACCAGAGCTTCGGGACGCTGGCAGATGCCTTGCACGTGCTCTCGCACATTCGCTCCTGGCAGGTTGCGGGCAAGGATCGCCTGGCCCCGGATACGAGTTACGAAGCCGCGCTGCGCCTGCGCCTGGATCCTTCGCAGTTGCCCAAGCCTTTCCAGATCGAGGCGATGGCAAACAGGGACTGGAATCTCGCCTCGGAATGGGAGCGCTGGCGCTTTACGCCAGGCGTTCCGCCGCCAGTTTCCGCTCCTTCGCCTGAGGGCGATACCGCCGAATCAAGATGAGAATCCTGCTTTTCATCATTGCCCTTCTGGCGGCGGTACTGCTTTTCCTGCTGACGACGGCAAGCGCCAACACCTCCCTGTTTGCCCATCATTACCCGTTGATCGTCGGGCTCAATATTGCGGCGGCGCTGGGCTTGCTGGGGCTGGTACTGTGGCAACTCTGGCTGCTGTGGCGCGAATATCGCCAAAAAATATTCGGTTCCCGCCTGAAGCTGCGATTGATGGCGATGTTCGGAATGATCGCGGTCTTGCCGGGCGTGCTCGTCTATGGCGTTTCGGTGCAGTTCCTCACGCGCAGCATCGAGAGCTGGTTCAACGTGCGCGTGGAAATGGCGCTCGAATCCGGGGTCGACCTTGGACGCAGCGTGCTGGAAACACAGCTCCAGGAACTCACGGCCAAGGCGCACCTGCTGGCGCAGGAACTCAGCGCCTATCCCGATACGCAACGGCGTCTGCAACTCAACCGGCTGCGCGAACAGATGGTCGTTGATTCCGTCGCCATTTTTTCCCAGTCCGGCCAGTTGCTGATGAGTTCCAGCGCAAGTCTGGGCGCACTGCCAAACCCGCCTTCCCCCATGCAGTTGCAACAGGCGCGGATGCGTCAACAAGGAATGGGAGTCATCGAAGGAGAAGGCCGGAGTTTCCGGCTGCGCGTACTCATTCCGGTTTCATCCTATACCCTGGGCGATGATGTGCGCATTTTGCAATTGATGCAGCCGGTCCCCGAAATCCTGGCGCGGAATGCCGAAAGCGTGCAGGAAGTTTTCCGCGAATATCAGGCGCTTTCACTGGCGCGCGGAGGGCTGACCTCGATTTACGCGCTGGCCCTGACGCTGACGGTACTGCTCGCGCTTTTCGCCTCGTTTGCGCTGGCTTTCATGATGGCCCGCCGCCTGTCCGCGCCGCTCTCGATTCTTGCCGAGGGCACCCAGGCGGTTGCCGCCGGCGACTTCTCCCCGCGCCAGGCGCTTGAGAGCCGCGACGAACTGGGTATCCTGACCCAATCCTTCAACCGCATGACGCACCAGCTCGACGAAGCGCGCCGCGAAACCGAACGCCACCGCGCCGAAATGGAAGCGGCGCGCAGCTACCTCGAATCGATCCTGGCCAACCTCTCGGCAGGCGTTCTGGTCTTTGACCGTAATTTCCGCCTGCGCACCGTCAACGAGGGCGCGCTGATCCTGCTCCAGGACGATTTCTCCGGGTTGGCCGAGGCAGAGGTCGGGAACTGGCCGAGACAGCAAAAACTCGGACAGGAAATCCACCTTGCCTTCAGCACTGGCCCCGAACCCGAATGGACGCGGGAAATCGAACTGGAGCGCGAGGACGGCATCCCCCAGATTCTCCTTCTGCGCGGATCGGCGCTGCCTGCCGTCAGCGGGGGCGGCTATGTGGTCGTCTTCGACGACATCACGCAACTGATTGCAGCACAGCGCAGCGCCGCCTGGGGCGAAGTGGCGCGGCGGCTGGCGCATGAGATCAAGAATCCGCTGACCCCGATCCAGCTTTCTGCCGAACGCTTGCAGATGCGGCTTGCCGACAAATTGCCGTCCGATGCCGTGCAAATATTGACGCGAAGCACGCAGACCATCATCAGCCAGGTGCAGGCAATGAAGCGGATGGTCGACGATTTCCGCGACTACGCGCGAATGCCCGCGCCGCAATTGAGTGTGCTCGATCTGAACGCATTGGTGAGCGAAGTACTCGGCTTGTACGAAACCTCGCGAACCAGCATCGTTGCCGAGCTTTCGGGAGATTTGCCCCCGGTGCAGGGCGATGCAACACAAATACGACAAATCATTCATAATCTCCTGCGCAACGCTGAAGAGGCGCAGGAAGGAAATGCAGCCGAAGAAAGCGCGGACGCATGGAAGATCGAAATTACGACCAGAACGGCAGGAAATTATGCCGAATTAAGCGTTTCCGACCATGGCCCCGGCTTCCCGGCGGAGATCATGACGCGCATTTTCGAGCCCTATGTCAGCACCAAGTCCAGAGGCACCGGGTTGGGGCTGGCAATCGTGAAAAAAATTGTGGACGAACATCACGGTAAAATTGACATTGGCAATCGACGTACCGGAGGCGCGCAGGTGAGTATCCGCTTGCCGCTGGCGACCGAGGAGATGGAGAGAAATGGCGCAAATACTGATCGTTGACGATGAAATCGGCATTCGTGAATTGCTTCAGGAGATCCTGATCGAAGAAGGGCATACCGTCCGGGTGGCCGAAAATGCCGCCATCGCGCGCCGCCTGCGCGACGAAAAACGGCCCGACCTCGTTCTTCTGGACATCTGGATGCCGGATGCTGACGGAATTTCCCTGCTCAGGGAATGGGCGGCAGGCGGGCGTCTGACCATGCCGGTCGTCATGATGTCCGGCCACGGCACGATCGACACTGCCGTCGAAGCCACCCGGATCGGCGCGCTCGATTTCCTCGAAAAACCCATCTCGATGCAAAAGCTCCTGGCGACGGTCAAAAAAGCCTTGCGCCACGATGTGATCCCGCAACAAAAGGCGCCGCTTTCCCTCGAAACCTTCAACCGCTCCCCGCTGGCCAAAGCCTTGCGCAAGCGTCTCGAACAGGTCGCCAACAAGACCTCGATACTGCTCCTCAAATCGGCTTGCGGCGGAATCGCGGAACTCTGCGCGCGCAGCCTCCAGGCGCCGCATACCCCCTGGCTCGACATCTCCTCGTTGAGCTCTCCCTTGACCCAGGAAATGCTCCAACAAGCCTCCGGCGGCATTCTTTTTGTCGCCGACCTGACGGCGCTCGGCAAGTTACAGCAAATGAACCTGGCATTCGCCGTCGACCGCCTGGACAAATACAAACTCTTTCTGGTCGTCGCCTGTTCCCGCCCGATCAAGATTCTGGCCGGATCCGGTTGGGATGCCACCCTGCTGGTGCGCTTGAGCGAGGTTTGGCTCAGCATGCCGGAACTGTCGGCGCATTCGGACGAAATTCCCGAAATCGCCAATCTTCTTCTGGCGCAAATGACCGAGCGGGGCGATGTGCCGCCGCATCATTTTTCGGTGGAGGCCCTGAACGTGCTGCGGGTTCACGCCTGGAAGGGCAACTGGCCGGAACTGCAGAAAGCGATCAGGAATCTTGCCCTCTCCTCGCTCGAAGAAGAAATCAGCGCCGAGGATGTCGAACGCGTGCTTCAGCCCAGCGATAGTGACGATATCATCGACGAAACCCCGGCGCTTCCGCTGTTCGAGCAGCAACTGCGCGAAGCGCGCGACGAATTCGAGCGTCTTTATTTCGAGCATCACTTGAAGCGCGAAGGCGGAAACATGACCCGCGTCGCCGAAAAATCCGGCCTCGAACGCACGCACCTCTATCGAAAATTGCGCCAATTGGGCGTCTATACCTCACGGCGCGGTGAGGGCGGGAGCGAATAAGCTTCCTTTGTTTTCCAAGATTTTCTAAATTAGACTGAAGAATTCTTAATAAAAAATTACTACGGTAGCGGAGCATTATTTAAGTAATTTAGAAAATCGGAGGAGGCCGTCACATGGATAAGGCGCAAATACGCCAACACGCGGCGCAGGCGGTCGCCAGACTGGCCGAGCGCGCCGTGCAACGCGGCACGGGCGATGCGCTGGATGATGGCCCGATCAAACCCGGTTGGGAACGCTCCGGGGCGGATTTCGGCCCGTCGATCAAACCGGCGTTCTTGCGCCAGGCCGTGGCCTATTACGATGTGGCCATCGAGATCGACCCTGTGGAGCAATCCTTCCACTATCAGCAGGGGCTGGTGCTGGAGCAATTGTCGGATTTTGCTGCGGCGATCAAGGCTTTCGAGGCTGCCGTGGACATCATGAAAGAACAGGATTTTCCCGGCGGCCAGACGCCTGTTCTCCTGTGCCAGACGCTCATCGAGCGCTGCCGGGCCAAGCTGTGCGGAACGCACGATCCCGGAGCGGCCTTGCTTGAAGGGGTGAAGAAGCAGCGGGAACAATTCGGCAGGGGCGATCCGCCAGACATCCTGTTTTCGGCGCTACAGAAAGTGCTTGCAGCCGTGGACGTCGACAAGACTTTCCCCTGCTGCCCCGACAGCCGTTCTGCCTCGTTGGATACGGGCGAAAAAGCCGGCATGGCGCGCGACCCCGCGCAGCCCATGATCGAGTTCGCGGAACGTTTCGTATGGCTGATGGTGGAACAGGACTTTGCGGCAGCGCACGCCCTGTTGGACACAGAAATGGCAAGCGCCTGCCCGGTCGCGGAGCTAAGGCAAAACTTCGACGCCCTGGTGGCCGGAATCGGAGAAATCGAGCACATCGAATCGGATTTCACGGATCTCAGGGATGACTCCGGCGAGGAAAGGCACACGATGATCTATCTCAGCATCATGGGCAGCGATGACCATGAAGGCGTCGCGGTGTTCCTTGCCGGACCGGATGAAGGGCTGCGGGTCTGCGCATTGGAGTGGGGGCGTCCGTGACGCAACATCTTTCGGAGAAAGAAGCTTATGCAGGGGGCACTCCGAAAAGAGAAAGGGAAGAGATCCCGGGTAAGTCGTGTTCAAATTTTTCTATCTGAACTGAACCGTGCCGGGATTGATGCCCTATTTTTTTGCGGCTTCCCGTGGATCCGCTGCGCTGCCCGTTGCCGGATCCGTTGAAAGCGACGGCAAACCGGAATCCGGCAAGGCGGCGCCGATCAGGCCGTTGATGTCGCCGCCGCGCAGGCCGATTTCGGAGAGCAGCGCGTCGATGACCGGCTGTTGGGCGCGGTAGCGCAGCATCGCGTTGGCGGCCTGGTCGGCGAGGCTGCCGCTGGCGGCAGCGCTTTCGCCGGTTCCGCTTCCAGTTGTGCGGGAAGTGCCGCTCAGGCCTTCGACCTGGATGATCTTGATGCCTTCGATGGCTTCCATCGGCTTGACGGTCTGCGCGATGATTTCCGGCAGGCGTTCGATCAGCGCCAGTTTGATCTGCAACGCGATTTGCGCATCGCGCAGGGTGTTGATCGCGTCATTGACCAGGCGCTTGCCTTCCGCTTCGACCTGATAGGCGATGCGCTGCGCCTCGGCCTTGATGCGCACGGCTTCGGCCTGGTCCGAGGCGGCGTTCTTTTCTGCCTGCGCGGCAACGGTGACGCTGATCGCCTGTTTCTGCGCTTCCTGCTGTGCTTCGACCAGCGCCACGGATTTATCCCGCTCGGCGATGGCGACATCGCGCGCGGTCTTGATCGACTCTTCGGCGCGCGCCGCTTCGGCCCGCGCTTCGTTGGCCAGCCGCTCGGCTTCGGACTGTTCGCGCGATTTGGTTGAGACCGAAATTTCCTTGTCTTGCGCAGCAAGCATGGAGACCTTTTCCTGCTCGATCTGGGTGATCTTGATTTCGCGTTCGGCAGTGATCTGGCGCTGGCGCACGGCCTGTTCCTTTTCGGCTTCGGCGGCCTTTACTTGCCGCTCGGCGGCAAGCCGCGCCTGGTCAATGGCCTGCTGCGCGACGATTTTTGCCTGTTCGGCCTCGCGCTGCCGGTCGGCCTGTTGCTGCGCGATCTGGGTGCTTTGTTCGGCGCGTTGTGTCTCGATCTGGCGTTGTTGATCCAGCCGCAGGAATTCCTGCTTGCGCTCGATTTCGAGTTTTTCCTGTTCGGCGCCGAGGTTTTTCGTCCGGACCGCAACTTCGGTGTCCTGTTCGATGACATTGCGCTCCTTGCGGCGGCGTTCGGTTTCCTCGGTCAGCCGGGTCAGGCCCTCGGCGTCGAAAGCGTTGTTCGGATTGAAAAAATCCTTCGCAGTCTGGTCGAGACTGGTGAGCGAAACCGATTCGAGTTCCAGGCCGTTTTTCAGGAGATCCTCGGAAACGGCGTTTTGCACTCCCTGCACAAAATCCTGCCGCGCGTCCTGCAACTGCTGCATCGTCATTGTCGCGGCAGTCGCGCGGAGCGCATCGACGAATTTGTCTTCGACCAGTTCCTTCAGTTTCAACGGCTCCAGGGTGCGAAAGCCGAGTGTCTGCGCAGCGGCGGCGATCGCCTCGTTGGTTGGCTGCACGCGAACATAGAAAGCGGCGATGACATCGACGCGCATCCGGTCCTTGGTGATCAGGCTTTCGTTCTTGGCGCGGCTGACTTCGAGCCTCAAGGTATTCATGTTGACGCGGCAGATGTCGTGCAGCACCGGCAGCACCAGCGCGCCGCCATCCATGACGACTTTCTGACCGCCCATCCCGGTGCGGACAAAGGACATTTCCTTGGACGAGCGGGTATAGAGGCGCGAGAGAATGAATCCGATGGCGAGAATCGCCACCAGTATCGGCACAGCAAGAAACAAGAGTTCAAACAGGCTGGTCATGGCAAGGCTCCTTTTCGTTTCAGTGGGTATTGCAAATCCGGTCTGCGTTGTTTCAGCTTCGGCGCAATTCGCGCAGCTTGCGAGCAATATCCTCGCGCGCAGGGTTGTCGCGCAGGATGTTTTCGAGCATGGCAATCGCCTGCGCCTTCTGGCCGTAGGCGATCAGCACTTCTGCTTCGGCAATCGCGCCGACCTGCGCCGAAATGTTGCCTGCGTCGCGCCAGCGGCGCAAGAAAAGCAAAATGCCAAAAAGAATGAGCACGAACGCAAGAAGTCCCAGGCTGAGCAACAATATTTTTTCGTTCATGATGTCGGACTTCCCGCGTGATCCAGAAAATAAAAAACGCCGAGGCTTGCGAGCGTAAATAGAAGAAGAATCGAAACGATCAATTTGAGCAGCAAATTCCTTGCATTTTCGCTGATGCCGGCGCGCACCCTGCTGTCGCGGCGCAGCGCAAGGATGGCCAGAAGCAGAAGCAGGGAAGGAAGGGCCCATACGAGCAACAGGAATAATCCGACGGTTTCGTTCATGGCGATGACTGGATCAGGTAGTCCAGGAAATAGAAAGCGCCGATCCACATGAGCACGAATAGAAGCAGATTCCAGAGAGTCATTTCAATCAGGAATTTTCTTGCTCTTTCGTCTACGGCAGCGCGCAAGCTGAGGGCCAAAAATGCAATGTCGAATGCGACAACGGCGGGACAAATGAACAATAGCCGGGATTGTATGGCGGAAATGCTATTTCCATAGCGCGGGTGAAAATAAACGTAAAGGCAAAAGCCGGCCACCATGAACACATTCGCCGCAAGGCTCATGACGAACAGTTTTACTTTCCTGCCGCTGTCCATGGATTCACGCAACTCCATGCCTTGAAAATCATTCGCTCAGGGCTGCATCAAGCCCGTGTGCGGATTCCGGATCGCCTGGAATTTCGCGCCGAGGCGCTTGACCAGCAGGATCTCGGTGCCGGCCTCGAAGACGCTGTCTTCCTGATCCGGCTCGACCATCACGTAATGCGAGCGTCCGTGCTCGTCGCGCACACGCGCCTGCGCGGCGACGCCGGTCCGCGCCCTGCCGATGACGATGACGCCGATACGCCCAATCAAGGCATCGAGCGAGACGGAGGAGGTTTCATCCTTCGGCAAGACTTTTGCCAGCACAAAGCCGCCGACGCGCACCGCCGGGATCGCCGCGAGGAAAGCGCCGATCGAGGCCAGTCCAGCGGGGAGAAAGCTGCCGAAGAGACTGCGGGCGAGCATCTGGATCAAGAAACCGCCAATCCCGAACGCGGTCAAAAAGAGGATCAACAGCATCAGAAGCGGCACCCGCCCCAGATGCAGCCAGCCGAGCAGCCCGCCGGGGCCGTGGATGCCGGTATCGAGATGGAGATCAGTGTCGGCATCCGCATCGAGGCTGAAGGCGTGATCGACCAATCCCGACAGGCCCGATCCGCCGACCAGGAGGCTTGCGCCTTCGAGCACGGCCAGCCCGGCCATGACAATCAATGCAACGGCGAAAGGCCACGATTGCTCAGCCAGAAAGAGCGACATGGGTGGTTCCTTTAGAGTCTTTTCGATTTGAGCCTGAAGGTTCCCCCCTCTCCCTTTGCGGGAGAGGGGCTGGGGGAGAGGGCCAAGCGTACATGCGTGAATCGAAGGCGCTTGAAAAGCGGCTCAGGAACGATCCGCAGGGCCGCTTCCTTTTGCCTTCAACGCCGCCAGGCGTTCCTCGACGCGGTTGTTCCGCGCCAGATCCGACAACTCGCGCAACTTCGCCGCGCTTTCCGCGTCCGTAGCCGGCATCAGGCCCGGCAACCCGGTCTGGCGCGCGAGGATACGGTCGAAAGCCGATTCGGCCTGCGTCATCTTGTCGGGCGCGGATTTCTTCGCGCCGCCAATGCCGCCCGTCGACACATTCTGCGCGGCGCGCGCGCTGATGAACTGGCGCAGCGTTTCTTCCATCTCGCGCTTTTTCGCGCGCAAGGCAGTGAGATAACCTTCCATCTCCTTTTCCTCGCTCGCGGCGTTGGCAATCGCCTGTTCGAGCACCGGAATCTGCGCCTCGATGTCGAGTTGGCGCGCAATCGCGGCCTTCGCCAGATCGTCGCGCCCTTCCCTGACGGCGATATCGATTTCGCCGGCAAGCTGCTCATGGCGGCGGTTCTGCTCGGCCAGGTTGGAGAGCGCCAGATGCTTCGACGCGGCGGCGCGGCCGAGTCCGGCGGCAACCTCGTCGATGACATTGTCGACTTCGCGGATGGCCTGCGCCATTCCCGCCTCGGGATTGGCGTTTTCCAGCGCGTCAATCAGGGAATGGACGTTGCCGGCAATAATGCGGGCTACACGGGTGCTGATCGAATCTGCCACGATATGCTCCTTTCCTCGTTGATCTTTACTACCCCTGCTTCGGATTGCGGGTATCGGAAATGACCCGCGCCAATTCGACGATTCGCGGCAAATGCGCGTTGAAGATTTCCGGGTTATAACACGGCGCCGCGCTGCCGACACCCAGGCGCAACAAAAATTCGCATAACTGAAAACAACGCTGCGCCAGTTGCGCTTCGAGTTGCAGCAGGAATTCGCGACTCTCGCCTTCATCCCCTGCTCCCCGGCCTTGCGCCAGCATCAGCGCCATCGTTTGCGGCAGCCATTCCATGAGCATCGTGACCAGATCGGAATGCAGCCCAGGATTCCTGGCCCGGAATTCCCCGGCGCGGACGGCAGCCACTGCCGGCGCCAGAAGATCGCGCAAGCAGCCGAGCGAGGCTTCGTAGTCGCCATAGCCCTCATCCTGCCGCCGCGCCGCGCCAACAATCGCGCGTATCTTGTCCGAGGGCGTTACCGCATCCCGGATTTGCAGCGATGCCAGCCATTCGATATCCGACAGCGGAAAGCGCACGCCGACGGTTTCCATGCGTTCTTTAGTTGCGTTCATTGCGTTAGCCTTTTTTGGCAGTGATTTATAAAATGTTTGCAATCGTTAGCGTAAGCATAGAACAATTTTTATCCGTTTGCAAGAGGTGTGTCGGGATGGAGGAGAAAGTTTTTGGAGAATGCTGACTTTCTAAATTTACTTAAATAATATTCGGCTACTGTATTGGTTTATACGCACTAATTATTATAGTAATTTAGAAAATACATCCCTAAAAACGGCGCTTTCCATTGCGGAAAGCGCCTTGTTTTCGTCCGAAGCGTTTTTACTTTATCGAGGTTCTGTCAGGCGCCCCATGAAGAGGATCGTGCCTTTGCTGTTTTCGCGGATGAGGAAGAGGAAAGGGCGATTGGCCCAGAACTTTGGCATGGATCTGGCAGATTGCTCCTCGATTACAACGCCTGTTGCCGCTGCTGCCACTGTGCCGCCCTCGTCTACCTCCACATCGGCCTTGTGCAACACCTTGTCTATGAGCAAATCTTTCTTTGAACTCATTTCGCTGAAATCAGCCGCGTCAACAAAAGCGTCGCGCATCCCCAATGCGATGAGTTCTTTCTTCAATTCCTTTGCCCCCCAGCTCAGCTTGAATTTCGGAAAACCGACCAGCACCTCTTTCGGGCTAAGCGCCTTTGTCCATTGCTCAAGCTTCTGCGGCGAAAGCTCTTTCTCCAGCCTTTTGAGCGCGCCTGGTTTGTCTTCGGGCAAGAGCACGAGCATGGAAAACTCTTCCCCCTTATAGGGCAGTTCCAATATCTGCAGATTCTCCATCTGTCTGTATTTGAAAGTTTTTTCCTGCGACATGAAGCGCGCCCATACTTTCTTGCCGGGCGTGTAGAAAAAGTTCGAGCTTGTCTCATCAGGACGAAACGGAAACAGCCAGCGCCCGTTGAAATAGACGGCGTTGACCAGCACAAGGCGCGTAAGATCATCAAAAGCCTCCGCGCTTACAAGATCGCGTATGCGCTCCTTTGTCTTTTGCTCAACCCAGGTGTTTATTTGTTTTGCGGCATCCTCCCTGTCCTTGTCATTCTTGTAACTCACCGGGTTAATGGGAGCATCGTAATATTTTCTTGCCGTCTCCACATATTCTTTCCGCATGGAAAATTTTTTGTCCGGCCACAGCGAGTTGGCAATTTCCATCCGCACCCGCTCGTCACTTTGCGCCGCATTCAGACGCCGCATCAAATCGGCAAAAGCCTGATGATCCTGCGGTTTCCCGAGTGGCGCGTGCAGGACCTGCTCCATTTGCGCAAGCGTCTCGCCGCGCGCGCCAGCGCCGGTCACCGCAAGCGCGTAGGAGATGCTCAAGGGGGAAAAGAACAGGTTGCCGTCCTGCTTGCTCAACTGCGCGTACATGTCGCAAGCAAAGGCGTTGATGCCGTTATCATCGGACGGCGCAGGGGGCGCGGCATGGATTCCGGAAGCAGACAGGGACAGCCCCAGAATCAGGCCGTAAATCAGGCTGTTCAGGCGATTGAGGTTCATGTCATTTTCTCCGTGGATCAACCCGCAACCGGATAAACACAGCGCCATCCGGTCTATGGGATTCGAATCAACAGAATAACCCAGCTTTCATCATGAGTAGGGGCGGATAGCAATCCGCCCGATGTCTTGGCAAGCGGGACGATTGCCCTTGTCTCCTGTGGGCCTGAAAAATTTCTAAATTTACTTAAAGAATGTTTGGCTACAGTAGCTGTTTATAATCAATAATTATTACAGTAATTTAGAAAATTGGCGCATAAAAACGGCGCTTTTCCTTGCAAGAAAAGCGGCGTCTGTTTTCGTTTCGGTTCAGGCTCAGGTCAAACCCGGCGCCGGGGTGGCTGGGGCGGAGCCTGAAGCGCCGGGGTCGCCGCTTGCCGGGGCGGGGGCGGCGGATTGTTTTGGCGGGCGCGGCGGGTTGCCTTCCATGATGTCGTTGATCTGGTCGGCGTCGATGGTTTCCCATTCGAGCAGCGCGGCGGCCATGGCTTCGACCCTGTCGCGATGTTCTTCGAGCAGGCTTCGGGCCAGGCCGTATTGTTGGTCGACGATGCGGCGGATTTCCGCGTCGACTTCGCGCAGCGTCGCCTCGGAAACGTTCTTGTGCGTGGTGATCGAGCGTCCGAGGAAAACTTCGCCTTCGTTTTCGCCATAGACCATCGGGCCGAGCGCGTCCGACATGCCGTAGCGCGTGACCATGTCGCGCGCCATCTGGGTGGCGCGTTCAAAGTCGTTGGAAGCGCCGGTCGTCATCTGGTTCATGAAGAGTTCTTCGGCGATGCGCCCGCCGAAGAGAACGGCGATGCGGTGCAGCAGGTAATCGCGGTCGTAGGCGTAGCGATCCTGCTCCGGCAACTGCATGGTGACGCCGAGCGCGCGACCGCGCGGGATGATCGTGACCTTGTGGACGGGATCGGATTTGGGCAGCAGTTTGGCGACGACGGCGTGTCCGGATTCGTGGTACGCGGTGTTTTTCTTTTCTTCCTCGGTCATGACCATGCTGCGGCGCTCGGCGCCCATCATGATCTTGTCCTTGGCGCGCTCGAAGTCTTCCATGTCGACCAGGCGTTTGTTGGCGCGTGCGGCAAAGAGCGCTGCCTCGTTGACCAGGTTGGCGAGGTCGGCGCCGGAAAAGCCCGGGGTGCCGCGAGCGATGATGTCGGCCTTGACATCGGAGGCGATCGGGACCTTGCGCATATGCACCGTCAATATCTGCTCGCGGCCGCGAATGTCCGGCAGCGGGACGACGACCTGGCGGTCGAAGCGGCCCGGACGCATCAGCGCCGGGTCGAGGACATCGGGGCGGTTGGTCGCGGCGATGACGATGGTGCCGGAAGTGCCTTCAAAGCCGTCCATTTCGACCAGAAGCTGGTTCAGCGTTTGTTCGCGCTCATCGTTGCCGCCGCCGAGTCCTGCGCCGCGCTGGCGGCCCACGGCGTCGATTTCGTCGATGAAGATGATGCAGGGCGCGTGCTTTTTCGCGTTCTCGAACATGTCGCGCACGCGCGCGGCGCCGACGCCGACGAACATTTCAACGAAATCGGAACCGGAAATCGAGAAAAAGGGCACTTTCGCCTCGCCGGCAATGGCCTTGGCCAGCAGGGTCTTGCCGGTGCCGGGGCTGCCGACCATCAGCACGCCCTTCGGAATGCGTCCGCCGAGTTTCTGGAATTTGGAAGGATCGCGGAGGAATTCGACCAGTTCGGAGACTTCTTCCTTGGCTTCGTCGCAGCCGGCGACATCGGCGAAGGTGACGGAGTTGTTGGTTTCATCGAGCATGCGCGCCTTGCTCTTGCCGAAGGAGAAAGCGCCGCCCTTTCCGCCGCCCTGCATCTGGCGCATGAAGAAAATCCAGACGCCGATCAGGAGCAGCATCGGGAACCAGTTGATGAGAATGCTGATCAGCGTGGAATTGCCGTCCAGGGGGCGTGCCTCGATGGTGACCTTGTATTTGAGCAGATCGGAAACGAGCCATTCGTCTCTCGGGGCATAGGTCGTCAGTTCGCGCTTGTCCTTGGTCGTGGCCTTGATGCTGTAGCCTTCCATGACGACCTTGTCGATCCGTCCTTCCCGCACTTCCTGCAGGAATTGCGAGTAGTCGACCGCGCTCGATTGCGTCTGGCGGTTGGAGAACATATTGAAGACGGACATGAGCACCAGGCCGATAATGACCCAGACTGCCAAATTTTTAAGCATATTATTCAATTTGCGCCTCTTTCCGATGAGGGGTGAGGATTTTTGCGGGTGCTGCGCAGCCCGGAGAAGCGCTCCATTCTAGACGGATTCTCGTGCAGCGCAAGTTTCGCGTTTGGCGAAAACCGGGGGAATTCACATTTTTCCGTGCGCAACTTTTTCATTTTTCGGGAGTTTTCCGAGCAGATAAACTTCCGCGCTTCTCCCGCGCGAGGCATCGGGTTTGCGCACCGCCGCGCCGGGAAAGGAGCTTTTCATGCGGCGTACGAATTCATCGTATTCCCTGCCCTGAAAGACCTTGACCAGGAAGGCGCCTCCGGGCTTGAGCCAGCGTTCGGCGAATTCGAGCGCCAACTCGGAGAGGTGCATCGCCCGCGCCTGGTCGGAGAGGCCGATTCCCGAAAGGTTGGGAGATATGTCGGAGAGCACCAGATCGACGCGAGCGCCAGCCAGTTTTTGTTCCAGCCCGGCCAGTGTGGCTTCCTCGCGGAAATCGCCCTGCAGGAATTCGACGCCGGGCAGCGCTTCCATCTCCAGAAGATCGAGCGCGATGATGCGGCCCAATGTGGAATTCGATTTTGCCGCGTATTCCCGAAAACGCCGCGCCACTACCTGCGACCAGCCGCCCGGCGCGGCCCCGAGGTCGACGACGGTTGCGCCGGGGAAAATGAGCTTGTCCTTCGCGTCGATTTCGATCAGCTTGAATGCCGCGCGCGAGCGCCAGCCTTCCGCTTTTGCCCGCTGGACATAAGGGTCGTTGACATGCTCGCGCATCCACGCCTTGCTGGTTTGGGTTCGTGCCATTAGGCTAGAATTCCGCTTCAGAGGGCGGCCTGCCGCCGCCGGTTTTGTATCCGAAAGTCATCGATGTTACTCATTTCCACAGAAGAACGCCGCGCCCTGCGCGCCCGCGCCCATGCCCTGAACCCGGTCGTCTCGATCAGCAAGAACGAGCTTTCCGACGCAGTGTTGAAAGAAATCGACTGCGCGCTGAAAAGCCATGAATTGATCAAGGTTCGCGTCTATAACGACGACCGCGAACAGCGCGCCGCGTACCTGGAGCAAATCTGCACGCAGTTGAACGCCGCGCCGGTGCAGCATATCGGTAAGCTCCTGGTGCTCTGGCGGCCGGAAGAAGAAGCCGCAGCAGAGAAAAAAGGCCCTGCGCCAAACAGAAGACCCCGCAGCGAACCGCGCCGCACCAAGCGCAGTTATCAGGGCAGCCAGAAAAAATAGGGCGAAGCTCACACCGCTCCGCCCCTTTGGGACGTCCTTCCGAAGGAAATGGATTTTCTAAATTTGACTAAAGAATTCGCTGTGAAACGCCACTACAGTAGCGAAACATTATTTAAGTAATTTAGAAAATTGGCGGGTTTCGGAAGCGCTTGCCCAGCGCGATTCCTATTCGTAAACGATGTCGATGATCTCGTATTCGCGCAAGCCGCCCGGCGCTTCGACCTGGGCGATGTCGCCGGAGTATTTGCCGATCAGCGCCCGCGCCAGCGGGGAGTTTACCGAAATCTTTCCGTCCTTGATCCCGGCCTCTTCCTCGCCGACGATCTGATAGCGGACGGATTCGCCGCTTTCCTGCTCTTCCAGCGTCACCGTCGCGCCGAAAACGCAGCGGCCATCGGTGTCGATCAGTTTCGGGTCGATGATCTGCGCCCTTGAGAGCTTGCTTTCGAGTTCCTGGATGCGTCCCTCGATGAAGCCTTGCCGTTCCTTGGCGGCATCGTATTCGGCGTTTTCCGACAGGTCGCCATGCGAGCGCGCCTCGGCAATCGCGGCGATGACAGCGGGACGATCCTGGGTTTTCATGCGTTGCAATTCGGCGCGCAGTTTTTCGGCGCCACTGACGGTCAGGGGAATCTTGCTCATTTTTTGCGTAGAACAATAGCAAAGGACACGCAGTTCCTACTGCGTGTCCTTTGGGGTTAATCGTGCGGGTTTCCGGATTATAGCCGAACAGGCCCTAATTCAACCGTGCATGAAGCTCCTGCAACGAGGCGACGGAGAGTTCGCCGCGATTTTTGATGCCTTCCGCAGCGGCTTCGGCGCCCCAGATCGTCGTGAATATCGTAATTCGCGCCGCCAGGCCAGAGGTGCGGATCGAGCGCGAATCGGCGATGGCTTGCCCCCTTTCGTCGACGGTGTTGATGATCAACGCGATTTCATTGTTCTTGATCATGTCGACGATATGCGGGCGGCCTTCGGTGACCTTGTTGACCACAGTCACGGAAATGCCGGCAGCGGCAAGGTGCGCTGCCGTGCCGCGCGTGGCATAGAGCGCGAATCCGGCATCCCTGAGATCGCGCGCGACGGCGACCGCCTTTTCCTTGTCGCTGTTCCTGACGCTGATGAAGACGTTTCCGGAAGCAGGCAGGCGCACGTTGGCGGCGAGCTGGCTTTTCACGAAGGCTTCGGCAAAGCTTGCACCGACGCCCATCACTTCGCCCGTCGATTTCATTTCCGGGCCGAGAATGGTATCGACGCCGGGGAACTTGGAGAACGGGAATACCGCTTCCTTGACCGAGAAGTAAGGCGGGATGACCTCGCCCGTGATGCCCTGGCTCTTCAGGCTCTTGCCGACCATGCAGCGCGCCGCGATCTTCGCCAGCGGCAGCCCGGTGGCCTTGGAAACGAAAGGCACGGTGCGCGAGGCGCGCGGATTGACTTCGAGTACATAGACGGTGTCGTTCTGGATCGCGAACTGGACGTTCATCAGCCCGACGACATTGAGCGCCCTGGCCATCAGTTGCGTCTGCCGGCGCAATTCATCCTGGATTTCGTTCGAGAGCGAATAGGGCGGCAGCGAGCAGGCGGAATCGCCGGAATGCACGCCGGCCTGTTCGATGTGTTCCATGACGCCGCCGATGATCACTTCGGATCCGTCGGAAAGCGCGTCGACGTCGAGTTCGCAGGCTTCGTTGAGGAAGTGGTCGAGCAGCACCGGCGAGTCGTTGGAAACCTTGACCGCCTCGCGCATGTAGCGTTCGAGGTCGCGTTCGTCGTGGACGATTTCCATCGCGCGGCCGCCGAGCACATAGGAAGGGCGCACGACGAGCGGATAGCCGGTTTCGGCGGCAAGCTTCAAGGCTTCGGCCTCGGTGCGCGCGGTGCGGTTCGGCGGCTGCTTCAGCCCTAGGCCGTGCAGCAGTTTCTGGAAGCGTTCGCGGTCTTCGGCGGCGTCGATCATGTCGGGCGAGGTGCCGATGATCGGCACGCCATTCGCCTCCAGGTCGCGCGCCAGTTTCAGCGGCGTCTGGCCGCCATACTGCACGATCACGCCCTGCGGTTTTTCGACGGCGACGATTTCGAGCACGTCTTCGAGCGTCAGCGGCTCGAAATAAAGCCGGTCGGAAGTATCGTAGTCGGTGGAAACCGTCTCCGGGTTGCAGTTGACCATGACGGTCTCGAAGCCGTCCTCGCGCATCGCCAGCGCCGCATGTACGCAGCAATAGTCGAATTCGATCCCCTGCCCGATGCGGTTCGGGCCGCCGCCGAGCACCATGATCTTCTTTCGCGCGCTCGGCATCGCTTCGCATTCTTCCTCGTAGGTCGAATACATATAGGCGGTGTCGGTGGAAAATTCGCCAGCGCAGGTATCGACGCGCTTATACACCGGACGCACGCCGAGTTCATGCCGCCGCGCGCGCACCGCTGTCTGCGTTGCCTGCGTGAGCGTCGCCAGGCGTTTATCGGAAAAACCGGCGCGCTTCAAGTAGAACATTTCCTCGCGCGAAAGCTCCCGCAACGCCTGTTCCGGATTCCTGGCGACTGCCACGCGAGAACGCAAGCTCTCCTCGATGCGGTGCAGATCCTCGATCTGCGCCAGGAACCAGGGGTCGATGCGCGTCAGGCGATGAATTTCGCCGAGCGTCATGCCACTGCGGAAAGCGTCGGCGACATACCAGAGGCGATCGGGGCCGGGTTCGGCCAACTCGGTTTCGATGATCTTGCGATCCTGCGTTTTTTCGTCGAGGCCATCGACGCCGACTTCAAGGCCGCGCAAGGCTTTTTGCAAGGATTCCTGAAAGGTGCGGCCCATCGCCATCACTTCGCCGACCGATTTCATCTGCGTCGTGAGATGCGCATCGGCCTGCGGGAATTTTTCAAACGCGAAGCGGGGCACCTTGGTGACGACATAGTCGATCGAAGGCTCGAACGACGCCGGCGTCCTGCCCCCGGTAATTTCGTTGGCCAACTCATCCAGCGTGTATCCGACAGCAAGCTTGGCGGCAACCTTGGCGATCGGAAAGCCGGTCGCCTTCGAGGCCAGCGCGGAAGAACGGGAAACGCGCGGATTCATCTCGATCACGATCATCCGGCCGGTGTCCGGGTCGAGCGCGAACTGCACGTTGGATCCGCCGGTGTCGACGCCGATTTCGCGCAAGATCGCGATCGAGGCGTTGCGGACGAGCTGATATTCCTTGTCGGTGAGCGTTTGCACCGGCGCCACGGTAATGGAATCGCCGGTATGTACGCCCATCGGGTCGAAATTCTCGATCGAGCAAACGATGATGCAGTTGTCGTTCTTGTCGCGGATGACCTCCATCTCGATTTCTTTCCAGCCGATCACGCTCTCTTCGATCAGGAGTTCATGCGTCGGGGAGGCTTCGAGTCCGCGTTTGCAGATTTCGACGAATTCCTCGGTGTTGTAGGCAATGCCGCCGCCAGTGCCGCCGAGGGTGAAGGAAGGACGGATGATCGCCGGGAAGCCGATCATTGCCTGCACCTGCTGTGCTTCCTCAAGGCTGTGCGCCATCACGGAACGCGCCGAGGTGAGCCCGATGCGCGTCATCGCGGCCTTGAATTTCTCGCGGTCTTCGGCCTTGTCGATGGCATCGCGCGAAGCGCCGATCAGTTCGACGCCGTATTTTTCCAGCACGCCGTGGCGCGCGAGGTCGAGCGCGCAGTTGAGCGCGGTCTGCCCGCCCATCGTCGGCAGGATTGCGTCCGGGCGCTCCCTTTCGATGATCGTTTCGATCATTTGCCAGTTGATCGGCTCGATATAGGTGACGTCGGCCATCTCCGGGTCGGTCATGATCGTCGCCGGATTGGAATTGACCAGGATTACCCGGTAGCCTTCCTCGCGCAGCGCCTTGCACGCCTGCGCGCCGGAATAGTCGAATTCGCACGCCTGGCCGATGACGATCGGGCCGGCGCCGATGATGAGAATACTTTGGATGTCGGTTCGCTTGGGCATGATTCTTTTCGCTTGTTCGGTTCTGTGCTTGTGTGTGTTCGTTTCTCAGGACGGTTGCAGCGCGGCGGTGCCACGGGTCATGAGATCGGTGAAGCGGACGAACAGATAGGAAACATCGTGCGGTCCGGAACTCGCCTCCGGGTGTCCCTGGAACGAGAAAGCCGGCACATCCGTGCGGGCAATGCCTTGCAGGGAGCCATCGAAGAGCGAGAGATGCGTGACGCGCAGATTGTCCGGCAGCGTGTCGGGATCGACGGCAAAGCCGTGGTTCTGGGCGGTGATCAACACCTGCCCGGTGTCGAGATCCTTGACCGGATGATTGGCGCCGTGGTGGCCGAATTTCATTTTCATTGTCCTGGCGCCGGAAGCCAGAGCAAGCAACTGGTGTCCAAGGCAGATGCCGAATACCGGAACGCCGCGTTCGAGCAGCGCGCGAATCGCGTCGATGGCGTAAGTGCATGGCCCGGGGTCGCCCGGACCGTTGGAGAGGAATACGCCGTCGGGCTGCATCGCGAGTACTTCCTGCGCTGGCGTTTGTGCCGGAACGACGGTCACGGCGCAACCGTGCGAGGCAAGCATGCGCAGGATATTGCGCTTGATGCCGAAGTCATAGGCGACGACGCGGTATTGCGTCGCTTCCACGTCCACATAGCCATCCAGCGTCCATGCGCTTTGTGTCCACGCATAGGGCGCCCTGGTACTGACCTCCCGCGCCAGATCCAGCCCGGAAAGACCACCGAAGGCGCGAGCTTCCGCGACGGCCTGCGCCGCGTCCTCCGCAGTCAGCGTTTTCTTCGCCAGGATGCAGCCGGGCTGTGCGCCCTTTTCGCGCAGCAGGCGCGTCAGCTTGCGCGTATCGATGCCGGCAATGCCGACAATGCCATTGACGCGCAGATAGTCGCCAAGCGTCTGCCGCATCCGCCAGTTTTCGGCGCGGATGGGCAGGTCGCGAATCACCAGTCCGGCGGCGAAATTGGCGTGCGACTCCCAGTCTTCCTCGTTACAGCCGGTGTTTCCGATATGAGGATAGGTCAACGTGACGATCTGCCGGCAGTAGGAAGGATCGGTAAGGATTTCCTGATAACCGCACATCGCGGTGTTGAATACCACCTCGCCGCTGGTTTTTCCTTCGGCGCCGATGGCGTACCCGTGAAAGAGAGACCCGTCTGCCAGGGCGAGCAGCGCGGGAGTATGGTTGGGTAGCAGAGACACGAAAAGCTCCAGAAGGGTCAGTGAGGGCTCACCTGCGCTCCCGCTTTTTGCCGCTTATTTGCAAAACACGGGGGAGTAAAAGCCAGGCAGCGAGGCAAACGGAAGCGTAGAAAATACAAAGGGAGAATTCGCCCGAAAATCTCCGGGAGAAGCCCCCGGGAGGCGGAAAATATCAGCCTGAACGCGGATTTGCCCCGCAATTCTTAAACCTTTCAATTATACCGGAGCGGCTCGGCACAGGGAAGCGGAACCGGGTCGGAATTCAGCTTGCCATATATTTTATAAAATGATATTATATGAAAACATATATTTTTATTGAATTTTCATGCAAAAAATCCGGCTGCCCCCCCCGCAGATGAAGACGCAGGCAGAAAAAGCCGTGTCGTTATTGAAACTGTTGGGCAACGAAGACCGTTTGCTTTTGCTTTGCCAGCTTGCCCAGAAGGAATGCAATGTCGGGCAATTGGAAGAAGCGCTCGAAATTCGCCAGCCAACCCTGTCGCAACAATTGGGGGTGTTGCGCCTTGCCGGGTTGGTGGCGACGCGCAAGGAAGGCAAGCAGGTTTATTACCGCGTGGCCGACGAGGCGGCCATTGCCGTGATCAACACACTCTACACACTGTATTGCAACGAACCGGAGGAAAAATATGATGATTGATTGGGTGCATTTCACCTTCTGGCAATCGCTGGCAGGTGGGGCGTTGATCGGTTTGGCGGCAACGATGTTGATCCTGTTCAACGGGCAGGTTGCGGGAATCAGCGGGATCGTGGGCAAGCTGTTCGATATGAGGCAAGGTGCATGGCGCTTCGCGTTTGTCATCGGACTGTTGTTGTCGCCCTGGCTGTACCGCCTTTTTGCTGCGCTGCCCGAGGCGCAGTTCGAGTTTGGCTGGCCGCTTTATCTGGTGGCCGGTCTCACGGTTGGCCTGGGTAGCCGCCTGGGATCGGGCTGCACCAGCGGACACGGCGTCTGCGGCTTGTCGCGCTTATCGAAACGCTCGTTGGCGGCGACACTGGTTTTCATGGGAACAGGCTTTGTGACGGTGTATGTGGCCCGTCACCTGATCGGAGGATGAGATGGCACTTTTGAGCGCAGCGCTGGCAGGCGTGATTTTCGGGTTCGGCCTGCTTCTTTCCGGAATGGCAAACCCCGGCAAGGTGCAGGGCTTCCTCGATCTGGCCGGAGCCTGGGATCCTTCCCTGGCAATGGTCATGATTGGAGCCATCGCCGTCGGGCTTGTCGGGTTTGGCATCGCCAAACGCCAGGCGCATTCCCTGTTGAAGCTGCCGATGGAATTGCCTGCAGCGACTCAAATCGACCGCAAGTTGCTCACCGGCAGCGCGCTGTTCGGGATCGGCTGGGGTCTGGCCGGCATCTGCCCCGGTCCGGGGCTGGTGACCATGGCGATGGGAATTCCGCAGGCAATCGTCTTTGTCGTTGCAATGCTGGCCGGCATGCAGTTACTTCGTTTTATTCAAAAGTGAAAGGGAGAAAATCAATGAGCAGAAAGCTGGTAATCGTAGGCGGCGTCGCCGGTGGCGCATCGGCGGCGGCGCGGGCAAGGCGCTTGAGTGAAACGGCGGAAATCGTCGTGCTGGAACGCGGCCCCTATGTGTCCTTTGCCAACTGCGGCCTGCCCTATCACGTTGGCGGCGAGATTGCGGATCGCAATGCGCTGCTGCTGCATACGCCGGATTCCCTGCGCGCCTGGTTCAATATCGACACGCGGCTACAGCATGAGGTCATGTCGATCAATCGCGCGGCGAAGACGGTGACGGTACGGGATCACTGTGCCGGACGGGAATACACCGAAAGTTACGATAACCTGATCCTCGCTCCCGGCGCGACGCCGATTCGCCCGCCCCTGCCGGGGATCGACGATCCGCGCGTGCTGACATTGCGCAATATTCCCGATATGGACCGGATGCTCGAAGCGCTGGATTCCCGGGTACGCCGGGTATGTGTCGCCGGCGCCGGGTTTATCGGGCTGGAAATGATCGAGGCGCTGCGGCACAGGGATCTGGAAGTCGTATTGATCGAGCGCGACCCGCAGATACTGGCGCCGCTGGACGCGGAAATGACCGCGCCCCTGCTCGAAACACTGCAAAGACACCAGGTGAAGCTGCACATCGGGGACGGTCTGGCCGCCATCGAGCCGGGCCCGCAGTTGCAGTTGCTGCTCTCTTCCGGCGCCCGGATCGAAACCGATGTGCTGGTGCTGTCGATCGGGGTTCGCCCGGAAAACAGACTGGCGCAGGATGCCGGGCTGACATTGGGCGTGGGCGGCTCGATTGCCGTCAACGAACAGCAACAGACTTCCGATCCGGCGATTTACGCGGTCGGCGATGCGGTACAGGTCAAACATGTCGTCAGCGGCAATCCCGCTATCCTGCCCCTGGCGGGTCCGGCCAACCGGCAAGGGCGGATCGCGGCCGATGCCATTTTCGGCAGGCCCTCCGCATATCGAGGCTCGCAGGGAACGGCCATCTGCAAATTGTTCGGGATGACGGCAGGGGCCACAGGCTTGAACGAGAAGGCGCTCAAGGCGTCCAACACGCCTTATCGCAAGATCTATATCCATCCCAATCACCATGCCGGTTATTACCCCGGCGCGAAACAGCTCCACATAAAATTGCTGTTCTCCGAAGAGTCGGGGCGCGTGCTCGGCGCGCAGGTTGTCGGCGAAAAGGGCGTGGATAAACGGCTCGATGTGCTGGCAACCGCGATTCAGGCGCAAATGAGCGTCGATGACCTGGCCGAAATGGAACTGGCTTACGCGCCGCCCTACGGCTCCGCCAAGGACCCGGTCAACCTCGCCGGAATGGTCGCGCAGAATCTTCTGGCCGGACTTTCCTCGCTCATCGACCCGGAAGAACTCGATGCCGCGTTATCGGCCGGGGCAAGCCTGGTCGACCTTCGCCAGCCCGAGGAATTGCGCCAGGGCCATATTCCCGGCGCGAAGAACCTGCCGATGCAACAATTGCGCGAGCAGGCATCGTTTCCAAAGGATGTGCCATTGATCGTCTATTGCCAGATCGGATTGCGCGGCTATGTCGGGCAGCGCCTCCTGCAGCAGCGGGGATGGTCGGTGCGCAATCTGAACGGCGGATTCCGTACCTGGAAGATGATGCAGACTGCCAGGGCGCTTTCATCCCGGTCTTGAAGTGAAAACGCAGCGACTGTTCAAGAATGCCTTGAACAGTCGCTGCGCCATGTGCATTTGCGGATTCGGGCGGTTGGCTGTTTGTTATTTGACAGGGGCAGCAGCGCCTTGCTCCGCTTCGCAGGGGCCGAGCCATTTTGCGTTCAGCAATACGTAGGATTCCTTGATGCCGTCGATCGGGGGATCGTATTTGATCCTGATTTCGCCGGTGTAGCGGTTGTCGAAATCGCCGTTGAATTCAACGTGTGTGGTTACGGTGCTGACATCGAAACGGCAGACGGAATCGGCGTTGAGCTTGCCGTTTTCAAAATTTTCGTTATTGCGGGTGCATTTTGTGTTGTCCGGAACCGGGTCGGCGAACTTGTCGTTTGCCGAATCAATGCACTGTTTCGATTTTTCGGTCGATGTTTCTGCGCCGGACTGGATCACGGTATTGACCTCCCACAACCCGGATTTGCGCTTCGGCATGTCGGCTGCGACGACGGAGAAGCTAAGAAAAGACAAAGCAGCAAGGCTTGCAAGGGCGGCACGAGAACAGATCATGAGGATTCTCCCGGATCGAGGGTGGATAAGGGTGCGAAGGCAGGAGGATTGAAGCGCTCGCAGATCAAATTCCAATTTTGGGGTTTATCGAAAACCCTTCATTTTCCAATATTAGCACAAGCAATTGTTTTTTTAATCTGGAATGGAATCTCTTGGGATGTCTCACGGGCCGACGAGTGAAAAAGCAGGGATCCGTGATAAATTTTCTAAATTACTTAAATAATATGTCACTACAGTAATGATGTTCAGCAAATAATTCTTTATTCTAATTTAGAAAATAATAAAAAAAACAACGCCTTTCGCCTATCCAAGGAAAAGCGCTGTTTATCGCCAGGGTTTTATTTCGCGGTAGCGCCGCTGGACGGCGCAATGATGCGCCCCAGGCACGTCAATACGTTGTCGCTGGCCTCTTCCATGCGTTGCAGTGCGAGGACTCCGTCGGAAATGCGCTTTTCGTAGAAGGCTTCCAGCGCTTCCTTGCCGTGCCGGTGTACCGCCTGGTGCGGTGCTTCCATCGCGGAGAAAGCGTCGAATTTGGAAAAATTGCGTTGCCCTTCGCCCTGGTAATACCATTTGCCAAGGCGACACGAGCTGCTGTCAGCGATATCTTCGGATCTCTTGTCCGAGATGCCGATGAAAACCTTATAGACTTCGAATTTGAATACCAGATGGTCGAATTTCGCCAGTTCGACGAAGCTGTGTAGCGCCACCTCTTTGACCGACTCTCCGAGATGGTGCGACACCGAGGCGATACTCTGCATGTTTTTCGTCATCTCCGTGCTGTCCTTGCCGAGATTGTCGGCGTTGCCCGCGAGCCCCTCCATCCCTGTAAGAGTGTTGGAGGTATCGCCCTGAATGGCGCCTACCAGCCTGGAAATCTCGCTGGTCGCCGTAGTCGTGCGTTCCGCGAGCTTGCGCACCTCGTCGGCGACGACTGCGAAGCCGCGCCCCGATTCTCCCGCGCGCGCGGCCTCGATGGCGGCGTTGAGCGCAAGCAGATTGGTCTGGTCGGCAATTTCCTTGATCAGGTTGACGATGTTGCCGATTTGCTCGGTGCGGCTATTGAGTCCTCGCACTTGCTGCATCATCGCCCGGGCGCCTTCGGAAAGCCGCATGATGTCTTGCGAGATGCGCTGGATTTCCGTCTGGCAGGCAAGGGTGATGCTCTCCGCGTTTGTAACTTCGGTTCTGTCCTCATTGAGATCATCGACCATGGATGCGAGAGAGTTTTGAGATTCCTCCAAGGTATTCCCAAAAAGCGACATGTTTTTCAACACTCGTTCCCTGTTGTGCGCGGATTCGATAGCATGTTCGGTTTCTTTGCGCAATTGTTCGAGACTGTATTCCGCATTCGAGAGACGCTCCTCCAGGGCGTGTTTCTCCGTTTCAAGAATGCTGACTTTTCGCTCCAGCTCGATTTCGCGAGCATTTGATCCAAATAAGCCCATGATTTTCCTCCGCCAGGTTTTTCGATGGTTCGGCAGTTTCTGTATGTCCGGGGCGCTCTTTGGCGCCCGCGCAGCCATTGTCCCGCCGATTCCGAAACGAATGGCGAGATTTTTCGCTACAAGTGATTAAGAAGTGCACAAAAGTGCACAATTCCTCATTAATGCGACATTCCCGGCATGATGCCTTTCATGCCCCGCATCATTTTTGCCAGTCCACCCTTGGCAAAATGCTTCATGACTTTCTGCGTCTGCTCGAATTGCCGCAACAGGCGGTTAACTTCCTGTACCTGGACACCGGCGCCAGCGGCGATGCGCCGCTTGCGGCTGGCCTTGATCAGCTCCGGCCTGGCGCGTTCGGAGGGAGTCATCGAATTGATAATGCCTTCGATACGGCGCACCATCTTGTCTTCCATTCCCGCCGGAAGATGGCCTGCCGCCTGCGCAAAGCTGGCCGGGAGTTTGTCGATGAAGGAAGTCATCCCGCCCATCTTGCGCATTTGCACAATCTGTTCCCTGAAATCGTTGAAGTCGAAGCCCTTGCCGGTTTTGAGTTTTTTGGCAAATGCCTTCGCCTTTTCCTCGTCGACGCTTTTTCGCGCTTCCTCGATCAACGAAAGGACGTCGCCCATCCCGAGAATCCGCGAGGCCATCCGTTCGGGGTGGAAGGGTTCCAGACCGTCCAGTTTTTCGCCAACGCCCGCGAATTTCAAGGGTTTGCCGGTCACTTGGCGCACCGACAATGCGGCGCCGCCACGCGCGTCGCCGTCGAGCTTGGTCAGGATGACTCCGGTCAAGGGCAGCGCCTCGTTGAACGCGCGGGCCGTGTTGACGGCATCCTGCCCGAGCATGGCATCGACGATGAACAGGGTTTCGATCGGATCCAACGCCGCATGAAGCTCCGAAATTTCCCGCATCATCGCTTCGTCGATCGCCAGCCGTCCGGCGGTGTCGACCAGCAGCACATCGTGGTAGTGACGCTTGGCCCATTCACGCGCTGCCTGCGCAATGGCAACAGGGGCGTCATTGGTCTCGGAAGGAAAGAAGTCAGCGCCCGCTTGCACTGAAACTGCCTGCAACTGGGCAATAGCCGCAGGACGATAGATGTCGCAACTGACCACCAGGACTTTCTTTTTTTGTTTTTCCTTCAGAAATTTGGCCAGCTTGCCGACCGTCGTGGTTTTACCGGCGCCCTGCAATCCCGCCATCAGGATTACTGCTGGCGGTTGCGTCGCCAGGTTCAGGCCGGCGTGGACTTCTCCCATCAGGCGCGTCAATTCGCGGTGTACAACGCCGATCAGCGCCTGACCGGGCGAGAGCGATCCGAGGACTTCCTCCCCGACAGCCTTTTCCTTGACCGCAGCGATAAAATCCTTGACGACTGGCAGCGCGACATCGGCTTCGAGCAGCGCCAACCGCACTTCGCGTAGCGCCTCCGCGATATTGCTTTCGGTCAGGCGCGCTTCGCCCTTGAGTGTTTTTACGACGCGCGCCAGGCGCTGGGTCAGGTTGTCGAGCATGGTTTTTTCCGCTTGATGATAGACTTGTAAAAATACCGGGTATTCTACTGTACCTCATGCCCTCCACTGCCTTCCCCCTCGTGCCCCATATCTTGGCGGCCGTTTCGTATATCCTTCTCGCTTTTCATTTCTGGCGCACCCGCTGGCACGAATCGGACCAGCCTGTGGCTGCGCCAATGCTCGCGTGGGAACGCGGCCTGCTCGGCGGCGTACTGGGGGTGCACGGTATCGGCCTTTACATTGGCTTGTTCGGCAATATCGGAGAAATGCGTTTTTCCTTTGCGCTGGCGCTTTCGCTGATGCTCTGGCTGGCAGTGCTTATTTATTGGCTGGAAAGCTTCCATTCGCGCATGGAAGGATTGCAGCCGATGGTTTTGCCGCTTGCCGCCTGTTGCGCAGCGCTGCCGATACTCTTCTCCCAGGTGCGCATCATCACTCATGCCGGGGCATGGGGATTCAAGCTGCATTTTTTTGCCGCGATGCTCGCCTACAGTTTGTTTACGCTATCGGCGCTGCATGCCATTTTTATGGCATATACCGAACGCAAATTGCATCAGCGCGTATTCACCAAGGGACTAGCCAGCCTGCCGCCCTTGTTGACCATGGAAAACCTGCTTTTCCGGATGATTTTCGTGGCTTTTCTCTTTCTTACGGGAACGCTCGCCAGCGGAGTGCTCTATTCCGAAGAGATTTACAACAAGGCATTTTCTTTCGATCACAAAACCCTTTTCGCTTTTGCTTCCTGGGGGATTTTCGCAGTCTTGCTGGTCGGGCGCCATGCCCGTGGCTGGCGAGGACGCACCGCGTTGCGCTGGACGATGACGGGATTCATGATGCTTCTCCTGGCCTATGTGGGAAGCCGCTTTGTTGCCGAAGCAATTCTGGGTCGCACCTGAACGATGCCTCCGGATATCATGCTGTTTGCAGTCTGTGGCGTATTGCTGCTGGGCCTTGCCGGCCTGGGGATCTTGGCTGCAAGCGCACTGGACAATCTGGATCGCCATCGCCTCCGCTATTTGCTGCGCGACGGGAAATGCCGCGTCTTGCGGCGAATATTGCTGGAACGACCGGGATCCTGGCAACGCTTCATCAGCTGCTTCTGGCTGCTCTCTGTTGCCGCTGCTGTAGTCTTCTTCGTTGTTGTCATGTCCGGTTTCGGCAGGGAGCTTTCGGGCACGGTGCTTGCTGTCTTCTGTTCTCTGTTCGTCCTGTTCGAAGTCGTTTGCAGGGAACTAGGCGTGCGCTATGCGTATCGTATTGCAGGAGGATTGATTCCGGTGCTGGCGACTGGCGCCAGGCTTTTTGCTTCCCGGAAAAATAATGCTGATGCCATTTTCTCGAAAGAGGGGGTGTTTGAATCGCCCGCCTTCAGGGCCTCCGATCTGGAAGGAATATGTGTCGAAGATGTCATGACGCCGCGTGCTGCCATCGAGGCGATCGACCTGGCCGCGCCTTGGGACGATGTCCGTGCTCGCCTCATCAATGCTTATCATTCCTTTGTGCCGGTGTACCGCGACGATCTAGGCAATCTCGCTGGAATCCTGCATATGCAGCGCGTCGTGGCGCCAGCCTTGCGAGGGGATCTGTCGGAAGAGGCCCTGAGCGGCCTGTTGCAGGCGCCTTACTTCATTCCGGCCAATACCGAACTTTTACACCAGATCCGCTTTTTCCAGGAAAACCGGCAACGTCTGGGGTTGGTCATCGACGAATACGGGGAAATTCTCGGCTTGATTAGCCTGGAAGATATTGCCGCAGAGATTTCCCGGGTGGTTGTGATCCCGTCAGCATCGTCCGGGAAGAGCGGATGGAGCGACGATGGCATGGCGTTGGTCGATGGCGCCAGAACCCTTCGGGAAATCAACCGGGAATTCGGCCTCAATTTTCCGCTCGACGGGCCGAAGACCCTGAATGGACTGATTCTCGAATATTTCCAGGATATTCCGGAGGCAGGCGTTAGCCTGAAAATTGGAAGCATTGCCGTTGAAATTGTGCAAACACAGGATAAAAGCGTGAAAATTGCCCGCATTGCCCGCCCTCCCGATTAAAAGGCGTTTCGTTTTTTGCTGCATCGGCACATGATTTCTCCGTTTGGCGCCTTTCTGTCTCTCCCATTATCTTTACAAAAATGCCACTGCGTTGCATTATTATTGGATTCAGGCAAAGCAGTTAACTTGAGTGCATTCCTTTATCTCCCTGTTTCTATTTACCCATGTTGAACCAGCAAGTCTTCCGGTAATTCACGCGGCATAATGGACGATACCAATCAAACACCTCAGGTTTCAGGGCTGGCGCGTGCACTGGTGCAGGCCGGATTGTTCAAGGAAGCTGAAATAGGCGCCTTGCTTACGCTGGCGGCCAACAACGAGACCAGTTTCATTGCCCAACTGTTGCTGACGAAAAAGATGACAGCGCTGGAGGTTGCGCGCTTTGCTGCCAAATCCTTTTTTTGTCCGCTTCTGGATCTCGACGCTTACGATGAATCCTTTTTGCCGGTACAGGTTGTTGACCGCCGGATCATCCACGCGCACAAGATCATTCCCCTGTATCAGCGCGGCAATCGTCTTTCGGTGGCGATTTCTGATCCGACCAACCAGCGGGCGCTCGATGAAGTCCGTTTCCAGACCGGCCTTGCCGCCGATCCAGTGGTCGTCGAAGAACCCAAGCTGCTGCCGCTGGTCGCAAAATATTCGGCAGGCGCCGAAGATGCTCTCAAGGGGTTTACCGACGAGGATCTCGATCTCGAGCTTTCATCGGGTGAGACTGCTTCGTCAGAAGAGGGTACCGAAGTAGACGATGCCCCGATCGTCAAATTCGTCCATAAGATGCTGATCGACGCGATCAACGATGGCGCCTCCGACATCCATTTTGAACCTTACGAAAAATTCTATCGGGTACGTTTCCGTACCGACGGTATTTTGCGCGAGGTTACCAACGTACCGCTGTTGCTGAAGGAAAAAATCGCTTCCCGCCTGAAGGTGGTATCGCGGCTCAACATTGCGGAAAAGCGTGTTCCGCAGGATGGCCGGATGAGGCTGGCAGTATCGAAAAGCCGCGTCATCGATTTTCGCGTAAGCACATTGCCGACATTGCACGGTGAGAAAATCGTTCTGCGGATCCTCGATCCGGCTTCGGCCACCCTGGGTATCGATGCCCTTGGGTACGACCCCGAACAGAAGGAATTGCTCCTCGAAGCCATCAAACGTCCTTACGGCATGGTGCTGGTGACCGGCCCGACCGGATCCGGAAAGACGGTTTCGCTGTATTCCTGTCTCAATATCCTCAACGCTCCGGGCGTCAATATTTCGACGGCAGAAGATCCTGCGGAAATCAATCTTGCCGGCATCAACCAGGTCAATGTCGACGACCGTGCCGGTCTCACGTTCGCCTCGGCGCTCAGGGCCTTTCTGAGACAGGATCCGGACATCATCATGGTCGGGGAAATCCGTGACCTGGAAACGGCAGAAATTTCGATCAAGGCCGCGCAAACCGGCCACATGGTGCTTTCAACGCTACATACGAACGATGCGCCGCAAACGCTGACGCGCCTCATGAACATGGGGATTCCGACCTTCAACATCGCTTCCAGCATCCTCCTGATCACGGCGCAGCGCCTGGCGCGGCGGCTGTGTTCCTGCAAGATACCGATCGAGGCGCCGACGGAGTCGTTGTTCAACGCAGGATTCGTCGAAGAGGATTTCGACGAGCCCTGGACGTTATACGGACCGAATCCGGAAGGGTGTGAAGTTTGCAAGGGGTCGGGTTACAAGGGGCGGCTCGGAATCTATCAGGTAATGCCGGTCTCGGAAGAAATTCAGCGTATCATCATGGCAAACGGTACAGCCTTGGATATTTCGGAACAGGCGATGCGCGAGGGTGTCAGGGATCTGAGACAGGCAGGTTTGCTCAAGGTCAGGCAGGGACTGACCTCTCTTGACGAAGTGTTATCGACCACCAACCAATAAAACCCATTCTATGACGGAGGCATAATGGCGACTCAGGCACGAACTGCCGTAGCAAGAAAACCGGCAAGAACCTCTTCCGCAAACAAGGATCAGCTTTATCTTTGGGAAGGAAAAGGCAAGGATGGGAAGATCATTCGCGGCGAATTGCGTGCGCAAAGCGAGGCTCTGGTCAATACAACACTCCGCCGGCAGGGAATTGCCGTCCGTAAGGTCACCCGGCAAAAACTGAAACGCGGTGGCAAGATCAAGGAAAAGGACGTCGCCTATTTCACCCGCCAGATGGCGACGATGATGAGGGCCGGAGTACCCTTGTTGCAATCCTTCGACATCGTTGGGCGCGGGCACTCGAATCCGGCGATGGCCCGGCTGCTTCTGGAAATCAAGGCAGATGTCGAAACCGGAACCTCGCTCTCGCAAGCCTTCCGCAAATACCCTCTGTATTTTGATTCGCTGTACTGCAATCTGGTCGGCGCTGGCGAACAGGCCGGTATTCTTGATACGCTGCTTGATCGCCTGGCAACATACAAGGAAAAAATCTTGGCCTTGAAGAGCCTGATCAAAAAGGCGATGTTCTATCCGGTTTCCGTCATCATTGTGGCGATCATCGTGACCATCGTCATCATGCTGTTCGTCATTCCGGTGTTCAAGCAGGTATTTACCAGTTTTGGCGCCGATTTGCCGGCCTTGACGCTCGCGGTAATTGCCGCGTCCGATTTTTTTGTTGCCCATTGGTGGTGGGGCTTGCCTTTGGCGATTGGATCCGTCGTCGGGTTTTTCTATGCCTGGAAGCGCTCCGAGAAAATGCAGATGGCAATGGATCGTTTCTTGTTGCGTATCCCCGTTTTTGGCCCGTTGATCAGAAAATCCGTCATTGCCCGCTGGTGCCGCACGCTCTCGACAATGTTCTCTTCCGGGGTGCCACTTGTCGAATCGCTTGAATCGGTAGGTGGTGCAGCCGGCAACTACGTCTATAAGGCGGGTACGCAGCGAATCCAAAACGAGGTCAGTACCGGTACCAGCCTCACCATCGCGATGCAGAACGTCGATCTGTTTCCGAATATGGTGGTGCAGATGGCTTCAATTGGAGAGGAGACCGGTGAATTGGACTCGATGTTGTCCAAGGTCGCCGATTTCTTCGAACAGGAAGTCGAGGATACCGTCGGTGCGCTCTCGAGCCTGCTCGAGCCATTTATCCTGGTGTTCCTCGGTGTTCTCATCGGCACTATCGTGGTTGCGATGTATCTGCCAATCTTCAAGTTGGGTTCGGTGGTCGGCTAACCACAACCCTCCACGCAAGCTTCGTTTTCCCGGTTCCTATGCTTGATCTGCTCGCCTATCCGCCGCTGTTCGCAGCGGCGGCTTTGTTATTGGGGTTGCTTGTCGGCAGTTTCCTCAATGTTGTGATTTACCGCTTGCCGCTCATGATGGAACATGAATGGCGAAACCAGTGCGCCGAGATGCGCGGCGAACCGGTTGAAGAGGCGCCGTTTACGCTGGCCAGACCCCGCTCACGCTGCCCGGCGTGTGGACATCCCATCAGCGCGCTGGAAAATATTCCCGTGTTCAGTTGGCTGTTCCTGCGCGGACGTTGTTCTGCCTGCCGCGCATCCATTTCCTGGCGCTATCCTCTGGTCGAGGCTCTGACCGGAGTGCTGACCGCTTTTGTCGCATGGCATTTCGGATTCGGCTGGCAGGCGCTGGGCGGTTTCTTTCTGTTGTGGGCGCTGGTCGCACTGACGGTGATCGACTTCGACACCCAATTCCTGCCTGACTCGATTACGCTGCCGTTGCTGTGGCTGGGGCTGTTCCTCAACCTGTTTTCCGTTTATACCTCGCTCGAATCTGCCGTGATCGGCGCCATGGCGGGTTACCTCATTCTCTGGTCGGTGTATTGGCTATTCAAGCTGATCATGAAAAAGGAAGGGATGGGATACGGTGATTTCAAGCTCCTGGCGGCGCTGGGGGCATGGCTGGGTTGGAAAACGCTGCCGTTCATTATTTTGTGTTCTTCTTTCGTCGGCGCCATCGTGGGTATTTCGCTCATTGTCTTCGCCAGGCACGGGCGCAATGTGCCGATTCCTTTTGGCCCATACCTTGCAGTGGCCGGTTTTATTGCCCTGATCTGGGGTGAGTCGCTGACGCGAGCCTATCTTTCGACTTTCTAAGACGGGGCTCTCCTGGCCAAAGGGAGACACCAGGCTGAAGTAAATTCTCAGAAAAATCGCGTAACCCGGTGGCGTGCAAGAACTTTTCCAGCCACACATAAAAGCTGTGGATAACTTTGTGAATTTTTGCCGTGAAAAAAATCACAATCCCTGTCTTTATTGGGTTTTACCAGGGTTGTCTGAAAATTAAGCAAAGAATAATTTCTTTTAAATCAATGCGTTAGAAATCGCCCCTGATTTTTCAGGGTTTTTCCTTTTTCAGGCAAAAGCAGCAGCTCCTCTGTGCATAAGTCAAGAACCAGCTTGTGCCCGATGTTCCTTATGTAACGCGTTGTTGTTTTTCTCGCATTTTCCGGCTGTACTCCTGAACGGCGTTGACCAATGCAATGACATGTTCCGGAGGGGTGAATTGCGAGATGCCGTGGCCAAGATTGAAGACGTGTCCGGTATCGCCCGGGCCAAAATTTTCCAGTACCCGGATTGCCTCGGCAGCGATTTTTTCCGGCGCGGCAAATAGAACAGCAGGGTCGAGATTGCCCTGTAAAGTCACCCTGTCGCCAACGCGCCGGCGTGCTTCACCGATATCGATTGTCCAGTCGAGTCCGACGGCATCGCAGCCGCTTGCAGCAATCGCTTCGAGCCAGAGACCACCGCCCTTGGTAAACACGAGTGACGGAATGCGCTCGCCATCCTTTTTTCGGATCAATCCGGCGAGAATGCGTTCCATATAGGCCAGCGAAAACTCCCGGTACGCATCGGCGGACAGCGACCCACCCCAGGAATCGAAAATCATCACGGCCTGGGCGCCGGATTCGATCTGCGCGTTCAGGTAAGCCAGTACTGCGTCGGCGGTGACAGAAAGAATCCGGTGCAGCAGATCGGGGCGATCGTAAAGCATGGTCTTGATGCGCCGGTAGTCGTCGGAAGCGCCGCCCTCGATCATGTAGCAGGCAAGCGTATAAGGGCTGCCGGAAAAACCGATCAATGGCACGGAATTGTCCAGCGCGCGGCGGATTTCGGCAACGGCATCCATCACGTAACGCAAATGATCCCAAGGGTCGGGCGCGATAAGCGTGCGGATCGACCATTCCTCGGTCAGCGGCCGTTCAAATTTTGGCCCTTCTCCTTCTGCAAAATACAATCCCAGTCCCATCGCATCGGGCACGGTAAGGATGTCGGAAAACAGGATCGCCGCATCCAGCTCGTAACGCGCAAGCGGTTGCAACGTGACTTCGCAGGCGAGTGCAGGGTTTTTGCACAGGTCGAGAAAGCTTCCGGCGCGCTTGCGTGTCTGCCGGTATTCGGGCAGATAGCGTCCTGCCTGGCGCATCAACCAGATCGGCGTGTAGTCGGTCGGCTCCCTGAGAAGCGCGCGCAGAAAAGTGTCGTTACGGGGTCGAGTCACTAAAAGCTCCGTTGGAAGGCTTAAGGATACGCTGAACAAGCCGCCGCGTTGTATGCGTCTGCGGAACCAGGCGGGCTGCGGCGCACATTTGCCGCTCGACTTGTTCAGAGGATACTCAAAGGAAGCAATTATCTTCCTTTATAGAGCGATTTAGCTAGCGGGCAGGCCGGGACTTTCAAGCCACCGAAATTTCTTTCGTATGCCTGGGCGATCCGGAGCAAGAGGCAGGCACAGAAAAAACCCTGGATCGACGTGCGTGTGTGCATTGGAGGGAGTACGGCGCGCTTTCCTCGCTTGTTAAAATATGAAAGAATATTTGCAGTTCATCATTTTTCAGGTTTTCCCATGCTTGACCGTGAAGGCTACCGCCCAAACGTCGGCATTGTTTTGTGTAACGCAAAAAACGAAGTTTTCTGGGGCAAACGCATCAAAGAACATTCCTGGCAATTCCCCCAGGGTGGGATCAAGCGCGGAGAAACTCCGGAAGCTGCAATGTATCGGGAGCTTTACGAAGAAATCGGATTGCGCCCCGAGCATGTGCGCATCCTCGGACGTACCCGGGGATGGCTGCGTTACAATGTGCCGACACACTGGATCAAACGCGAATGGCGCGGCAGTTACAGGGGCCAGAAGCAGATCTGGTTTTTGTTGCGTCTACTGGGACGCGATTCCGATGTCTCGTTGCGCGCCAGCGAACATCCTGAATTCGATGCCTGGCGGTGGAACGATTACTGGGTTCCACTTGATTCGGTCATCGAATTCAAGCGCGAGGTTTATCAGCGCGCCCTGTCTGAACTGGCGCGTTATGTCAACATGGATCGGCGTTCCCCCGCAGGGGCGGATCATGCAGCACCCCGCAAGGACAGCCCTTGCCAATCATGAACACACTTCTTGCCAGAAAGTCGCGGCAGTTTGCAGGTATCGGTATTTGCTGCGGTATTTTTGCGTTCTCTTTCGGATCCGCGTTTGCCAGCGACGACGAGGAAGTGCCTTGGCAGGAAGAGGATGTCAGCTATCCGGCGCCGCCCCAGGATCAGCATTTACTGCCTTTTTACGTCAGTCCGACCACAAACAACCGGTTTCTGATCGACGAGGAGTCCTTGAGCGTGAAGGAGGACGGCGTCATCAGATATACCCTTGTCGTTATCAGTTCCGAGGGAGCGCGTAACGTCAGTTACGAAGGAATCCGCTGTGCTACGGGGGAACGGCGGATTTATGCCTTTGGCCGCTCCGATGGCGTATGGTCCAAGGCGCGCAGCAGCGCCTGGCACAGAATTCAGAAGAAAGAAATGAACCGCTATCACGATGCGTTGAATGCCGAATATTTCTGCACTCCGGGAAACAGCGTCGATAGCGTCGAGAAGGCTCGCGCCGTTCTGCGTAACGGTGGCAATTCCGAAGCGATTACACGGGTTACGCCTTGACTTCGCCAGGGGCGGCCCTGTGCGCGCCCATTCCCGGGCAAGAAAGATTTTGCGCAAGTTGTGGCGCCTCGGCGCCTGTTGGACGAGCCGCTATCCGGCCTGGGCTTTTCTCTCTTTCCGCAGGGACAAGGTAGTGAAGCTATCTTTCCGTCTCAACGGAAGAGGTATTCCCTGGTCTGAATTATTTTTGTTTTTTTCCCTTGGTCGAGAAGGGTCTTTCCTTCTGGCGCGCATGTTGCGCCGCAGCACAAAACTTGGAGATCGTTTGAGTCTTTTTCCCTATATTTTTTAAGGGAATTTTCCTGAAATGATTCTCTCCCAAGGAATTCCCCACTTTGCGGATTGTTTACGGGGCGGCAAATAAAATGTGCCTCTGGACTGGCCAAATAAAAATCTGGTGCGGCGCACAAAAAAATCTTGCTTTTTGGCTTAAAGATGTTCATAATGTGTGCAATACAAATTTTCAAAACCGTACTGGCGTAATTTGTTCTTTTGAAGCAACTTCATCGGTTCAAGCGGTTTGTTTCACGAGTTTTGAAAATTTATGGTTGTCTCCTCCACCCTCCTCCTTTGGTGTGGATTCAGCGCGACTCTTGCAGAGTCGCGCTTTTTTTTGTGCGTTATGAGTAGCGCCTCCGCTTTTGTGCTGTGGCGATGAGGCTGTTGGATTTCTGCCGCTCCATGCGGCGGCAGCGCCGGGTTACGGCAACACGATCAAGATATCCGGGGAATTTTCCCGAAGAATTTTCGGGTGTCTGAAGAAAAAATGAAGCTGGCCGATAAGCCGGGTTCTGTCGTAGGCAACCATTCCTCTAGGCGGCGCGTTGCCGCGCCGCTCAAGCGGCCTACCCGAAAGCGGCGCGAGCCACGCCGATGCTTTCCTATTTGGCCTTGCTCCGAATGGGGTTTAGCGTGCCGTCCGTGTTGCCACGTCCGCGGTGAGCTCTTACCTCGCCGTTTCACCCTTGCCTGATCTCGCCGCAAACATCGCGTAAAGAGCCATCGGCGGTCTGTTCTCTGTGCCACTTTCCATCGCCTCGCGGCGTCCGGCCGTTAACCGGCATCCTGCTCTGTGGAGCCCGGACTTTCCTCCCGGAGCGCCGCGAGAACAGCGCCCCCGGCGGTTGCCTGGCCAGCTTCGGAAGCGATTATACCGGCATACGGGGGGATTTTTCCTAACGGCTGTCTGTCGCCTTTGCTGGAGCAGAACCCGTCGAGGCCCCAGCAGGTTCCGTCACGGGTGTCGGGGCGGGTTCGGGGACAAAAGCCAGTTTGCCGGAGACTTGCCGGAACGATCCCACCATACGCCCAAGGCCGCCGGGCGGATCCTCTTCGAGTTCCCGAAATCCTTCGCAGGTCTGCGTTTCGGTCAGATAAAGCGTATTTCCCTGACGCAGCACATAAGTGCCGCTGCCCGGCTGCCAGAGTTCGACCTTGAAGCCCTTGATTGCCGCAGGGTGCATTTCATGCCTGCGCTGGCATTCCGGCAGCCTCGATACGACAACGGCGACTTCCACCGTTTTTTGCCAGAACCAAGCCTGATCCCGGGAAAGCACCAGGGCCTGTTCGCGGCCGTTGGCCTGATACGAGGCCCTGTCGTTGATACAGCCGGAAAGCAGAAGCGCGGACAGGGCAAGCAGGGACAAGCGCAGAAGTGCTGAAGAAAATACGGGCGGGCGACGCATATCGGCTCCTCAGGACAGATCGTTGTCGACGAAACTCCAGTTCAGGCTTTCTCCGGCGCGCAGCGGCACCAATGCCTCGTTTTCACCATAAGCATAGGACTCGGGCACACGCGATTCCTGGCGCCGCAGGGTCACACGATCGCGATTGCGCGGCAGGCGATAAAAGTCCGCGCCATGAAACGCGGCAAAGGCTTCCAGAGTTTCCAGCGCGCCAGCCTGTTCAAACGCTTCCGCATAAAGCTCGAGCGCCTGTCCGCCGGTATAGCAACCGGCGCAGCCGCAGGCGGCTTCCTTTGCGCGGCGCGCGTGCGGCGCGGAATCCGTGCCGAGAAAGAATTTTGGATTGCCGGAGGTCGCTGCCCGAATCAGCGCTTGCCGGTGCGATTCGCGTTTCAGCACTGGCAGGCAATACCAATGCGGGCGCACGCCGCCCAGAAAGATAGCGTTTCGGTTGTACAGCAAATGATGCGCCGTGATCGTCGCCGCAACGTTTGCCGGCGCAGAGACGACAAAAGCGGCAGCCTCTGCCGTCGTAATGTGCTCCATGACCACGCGCAGCGCCGGGTAGCGGCCCAGCGTCGGGGCAAGTACACGCTCGATGAAAACGGCTTCGCGATCAAAAAGATCGACTTCCGGATCGGTGACTTCGCCATGTACGAGCAGCGGCAATCCCGATTTTTCCATTTCCGCCAGCGTGGCGGCGCATCGGGCCAGATTGGTCACGCCGGCATCGGAGTGCGTCGTCGCTCCAGCGGGGTAGAGCTTGACGGCATGAACGAATCCGGAATCGACGGCGCGGCGAATTTCATCCGGCGGCGTATGGTCGGTCAGATAAAGCGTCATCAACGGCGTAAAGGACATTCCTTCCGGCAATGCCGCGAGAATGCGCTCCCGGTACGCTTCGGCCAGGGCGACGGTCGTCACCGGCGGTTGCAGATTCGGCATCACGATCGCCCGCCCGAATTGCCGTGCCGTATGCGCCAATACCGTGCGCAGCAACGCGCCGTCGCGCAAATGCACATGCCAGTCGTCGGGACGGGTCAGTGTAATGGCATTTGAAGGAAGCATGAAGGTCGGCGAAAGCGTCCGGGGGGAAAGTTCCCAATGCTTCGATTATAACGATTCCCCCAAAGCCCTGATGTTTTGGCGGAAACAGATTCTCCGGACGGCAACAGGCTTGAGATTCTCGCTCAATTTTCTAAATTTGTTTAAATAATGTTTTGCTACTGTAGTGAGTCTTATAAAAGAATTATTTAAACAGATTTAGAAAATTATTTGCTATTCGGCGCATGCCGGAGGAGGCGCGATCCGTTCGATCCGTTGCAAACTCACTGCGGGCAACCACGCGGCGGCGGTGCCGTGGCCGGGGATTTCGATTTCCGGGGCGATTTCGGTGAGCGGGAGGAGGACGAAAGCGCGCAAGTGGAGGCGGGGGTGCGGCAGGACGAGGCGCGGGGTGTTGCAGCGGTGTTCGCCGTAGAGGAGGAGGTCGAGGTCGAGGGGGCGCGGGGCGTGGATGCCCTGGCTGTGTTGGCGGCCTTGCGCGGCTTCCTGCGCGAGCAGGTGTTCGAGGAGTTCCGGCGGCGGCAGCGCGGACTCAAGGGCGGCGACGGCGTTGATGAAATCCGGTTGTTCCGGGGACTCAGCGGAAACGACCGGGGCGCTGCGGTAGAAGGAGGAAACCGGGCCGAGCCTCGAAGAGGGCAACGCGGCGAGCGCGGCGAGCGCAGTCTGGAGTTGTGCGAGGGGGTTGTCGAGATTCGAGCCGAGCGCGATGTAGGCGGTGTTCATCGCGCCTCCCGCATTCAGCCTTGCGCCGCGCCGTCGCTGGCGGGGGACGCGCCGCGCTTTTTTCCGCCTCCACGGCGGCGGCGTTTCTTGCCCTGCGCCGGGAGCAGCATTTCGGCGCGCGCCGGGCCATCGGCGTCGAGGAAATCGTTCCACCAGTGCGCCAGTTCGGATGGGATTTCTTCGGCTTCGGCGCGCAGCAGCAGGAAATCGTAGGCGGCCTTGAAGCGCGGTTGCGTGAGCAGCGCGTAGGGTTTTTGGCCGGAGCGGCTTTCAAAACGCGGCTGCAATGCCCAGAGTTCCTTGATGTCCCCGGCGATGCGGCGGGTGATCGCAAGTTTTTCCGCCTGGGCGTCGAGCACTTGTTCCATGGCCATGAAGAGCGCCGGAATGGGTTTGGGCGGCGGCCAGTCGGGATTTTCCGGGTGGACGGCGCGGGTTCGTTCCCACTGCCGCAGTACCTGTCCCCAAAGGAGCGCCGCGAACAGGAAGCCCGGCGAGACGGGCTTGCCTTCGCGGACGCGGCGGTCGGTGTTTTCGAGCGCCAGCGTGATGAAACGGGCGCCGCCGGGGTCGTCGAGAATGGCGTCGAGCACTGGCAGCAGCCCGGTGTGCAGGCCGGCGTCGCGCAATTCGTGCAGGCATTTGAGCGCGTGGCCGGAGGTCAGCAGCTTGATCATTTCGTCGAAGAGCCGCGCGCCGGGGACGTTTTCGATCAGGTCGGCCATGTCGCGGATCGGACGCCGCGCCGCCGGGTCGATGACGAGTCCGAGCTTGGCCGCGAGCCGCACGGCGCGCAACATGCGCACCGGGTCTTCGCGATAGCGGACGCGCGGTTCGCCGATGACGCGCAGGGTTTTCTGCTTGAGGTCGGCGACGCCGTGGTGGTAATCGACGATGTTTTCCGTCGCGGGATCGTAGTAGAGGGCGTTGACGGTGAAGTCGCGCCGCGCCGCGTCTTCTTCCTGGCTGCCGAAGATGTTGTCGCAAAGAACGCGGCCATGCTCGTCGGTGGGAGCGTCTTCGTCGTGCCTGGAGCGGAAGGTGGAAACTTCGACGGTTTCCGCGCCCTGCATGACATGGACGATGCGGAAACGCCGCCCGATGATGCGGGAACGGCGGAAGAGGCGGCGCACTTCTTCCGGCGTCGCGTCGGTGGCGACATCGTAGTCTTTCGGGGCTTGCCCGATCAGCAGGTCGCGCACCGCGCCGCCCACGATGAAGGCGTGGAATCCGGCATCCTGCAAGCTTTCGCAGATGCGGCGGCTGGCGTTGGATACGCGCTCGCGGGTGATGCCGTGAATGGAAACCGGAATCAGCGCCGGCGGACGGGAAGCGGAGGACGCTTTCCTGCTGAAAATGCGGGTGATGAGTTTACGGATCATTGGGATTTATCGGTTCTCGCGCCGGAGGCGGCTTCGCGCAGCGACAGGACCGGCCAGCCGGAGGCTTCGGCAATCGAGCGCAGGGCGGAATCGGGGTCGACGGCGACGGGATGATCGACATGGCGCAGCAGCGGCAAATCGTTTTGCGAATCGCTGTAGAACCAGGTTTCGGCAAAGCTGCCCCAATACAGGCCAAGGGTTTCCAGCCAGGCGGTGACGCGCGCGACCTTGCCTTCCCGGAAGGCCGGGGCGCCGCGAGGCTTTCCGCTGAACGTACCGCCAACTCCGCCGCGCTCACCGTCTGCCAGCGCCGGAATGGTCGCAATCAGGTGCTCGAAGCCGAATTCGCGCGCGATCGGGCCGGTGACGAAACTGTTGGTAGCGGTGACGAGGGCGCACAACGCGCCCGCTTCCCGGTGCGAACGCAGCAGCGCCCGCGCCGGTTCCGTGATGATCGGACGAATCCGCGTGGCGACGAATTCGCCCACCCAGGCATCGAGCTGCGCGCGCGGAAAGCGCGTCAAGGGTTCCAACTGGAATTCGAGGAATTCGTCGATATCGAGCTTTCCGGCCTGGTATTGGCGGAAGAACTCCAGGTTCTTCGCTTCGTGCGTTTGCGCGTCGAGCACTCCCTGCGCAATCAGGAATTGCCCCCATTCAAAATCGGAATCGCCGGCAAGCAGCGTATTGTCGAGGTCGAACAGGGCCAGTTGGGGGAGGGAAGCAGTCATCGGTTTTCCTGGACGAAAAGGGGAGCAAGCACTTCGCGCAGCAAGGGCAATGTGACCGGGCGTTTGCGCTCCAGCGAATAATGGTCGATCGCGGCGACGAGCGCCGAGAGGGAAGGCATGTCGCGCGGAGCGCGGGTCAGCAGGTAATGCAGCGCCGGTTCCGACAATTCAAGCCCGCGCGCGGCAGCCTGCGTTTTGAGCGCGTTCATCTTTTCATCGTCCGAAAGCGGAAGCAGCCGGTAGATCAGCCCGGAACCGAGGCGGGTGCGCAAATCCTCGCGCAGCTTCAGGCGCAGCGGCGGCTGCCGCGCCGCCGCGAGCAGGGAGCAATCTTCCCCGGCGCGCAAGCGGTTGAAATGATGAAACAACGCGATTTGCCCCGCCTCGTCGAGATGTTCGACATGATCGACGAGCAGCCGAATCCGCCGCGCATCCAAGGGCAAATCGAGCGCGGCAAGGCCGGGATCGTGCCGCGCGTCGTGGTAGATCAAAGAGAAATCCGAATGCGCATCGTCCGCCGCAGAAGCGCGCAGCAGATGCGTCTTGCCCGCGCCGGCGTCGCCCCAAAGGAAAAACGCGAATTCCCCGCCGCCTTCCGCTGCCTCCCGCCCGCGCCAGCACGCGAGCGCGGCCAGCGCCTCGGCGTTCGGGCCGACGACGAAATCGGCCAGGGTCGGCGGATGCTCAAGCATCAATTGGAGAATCAGTTGGCGCATTGCAACAGCGGGAAATCGCGGCGGGAAGGTTTGGTAGAATCAAAAGCTCTCTGGCGCTGGTCGGGACCGGATCGTCACCCTCGGCTCTTCGCCTTCCCAGCGTCTCATGCCCAGAGCCTTGAAAGCCCCGCATTCTATCACCCGCGCCGCAAACGGACACCGCGATGAATTCCGACTCTTCACCCATTTTTCCTCCTCCTTCCCCTCTTTCCTACCGTGACGCCGGAGTCGACATCGACGCGGGCGACGCGCTCGTCGAACGGATCAAGCCGCTGGCGCGGCGAACCCTGCGCGAAGGCGTGCTCGGCGGCATCGGCGGCTTTGGCGCGCTGTTTGAAATCCCCAAGCGCTACCGCGCCCCGGTGCTCGTCTCCGGCACCGATGGCGTGGGCACCAAGCTGAAACTCGCCTTTGATCTGAAGCGGCACGACACCGTCGGCATCGACCTGGTGGCGATGAGCGTCAACGACATCCTGGTGCAGGGCGCCGAGCCGCTTTTCTTCCTCGACTACTTCGCCTGCGGCAAGCTCGATGTCGATACCGCCGCCGCCGTCGTCTCCGGCATCGCCCGAGGCTGCGAACTCGCCGGTTGCGCGCTGATCGGCGGCGAAACGGCGGAAATGCCGGGGATGTATCCCGAAGGGGAATACGATCTGGCCGGATTCGCCGTCGGCGTCGTCGAAAAGGACGCGATCCTGAGCGGCGCGGACATCGCCCCCGGCGACGCGGTCATCGGCCTGGCTTCCAGCGGCGCGCACTCGAACGGCTACTCGCTCCTCAGAAAAATCGTCGCCCGCGCCCGCCCGGAACTGGATGCGCCCTTCGACGGCGGCAAAAGCTTCGCGGACGCCTTGATGGCCCCGACGCGAATCTATGTAAAACCGCTGCTCGCCCTGCTTTCGGCCTTGCCGGTCAAGGGCATGGCGCATATCACCGGCGGCGGCCTCACCGAAAATGTGCCGCGCATCCTGCCCGCCGGAGTCCAGGCCGTACTGCGCCGCCAATCCTGGACCCGCCCGCCGCTCTTCGACTGGCTGCAACGGGAAGGCGGCGTCGCGGACGCGGAGATGTTCCGCGTCTTCAACTGCGGCATCGGCATGGCCGTCGTCGTCGCCCGCGAACACCTCCCCGAAGCCCTGCGCCTCCTCGCCGAATCCGGGGAAACCGCATGGGAAATCGGCGAAATCACGCCCCGGAAGGCGGATGAGGCGGCGACGGTTGTGGTTTGATCGTCCGGAATTTTCTAGATTATTTATGCAAAGCTGGAAACTCCAAACTGCCAAGGCACAGTTCTCGGAACTGCTCAGGTGTGCATCCCAGGAGGGGCCACAGGACATCACAATACGCGGGCGTTCCGTAGCGGTGATGATGTCGCGCGAACTGTTTGACCGGATGTCCGGCAACGAGCAGTCGCTGGTGGATTTCATGCGCGCCTCGCCGCTGGCCGGGCATGATGAGATCGAGTTTGAGCGTCCTTGATTTTCTAAATTAAACTAAAGAATTATTTACTTAACACTACTACAGTAGCGGAACATTATTTAAGTAATTTAGAAAATACAAAAGGGGTTTCAAACGGCTTCCTCTTTTGCTGAAACTGATTTCCGGACAAGAATGACACCATGACCCTGACCGAACTTCGTTACCTCGTCGCTCTTGCCGAGGAAGAAAACTTCAGCCATGCCGCCGAGCGTTGCGCGGTGTCGCAGCCGACCCTGAGCGTTGCGATTGCGCGCCTGGAGGATGAGTTGGGCGTGCTTCTGTTTGAACGCGGCAAGAATTTTGTCGGCGTCAGCGCGGTGGGCAAGGAAGTCGTTGCCCAGGCGGCGCGCACGCTTGAGGAAGCCGAAAAGATTCACGCGCTGGCGCGCGCGGGGCGCAACCAGTTGCAGGGGGTTTTACGGCTGGGCCTCATCCATACGATTTCCCCTTATCTGCTGCCGCAACTCGTCAAATCCCTGCACGCGCTGGCGCCGGAAATGCCGCTCGTGATCGAGGAGAACATGACGGCCAACCTGCTCGCGATGTTGCGGAACAATGAACTCGACGCGCTCATCCTGGCGCTGCCGCTCGTACAGAAAGGCATCGTCGCCCGCCCGCTGTACGACGAAGCCTTCAAGGCGATCGTTCCCGCCGGACATCCGCTGGCGTCGCGCCGGGAGATTCATCCCGACGATCTGCCGGACGGGGAAATGCTGCTGCTGAAAGCCGGCAACTGTTTCCGCGATCAGGTACTGGAAGCCTGTCCGCAACTCAGCCGTCCGGAAGACAACGCGCGGCTCGGGCAGTCGATTGAAACCATCCGCGCGATGGTTGCTTCGGGGCTTGGCATTTCCGTTCTTCCGGAAAGCGCGCTTGCCGCGCCACATGATAGCGCCCTGACGCGGGCGATTTCCTTTGCGGAACCCACGCCCTTCCGGCGCATTGCGCTTGCCTGGCGCGTGGGCTTTATCCGCCCGAGGGCCATCGACGCGCTGATCGAGGCCATCCAGGGCATCGACCAGCCCTGCTATCGCAGGATAGGCAACTGACTCAGCCTTTTCCCGGCATCCGGATCAGGTAATCAAAGGCCGAGAGCGCCGCCGTCGCGCCGGAACCCAGCGCAATCACGATCTGCTTGTAGGGAGAATTCGTGCAATCGCCCGCCGCAAAAACGCCGGGCAACGATGTTTGCCCCTTGGCATCCACCACGATTTCACCGCGCGGCGTCAGTTCGAGCGTGCCTTTCAGCCATTCCGTACTGGGCAGCAAACCGATCTGAACGAAGATTCCCGAGATCTCCAGCGTCTGCGTCTCTCCGCTTGCGCGATCCTGGCAGGACAAGGCAGTCACCTTCTCCCCATCGCCGATGACTTCCGTCGTTTGCGTATTCAGGCGCACATTGACATTCGGCAAGCCTTTCAATTTCTCCTGCAAGACGGCATCCGCGCGCAATTGCGTATCGAATTCGATCAGCGTCACATGCGCGACGATGCCCGCCAGGTCGATCGCCGCTTCGACGCCGGAATTGCCGCCGCCGATCACGGCCACGCGCTTTCCCGTGAAAAGCGGGCCGTCGCAATGCGGGCAGAAACAAACGCCCTTGGTTTTGTATTCCCTTTCGCCCGGCACATTCATTTCGCGCCAGCGCGCCCCCGTGGCGAGAATCAGCGCGCGCGTCTTCAGCGAAGCGCCCGATTCGGTCTCCACGGTGATCAACTCGCCTGCCGCGCCTGCCTTGATTGCGTTCGCCCTTTGCAGCTTCATCACGTCGACATCGTATTGCGCGACATGCGCTTCGAGCGCCGCGCCCAGTTTCGGGCCTTCTGTTTTCTTGACGGAGATGAAATTCTCGATACTCAGGGTATCCATGACCTGACCGCCAAAACGCTCGACCAGCATCCCCGTGCGAATCCCTTTTCTCGCCTCGTAAATGGCCGCCGTGGAACCCGCCGGGCCTCCGCCGATCACCAGGACATCAAACGGCGCCTTCGCGGAAATTTCTTCGGCGGCGCGTTCGCTGGCCCCCGTATCAAGCCTGGCGATGATTTCTTCCACGCTCATGCGGCCTTGACCGAAGGCTTCGCCATTCAGGAACACCGTGGGAACCGCCATGATCCTGCGCTCTTCGACTTCAGCCGGGAAAGCGCCGCCGTCGATCATCGTGACCTCGAAGGCCGGATTCAACACCGCCATGCTGTTCAGGGCCTGCACGACATCCGGGCAGTTATGGCAACTGAGCGAGATGAAGATTTCAAAGCGGAATGTTCCCGGCAACCCACTGATCTGGCGGATCAAGGATTCTTCCAGCTTGACGGGGTGGCCTCCTGTCTGCAAAAGCGCAAGCACCAGCGAAGTAAACTCATGCCCCATCGGGAGGCCGGCAAAGTGGATGCGCGGCGCTTCCCCCGGCAAGGCGACCGAAAACGAAGGACGCAGGCGGTTCTGCCCATCCTCGCGCATGCTGACCCTGTCGGAGAGCGCGGCGATTTCGCCAAGGAACGCGCGCATTTCCTCCGCCTTCTCACTGGCATCCAGCGAAGCGACAAGTTCGATGGGACGTTGCAGCTTTTCAAGGTAGCCGGAAAGTTGGGCCTTGATGGATTGATCGAGCATGGGGATTCCTCCGGGTTAGAGTGGTTTTGATCCGGGGCGCTACGCTTTCCCCTCTCCCGCAAGGGGAGAGGGGGTTTTCGACAATCAGAGCTTGCCGACGAGGTCGAGCGAAGGCGCGAGCGTCTTGTCGCCTTCCTTCCATTTGGCGGGGCAGACTTCGCCCGGATGGCTCGCCACATATTGCGCCGCCTTGACCTTGCGCAGCAGTTCGGAAGCATCGCGTCCGATCCCGCCATCATTGATCTCGACGATCTTGATTTCGCCATTGGGATCGACGAGGAAGGTTCCGCGTTGCGCAAGCCCCGCTTCCTCGATCATCACATCGAAGTTGCGGCACAAGGTTCCGGTGGGATCGCCCAGCATCGGATACTTGATCTTCCGGATGGTCTCCGAAGCGTCGTGCCATGCCTTGTGCGTGAAATGCGTATCGGTGGAGACGGAATAAACCTCCACTCCCAATTTCTGGAACTCGGGATAAAGATCCGCCATGTCGCCCAGTTCGGTCGGGCAGACGAAAGTGAAATCGGCGGGATAAAAGAAAAAAATCGACCACTTTCCAGCCAGATCCTTGTCGCTGACCTGGACGAATTTGCCGTTGAGATAGGCTTGCGCCGAGAAAGCTTTCAGTTTGCTATTGACGATGGGCATCATGACTCTCCTTGAGTTGAAAATGATTTGAAAAACTGCGGAGATGATGCTAAACCCCTGCGCCACGAAATGTCCAATAAATTGTGCGAATAGGGCGTATAGGCGGCGCCTATGAATCGCAGAACATTGATTTATATAAAAAAATCGGTGGTGCAGGATGGGTTTCGCTTGCGCCCTACCCATCCTGCGAGCTGCCGGAAGCAGCTTGTTTCATTTCGCCTGCACCAACGGCGTGACATGCAGGTCGTCGCGCCGCTGATCGACTTTCCACAGATCCCAGGCCGCCTGATGCGCGAGCCAGGATTGCGCGCTTTTGCCAAACGCGAGTTCGAAACGCATCGCCATTTCCGGGCTGATGGCGGCCTTGCCGTTTACAACTTCGGAAAGCGTCTTACGAGAAACATCAAGCCCAAGCGCTGCGCGGGTAATGGTCAGCCCCAAAGGTTCGAGCCATAGCTCATTGAGGATTTCGCCGGGGTGTGGGGGAGTGTGCATACGCATGGCGCGCCTCCGTCAGTATGTAGGATGGGTAGAGCGTAGCGAAACCCATCGTTTATCACAAGCCAGATTTATGGTGGGTTAACGATGGGTTTCGCTTGCGCTCTACCCATCCTACGAGACTATCCATTCCAGAGGCTAATTTTAAACATATTTTTTCTAAATTTACTTAAAGAATATTTCGCTACTGTAGTGCTTATCAATCAATAATTATTACAGTAATTTAGAAAATCACGCCTACCAAAAAACGCCCCATTGCATCGGGACGCCGAGGGCGGCGTCCCCTACGTGGTGTCTACCGGCGGCGCAGCAGTAAAGAAAGCGCAGACCTCTTCCAGATCGCGGGTGCGGCGCATTGGGGGGAGGCTTTGCCAGATGCGGCGGCCATAGGGTTTTCCGGTCAGGCGGGGGTCGCAGATCATCAGGACGCCACGGTCGCGTTCGTCGCGGATGAGGCGGCCCGCGCCCTGCTTGACGTTGATGACGGCGCGCGGCAACTGGTAGTCGATGAAGGCGTTGATCCCGGCTTCCTTCATCTTCGCGATCCGCGCCGCGAGCACCGGGTCGTCGGGCGGGGCGAACGGCAGTTTGTCGATGATGACGAGCGAGAGCGCCGCGCCGCGCACGTCGACGCCTTCCCAAAAGCTCTGGCTGCCGACGAGGATGGCGTTGCCGCTTCGGCGGAATTCGTCCAGCAGTTCGTTCTTGCTCGCTTCGCCTTGCAGCAGGAGCGGCAGTTCGAGGCCGGCAAAGCGCAGTTTTTCTTCCAGCAGTTCATGGACGCGGCGCATGGCCCTGAGCGAAGTGCAGAGGAAGAAAGCGCGTCCGCCGCTGGCTTCGATGACGGGAAAGGCGGCCTCGACGACGGCGGTGGTGAATGCGAAGCTGTTCGGATCGGGCAGGCCGTGCGGCGCGTAGAGCAGGGCCTGGTTCGGGTAATCGAAGGGGCTGTCCCAACAGGCGGATTCGGCGTTGTCGAATCCGCCCAATCCCATTTCGGCGAGGTAATGGCTGAAATCGCGCTGCACGGCGAGGGTGGCGGAAGTGAAAATCCAGGCGCGCGGGCTTTCCAAAAGGCGCTTGCGAAAGATGCGCGCGACCGAGAGCGGGGTGCGGTTCAGCACCAGCGCGCGCGGCATGGCCTCGGCCCAGCGCACATGTCCGTCGATCCGGGCGAAGGGGCTGGGGTCGGCCTCCGGTGCGGAGCCGGGTTCATCGGCTTCCCCGGCGTCGCTGTCCTCGCGCCAGTGCCGGAGTTGATGGCGCAGTTCGCCGGCGCGATGCCAGCAATTCTCAAGCCCTTCGGAGCGTTCCGCCTGCGTTTCGAGCAAATCCTCAAAGCGCCTCAGTTCTTCTTCGAGCGCGCCGAGGCGCGTGTTGAATTCGTCGTTGGACGAAAGCGCCGGCATGGCATAGCGGGCCGGTTCCAGCATGAAAGCGAGGCGCAGGTCGCGCGCGGCCTTGTCGAGCGAGGCGCAGACCAGCGGCAGGTCGATGCAGTCGCGCGCGTGCGCGATGCCTTCGAGCCGGGCGTCGTGCGCCAGATCGACGATCTGGCTGTTGGAAATGCTCTGCCCGAAAAAAACGCTCGCGGTTTCCGGCAACTGGTGCGCCTCGTCGAAGATCACGGCGTTGCAGGCGGGCAGCAGTTCGGCCATGCCCTCGTCCTTCAGCATGAGATCGGCGAAGAAGAGGTGATGATTGACGACGACGAGATCCGCGCCAAGCGCCTCGCGCCGGGCGGCGAGGAGAAAGCAGTTCTTGTGATGCGCGCAATCCTGCCCGAGGCAGTTCTCGCGCGTCGAAGTGACCATGTGCCAGACCGGCGAAGTCTCGGGCACGGCGGCGCATTCGCTCTTGTCGCCGCTCTGGGTGATCTTCGCGAAACGCCCGATGGCGCGCGCGTGCGCGGCGTCCTGGCGGTTGATGAAGCGCCCGTCGGTCAAGGCGCGTTCGAGGTAATGGCGGCAGACGTAATTGGCCCGCCCCTTGAGCAGCGCGACCTTGAGCGGCGCTTGCAGCGCGGCGCGAACCGTCGGCAAATCGCGGTTGTAGAGCTGGTCCTGCAGGGTCTTGGTGCCGGTGGAAACGATGACCTTGCCGCCGTTCAACAGCGCCGGAACGAGATAGGCAAAGGTCTTTCCCGTGCCGGTGCCGGCTTCGGCGACCAGGATGCGGTTTTCCGCCAATGCCGCCGCGATGCGTTCGGCCATTTCGAGCTGCTGGGCGCGGGGACGATATCCGGGGATCGCTGCGGCAAGCGCGCCTTGCGAGGAAAAAAGCAGGCTGAGTTCGGAAGACGGAGAAGCGCTATCGGAGGACATGGAGACAAGGGGTGCGGCGGCTGGAAAGGCGCGGTGTCCAGGATTTTACCCGTTGCGCCGCCAATCCATGCGCCATTCTTCAATGCTTGTTCAATCCCGCAGCAAGAAAAGCCGCCGGAACATTCTCGATACATTCCGAAAAAACCGGGACACATCCATTGCTTATACTTGACAGAATACCCAACATTCCCGCGAAAGGTACAGGCATTCAATCGGGATGCCCCCTGTGTTGTTTTCGCGGCTTTTCCAAGAGATCGGCCATGCCAAAAACCATAAGTCAGGCGGCATTTTTTTGCTTTTTGCTGCTGTTTTCGCTGAATTTTTCCATTGCGCGGGCGCAGATGCCTCCATCGCCTCCCCGGAGTACTCCGGCTGCCGTCGAGATTCCGATGAACGAGACGCAGATTGCGAAGGCGAACATCAAGCTGGAAACCCTGGCCGAAATCGGCGCGAACAGGGAAGGCAGCAGTGAGGGGCAGGCGCTTCATATTCCCGGCACGGTGGTTCTCCCTCTCGATGCGCAGGAAATCGTCAGCTTGCCGGCAGCCGGCACCGTGCAGGCGATCCTGACGCCGCCCTCGCAGCCGGTGCGCGCCGGACAGGCGCTGCTGCGGCTCTACAGCCCGCAACTGCTGCAATGGCAGCGCGAATTCATCCAGGCCGTCGCGCAGGAAAGGCTGGCGGAGGAAAAACTCAAGCGCGATACGGCCTTGTTCAGCGACGGCATCATCGCCGAAACCCGTTTGCAGGAAGCGCGCAGCAATGCGATGCAGAGCCGCGCGCTGTCCAGCGAAACGGGGCAGATGCTGCGTCTGGCGGGGATGAGCGACAAGGCAATCAAATCCCTGCGCGACTCGCAAATCCTTTCCGCCGTCCTGGAAGTGACGGCGCGGACGAAGGGCACCGTGCTCGAATACAACGTCGTTCCCGGACAGCAGGTCGAAGCGGGCGCTCCGCTCGCCAGGCTGGCGCGGGAGGGGCGATTGTGGGTCGAACTCAATGCCTCGAAGGAGCAGGCGGTGCAGGCGCGGCCCGGCAACCGCATCCGTTTCGATTCCTGCCCCGATGAGGCGCAGGTTGTCGCGGTGTCGCCGCAAATCCGGGCAGACAGCCAGACAGTGCTGATCCGTGGCGAATTGAAGCAGTCTTCGTCCTGCCTTTCCGTCAATCAATACGTGGAAGCGACACTGTATGTCGCCCGTGGCGGCGGCGAGAGTTGGGTGGCGCCCTCCGCTGCGATTGTCCGGCACGAAGGCACGCACTGGATTTTTGCGCGCACGGCGCATGGCTTTACTGCATTGCCGGTGGTCGTCATTTCTTCCGCCGACGGCTTTGCCCGCATTCGCCCGGAAATTCCCGGCGCCGCTCCGCTGTTTTCTTCCGGGGCACGCATCGCCGTTTCCGGCGCCGCTACGCTCAAGGGCGCCTTGCTTGGGATCGGAATGGAAGAAGAGGAGCATTCGCCTGCGCAGCAGCAAACCCGGCAAGCGCAGGGCGGGGGCAAATAATGCTGCGGCGGCTGATTTCCCTTTCGCTCGCGCACCGCTTTCCTGCCCTGTTGCTGGTCGTCGTGCTCGCGGCGGCAGGGGTGGAAGCGTTCCGCGCGCTGCCGATCGACGCCTTTCCCGATGTCGCGGGAACGCAGGTAAAGATCATCATGAAAGCGCCGGGGATGACGCCCGAAGAAGTGGAGATGCGCATTGTGCTGCCGATCGAGCAGGAATTGCTCGGCATCCCCCGGCAGAAAGTGCTGCGCTCCCAGTCGAAATACGCGATTGCCGAAATCACGCTGGATTTCGCCGATGGCACCGATGTGTACTGGGCGCGGCAGCAGGTTGCCGAGCGCCTGAACGGCGTCCAGGGCAATTTGCCGCCGACCGCCTCGGGCGGACTTGCCCCGGCGACGACGCCGCTGGGCGAACTGTTCATGTTCACGATCGAAGGGCCTCTGTCGCTGGAGGAAAAACGCACGTTGCTGGACTGGACGATCCGCCCGCAATTGCGCAGCATTCCCGGCGTCGCCGATGTCAGCGCGCTGGGCGGGGTGGTCAGGACCTTTGAAGTCGTTCCCGATATCAACGCGCTGGCGGCACGGGGCGTCACCCTGGAGCAGTTGGGCGCTGCGATCGGTGAGAACAACCGCAACGACGGCGCAGGGCGTATCGACCGCAACGAGGAATCGCTTCTTGTGCGCGGCCAGGGCAACATCACTTCACTCGACGACCTGGCCAATATCGTCGTCGCCGGGAAGAGCGGACAGGTGACGCGCGTCGCCGATGTCGGCACGGTGCGCGTCGGGATGCTTGCCCGCTACGGCGCCGTGACCCGGGACGGCAAGGAAGAAGCGGTCGAGGCGCTGGTGCTCGCGCTGCGCGGGGCCAACGCGCGGCAGGTCGTCCAGTCGGTGCGTGAAAAACTCGACGAAATCCAGGCAAGCCTGCCGCAGGGAACCCGTATCGAAGTCTTCTACGACCGTGGCGAGCTTGTCGAGCGCGCCGTCGGCACCGTTGCGAAGGCATTGGGCGAGGCGATCTTCCTGGTGCTCGTGCTGCTCTTCCTCTTTCTCGGCAATTTGCGCGCGGCGCTCGCCGTGGCGTGCATCCTGCCGCTTTCCGCCTGCGCCACCTTCATCCTGATGCACTGGTTCGGCCTCTCGGCCAACCTGATGTCGCTGGGCGGCCTGGCGATTGCCATCGGCCTTCTCGTCGACGCGGCAGTCGTGATCGTCGAGAACATCGAGGCGCATACGGAATCGCGGGACAACCGCCCGTCGATTTCCTGGCTGCACACGATCTACCGCGCCGCTTCCGATGTTGCCGTGCCGGTGGCTGCCGGGATTGCGATCATCGTCACGGTCTTCCTGCCGCTTCTGACGCTCGAAGGGCTGGAAGGAAAGATGTTCGCGCCGGTAGCGCTGACGATCGTCTTCGCGCTCGGCGCTTCGCTGCTGTTGTCGCTGACCGTGATTCCGGTGTTCTCGTCCTTCCTGCTCAAGCAGAATGCGCATCAGCCGCCCTGGCTGGCGCGCAGGCTCGAAGCGCTTTACAAACCCTCGCTCGCCTGGGCGCTGGCGCGGCCAAAGCTGACGGTCGGCGCCGCGATTGGCTCGCTGGCCGTCGCGCTGGCGCTGTTTCCGCTGATCGGCAAATCCTTCATGCCGACGCTGGACGAGGGCGACATCATCATGCAACTGGAAAAACTGCCGTCGATCAACCTCGCGCAGTCGATCCGGCTCGACCAGGAAATCCAGAAGGAAGTGCTGGCGCGGGTGCCGGAAGTCAAAAGCATCGTCGCGCGCGTCGGCTCGGATGAGCTGGGCATGGATCCCATGGGCCTCAACGAAACCGACAGCTTTCTCGTGTTGAAGCCGAGAGCGGAATGGCGCAGCCAGGACAAGGAGGCAATCGTCGATGCACTGCGCGAAGTGGGACAGGATTTCCCCGGCATCGACTTCAGCTTCACGCAGCCGATCGAAATGCGCACATCCGAAATGCTCTCCGGCGTGCGCGGCGATCTGGCGGTCAAGGTTTTCGGGCCGGACGCCGCGAAGCTGTCCGCGCTGGCAGAGGAAATTGTCCATGTGCTGGAAAGGATTCCGGGCAGCGAGGATGTCATCACCATCAAGAACAGCGGCGTGCAATACCTGCAAATTACCATCGACCGCCTTGCCGCAGGCCGTCTGGGATTGAACAGCGCGCAATTGCAGAACGATCTGCGCGCGCTCATCGAGGGCAGCGGAAACGGTATCGTGATCGAGGAAGGCCGCCGTCTCCCGCTGCAAATCCGTGGCAGCGACATCCTGCGGATCTCGCCGGAGCTTTTTACCGAATTGCGCTTGCCGCTTGCCGATGGACGTGTGATTCCGATCCGCGAGGTGGCGAGGATCGAAATGGTCGACGGTCCGGTGAGAGTCGAGCGTGAAAACGCTGCGCGCATGTCGGTGGTGCGCGCCAACGTGCGCGGTCGCGACCTGGTGGGCTTCGTCGACGAGGCAAAGGCTGCCGTCGCCAGCGCGGTCGCTTTGCCGGCTGGCTATCACCTCGCCTGGGGCGGGCAGTTCGAAAACCAGCAACGCGCTGCGGCACGGCTTGCGCTCGTCGTTCCCGTCGCGCTCGGATTGATCTTCCTGCTGCTCTTTGCCACCCTCGGCAGCGTCCGGCAGGCCGTGCTGGTCTTCAGCAACATCCCGCTGGCGCTGATCGGCGGCATCTTCGCGCTGCTGCTGACCGGCGAATATCTGTCGGTGCCGGCCTCCGTCGGCTTTATCGCGCTGATGGGAATTGCGGTGCTCAACGGACTGGTCATGGTCACCTGCTTCAACCAGCTTGCTGCCGCCGGAATGGAAATCGGAACCGTCGTCCGCGAGGGCGCGCGCCGCCGCTTGCGCCCGGTGCTGATGACCGCGAGCATCGCCGGATTCGGCCTGATCCCGCTGCTGCTGGCGACGGGGCCGGGTTCGGAGATCCAGCGCCCCCTGGCAATCGTCGTCATCGGCGGGCTGCTCAGCTCGACCTTCCTGACCCTGGTCGTCCTGCCGATCCTGTTCGAGCGTTTCGGCCTGGAAAGAAAAGGATGAATCAAAAGGAAACACGAATGGAATCGAACGCAAACGCAAATTCCGAATATGACTGCGCAATGATGCTGGCGTTTCCGCTGGCGCTCGAAGAACAAATCATCGACTTCCTGCTCGATCATCCCCAATGGGTGCGCGGCTTTTCCCTGATCGAAGCGCAGGGAATGGGACACGGCGCCGGTTTGCGCAGCGCAATGGAAAAAGTGAAGGGCCGCGCGCAGCGGCGGCTGATGAACATTCTCTTGCGCAACGAGAATGTCGCGCCGCTGGTGGGAGCCTTGCGCGAAGAATTCCACACCCCGGACATGGCGTACTGGGTGCTCCCGCTGCTTTCGTTCGGAAGGATGATATGAAGAATTCATACAACCCCCGCCTCGTGCTGTTCGCGACGCTGGCGCTTGTTTCTGCCGCTTCCCTTGCAGAAGCGCCCGTTTCTCCGGAGGCTCCTGCAAAAGCGGCGGCGATTGCGCTTTCCTCCAACGACGCCAACTTCCGTTATCCCGCCGAATTGCCGCCCGAAGCGGCAGCCCGCGCAGCGCTCGCGCAGCTCCCGGAACTTCAGGCAGCGCGCGCCGGAATGGATTTCTCCGCCGCCGAGCGGCAACGCCTGCAAAGCGGGCCATATGAATGGAGCCTGCGCGGCGAAACCTCGCAACGCCGGACACGCATCGACGGCAACTTCCACGAGTATGAAATTTCCATCGACCGCCCGGTGCGCTGGTTCGGCAAGGCCGAAAAGGATGAGGAACTGGGGCAGCAGACGATGACGCTTGCCGGGGCCGACTACGCGCATGCCTGGTACGAGGCGGGCCGGGCGCTCATCAACGCCTGGTTTGAATTGCTGCGCGAGGAACGCGCCGCCTTGCTTGTCGCCGAGCAGGCCGCGCTGGGCGAGCGCCTGCTTGAGGCAATGCAGAAGCGCGTGCGCGCCGGCGAATCGCCGAAAATGGAATTGCTGCTGGCGCAAACCGAATATCAACGCCTGATTGCCGTGCAGCAACAGGCGGCGCAACGGGCGGCGCTGGCGCGGATCGCGCTCGAACAGAAATACCCCGGCCTGCCGTTGCCGCCGGACGCTTCTCATGCGCTCTTGCCTGAAATCCTCGGCGAGGCCGTCGAACACGCAGACTGGGTCGCGCGCATCGTCGCCGGCAGCCACGAACTCGGACAGGCGCAGGCGCATACGCGCCAGAAACAGCTCCTGGCCGAACGCAGCGCGCTCGAACGGAAGCCCGATCCGACCATCGGCGTGCGTTACACCAGCGAGCGAAGCGGAGAAGAGCGGATCGTCGGCCTCGCTGTCAGCATTCCGCTGCCGGGAGAAGCGCGAAGCGCCGCCTACGCAGGCGCGCTGGCGCAACTCGACCAGGCGCGTCAGGAAGAAATGCGGGTACGCAACAAAATCGAACGCGAAGCGCGGCAACTCCTGGCGCAAGCGCAGGCAGCGAAAAAAATCGCCGCCACCCAGGCGCACATCCGCGAACAGGTGCAAAGCAACGCCGCGCTGGTGGCAAAAGCCTACATGCTCGGCGAATCCGCGTTTGCCGATACCCTGCTTGCCAGCCGCCAGTCCCTCGAAGCCACCCAGTCTGCCGAAACCGCCCGCCTCGACGCCCTTGAATTCCACGCCCGCCTCCTGTTCGATGCGCGCCTGATCTGGGCTTTGGAAGCAGAATAGATTTTCTAAATTACTGTAGTAATTATTTGATTAAAGATACTACAGTAACCGAACATTATTTAAGTAGATTTAGAAAATAGATAAGAGGGTTTTTATTGCCCCGGCCCTTAAATGCTTTCATTATGTAGGATGGGTAGCGCGGCAATCGGCCCGCCGCCGCAAATCGCGCCGAAGAAACCCGGGAGCAGGGATTGGCATCTTCCTCTGGAACTTCGATGGGTTTCGCTTCGCTCTACCCATCCTACATACTTCGTTTAGGATGGTCTTCAATAAAAAAACCCCGCCATTCACGGCGGGGTTTTTCGTTGCAGGCGGGCGTAAATAACGCCTTGCCCGGTCAGTGGAATTGCTCTTCTTCGGTCGATCCGGTCAGCGCGGTGACGGAGGAAGTGCCGCCCTGGATGACCGTCGTCACGTCGTCGAAATAGCCGGTGCCGACTTCCTGCTGGTGCGAAACGAAGCTGTAGCCCCGGTCGCGCGAGGCGAATTCGGGCTCCTGCACCTTTTCCACGTAGGCGGTCATTCCGCGTGCAACATAGTCCTTGGCCAGATCGAACATGTTGTACCACATCGAATGGATGCCGGCGAGCGTGATGAACTGGTATTTGTAGCCCATCGCGCCCAGTTCGCGCTGGAATTTGGCGATGGTCGCATCGTCGAGATTCTTCTTCCAGTTGAACGAAGGCGAGCAGTTGTAGGCGAGCAGCTTGCCGGGATGCTTTGCATGGACGCCTTCGGCAAACTTGCGCGCAAAGGCCAGGTCGGGCGTGCCGGTTTCGCACCATACCAGGTCGGCATAGGGGGCGTAGGCAATCGCGCGGGAGATCGCCTGCTCGATCCCGTTGCGGGTGCGGTAGAAACCTTCGGTAGTCCGCTCGCCGGTACAGAAGGGCTTGTCGTTTTCGTCGACATCGGAAGTGATCAGGTCGGCCGCTTCCGCGTCGGTGCGCGCGATGACCAGCGTCGGCACGCCGCAGATATCGGCAGCGAAGCGCGCGGCGATCAGTTTCTGCACCGCTTCCTGCGTCGGCACCAGGACCTTGCCGCCCATGTGGCCGCATTTCTTCACCGAGGCAAGCTGGTCTTCCCAATGCACGCCGGCAGCCCCGGCGCGGATCATTGCCTTCATCAGTTCAAAGGCGTTGAGCACCCCGCCGAATCCGGCTTCCGCATCGGCGACGATCGGCGCGTAATAGTCGATAAAGCCCTTGGCGGAGGCATCGACTCCTTTTGAATGCTGGATTTCGTCGGCGCGGCGGAAGGTATTGTTGATCCGCTCGACAACTTGCGGCACCGAATTGACCGGATAGAGCGACTGATCCGGATACATCGCGGAATAGCTGTTGTTGTCGGCGGCGACCTGCCAGCCGGACAGGTAGATGGCCTTCACCCCGGCCTTGACCTGCTGCATCGCCTGCCCGCCGGTGAGCGCGCCGAGGCAATTGACGTAGGCTTCCTCATTGACGAGGCGCCACAGTTTTTCTGCGCCGCGACGGGCGAGGGTGTATTCGATCGGGAAGGATCCGCGCAGGCGGATCACGTCTTCGGCGCTGTATCCGCGCGTAATTCCCTTCCAGCGGGGATCTTCCTTCCATTCCCTGGCAAGTTTCTGGGCTTCGAGTGATTGAGACGACATGGCATGTTTCCTTCAGTTGGTTGAATTGGGAGCCTGGAATCGCGTGGCGGCTCTTCGGGGCGGAAAGGCATCGCTTCCTGCCCGAAAGCCCCCTGGATTTACTCAGGCTTGAGAGAAGCCAGCGAAGTATAACTTTTTTTTGCGCAGCAGCAATGAATCTTTTTCAAACAAATGCAAAAATTTTTGTGTTGATAAACAATATATTACTCTACATATTTCATAATATGGAACGAGATTTCCGGGAATGGAATGGCATTTTTGCTGCTGTGCAGAATGGTCTTATATAAAATATTTGATAATTAACAACTTACATATATTGCAGTGCAACATTTCGCCGCCCGAAACATCGTGCGGCGCTTTCGCGCCGGAAATACGGGGAACGGGCGACCACAGGTCGCCCCTACGCCGGGTTTTGTAGGGGCGAGCTGTGCTCGCCCGAAATCACCCGTTTGCAGAACGCATAGCTTGGGGTGAGCGCAAGCGAATCCCAACACTCGGACGAAGGCGGTTCCGTTGGGCATCGCTTCGCTCAGCCCAGGCTATGCGCTGGATCCTGCGACTTCGCGCAGGATGACGGAGTGTGCGTACCGGCGGCCCCTGACTCGTCATCCTGCGCGCAGCGAAGCGGAGTCGCAGGATCGTTTTTTTGGTGGCAGGATGGGGAAATGTACAGGAGACCGTCCCCGGTCGCCCGTCCGTACCTTGCATTGCCATCGGCAGAACGGGCGACCGGGGACGGTCGCCCCTACGGAACAATCTACAGGCGGGGAGAGATATAAATCCCAAAAAAAAGCCCCGCCGGATTGGGCAGGGCAAGCTTCCAAGGAGGGGAAGACGAGGAGCGGCGCGGGTTTTGTCCCGCGCCGGAATGGGTCATCGGCCGAGGAGTGAAAGGACGTTCTGCGGCAAGGCGTTGGCTTGCGCCAGCATCGCGATGCCTGCCTGTTGCAGCACTTGCGCGCGCGCCAAGCTTGCGGTTTCCGCCGCGAAATCCGTATCCCGGATCCGCGAACGCGAGGCCGAGAGATTTTCCGAAGTCGTTTGCAGGTTCACGATCGTGCTCTCGAAACGGGCCTGGAGCGCGCCGTAGCGGGAACGCTGGCTGTTGAGCGCCGCCAGCGCCGAATCCGCAATGGCCAGGGTTCGCATCGAGGCTTCAAAGGTCGAGACATCCATGTTGTCGACTGTCTGCAACTGGCCGCCGTAGGTGGTTGCCGCCACCAGGAAATAATCGGAGTTGGTCGGATCGGTCGTGATCGAGAAGGATTTATCCGAGTCGATGTTGATTTGCCCGCTGATCCAACTGCCGCTTCCCGTGACCCAGCCCGCCGTGCCGGAGGCCGTGAGCGTGGTGGTGTTGATGGGCAGCGGGGCGGTACTGGTGTCGCCGTCGATGACCGTCAGGTCCTCGACCACCACGTCGTTGCCTGCCGCCGAGGCATTGACCATGCGCAGGTCCTTGCCGGCTTCGTTGCTCAGGCGGATTCCATATTGGCCGTTATCGGTCTGGACGATCGAGGCGGTGAAGCCGGTTTTCGCAGCCGCGTCGTTGAAAGCCTGCACTGCCGCGTTCAACTGGCCGGCGTCGCTCACCGGGGCAGCCGGATCCGTGCCGCCGATCGTGAAGGAAACCGTCGTCCAGGAAGCAGGAGGCGTGTTTCCGGTGTCGGTGGCCAGCAGGAAGGAATAGCTCTCGCCCTGGATGAATCCCGCCGCTCCGCCGCCGGTATCGTCGGCGCCGAGGACGAAGGAAGTGGTTGCCGTGGCGCGCACGCCGGCTTCGGCCTGGTTGATTGCGGCGGCGAGGGTCTCGGCGCTGGCGCCGGCGGGGTAGCTGATATTGAAGGATCCGGCGCCGCTCGAAATCGCGAGCTTGCCGCCCAGGATGTTGGATGTATCCGCGTCGGTGCCGAATTGGGTCGTCGTCGCTGCGGCGGTCGATCCGACGGTCAGGTCGCCCAGACCGTTGAACTTGCTCGCGGCCAGGGTTCCGATCCGGAAGTTGCCGTAGGCATCGACCTGGAAATTGCTCGAAGTGGCCGTGATCGTCTCGTTGGCGTTGGCGCCGACCTGGAAGAGCGCCGAAGTGAAGGATCCATCGAGCAGCTTGCGCCCGTTGAAATCGGTCGTCGTCGCGATTCGCTGCAATTCCTGCGTCAGTTGCTGGACTTCGGCGTTCAGGGCCATGCGGTCGGCGGGTGAATTCGTCGCGTTGGCCGATTGGATCGCCAGTTCGCGAATCCGCTGCATGATGTCGGCGGAAGATTGCAGCGCGCCCTCTGCCGTCTGCGAGAGCGAAATGCCGTCGTTGGCGTTTCGCCCGGCCTGGTCGAGACCACGGACTTGCGCCGTCAGGCGTTCCGAAATGGCGAGACCGGCGGCGTCGTCCTTGGCGCTGTTGATCCGCAGGCCCGACGAGAGGCGTTGCAATGAAGTATTGAGCGCCGACTGGCTGGTGTTCAGATTCCGTTGCGCGTTCAGCGATGGAATATTGGTGTTGATGATTTGCGGCATGTTCTTGCCCTCCTTGAATTTCCCACAGGCCCGGCGACGCTCCCTCAAGAGGCAGCGAAGCCGGAGTAACCGGATTCCGAAACGGGAATCCATGGACTCGCAAGCTTAGAAGCAATTCACGTGCCACCTTTTGTGAGTGCCCTGTTGCCCCGGATTCCCCGCCCGGATACGGCAAGGAGGTGCAAGGAATCGGCAAAAGTTGCCGTTCGCGGCAAAATGAGCGACAGTCCAGGCGCAAAAGTCAAGGCGGCAAGCAGGAGAAGGGCAATAAACGCCCGTGCTATTATTTCCCTCCCTTCCACGACGCCCCCTGGCGTCATCACCGGGGAATTCCAATAATTCAGGATCGAGGAACTGCCATGAAATTGCTCGTTGTCGGCGCCGGAGGGCGCGAACATGCTCTTGCCTGGAGCCTGGCGAAGAATCCGGGATTGCAGACGATCTACGTCGCCCCCGGCAACGCGGGCACCGCACGCGAGCCTGAGATCAAGAACCTGCCGCTCACCGACCCGCAGGCGCTGGCCGATTTTGCCGCGCAGGAAAAAATTCACCTCACCCTCATCGGTCCGGAAGCGCCGCTGGCCGCCGGAATCGTCAACCTGTTCCGCGCGCGCGGATTGCCGGTCTTCGGTCCGACGCGGGAAGCGGCGCAGCTCGAATCCTCCAAGGAATTCGCCAAGCAGTTCATGCAGCGGCATGGAATCCCCACCGCCGCCTTCGCAAGCTTCACCGACGCCGCCGCAGCGCACGCCTGGATCGACGAACGCGGCGCTCCGATCGTCATCAAGGCCGATGGGCTGGCCGCCGGCAAGGGCGTCGTCGTGGCGCGCAGCCTGGAAGAAGCCCATCGCGCCGTCGAGGACATGCTCTCCGGCAACAAGCTCGGCGCCGCCGGGGCGCGGGTCGTGATCGAGGAATTCCTCGAAGGCGAAGAAGCCAGCTTCATCGTCATGGTCGACGGCAAGAACGTCCTGCCGCTGGCTTCCAGCCAGGATCACAAATGCCTGCTCGACGGCGACACCGGCCCCAACACCGGCGGAATGGGCGCCTACTCCCCGGCGCCGGTCGTCACGCCGGAAATCCACGCGAAGGTAATGCGCGAAATCATCCTTCCCACGGTGCGCGGCATGGCCGCCGAGGGCATTCCCTACACCGGCTTTCTCTATGCCGGCCTGATGATCGCCCCCGACGGCAAGGTTCGCACCCTCGAATTCAACTGCCGCATGGGCGACCCGGAAACCCAGCCGATCATGATGCGGCTCAAGTCGAGCCTGCTCGAACTCCTGGAACACGCCATCGCCGGAACGCTCGATCAGGTCGAAGCGCAATGGGACCGCCGCGTCGCCCTCGGCGTCGTCCTTGCCGCCGCAGGCTACCCGGAAGCGCCGCGCACCGGCGACGAAATCACCGGCCTGCCGCCCGCCGGCAACAGCTTCGGCGAGGATGCCCACGTCTTCCACGCCGGGACGACCTCCGCCGAAGGCGGCCGGGTAGTGACCAGCGGAGGCCGCGTCCTCTGCGTCACTGCGCTTGGCGAAAACGTCCGCTGGGCCCAGAAACGCGCCTACGAAGTCGCCGCCCAACTCCACTTCCCCGGCCTCCAGTACCGCAAGGACATCGGCCACCGGGCATTGGGTCGCCACGAATAAGGGAATTTCCCGCACAGGGAAGGCCCTGTTTTCTAAATTTACTTAAAGAATGTTTCGCTACAGTAATGATTTTTATAAAATAATTATTACAGTAATTTAGAAAATCGCTTCAGGAAACAAGCTGCGCAGAATGGCAGAATCATAGGTTGGGCTGAGCGAAGCGAAGCCCAACGGAAGCGCCTGCGCCCGAATGCGGGGCTTCACTGCGCTGATCCTGCGACTCCGCTTCGCTGCGCGCAGGATGACGGGTACGGGGCTGCCGGTATGCGCACTCCGTGATCCCGGTTTGCCGGATCGATTCCTGCCTGTGGAGGGTACGGGGCCGCCAGTACGCGCACTCCGTCATCCTGCGCGAAGTCGCAGGATCCAGAACCCCCTGCGCCCGAATGCGGGGCTTCACTGCGCCCAGCCCAACCTATGCGCTGGGCGGATTATTTTTTCCCGTTTTTAGCCGCTTGAGGCGGGGTGTAATTCCACTTCTGTTTCCACGCGGCGCGGACGGCGTTGGGGTATTCCGGGCGGCCCAGGCTGCCGTTGTAGCGGCCCAGCGCGCGGTAGAGGTCGCCCTTTTCGATGTCCAGATAGTGACGCAGGATGACGCAGCCATAGCGCAGGTTGGTGCGCATGTGGAAGAGGTTGTCTTCCGGATGACCGATGAGTTTGACCCAGAAGGGCATGACCTGCATGTAGCCGCGCGCTCCGGCGGAGGAGACGGCGTATTTCTTGAATCCGCTTTCGACCTGGATCAGGCCGAGCACCAGTTCGGGTTCGAGTCCGGCGCGGGTGGCTTCGTAATGGACGGCGCGCAGGAGTTCGATGCGGTATTTGCGGTCGGCAATGCGGCGGGACAGCCGCTCGGACATCGTCGAGAGCCAGTCGACGGCTTCAAGGGGCGAAGAAAAGGAAGTGCCCTGCGGCTTTGCGTCGGAGACCGCCTTGGAGAGGGCGGCCTGGACGCTGGCCGCCAGCGGCTCGTATTGCTGGTTTCCCGCGCTTGCCGGCAGCGCGCAGGCCGCCAGCAAGAAGACAAACAGGAGCTTCAGTCCTCGCACAGGCGCTTCCGGAGGAAAGCGAGGATTTGTTCCGCCGCGACCATTTGCGCTTCGGCATCGCGGCGGCCCTTGTATTCGACCTTTCCTTCGGCAAGCCCGCGCTCGCCGACGACGATTCGGTGGGGAATGCCGATCAGTTCGAGATCGGCGAACATGACGCCGGGGCGCTCGCTGGTGTCGTCGAGAAGAACGTCGATGCCGGCCTGGCGCAATTCTTCATACAGCGCGTCCGCCGCCTTTTTGACTGTGGCGTTTTTCGCGTAGCCCATCGGCGCAATGGCGACGGCAAACGGCGCGATGGCCAGCGGAAATACGATGCCGCGCTCGTCGAAGCCCTGTTCGATCGCGGCGCCGACGATGCGCGTGACGCCGATGCCGTAGCAGCCCATTTCCATGACCCGGGATTTTCCGTTTTCGTCGAGGAAGGAGCAGCTCATTTTTTCGGAATAGCGGGTGCGCAACTGGAAGATGTGGCCGACTTCGATCCCGCGCCGGATTTCGAGCGTGCCCTTGCCGTCCGGCGAGGGGTCGCCGGCGACGACGTTGCGGATGTCGGCGACGAGATCGGGTTCGGGCAGGTCGCGCCCCCAGTTGACGCCGGCAAGGTGCGCCCCTTCTTCATTCGCACCGCAGACAAAATCGCTCATTGTCGCCACGGCGCGGTCGGCGATGAGGCGCACGCGCGCCCGGTCGGCGCCGACCGGTCCGATGTAACCGGGTTTGCAGCCCAGGAATTCCTCGACTTCTGCATCGGTGGCGAAGCGGAAGGGAGCGGCTTCCAGTCCGGGCAATTTGGCCGTCTTGATTTCGTTCAGGATGTGATCGCCGCGCAGCAGCAGTAAAACGAAGGAGGGCGGCGCGGCTTCCCCGCCCGCCATGATCGCAATGGCCTTGACCGTGCGCGTGAGCGGGAGCTGGAGGAGTTCGGCTACGTCTTCGCAGCGGGTGCGTTGCGGCGTCGCCACCTTCTCCAGGGCTTGCGCGGCGGCGGCGCGTTTTTCCGTTGGCGGCAACGCCTCGGCGAGTTCGACGTTGCAGGCGTAATCCGACCCGGTGCCAATCGCCAGCGCGTCCTCGCCGGAATCGGCGAGCACATGGAATTCGTGCGAGCCGGTGCCGCCAATCGCGCCCGTATCCGCCGCAACCGCGCGGAAGCCGAGTCCGAGGCGGCTGAAGATACGGCCGTAGGTGTCGTACATCACGCGGTATTCGCGTTCCAGGTCGGCAAAGGAGGCATGAAAGGAATAGCCGTCCTTCATCACGAATTCGCGCCCGCGCATGACGCCGAAACGCGGACGGATTTCGTCGCGGAATTTGGTCTGGATCTGGTACAGGTGCAAGGGCAACTGCCGGTAGCTTTTGACCTCTCTCCTGACCACGTCGGTAATGACTTCCTCGTGTGTCGGGCCGATGACGAAATCGCGCTGGTGGCGATCCTTCAGGCGCAACAGTTCCGGGCCGTAAGCCTGCCAGCGCCCGGTTTCCTGCCACAATTCGGCGGGAATCACCGCCGGCATCAAAAGCTCGACGGCGCCGGAACGGTTCATCTCCTCGCGGATGATGGTCTCGACCTTGCGCAGCACGCGCAGGCCAAGCGGCATCCAGGTGTAGATTCCGCCCGCCAGCCGCTTGATCAGGCCGGCGCGCAACATGAGTTGATGACTGACGATCTCCGCGTCGGAAGGCGCTTCCTTGAGCGTGGAGATAAAAAATTGCGAACGGCGCATGGGAGTTCCCGGAAAAAGAAAAGCACAATTCTACAAGGCCCGCGTGCATCAGGGGCGCGGAGGAAGTTCAGGAGAGGGCTATCGTGACGGGCTCGAACATGAAGCGCAATGTTTGCCCAGGGCTTTTTCCGGGGATACGTTCAACTTTTTCCCGTACTGCCGAAACCCCCGGCGCCGCGCGCGCTGGCGGTGAAATCCTCGACGATGTTGAAACGCGCGTGCAGCACCGGCACGATCACCAGTTGCGCCAGCCGGTCGAGCGGTTCGATGGTGAAGGCTTCCCGGCCACGGTTCCAGGTGGACACCATGATTTCGCCCTGATAGTCGGAATCGATCAGGCCGACCAGATTGCCGAGCACGATGCCGTGCTTGTGCCCAAGCCCGGAGCGCGGCAGGATCATCGCCGCCAGCCCCGGATCGGCCAGATGCAGCGCGATTCCCGTAGGAATCAGATGCGTTTCTCCCGGCAGAATCAACAGCGGCGCGGGCAGGCAGGCGCGCAGGTCGAGTCCGGCAGCGCCGGGGGTGGCGTAATGCGGCGGAACATCGTGCAGGCGCGGATCGAGAATCTTGAGGTCGATGGCAACGTGGGGGGTGGTTTCAGTCATGGTGTTGGCGATGGTTCAGGAAAGAAGTTTTGCGATATGCGCGACCAGCGCGCGCGCGAGGGCGATTTTTGGACCCGGCGGCAGCGGATGCGCGCCTGCCGCGTCGAACAGCGTGAGAGCATTGTTCTCGCCGCCCAGACCGTCCTGGATCAGATTGCCGACGATCAGCGGGATTTTTTTCGCCTCCCGTTTTCTCGCGGCGTATTCGGCCAGATTGCGGCTCTCGGCGGCGAAACCGACGCAGAACGGCGGACGGGGCAAGGCCGCGACCTCGGCCAGGATGTCCGGGTTGAGCTGCAACTCGATGAGGGGCGGCACGCCCTCCCGCTCGTCCTTCTTGAGCTTTTCGGACGCCGGATGCGCGGGGCGGTAATCGGCGACGGCGGCCACCGCGATGAAAATTTCACTGTCTTGCGCGCGGCGCATGACTTCTTCATACATTTGCGCTGCCGAAACAACGTCGATGCGAAGAACCCCCGGCGGCGCGGCAAGCGCCGTCGGACCGGAAACGAGCGTGACTTCGGCCCCGGCCTCGGAAGCGGCGCGGGCAAGCGCGTAACCCATCTTTCCCGAAGAAAGATTGGTGATCCCGCGCACCGGGTCAATCGCCTCGAAGGTCGGTCCGGCGGTGATCAGCAGCTTTTTCTTCGCCAGTACCTTGGGCTGGAAGAAGGCGATCAGCGCCTCAAGAATTTCCTGCGCTTCGAGCATCCGCCCGGCGCCGCTTTCACCGCAAGCCTGTTCGCCGCAGGCCGGACCGAGCAGTTCGACGCCATCGGCACGCAAACTTTGCGCGTTGCGCTGCGTCGCCGGGTTTTCCCACATCTGCCGGTTCATCGCGGGTGCTGCCAGCAGCGGACATTCGCGCGCCAGCACCAGCGTAGACAACAGGTCGTCGGCCAGGCCATGCGCGGCCTTGGCGAGAAAATCGGCGGAAGCCGGCGCCACGAGAATCGCGTCGGCATCGCGCGAGAGATTGATATGCGCCATATTGTTGCCGACACCTGCGTCCCACAAGTCGGTACAGACCGGCTCCCCGGAAAGCGCCTGGAAGGTTACCGGCGTCACGAAGCGCATCGCGGCCCCGGTCATCACCACCTGCACCCGCGCCCCGCTTTTTAGCAGCAGGCGGGTCAGTTCAGCCGCCTTGTAGGCGGCAATCCCGCCGGTGACGCCGAGCAGAATACGCTTGCCGCGCAACTCCGCGCATGGATCGACATTCCCGGAGGAAGCGCCGGGGGTTGTGCTTGAAAGGTCGTCTACATCGTTCATCATGATCACGCCGCTATCTTCGTTACATGCATATTCACATGGATGTCGTCGTAAGGGCAGGATAGCGCGCCATTTTCAGCCCGTTCGATCAGGCCGAGTTCAACCAGCGCGGCGGCATCCTCATGCACTCGTTTCACGTCCCGCCCAAGGCGGCGGGCAAGCTCGCGCACCCCCACGATCCCGGAGCCTTGCAACTCGGTCAGCATCGCCCAGCGGTTCGAGGTGAGACGCGAGAAAAACGCGGCAGGGGTCTCGAAATTCAGGGTTTCCCCCATGTAGCTCCCGCGCTCGACGCCGATCCTTGCAACCGTCATGGCATCGCGCAATGCCGCCTTCCAGTCGGCGCGAATGGTAATGGTCAAGGTGCGTTCCATGTCTTACTCCTTCCGTTTGGCGACTTCGGCAGCGAAATCCTCGCCAAGTTGTTCAAGGCTGACGAAGGTATAAGGAAATTCCTTGCCGTCGAGATGGCAGTGATCTCCCTTTCCGCGCTCGTTGTCAAACCCCACCACCCGTTTGCCACTCTTCACATACACGAGACTGTACTTGTAACAATGCCCGGACGGCGGCACAGGTTCCAAAACCTGCCAGATGCTGATCTGGATGATCCCGTCGTCGGTGTCGCTCCTGAACTGGGTAATGAGTTTGGCTTTCACATTGTCGATTCTAACAATTCTCTTTTGTTGTTGGCAATATCGACAACGCCTGAGTCCTGACAAAATCTTCGTTGTTGTTCCTCAAGGCAGCTTAAGCCATAAAATGGCGGCTTTCCATTCTATAGAACCTCTGGAAACTTTCAATGGCGATCAATGACTGGCCGGCGGACGAGCGTCCGCGTGAACGCTTGCTGGCGCGGGGCGCGGGTGCCTTGTCGGATGCGGAGTTGCTGGCGATTTTCCTGCGCACCGGGATTCGCGGCAAGAGCGCGGTCGATCTGGCGCGCGAACTCCTGTCCCGGTTCGGAAGTCTCTCCCGGCTCTTTGCCGCCTCGCAGGAGGAGATTGCCCAGGTGCCGGGGATGGGGAGCGCCAAATATGCGCAATTGCAGGCGGTTCTGGAAATGTCCCGCCGCGCGCTGGCCGAGGAACTGGCGGAGGGAGAATTCCTGAATTCGCCGCAGACGGTGCGCGATTATCTGCGCCTGTCGATGGCCGCATTGCCGCACGAAGTCTTCACCGCCCTGTGGCTCGACGCCAGGAACCGGCTGATTGCCAGCGACGAACTCTTTCGCGGCACGCTGACCCAGACCAGCGTCTATCCGCGCGAAGTCGTCAAACGCGCGCTGGCCCATAACGCCGCCGCCGTGGTGCTGGCGCACAATCATCCTTCCGGCGCGAGCGATCCTTCCCCTTCCGACATGAGCCTGACGCGGGAACTGAAAAAGGCGCTGGCGCTGGTCGAGGTGCGCCTGCTCGATCATTTCGTCATCGCCGGAAACCGCCCCCCGTTTTCCTTTGCCGAACGGGGACTGCTGGAAGGACAGGGGATCGCGTGAATGCCGCCCGGTGCTTGCAAACGAGCCTTCAATTTTCTAAATTTGTTTAAATAATTCCTTGCTAATATAAACTACTGTAGCGAAACATTATTTAAACAAATTTAGAAAATTTCGGCCAAATTTCGGCCAAAACGAAGCACAGAACGCGGCGTCGAATCCGCTTTCTCCTATTCTGCCGGGAATCCGGTGAGTAGATGCTCGGATACCCAGAGCGCTTCGGCTTCGTTCAGGAAACGGACCCAGGGCGGCATCGGGGTGCCGTCGCGGCCGTGGATGATCGTGACGACAAGCGACTCCGCCGGCCTGCCGCGCAATACCTCTGGCGTCAACGCAGGGCCAAGACCTCCCTGCAGGGTCATTCCATGGCAGGAGCCGCATTCCTGGCGCACCATGTGCACCAGTTCCCGAACGCGCTCCGGCGACGGGGCGGGCGCCTGTTCGCGCGGCGTGTCGGCCCACGCCAGCGCTGCTCCCAGAAAGAGTATCAGTCCTGCCGTTTTCACTGCAAAGCCTTGTGTCGTTTGTGCCCGCCCAGCGCGGTCGGCAAGCGGGATGTCGCGCGTGTTCCAGCCGGCCTTCATTCGACGATGACTTTGCCGGTCATGTCCGGGTGCGGGCCGCATTCATACGAAAATTCGCCCTTTTGCGAAAAGGCGCGCTGCCAGCTTTCATCAGGAAACAGAGGATCGGATTCGGGAAGGTTTTCGGCCTTGAACCAGACGGTGTGATAACCCCGTTTTTCATAACTCTTCCAGACCACCGTGTCGCCAGCCTTGATCCTGATTTCTTGCGGCACGAATTTCATTTTCTCGATCCGTACTTCGACAGTATCTGCGATTGCTGCGCCAGCAAAGAACAACATTGCCAAAAAACATAAGCGGTGCATTTTTATCATGGCGGGTTCTCCAAAGAGGGGGTGTCCAGCACACTCTTTTTAACATATTGCCGGCGGCACGCCAAAAAAAACCGGAGGCTGTTGCAGCCTCCGGTTGTGCGAGCCTTTGGCAGGCTGTGATCAGTAGATGTCGTGCTGCGTGTTATGGACGTTGAATTTGCCCGTCGGCGTCACCAGGCGCGGATCCTTGATCACGGTTTTCAGCTTGCGCGTCTTGTCGTCGAGAATCACGATGGCAGACGGTTCGGTCTTGTTGCCGGTCCAGATCGAGAACCAGATTTCATCGCCTTTCTCGTTGTATTCGCCATGAACGGCACGTTGTATCCCCTTGGTCTTGCCCAGGTTGGCCATTGCCGCCAGGTCGATGGTTTCGGGCTTCGGATCGGGATTGGCAAGATCGTCGATGTTATAGACCGTTACCGTGCCTGCAAGCTTCGCATCCGGATTCAGCGGGGTGTCAGCCCAGAGGTTCCTGGACTTCGGATGCGTCTTCACGAAGAGCGAGTTGGCGCCGTGATTCTTCAACTCCTGGACGACCTTCCAGGCATATTGCGAATGCCCTTCGGGATCAGCGCCAATCAGGGTGATTACGTCGGCGCCCAGGTGCGAAGTCGCCCAGACCGGGCCAAACTTGGGATGAACGAAGTTGGCGCCGCGCCCCGGGTGCGGGATTTTCGCGGTGTCGATCAGCGCTGCTGCCTTGCTTTCCTTGGTGTCGACGACAGCCACCTTGTTGGAGGCGTTGGCCGCAACGAGGAAGTAACGCTTCGTCGAATCCCAGCCGCCGTCATGCAGGAATTTGGCGGTCGGAATCGTGGTTTCCTTGAGGTTGACGATGTCGGAATAGTTGACCAGCTTGACCATGCCGGTTTCCTTGACGCTGACGACCCATTCCGGCTTGGCGATCGAGGAAACGATCGAAGCGACGCGCGGTTCCTGGTGATAGGCGCCGTCGACAGTTACGCCACGGGTCGAAACCAGCTTCAGCGGTTCCAGCGTGCCGCCATCGAGAATCACGTATTGCGGCGGCCAGTAGGCGCCGACAATCGCGTATTTGTCCTCATAACCCTTGAATTTCGAAGTGTCGACCGAACGCGCTTCCAGGCCGGCCTTGATCGTTGCGACTACCGTGGGTTTCTCGTACCACATGTCGATCAGGTCGAGACGTCCGTCGCGCCCGATGACATAGATATAGCGCCCGGAAAGGGACAAGCGTGAAATATGTACCGCATAGCCCGTCTTGACGATACCCCAGATCTGCTTGGTGTCCCCGTCGATCAGGGCGACTTCGCCCGCGTCGCGCAGGGTAACCGAGAAGATGTTGTCCAGATTGACGTTGTTCATCTTCTTCGTCGGGCGATCCTTGACGGCAACGTGTACCTTCCAGGAATCCTTCATTTCCTTGATGCCCCACTCGGGCGGAACGTCCGGCGGCGTTTGCAGGTAATTGGCCATTTCGGTTATTTGCGCTGCCGACAGGATGTCGTCGAAGTTCGGCATGCCGCCTTCCGTGCCATAGGACAGGATTTTTTCCAGGCGCGAGGTGCCCAGTTTCTTCGTTGCTTCCGGCTCCAGGTTCTTGCCGGTAGCGCCCTTGCGCAACATTCCATGGCAACCGGCGCAGCGCTCGAAATAGATCTTGGACATCGCCGCCTTGCGCTCGGGGCTCAATCCCTCTTTCTGGGCCGCCGGCGCTGCTGCCGGTGCTGCTGCTGGGGCCGGGGCCGGTGCCTTTGCCGGAGCCTGTGCATATGCCGTACCAATCGATCCAATCAGCAGCGGGATCGTTGCGAGTGTCAATACGTTGCGAAATGCTTTATGCATCTTCCTCTCCTCAGTTCCGTTACCATAAATAAATGAAAGCGCCAATCCCGCCGCAACATGGCTACCGCGACAAGAAGCGTCCGTTCCTACTATTGTTTTTTCTTTCTATCGTATCCTTGACGCAAATCACCATTTTTTGACTTATGTTAAAAGAGGAGGATTAAAGTACCTGTCTTTGACTGAGGTTAAGCATTTCCCGTTGTACGCTACCTACAGTGGGTTTGGGGTTTTTTCACCGCCTTTCGAGCGGGAAGCCCCGGCCTTCGGGTTAAGGCTTTCCACTGGGCTTCAAGCATCATTTCATATCCTGCCACTCCATGAATCTTTCCAATTTGCCACCTTCTTCCCGGAGACCTTCCGGCTGTGTCTATCTGGTCGGCAGCGGTCCGGGGGATCCGGAACTGCTCACGCTCAAGGCGGCGCGTTTGATCGGAGAGGCGGATGTCATCGTCTACGACCATCTGGTCGGCGCCGGCATTCTCGATCTGGCGCGGGCAGATGCGGAAATCATCTACGTCGGCAAGGAAGCTTCGAAGCACACCTTGCCTCAGGAAGAAATCAATGTGTTGCTGGCGCGTCTGGGGCACATTGCCGGACGGAAGATCGTCCGCCTGAAAGGCGGCGACCCGTTCATTTTCGGGCGCGGCGGCGAGGAAATCGAGGCGTTGATCGAGGCGGGAATTCCATTCGAGGTCGTGCCCGGCGTCACTGCCGCTGCCGGTTGCGCCGCCTATGCCGGAATCCCGCTCACCCACCGCGACCATGCCCAGGTCTGCGTGTTTGCAACGGGGCATCTGAAGGACGGCAGCATCAACCTCGATTGGACTGCGCTGACGCGACCGCGCCAGACGGTCGTTTTCTATATGGGCATCAGCGGCATTCATGAAATCTGCCGGCAGATGATTGCACACGGGCTGTCTTCGCATACGCCGGCGGCGGTGGTGCAGCATGGCACGACGCGGCGGCAGCGGGTGCTGGTTGCCGATCTGGCCTCCCTGCCGGAACGTGTGGCCGAAAGCGGGATCACCGCGCCAGCGTTGATCATCGTCGGTAGTGTCGTCGGATTGCGCGAAAAACTTGCCTGGTACGTGGCGGAAGAGGAACGCGCAGAACAGGCTTCGCCAGCGCGTCCGTCCGTTGCGCGGCCTTTCGCGGGAAAGGGTTTCAGCCAGCCGTGGGCGCAAGCAGCGGCAACAGCGCCGCAGGGCTGAGGACGCAAAAGCCCGCACGGTTTCCCTTGCGATCCTCCCGTTTCAAAAAACGCTCCAGGCGCAGCAGTTCGCGGTCGCGCGTGACCAGATACGAAGCATGGCTGCGAAGAGCCAGTTCCAGAAATTTCTGATCGTCGGAATCGCGGCAACGGGGTAAGGCGGACATCGCTTCGGCTTCCTGCTCCCCGGAATCTTCCAGTACAACCAACGCGCGGTATGCGGCCAGCGCTTCTCGCGGGCTTGCCGTGTTTTTCCTTCGCTCCGCGCCTTCAAAAAGCTCCAGCACCCGCTCCAGTTCGCCCATCGTTTGCGCGTCGGCAAGGCACAGGCATCTGCCCGCCTCCAGCGCGGACGATAACTCCGCCAGCGCCGGGTCGCGCCAGTAGAAAAGGTCCAGCACCACATTGGTATCGAGTACGAGTCGCATGGTGCGCTATTCTAGCGGCTGTTTCCCAAGCCGGAATCCCCATGCCTTCTCCCGCATCCGCTGCCCCGCCGCCCGGCAGATTATTGCTGGCCCCGATGGAAGGGCTGGCCGATGATGTGCTGCGCGAAATCCTGACCGATATCGGCGGCTATGATTGGGCAGTGACCGAATTCGTGCGGGTAAGTGCCAACTGCCTGCCGAAGCGCGCTTTCCTGCGCGTCAGCCCGGAGTTGAAAAACGGCGGACGGACGCGCGCGGGAACCCCGGTATGGGTACAACTGCTCGGCAGCGCTCCGGAGATCCTCGCACAAAATGCTGCTGCGCTCTCTCGCCTTGATCCGCCGGGAATCGACCTCAACTTCGGCTGCCCTGCGCCAGCGGTCAATCGTCATGGCGGCGGTGCGGCGCTGCTGGAAGACCCGGAATTGCTTCTCTGCATCGCCCGCGCGGTACGCGCTGCGGTACCGCCAGCGATTCCCGTCAGCGCCAAGATGCGCCTGGGTATCGAGGACACTTCGCGCGCGCTCGATTGCGCGCGGGCGCTGGACGAAGGCGGCATCCAGCGCCTCGTCGTCCATGCGCGGACAAAAGCCGAAATGTATCGGCCTCCGGCCCACTGGGAGTGGATTGCGCGTATCCGCGCCGCAGTGCGCGTGCCGGTCGTTGCCAACGGCGAAGTCTGGAGCGCCGCCGATTACCACCGCTGCCGCGCGGAGAGCGGCGCTGCGGACGTGATGCTCGGGCGCGGTGCGGTTGCCGATCCTTTCCTCGCGCGTCGGTTGCGCCATGACGAAATTCCCGACCGCGCCGCCGAATGGGAAGCCTTGCGCCCGCATCTGGCGCACTTCTGGGCAAGGGTTCGCGCCAAGGTTGAAGCGCGCCACGCGCCGGGACGGATCAAACTGTGGCTGGGGATGTTGCGCCGCCACTACCCGATGGCCGTGCCGCTCTACACCGCGATCCGCTCCCTGCGGCGCTGCGACGAAGTCGAACATCTCCTGGTACAGAATGGAATTCCTGCCGTAGCGTCCGGTTTCCCGGATTGATATGCTGGGCAAGAATGTCTTTTGGCGTATTTTTCAACTCTTCGGCATTTGAACACCTGTCGAGCGCAATCCCCGCCATTCATGGCGGGGTCAGCGAGACATGGCGTAACAGGCGCCGAAGGCGCCCCGCGTTGTGTCGAGGAATCCCCAAGCTTCAGGTTGGGGTGACTCAAAATTCCTGAAAGCCGGGGAGCTTCGCCTTAAGTTGGCGTTTCTTCGAGCGTTTTTTGAGCCTCAAGCAACGCGCCTTGCAGATCCTTGCAAACGTTGTGTGCGCCGAGGCGGTCGAGGAAACCGGAGCGCAGTATCAGCGAGCCGGGTTGTTGTCCCGGAGAGCAGAGAATCATGCGACGATTCTCGCGCTGCATTTGCTGATGAACCGTCTCCAGCCCTTCCAGCCCGGTGGTATCGAGTTGCAGAAGATCCTGCAGGTCGAGCACCATCACCTGCGGACGCATTTCGCGTGGGGCGTGCAGGATTTCGAGTTTGTTGACGCTGCCGAAAAAGAGTACTCCGGAGAGTTTCCACACGGTAGCGCGCGGGGCGCCCTCATGGGTGAAGAAAGACGAGGGTTCGAGGTTTTTGTCATTGAGCAGGTCGTGCAGCGGGCAGGCTTCGATTTTCGTCAAGGCCGAGACGCGATAGATGAAGAGCAGCGTGGCCAGCACCATGCCCAGTTCGACGGCGAGGGTGAGATCGAAGACGACGGTGATGAAGAAGGTCGCCAGCAGCAGGATGCGGTAATTGTAGGTATAGCGTTTCAGTTCGCGGAATTCGCGCCAGTTGCCCATGTGTACCGAAACGAGGACGACAATGGCCGAGAGGACGGCAAGCGGAATGTAACTGGCCAGCGGCGCGGCGACCAACACGATGACAAGCAGACTCATCGAATGGACGATGCCGGCCACCGGAGTGCGCCCGCCGCTTTTGGCGTTGGTCGCGGTGCGCGCAATTGCGCCGGTGGCGGCGAAACCGCCGAAGAACGGCGCTGCGATGTTGGCAAGCCCTTGCGCGATCAATTCCTGATTTGGATTGTGGCGATCGTTGACCAGGCCGTCGGCGACGCGCGCCGACAGGAGCGATTCGATGGCGCCGAGCAGCGCGATGGTCAAGGCCGGAGAGATCAGTTTTCCCAGTGTTTCCAGCGAGAGGGCGGGCACGCCAAAGGCCGGAAACTGCTGCGGAATGCCATTGAAGCGACTGCCGATGGTCTCGACCGGCAGATCCAGGAAGTAGGCCAGCAGGGTGCCGAAGACGAGCACGATGAGTGGCCCCGGCAAGCGGCGCAACGGCGAAAGGCGCTCCGCGAGCTGGTTGTAGAAAATGAGAAAGGCCAATGAGACCAGGGAAAGCAGCAGTGTTGGCCAATGGGTGGTATGGATGCTCGCGCCGAGCACGCGCAGCTTTCCGAAGAATTCAGCAGGCATTCCTCCCGAAATGCTCAGGCCGAGGAAATCCCTGATCTGCGCCATGAAGATCACGACTGCAATACCGTTGGTGAAGCCGACGACGAGCGCCTTTGGAATGAAGCGGATCAACTGTCCCAGATGAGCCACCCCCATGGTGAGCAGGATCAGGCCAGCAATGAAGGTGGCGATCAGCAGATTGTCCATGCCGTATTGCAGGACTATGGCATAGATGATCGGAATGAAGGCGCCCGTCGGGCCACCGATCTGCACCCGGGATCCGCCGAGTGCGGAAATAAAGAATCCGGCAACGATCGCCGTCCAGATGCCTGCTGCCGGCGAGCAGCCGGATGCGATGGCAAAGGCCATCGCCAGCGGCAGCGCCAGGATGCCGACGGTGATGCCGGCGCCAACGTCGCAGCCGAAGCTTGCCAGGCTGTAGCCGGAGAAACATTCGAAGATTCTGGGCTTGAAGGGAATCATCGCAGGAAGAACGAAAGAGCCGGGTTCTCGCCCATTCAGCCTATTTCACCTTCATCCCGGGCTGCGCGCCGGTATCGGGGGAGAGAAGAAAGATGCCGGGGCTGTCGTTTCCGGAGGCCGCGAGGATCATGCCTTCGGAGAGGCCGAATTTCATTTTGCGCGGCGCCAGGTTGGCAACCATGACCGTCATCCTGCCTTGCAACTGTTCCGGGCTGTAGGCGGACTTGATTCCGGCGAAGACCTGGCGCGGCTTGTTTTCGCCGATGTCCAGAAGCAGACGGATCAGTTTTTCCGCGCCTTCGACATGGCTGGCTTCGACGATCCGCGCGACGCGCAGCTCGACTTTGGCGAAGTCCTCGATGCTGATGAGGGCGTCTGTGGCTGGTTGGGTGGTGGTTTGAACGGCAGCCTGGCCGGCTTCCTTCGCGGGTTCTTTCTTTACGGGCTCCACCGGGGCCAGGGATTCCTTGTTGGCTTCGACGAGCGCCGTGATTTGTTTCGGGTCGATGCGGGTCATCAAGTGGCGGTATTCGTTGATTTTGTGGCCTTGCGGCAGCGGCTGCCATTCGCCGCTCCAGACAAGCGGCTCGATGGCGAGGAAGGATTCAACTTCCGCCGCAAGCTGCGGCAGCACTGGCTTGAGGTAGCGCGTCAAATCGCGGAACAGCGTCAGCGCGGTGCTGCAGATGGTATGCAGTTCGGCTTCCCCGCCTTCGCGCCTGGAGATTTCCCACGGCTTTTTTTCTGCCACGTAGAGGTTGGCAAGATCGGAGAGGCGCATGATTTCGCGCAGCGCGCGCGCATAATCGCGGCGCTCGAAACTCTGTGCGATTTCCCCTTCGCGCCATGCCAGCTCGAAGGCTTCGGTGGCCTTGCGGTTGACAGTGCCGAGTGCGCCGTTGAATTTCTTGCTGATGAAACCGGCGCACCGGCTGGCAATATTGATGAATTTTCCGATCAGGTCGGAATTGACGCGGGCAACGAAGTCGTCGAGGTTGAGGTCGACATCCTCCATCGTGCCGTTCAGTTTTGCTGCGTAGTAATAGCGCAGCCATTCCGGGTCGAGTCCCTGTTCGAGATAACTGCGCGCGGTGATGAAGGTGCCGCGCGATTTCGACATCTTTGCGCCGTCGATGGTCAGGAAGCCGTGCGCAAAAATCGCGCTCGGCGTGCGGTAGCCGGCCATTTCGAGTTGCGCCGGCCAGAACAGGGCGTGGAAATAGAGAATATCCTTGCCGATGAAGTGATACAGCTCGGTTTCGGAACCCTTTTTCCACCACTCGTCGAAATCGAGTCCGGTCCGGGCGCAGAGATTCTTGAACGACCCCATGTAGCCGATCGGGGCGTCCATCCAGACGTAGAAATATTTGCCCGGAGCCTCGGGAATCTCAAAACCGAAATAGGGCGCGTCGCGCGAGATGTCCCAGTCGGAGAGCTTGTTTTCTCCCGCGCTGCCGAGCCATTCCTGCATCTTGTTCGAGGCTTCCGCTTGCAGATGGCCCGGTTCGCGCGTCCAGCGGCGCAGGAATTCCTGGCAGCGCGGGTCGGAGAGCCTGAAAAAATAATGATCGGAGGCGCGCAGCACCGGCCTTGCGCCGGAAACTGCGGAATACGGATTCTTAAGCTCATTCGGCGTATAGGCCGCGCCGCAGCGCTCGCAATTGTCGCCGTATTGATCCGGCGCTCCGCATTTCGGACACTCGCCCTTGATGAAACGGTCGGGCAGGAACATTCCCTTTTGCGGATCGAAATATTGCTCGATGCCGCGTACCTCGATCAATCCGGCCTCTTGCAGACGCCGGTAGATATCTTCGGCGCACTGCCGGGTTTCATCGGAATGGGTCGAATAGTAATTGTCGAAGGCGACGTGGAACCCGGCGAAGTCGCGGGTATGCTCGCCATGCACGCGCGCGATCAGGGCTTGCGGCGCGACGCCTTCCTGTTCGGCGCGCAGCATCACCGGCGTGCCGTGGGTATCGTCGGCGCAGACGTAGTGGCAGAGGTTTCCGCGCATTTTCTGGAACCGTACCCAGATGTCGGTCTGGATGTACTCGACGAGATGTCCGAGGTGAATATCCCCGTTGGCATAGGGCAGGGCAGAAGTAACAAGAATGCGGCGCTTCATGAGGAGTGGCTCAGGAGTAAAAGGGCCCAATTCTATAGCGGTTCCCTTGCTGCTTACGAATCCGGAGTGGGCAGCAACACCCCGCATGGACAAAAAATTCTAAATTACTGTATTAATTATTTCATATATATCACTACAGTAGTGATAGTAAATTTAAGTAAATTTAGAATTTTGATTGAACACCTGTCGAGCGCAATCCCTGCCATTCATGGCGGGGTCAGCGAGACATGGCGTAACAGGCGCCGAAGGCGCCCCGCATTGTGTACGGGCGGGTGGTACGGGCGGGTTTCAAACCCGCCCCTACGCCGCCCGTACAGGAACCCCCAAGCTTCAGGTTGGGGTGACTCAATAACCAGGCTTTTTGTTTCTTGCTGAAATGAAGCGGAGATCATTTATTCGTATCAGGCTTCAAGTAGAATTTCGCCCTTGCGTGCGCACCCCGATGTGCCCCCTCAAGGTTTCTTACTCTTTCAAAAAGGAATTCCATGGCGATCAGCGTTGAACAGATTCAGGCCGCCCTGAAGAAGCTGCCGGACCCGAACACCGGCAAGGATTTCGTCAGCACCAGGGCGGCGAAGAACATCAAGCTCGACGGCGGCGACATCGCGCTCGACATTGAACTCGGCTATCCGGCGAAAACCCAGATCGACGCGCTGCGCAAGAAAGTGATCGAAGCCCTGCGCGCGCTGCCCGGCGCCGGCAACGTCTCGGTCAACGTCTACAGCAAAATCGTCTCCCATGCCGTGCAGCGTGGGCTGAAGCCGCTGCCAGGGGTGAAGAACATCATCGCCGTCGCTTCCGGAAAGGGCGGCGTCGGAAAAAGCACGACCGCCGTCAACCTGGCGCTGGCGCTGGCGCAGGAAGGCGCAGTCGTCGGAATGCTCGACGCCGACATCTACGGCCCCTCGCAGCCGCAACTGCTCGGGCTTTCGGGCGAACAGCCGGAATCGAAGGACGGCAAGACCATCGAGCCGCTCATCGCCTACGATGTGCAGACGATGTCGATCGGTTTCCTGGTCGAAGCCGACACGCCGATGGTCTGGCGCGGCCCGATGGTGACGCAGGCGCTGGAGCAACTGCTGCGCGACACGCAATGGCGCGATGTCGACTACCTGATCGTCGACATGCCGCCGGGCACCGGCGACACCCAACTGACCCTGGCGCAGAAAGTCCCCGTGGCCGGCGCGGTGATCGTCACCACCCCGCAGGACATCGCATTGATCGACGCGAAAAAGGGACTCAAGATGTTCGAGAAGGTTGGCATCCCGATCCTCGGCGTGATTGAAAACATGAGCATTCATATTTGCAGCCAGTGCGGTCACGAGGAAGCGATTTTCGGCGCTGGCGGCGGCCAGAAGATGTGCGCCGACTACGAAACCGAATTCCTCGGCGCGCTGCCGCTCGAACTGGCGATCCGCGAACAGGCCGACATCGGCAGGCCCACCGTCGTCGGAGCGCCCGATTCGCGCACGGCGGAACTCTACCGCGACATCGCCCGCCGCATCGCGGTCAAGATCGGCGAGCAGGCCAGGGACATGACGAGCAAGTTTCCGTCGATCGTCGTCAGGAACGACTGACAAGCGATCTTTTTCCCGGAGTTTTTATATGAGCATCAAGTCCGACAAATGGATCCGCCGGATGGCCGAGGAACACGGCATGATCGAACCCTTCGAGCCGAGCCTGATCCGCGAGGCGAACGGCCAGAAGATCGTCTCCTACGGCACTTCCAGCTATGGCTACGATATCCGCTGCGCGAACGAATTCCGCGTGTTTACGAACATCAACTCGACCATCGTCGATCCGAAGAATTTCGACCCCGCCTCCTTCGTCGAATTCTCCGGAAATTACTGCATCATCCCGCCCAACTCGTTCGCGCTGGCGCGCACCGTCGAATATTTCCGCATCCCGCGCAGCGTCCTCACGGTCTGCCTCGGCAAAAGCACCTACGCGCGCTGCGGCATCATCGTCAACGTGACCCCGTTCGAGCCGGAATGGGAAGGTTACGTCACGCTGGAATTCTCCAACACGACCCCGCTGCCGGCGAAAATCTACGCGGGCGAAGGCTGCGCCCAGGTCCTGTTTTTCGAGTCGGACGAAATCTGCGAAACCTCATACAGGGATCGTGGCGGAAAATACCAGGGGCAAACGGGGGTGACGTTGCCGAAGATTTGATTGCGGCTTCCTGCGTCCTTTTGAATGTTTTTTCCGCCTGTTCGGGCATAAAATACTTTGTTCAGGATTCACGCCCCGCCGCAGCGGGGCGCTGTCTTTTCAGAGGTACTTGTGATGGAAATGAAAACAAGGGGTATCGCCGGAATCGTCTGCCTGATGGCAGGGCTGATTCTTTCGGCAAACACCCATGCGGCGATCTATACCTGTGTCGACAAGGACGGCAAGAAAACGTTCCAGGAGCTGCCTTGCCCCGTCGCTCCGGGAACTGCGGTTGCGTCCGGAAAATCCGATTACCTCCCGGTTCTGGCCGATGCACCCTCGATGGAAAATGCGCTGGAAACGATACACCGTTTCGATCTTGCATCGAGCGCGAGAAATCCGGAGGCCTCGATGCGTTTTATTGCCGATTCGTTCAGGGCGGAACTTCACCGGCCGGCAAAGAAGGTGGTCACCTATGATGCGAAAGCTTTTGCCGTCATGCTGCATGAAGTGCTTCCCGCAGTCGAAAAATATCATGTGGAACACTATTCCTGCACCCAGGGCGCCACGACGGGGAAGCAAGAACTCGTTCTCGTCTGCCGCGTCACCGAAAGGGGGAAAATTCCCGGGAAGAAAGAGAATTTGGTGAAGTCGACGGAAACGATACGGATCATCTCCAGGGGAGGAAAAATCCTGATCGACGGCATTGTGGCTAATGCCGAAAGCATGGAAGATCTGAATTAGTATTCGATGCAGGAGTTTGTTGTGAAAAGGAAAACAAACCGCATCGCCGGAATCGTCTGTTTGGCGGTGGAACTGATTTTTTCGGCAAACGCCTGTGCGACGGTACAGTATGAATGTACCGATGAGGATGGAAAGAAAATACATCAGGCGGGGCCTTGCCCAGGATCTCCGGCAATCAGCGCTCCGCCCTGCAAGTCCGACTTCCCGGTTCCGGTCAAATCTCATGGCGTATCGCTGGAAAACGCGCTGCTGACGATCCGCGAATTCAATCGCGCATTGAATCAAAGCCAAAGCCCGGGCATCGCGATGCGCTTCATTGCCGACCCTTTCAAGGGGCAAATTTACTGGCCGACAGGGAAGGTAGAGATGTACGACTCGGCAAAATATTCCGGAATGCTGGACAGTACCTTGCACGCAACCCGGAAATATCATGTGGAACGCTTCTGCACCCAAGCTTCCCCAGTGCAGGGAGACAAGGCATTTGCCCTTGTTTGCCGGACAATCGAAATACAGGAAATCCCTGGAAAACTCCCGGGTTTAACGAAATCGAAAGAAACGATAAGGCTCATCTCCAGGGATTTCGAAATACTGATCGACAGCATCATGACTCATGTCGAAAGCATCGAAGAACTGGATATTGGCGCCGCACCGAAAAACACAACGCCAGCCAGCCCCTGAACCCCACATAGCCCCATTTGAAGGAACCGCGATGCGCTTTCATTTTCCCATCATCATCATCGACGAGGATTTTCGTTCCGAGAACGCTTCCGGACTGGGCATCCGTGCCCTGAGCACGGCGCTCGAAAAGGAGGGCATGGAAGTGCTCGGCGTGACCAGCTACGGCGACCTGTCGTCCTTCGCGCAGCAGCAGTCGCGCGCCTCGTGCTTCATCCTCTCGGTCGACGACGAGGAACTGGCGAACGAGGAAGAGGAAACGATTGCCGAACTGCGCGCTTTTGTGAGCGGCATCCGCAGCCGCAACACCGATGTTCCGATCTTCCTGCACGGCGAGACGCGCACTTCGCGCCACATTCCGAAGGAGGTGCTGCGCGAGCTGCACGGCTTCATCCACATGTTCGAGGACACGCCGGAATTCATCGCCCGCTACGTCGCGCGCGAAGCGCGCGCCTATCTTGACACGCTGCCGCCGCCTTTTTTCCGCGCCTTGACGCATTACGCCGCGGACAGTTCCTATTCGTGGCATTGCCCCGGCCATTCCGGCGGCGTCGCCTTCCTGAAATCGCCGGTGGGAAGGATGTTCCACCAGTTCTTCGGCGAAAACATGCTGCGCGCCGATGTCTGCAACGCCGTCGAGGAACTTGGGCAACTGCTCGACCACACCGGCCCGGTGGCTGCCTCGGAGCGCAACGCGGCGCGCATCTTCAACTGCGATCACCTCTATTTCGTCACCAACGGCACCTCGACCTCGAACAAGATTGTCTGGCATTCGACCGTCGCGCCGGGCGACATCGTCGTCGTCGACCGCAACTGCCACAAGTCGATTCTTCACTCGATCATCATGACCGGCGCGATTCCGGTCTTCCTGATGCCGACCCGCAACAATTACGGCATCATCGGGCCGATCCCGAAGGAAGAATTCGCGTGGGAGAACATCCGCAAGAAAATCGCCGCGCATCCCTTTGCGCCGAAAGGAGCCAATGGCAAGGAAATCCAGCCGCGCGTACTGACGATCACGCAGTCGACCTATGACGGGATTTCCTACAACGTCGAGGAAATCAAGGAAATGCTCGACGGCAGGATCGACACCCTGCATTTCGACGAAGCCTGGCTTCCGCATGCGGCTTTCCACGACTTCTACGGCGACTATCACGCCATCGGCGCGGATCGCCCGCGTTGCAAACAATCCATGGTGTTTTCGACGCAATCGACGCACAAGCTGCTCGCCGGCCTGAGCCAGGCTTCGCAAATCCTGGTGCAGAACTCGGAGGAACGCGCGCTCGACCGCAATGTGTTCAACGAAGCCTATCTGATGCACACGTCGACCTCGCCGCAATACGCGATCATCGCCTCCTGCGATGTCGCCGCAGCGATGATGGAAGCGCCCGGCGGCAAGGCGCTGGTGGAAGAATCGATTGCCGAGGCGCTCGATTTCCGCCGCGCGATGCGCAAGCTTGGCGAGGAATGGGGCGCCGACGACTGGTGGTTCAAGGTCTGGGGGCCGGACGATCTGTCCGAAGAGGGGATCGAGGAACGCGCAAGCTGGATGCTCAAGCCCGGCGACCGCTGGCATGGCTTCGGCAAGCTCTCGGACGGCTTCAACCTGCTCGACCCGATCAAGGCCACCGTCATCACACCGGGGCTGGACGTAGGCGGCGACTTTTCCGAATGGGGCATTCCGGCGGCGATCGTCACCAAATACCTCGCCGAACACGGCATCATCGTCGAAAAGACCGGCCTTTATTCCTTCTTCATCATGTTCACCATCGGCATCACCAAGGGCCGCTGGAACACGCTGGTCACGGAACTCCAGCAATTCAAGGACGCCTGCGACAGCAACCAGCCGCTATGGAAGGTTCTGCCCGAGTTCTGCCAGAAATATCCGAATTACGAACGCATCGGCCTCAAGGAGCTTTGCCAGCAGATCCACGACGTCTACAAGGCCAACGATGTGGCGCGGCTGACGACCGAGATGTATCTCTCCGACATGACCCCGGCCATGCGTCCGGCGGACGCCTTCGCAAAAATGGCGCACCGCGAAATCGAGCGCGTGCCGATCGACGCGCTCGAAGGCCGCATCACCAGCGTGCTACTGACGCCGTACCCGCCGGGGATTCCGCTCCTCATTCCGGGTGAGCGCTTCAACGCGGTGATTGTCCGTTATCTACGGTTTGCGCGCGATTTCAACGCCAGATTCCCGGGGTTCGAGACCGATATTCACGGACTGGTGAAAGACACCGGCGAAAAGTATTACGTCGACTGTGTGCGCTCGCAGCCAGGTTTTTAGCCCGGCACAAAACGTCCGGAAGCCCAGGAAGCGCCAAACGCCACGGTTGCAGCGACAAGAATGAAATAAGCGAGGCGCGCGGCGCGGTAAAAACGCGGGCTATTCTGCCTGTCGGCCAAGGCCAGCATATGAAGCGAGGCCCAGGAAACCGCCGCCCCGGAGAGAATGGCAACGGCGAGAATCTTCATTTCTCCGCCGGAAGCGGGATTTCCTGCCTGGGGCGCCGGAGACGCGCCTTGCAGGAGAAGCGTCGATACCACCCCGGCAACCCAGAACAGGCCAAGTCCCCCGCCGGCGCACAGCGCGGCGCAAAAGCGGGTGATCCATTTCTCCATCGGAAGCCTCCTGTGACATGCTTGAACACCTGTCGAGCGCAATCCCCGCCATTCATGGCGGGGTCAGCGAGACATAGCCTAACAGGCGCCGAAGGCGCCCCACACTGTGTCGAGAAATCCCCAAGCTTCAGCTTGGGGTGACTCAAAACGCGAAGCGGCGCATTTTATAGCAATTTCCCGGAATCGTTGTTCGTTTGCCGAGGCAGGAAACAGTGGGATCTCTTCGACAGGGAAGGCGCAGGAGCTGCGCCCTGTTTTCTAAATTACTTAAATAATACTCTGCTACAGTAGTGATTGATATAAGTGAATTGTTGATTCAAATTTAGAAAATGGAGGCGCTTTTCGGCTTGGGCGCGCAGGCGCGATAGAGAAAATCCGCAACCGGCAACATCGAGCCCGGGCTGCACGAATGCCACACGGACTGCAAAGATGTCGCCAAAGGCGGCAGCAGTGGAGCTCAAGTATAATGAGCGCCGATCGAGCGCAAACTCCGCCGTTCATGGCAAGGCCCGCAAGACGGGTGTTGTGGGCGCGAAAGGCGCCTTGCGCCAAAATTCATTGCGAGTGGCCGCCAACGTTCAGATCTGGACGCCTCGCTTCTTTCTTCCCAGACTGTTTCCCCTCTCCTTCATGAAACCCAGCTTTCTCGATTTTGAACAGCCGATTGCGGATCTTGAAACCAAGATCGAGGAATTGCGCCTCGTTCAGGATGATTCGGCTGTCGATATTTCCGAGGAAATCGACCGTCTCTCGAAAAAAAGCACGCAGTTGACCAAGGACATCTATGCCAGGCTCACTCCCTGGCAGACCGCAATGGTCGCGCGGCATTCATTGCGTCCGGGGGCGCTTGACTACATCAAGGGGATTTTTTCCGATTTCGAGGAACTGCATGGCGACCGCGCCTATGCCGACGATCACGCCATTGTCGGCGGCCTGGCGCGTTTCGGCGGTCAATCGGTGATGGTAATCGGGCATCAGAAAGGGCACGACACCAAGGAAAAAATCTATCGCAACTTCGGAATGCCGCGTCCCGAGGGATACCGCAAGGCGTTGCGGCTGATGCGGCTGGCGGAAAAATTCCGGATTCCGGTGATCACGCTGGTCGACACTGCCGGCGCCTATCCCGGAATCGGCGCCGAGGAGCGCGGGCAATCCGAGGCCATCGGGCGCAATCTCTACGTCATGGCGGAGTTGCGCACGCCGGTCATCGTCACGATCATCGGCGAAGGCGGTTCCGGCGGCGCGCTGGCGATTGCCGTCGGGGACGTGGTGCAGATGTTGCAATACGCGACCTATGCCGTCATTTCGCCGGAAGGCTGCGCTTCGATCCTGTGGAAAAGCGCCGAACGCGCCGCCGATGCCGCCGAAACCATGGGGATTACCGCGCAACGCCTGAAAACGCTTGGTTTGATCGACAAGATCGTCAACGAGCCGTGTGGCGGCGCGCACCGCGACCATGCCGCGATGATGCAGAACATGAAAAAAGCCTTGCAGGAGGCGCTGAAGAATACGGCCAGCCGCCCCATCGACGAATTGCTTGCCGCCCGTTTTGAGCGCCTGATGGCTTATGGCCGGAGCAAGGAACAGACGCTCGACTGAGCCGTCGAGCCGCGTTACGGAAGCGGTTTTCCTATCCATGTCCGATGTTGATTCTTCTGCCGCCTCCGATCCGGTACGCGCAGCGCTGGAGGCTTTCTTCGCTCCACGCTTCGCTGCTGCGGAGTACTCCACCTTCTCCGTCCCGCGCCTTTGCGTTGCCTTCTCGGGCGGCTGCGATTCCGTTGTCCTGCTCGATGCGCTCTCGCGCCTGCCGCTGCTGAAAGAGCGCGGAATCCTTCTCTCGGCGCTGCATATCCACCACGGATTGTCCCCGCATGCTGACGATTGGGCCGCTTTTTGTTCCGGGTTCTGCGCGGCCCGTTCCATTGCCTTGAGCATCGTGGCGGTCAAGCCCGGAGATCGCGCGCGGCGCGGCCTCGAAGCGGCGGCGCGCGAGGCGCGTTATCGTGCTTTCAACGCGCATGACTGCGACTGGCTGGCGCTGGCGCACCATGCCGACGACCAGGCGGAAACCCTGCTGCTCAATCTCTTGCGCGGCGCCGGGGTACAAGGCGCGGCAGCGATGCCGGAGGAACGCGCCCTGAACCTTTCCTGCGCCTCGCCCGATTCCGGCACGCGCCTGCTGCGGCCCTTCCTGTCGCTGCCTCGCGCGACGCTCGAAACATACGCGAAGGCGCGAGGGCTTGATTGGGTCGATGACGAAAGCAATGCCGACGACCGGTTGACGCGCAATTATCTGCGCCGGGAAATCATCCCTCTCCTGAAGGCGCGTTTTCCTTCCGCGACGCGGACACTGACGCGGGCGGCGGCGCACTTTTCCGAAAGCGCCGAATTGCTGGCTGCGCTTGCCGGGGAAGATCTCGGATTGGTCGGCGCGGGGCCTGGATCTTCTGGCGGCGTCCTGGTTCGCGCTGCTTTTTTGAAGCTGCCGCCGATACGGGCGCGTAACCTGTTGCGCTACGAATTCCTGCGCCGTGGCCGCCGCGCGCCGCCTGCGCGCTGGCTGGACGAAGCCTTGCGCCAGTTGCGCGCCGTGGGGGCGGATGCGCAACTTCGGCTCAGTCATGACGCCATCGAAATCCGGCTTTATCGCGGCGAAATCCATTTCCTGCCCCTGCCGCAGCAAAGGCCCGTTCCCTGTGTTTGGCAGGGAGAAGCGGAGCTTGCCTGGGGGAACGGCGGGCGCATCCGTTTTGTCGCTACCGAGGGAACAGGGCTTTCGCGCGCCTTGCTGGAAAACGCTCCGGTACGTCTGGCGCTACGGCAGGGTGGGGAAAAATTGCGCCTCGGCCTTGCCGGTTCGCGCCGCAGTCTGAAGGATCTGTTGCGTGAGGCGGCGTTGCCGCCCTGGGAACGCGCAGCCTTGCCCTTTCTCTGGTGTGGCGGGCAACTTGCCTGGATCGGGGGAATCGGGAGCGATTGCGCGTTCCACTGCCCGCCGGGAGCGCCGGGGATCGAGCCGGTCTGGGAAAAAATGCAGGATTCATTCCTGCCGGGCGTGATCCAGTAGTCGCTGCAAGGCGTTGCGCAAGGACGAATCGGGAAGTGAATCCATACATGCGGTGATTTCGGCGCAGGCTTTTCTGGAGAGCATTCTCGCGGCGGGAACACTTGGGCCCGTTGATCCTTTCAGCATTCCCGGGGTGGGCGCTTGTGTCTCTATGCGTAAGCCGTTACACTGAATCCCCTCCGAAACAAAGGCTTCCGTCAGACGGGGCGCCATCTGCCGCAATTTTGCCGCGGTTGCGCCGTTGTCGGCATGAATGACGACGATCCCTCCCCGAAAATTGACGACGCGGCTGGTGCTTCCCAGGTAAGCGGGCGTCGCTCCGGTATAGATCTTCGCCAGCCGGACAAGAAGTTGCGCATGTGCCAGTAGTTTTCCCGCTCCGCTGCCGCCCTGAAGAAAATTTTCCAGGGGATGTGAGGAAAAGCCGGAGGAATGAGCAGTGGGGTAGGCAGGCATCTGGATTCCGAGTAAAGGGTTTCTCAATGAATATTATTCTGCTATCCGGCCGCACGGCAAGCACCCGGACCTATAACCTGTCCTCGCGCTCCCTGCTGGTGGCGGGAATCTTTCTGCTGCTGGCGCTGCTTGCGTTCGGTTACGCCCTTTCCTGGCTTTCGCTGTATGTTCATCTTCCTTTTATGCCCCAGTCCGCCATTTCGGCCCAGGAGGGCAAGGGAGGAGCGCAGGCGCAGTACAGCCTGGATGCGATGACGACCCGCCTGGGAGAAATGCAGGCGCATTTGTTGCGACTGGATTCGCTGGGCGAGCGGATCAGCACGATGTCCGGCGTCAACCTCCAGTCTCCTTCTCCTGCGAATTCGCCAGCAGGCGCAAAGGACGGGGCGGCGGCTCAAAAGACCGGAAACGAAAGAGAGGGCAATGGCGGAATTGGCGGCCCATTCGTGCGTGCCGCGCCCCAGTCGCCCGATGATCTGCAACGCGAAATCGACCGTTTCGCGCATGAACTCGAACAGCGCTCCGACCGTTTGTTTGCGCTCGAATCGCGGCTGGTCGACCTGTACGCGATTTCCAGCCGTCTGCCGACGATGTTGCCGATTTCCAATCCGCGCGGCATCAGTTCCGGATTCGGCTGGCGTCTCGACCCCTATGCCCGGATGGGGGCGATGCACGAAGGCGTCGATTTCCCCACCGATATCGGCACCCGGGTCAAGGCGGCCGCCGGGGGTGTCGTCACGACGGCGCAGTACCACCCGGAATACGGAAACCTGATCGAGATCGACCACGGCAACGGCTATTCCACGCGCTATGCGCATCTATCCCGGATTGATGTCAAGGCAGGGCAAATCGTCAAGATCGGGCAGGCGATCGCTTTCAGCGGCAACAGTGGCCGCTCGACCGGCCCGCATCTGCACTTCGAGGTTCGTTTTCAGGGCGTTCCGCAAAATCCGGTCAACTTTTTGCAGCACCGTGCCCCGTCGCTCCAAGTGGCTACCCTTTCAGCCTCTCCTCCCCTGGAGTCGTTTTCTCCGAATCCGCCGGGTGCCGCTGCCCCGGCGCGATAATCGGCCACGGTTTGCTGCTGGGCCGCCGCCTTCGCGCGAAGCGGCGCCATGCTAAAATGCCCCGCCTTGTGCATCCCCCGAGCCTGAAGCCCGGGGTTTTCCCGTTGCGAACGACGGGAATTGCGCTCGATGGGCGTTCGTGTTGCTGCGACAGACCGGTTCCGGCGCGGCCTTTTTTCTCCTCTTTCTCATTCACGCAGGCATTATGATTCCCGGCCTTCTCAGGAAAATTTTCGGCAGCCGCAACGACCGGCTGATCAAACAATATTCGGCGACCGTCAAAAAAATCAACGCGCTCGAACCCGGAATCGCCGCGCTCGATGACGCCGCGCTGCGCGCCAGGACCGACGAATTCAGGGCGCGGCTGGAAAAGGGAGAAACGCTCGATTCCCTGCTTCCCGAAGCCTTTGCGGTCGTACGTGAGGCCGGAAAGCGGGCGCTGGGAATGCGCCATTTCGATGTGCAGTTGATCGGCGGCATGGTCCTGCATTATGGAAAAATCGCGGAAATGCGCACCGGCGAAGGGAAAACCCTGGTCGCCACCTTGCCCTGTTACTTGAATGCCTTGGGCGGCAAGGGCGTTCATGTCGTCACGGTCAATGATTATCTTGCCAGCCGCGATGCTGAATGGATGGGGCGGCTCTATCGCTTTCTCGGCCTGACGGTCGGCGTGAATCTCTCGCAGATGGAGCACAACCTCAAGCAGGAAGCCTACGCGGCGGATATTACCTACGGAACCAACAACGAATTCGGCTTCGACTACCTGCGCGACAACATGGTCTATGGCGTTGGAGAACGGGTGCAGCGCGGACTCAACTATGCCATTGTCGATGAAGTCGACTCGATCCTGATCGACGAGGCGCGGACGCCGCTGATCATTTCGGGCCAGGCGGAAGACCATACCGATCTTTATGTCCGCATGAACGAAGTCGCGCCGATGCTCAGCCGTTGCCCGGAAGAGAACGCGCCGGGAGACTATTGGGTGGACGAAAAGTCCCGCCAGGTGCTGTTGACCGAGGGGGGACACGAGCATGCCGAAGAAATACTGGCCAGCCTCGGCATGCTGGAAAGCGGGCGCAGCCTGTACGAGAGCGCCAATATCCTGCTGGTGCATCATCTTTATGCCGCGCTGAAAGCGCATTCGCTTTTCCAGAAGGATCAGCACTATGTCGTGCAGAACGGCGAGATCGTCATCGTCGATGAATTTACCGGCCGCATGATGGTCGGCCGCCGCTGGTCCGACGGCCTGCATCAGGCGGTGGAAGCCAAGGAAGGCGTCAAGATCCAGAGCGAGAACCAGACGCTGGCCTCGATCACCTTCCAGAATTATTTCCGCATGTACGGCAAGCTCGCCGGGATGACCGGCACTGCCGACACCGAGGCTTACGAATTCCAGCAGATCTATGGTCTGGAAACGGTGGTGATTCCCACCAATGTCCCGATCCGGCGCGACGATTTCAACGACCAGATTTTCCGCACGACCGACGAGAAATACACTGCGATCATCGCCGACATCCGGGACTGCATTTCCCGGGGACAGCCGGTTCTGGTCGGCACCACCTCGATCGAGATTTCCGAGTTGCTTTCCGGCCTGCTCGACAAGGAAAAAATTCCGCACCAGGTCCTGAACGCCAAGCAGCATGCGCGCGAAGCGCAGATCGTTGCCCAGGCGGGCCGGCCGGGAATGGTTACCATCGCGACCAACATGGCCGGTCGTGGTACCGATATCGTGCTGGGCGGCAATATCTCCAAGGAAATCGAAGCGATCCGCGACGACGAAAATCTTTCCGAAGAGGACAAGGCTTCCCAAATCGCCGCCAGGCAGGCCGAATGGCAGGAATTGCACAACCAGGTCGTCGCTGCCGGCGGTCTGCACATCATCGGTTCCGAGCGGCACGAATCGCGGCGGATCGACAACCAGTTGCGCGGACGTTCCGGGCGGCAGGGCGACCCCGGTTCCTCGCGCTTTTACCTTGCGCTCGACGATCCCTTGTTGCGCATCTTTGCCGGCGACCGCCTGAAGGCGATCATGACCCGGCTGAATATGCCCGAAGGCGAACCGATCGAGCATCCCCTTGTTTCGCGCTCGCTCGAATCGGCGCAACGCAAGGTCGAAGGCCGCAACTTCGATATTCGCAAGCAACTGCTCGAATATGACGATGTTGCCAACGACCAGCGCAAGGTCATCTATACCCAGAGAAACGAACTGCTCGAATCGGAAGAAATCAGCGAAACCATTACCGCGATGCGTCGCGGGGTGCTCGAAGACGTTTTCCGCACCCATGTTCCCGCCGATTCCGTCGAAGAACAGTGGGATATGCCGGCGTTGGAAAAGACCGTCGCCGCCGAATTTCTCCTGCCCGTTTCCTTCTCCGACTGGATCAGGGACGAGCCGAGCATCACCGACGAAGAAATGTTCAAGCGCTTTGTCGCCATTGCCGATGAAACCTACTCGGGCAAGGCCGCGCAAGTCGGGCAGCAGTTCCATTTGTTCGAGCGCAATCTGATGCTCAGCAATCTCGATTCGCACTGGCGCGAGCATTTATCGGCGCTCGATCATCTGCGCCAAGGGATTCATCTGCGCAGCTATGCGCAAAAGAACCCGAAACAGGAATACAAGCGCGAAGCCTTCGAACTCTTCCAGTCCCTCCTCGATTCGGTGCGCACGGAAGTCACCAAGCTGCTGATGACCGTCCAGATCCGTTCGCAGGAAGAAGTCGAGGAAACCGCGCCGCGCACCGAAGTCCGCAACGTGCAGTACCACCACGCCGATTACGACGAGGCGCTTGGCGCCGAATCCGGCGATGAACCGAAGCCGGTCGAGCTTCCCGCGTACATGCGCGGCCCCAAGGTCGGGCGCAACGAACCTTGTCCCTGCGGTTCGGGGAAAAAATACAAGCACTGCCACGGCAGGCTGGCCTAGTAAAACCTGCAATTCCGGCCAGCCGCGCGTTGGCGGCGAAGCCTGCATTTTCTAAATTTGTTTAAAGAATTCTTTTCTGAAAATCACTACTGTAGCGAAACATTATTTAATTAAATTTAGAAAATTTAAATTCTCCGCCTTCCCCTCGATGACGAAAGGAAGCATCGTATGCCGGTAAATTACTCTACCCCCGCGCCCGAAGCGCTTCATCCGATTGCGGGCGTGCGTCTGGGAACCGCCGAGGCAGGCGTCCGCAAGGCGGGGCGCCGCGACTTGACCCTGATCGCGCTCGAACCCGGCTGCACCGTTGCCGGGGTCTTCACCCGGAACCGTTTCTGCGCCGCGCCGGTGTTCGTCTGTAAAAAACATCTGGCGGCGAAAAATGAAATTCGCGCGCTGCTCATCAACACCGGCAACGCCAATGCCGGCACTGGCGAAGCGGGGCTGCGCGCCGCCGAAACGAGCTGCGCCGCCGCTGCCGCGCTGCTCGGCGTCGAAGCGGCGCAGGTTTTGCCGTTCTCTACCGGCGTCATTCTCGAACCCTTGCCTGTCGAGCGCATTACTGCCGGCTTGCCGCGCGTGGCGGACGACCTGGCCGAGAAGCACTGGTTCGAGGCCGCGCACGCGATCATGACCACCGACACGGTGGCCAAGGCAGCGTCGCGCCGGATCCTGATCGACGGAGAAATGATTCACATCACCGGCATCAGCAAGGGCGCCGGAATGATCCGCCCGAACATGGCGACCATGCTCGGCTTTATCGCCACCGATGCGGGAATCGCGCCGGAACTGCTGCAAACCCTGGCCGGGGAAGCGGCGGAAGAATCCTTCAACTGCATCACGGTCGACGGCGATACCTCCACCAACGACTCCTTCATCCTGATTGCCAGCGGAAAATCCGGCGCGCGTTTCGCCAACGCTGCCGCGCCGGGATTTGTGCTGCTGCGGGAGGCCATCGTCGATGTCGCGCGCGAACTGGCGCAGGCCATCGTGCGCGACGGCGAGGGCGCGACCAAATTCATCCGTGTTGCCGTCGAGGGCGGGAACGCGCGCGCCGAATGCCGCAAGGTGGCCTATGCGGTTGCGCATTCCCCGCTGGTCAAGACCGCCTTTTTCGCCTCCGATCCCAACCTGGGCCGCATCCTCGGCGCGATCGGCAACGCCGGGATCGACGACCTCGATGTCGCCCGGGTGCGCGTCTGGCTTGCCAGCCGGGGAGAAGAAATCCTGGTTGCCGAACAGGGCGGCCGCGCCGCCGCGTACCGCGAAGAAGACGGCGCCCGCATCATGCAGGCAGCAGAAATCGACATCCGCATCGCGCTCGACCGTGGCGCTGCGGCGGCAACGGTCTATACCTGCGATTTCTCCTACGACTACGTGAAGATCAACGCCGATTACCGCAGTTAGGGCGGTTTCGATTTAATCCCGAGCATATTGGGATTCGTAGGGGCGACCTGTGGTCGCCCGTTTTCGTTGCATTCGGATGATTGCGGGCGAAACCCCCGCCCTGGCGGGCACCCCCTTTGGAAAAGGGGGCTTGATAAGCCTCCCTCTTCGAGGGAGGTGGCGCTTTAGCGCCGGAGGGAGATTTGCCGCCCCTGCAAACCCAGGCATGCTGCCGCATGAATCGAAACCGCTACCCCCGTCCTACGCTATTGTCATTCTTCGCGCAGGGCATGATTTTCTAAATTTACTTAAAGAATGTTTCGCTACCGTAGTGATTTTCTGACAAAAATTATTATAGTAATTTAGAAAATTACACGAATCATCCCGAAATCCGCAAACCGGTTTTTTTCAGGATCGCCGTCGAAAAGAGGATGTCGCGCGCGCGGCAGGCGTCGCCGAGGAGGGCGGCGATGATTTCCACCTTTTCGCGCGCTTCCTCGCGGGTGGGGGCGTGCACCATCGCGAAGAGGTTGTACGGCCATTCGGGGAGCTTGCGGGGGCGGCGGTAGCAGTGGGTGACGAATTCGAGCGCGCCGATCCGTTCGCCGAAGGCGTCGACGGACTCGTCGGCGACATCCCAGACGCTCATGCCGTTGGCCTTGTAGCCGATTGCGTAGTGATTCGGCACCGCGCCGATGCGGCGGATGCGGCCTGTGTCGAGCATGGCTTGCAGCCGCGCGATGACTTCGTCCGCGTCGATGCCCAGCGTCTTTGCCAATTCGTCGTAAGGGCGCGGGACGAGCGGCAGGCCGGCTTGCGTAGCCAGCATCAGGCGGCGGTCGAGGGGGTCGAAGGTTCCGGCGTTCTCGTTCATAGACGCGCCTCCAGTTTCATTTCGACGAAGTATTCGCGCTCCTTCGGGAAGGGATAGACCGGCAGCCCGGTTTCGGCTTCGATATGTTCAATGGCGGCAGCGATGCCTTGCGGGGTTTCGGTCGCCAGCACGAACCAGAGGTTGAATTCATGATCGCGCCGGTAGTTGTGCGCGACTTCGGAGAGGGCGTTGACGCTGGCGACGATTTCTTCCCAACGTTCTTCGGGCACGCGCATCGCCGCCAGCACGAAGGCGCCTCCGATCCGCTCGATCTGGAACATCGGGCCGAAGCGGGTGAGGATGCCTGCCTGGAGCATTGCACAGAGACGGCGCAGCAGGATTTCCTCGCCGTCTTCGCCCAGGCCAAGCGTTGCGGCGGCGGCGGCGAAAGGACGCTCGCAGAGGGGAAAGCCGCCTTGCAGGCCGGCGATGATCTTGCGGTCGAGAGAATCGAGCGAAGGAGGAATGCCGGAAGCCTTGTTTGCCTCAGGCATAGCGCGCACCGTTCTGCTTGAAGCAGGCGAGCGAGAAGAGGATGTCATGCGCGAAGCCGGAGAGTTCCAGCCTTTCGCGCAGCGCCGCGATGCCGGCGAGCACTTCCTCGCGCTCCTTGCCGTGGATCATGCAGAAGAGGTTGTAGCGCCATTGCGGCAGCACGCGAGGACGCAGGTAGCACAATGTGATTTCGGGTTCCCGCGCCAGCCGCCGCGCGATGAGTTCGACCTCGTCGTCGGGGATGTCCTGGACGAGCATCGCGTTGGCGGAATAGCCCAGTTCGCGGTGCCGGACGACGACGCCGAAACGCTTGATGACGCCTTCCTCGCACCAGCGGCGAATCCGCGCGAGGACTTCGAATTCCTCGCAGCCGACGCGCTCGGCAAGCACGGCGAAGGGACGCATGAAGAGCGGCAAGCCTTCCTGCAAGGCCATGATCAGGCGGCGCTCCAGTTCTTCCAGCGGCGGAATCTTTATGTCCAGCGCGAAACTTCCAGCGGCTTCCGCAGCGGGGGCTCCCTGCTCCTCGCTGCGTTCGCCGCTTTTTTTGGAGAGATCGAAAGCGAGGTCGATATGAAATTCGCGCAGCATGGGCAGTTGCAGGACGGGATATCCGGCGTGTTTTTCGATGGAGGCAATCGCCGCCTGCAAACGTGCCTGCGAACCCGCCGTGGCGACGAACCAGAGGTTGTAATGGTGTTCGCGTTCGTAGTTGTGATTGACCTCGGGAAAACGGTTGACCATTTCGGCAACCTCGCCCAGTTTTTCCGGAGGGACGGCCATGGCAGCCAGGGTCGAGACGCCGATGCGCTTGGGCGCGAACACGGCGCCGACGCGCGAGATTTTTCCGCTTTTGCGCAGCGACTCCAGCCCGTTGATGATGGCTTCCTCGGCAACGCCAAGCCTGGCCGCCAGTTCGGCGAACGGGGCCGGACAGAGCGGAAAATCGCGTTGAAAATCGTTGAGCAAGTGGAATTCGATCGCTTCCAGGGTATGCGCCGCCGACATCGCTCAATTCCTTTTTATCTACAAACCAATCCGCGCCGCGCGGCTGGTGAAAAAGATTCCGGAGGGCGCAGGCACCGTGAATCCGCCGATCCTGGCAAAGCTTTGGGTGTCGTAGATCACGACCTGGTTGCTGTCGCGGGCCGATACCCAGACGGCTTCGCCGCGCGGAGTGAATTCCATGTGCAGGATCGCCTTGCCCGGACTCAGGTTCTGGATCACCTGGTTCGTCAGGGTGTCGATCACCTGGATTTCGGAGTAATCGGGAAACGCGAAATTCACCCAGATCTGCCGCCCGTCCGGACGCGCCATCACAAACACCGGCTGCCCCTTCACCGGAATCCGGCCCGCTTCCTTCCAGGTGTCGGTGTCGACGACCAGCACCTCGTGATGCCCGATCGCGGGCAGATAGGCGCGGTTTCCGGCCACCGTCCAGCCGCGCAGATGCGGCATCTTGTAGACCGGCAATTTTTCCTCGCCGCGCCCGTAGCCGGAAAGAATCTTGCGCGCGCCCTTTTCCGGTTGCCACAGGTCGAGCAGCGCGATGCCATCCTCGCCGTAAAGTCCGGCGAGGAAATAGCGTCCATCCGGAGTCACCATGCCGTCGTAGGGCTGGTTCCCGGCGGGAAAGCGCTGCGTTTTCGGGTTTTTCGGATCGGAAAAATCGCTGACCCAGATCTCGCCGCCGTCGAACAGGGCGTAGGCGAAGCGTTGTCCCGGAATATCGGCCAGCCCGACCACCTTGGAAAATTTCCCCGGCGCATATTCGGCGGGCACTTCGGAGAGCAATTCGAGCGTCTCCGCATCGAAAGCCTTGATCCCGCCGGGGGTGTAGTTCTGCGCGACGACGATTTTTCCATCCTGCGAAATCGAGCCGCCAATCGCGTTTCCGGACTGCTGCACGCGCTTGACCACGGTCGCGGTCAGCAAGTCGATCCTGGAAATCGCGCCATCGCGCCCAAAGACGAAGGCATAGCGCCCGTCGCGCGAATACACCGCCGAGGCGTGCGAGAGATCGCCCAGTCCGCTGATTTGCGCATACGGCGCGCGGGCGCTGGTATCGACCAGGGAAAGCCCGCCGCTGGCGCGCTCGATGACAATGCCGAGATCCCCGGTACCGCGCAACGGCGGCGAGGAACAGGCAGCGAGGAAGAACAGCGGAACGAGGAAAAACAGGGTGCGCATCGCGGCTCCGGAAGAAGTAAAGCCAATCGGGGACTGTAACATTTATAGCAGCGCGGCGAGGCTCATGGATTCCAATCCACCAGCCCCGTCCAGGCCGAAATGAGGACGAGGCTGCCGAACACGATGCGATACCAGGCAAAGCCGGCAAAGGTATGGCGCGAAATGAAATGGATCAGCCCCTTGACGGCAATCAGGCCGAAGACGAAGGAGGCGACGAAACCCGTTGCAAACACCGGAAAATCTTCCAGGTGCAGGTGTTGCCAATTCTTTGCCAATTCGTAGAAAGTGGCGGCGAACAAGGTCGGGATCGCCAGATAGAACGAGAATTCGGTGGCGACCTGGCGGGGCAGGCCGAACAGCATTCCGCCCATGATGGTCGCGCCGGAACGCGAGACGCCCGGCCACATCGCAAGGCATTGCGCAAAACCGATCTTCAGCGCATCCCGCCAATCCATGTCGTCGACACCGGCGACTTTCGGGGCAACCGGACGGCGCTCGATATACAGGATCAGCAGGCCGCCCGCGATGAGAGCGAAGGCGACCGTATAGGCGTTGAACAGGTAGGCCTTGATGAGGCTGTGCAGCAACAGGCCGATGACGGCAGCAGGCAAAAAGGCCAGCGCAAGCAGCAAGGCGAAATGTTGCTCCTTCGGGGAATGGGCAACCCCTTTCACCGCCGCGCCCAGGCGGGCGCGAAAATGCCAGCAAACCGCCAGGATCGCGCCGAGCTGGATCACGATATCGAATATCTTGCTCTGCTCGTTATCGTAATTCAGCAAACTGCCCGCGATGATCAGGTGCCCGGTCGAAGATACCGGCAGGAACTCCGTCAGGCCCTCGACGATGCCGAGCAGAAGTGCCTTGAAGATGAGAATCAAATCCATGGAAAAATTTCCCGGCCCGCAAGGGGCGCAAAAAAAGGGGGAATTATAGAATGCCCCGAATCAGTACGCAGGATGACGGAGTGTGCGTACCGGTGGCCCTGACCCGCCTGGGCCCAGCCCGTAGGATGGGTAGAGCGCAGCGAAACCCATCGGAATTCCAGAGGGAGAGATGATGGGTTTCGCTGCGCTCTACCCATCCTACATAGTGCGCATATTGATGGGACGGATGAGCGCTGCGCGGGTTTGATCCAAGCAGCATATTTTCTAAATTTGATTAAATAATGTTTCGCTGCTGTAGTGCTTTTAATTAAAGAATTATTTAAACAAATTTAGAAAATTTTCGGGGAATCGGGAGATGGAGCGAGAAAGCAGGGAGGCGCAGTGCGCAGGGGATTCCGGATTATCCGCGTCGTCCGCAACGGATCAGCGCGATGGCGGCGATGAAGAATGCCGCGAAACACAGCGCCGACCACATTGCCATCGAAAGGCCGAGGAATACCCAGGCCTTGTCCTCGCAGAGGCCGGGAGCGAGAAACATGAATTCCCATTGCGCGGCAAGCCAGTCGACGATGCGCTCGACCAGATTCGGCTCTCCGATCCCGCAGCGCGGGAACGAGCCGGGCGCGATTTGCATCACGCTCTGATAGAGGGCGGTTGTCGCGCCGCCCAGCGCGGAGAGGCCGATCAGGGCGCTCCAGAGCAAGCGCAAACGCGGCAGGAGCGCGCCGGAGACGGCAAAAAGGAGAATCAACAAGTAAAACACGCGCTGGAAGACGCACAGCGAGCACGGAAAAATCCGTTCGATCCTTTCGATGATGAGGGCTGCCGCGATCAACGCCGCCGCTGCGATGGCGATCAGCGCGAAAACAAGACGGCGGGAGGCGAAGAGTCGGGAAAATGCAAAACGAAATGGAAGCGGCATGGTGTCGAAAAATTTTCAGATAAAGAGTAAACTTCGATGATATAGCGATTCCGAAAAATCCTCATGCCTTGCGTGTAGATTTTGTCTGAAGTTCGGAACTTCCCTGTTACGGAATATGTCGGAATTCTTTTTCACCCTTTTGATCATAACGGAATGAATACTCACATCCTGCTTGTCGAAGACGACGAAAAACTGGCTGCGCTGACGGCTGAATATCTGCGCAAAAACGACTTTGAAGTCGCCATCGAGCATCGGGGCGACACTGCCGAGGCGCGTATTCTCAGCGAACGTCCGGCGCTGGTCGTACTCGATATCATGCTTCCTGGAAAGGACGGTTTCGAGATTTGCCGCAGTGTGCGTCCCAATTACTCCGGCGTGATCCTGATGCTGACTGCGCGCGACGAGGACTTCGATCAGATTCTCGGTCTTGAGCTGGGCGCCGACGATTACATCGCCAAGCCGGTGCAGCCGCGCGTGCTGCTGGCGCGCATTCGCGCCCTTCTGCGCCGCTCGCAGGCATCGCCGCCGGATAATGAAAATGACGAGATCATTTCGTTTGGGAATTTCCGGATCAGCCAATATACGCGCTCTGCGCATCTGGGCACGACGGAAATCGAACTGACCACTGCCGAATTCGATCTCCTCTGGCTGCTGGCGCAGCGTGCCGGAACCACGCTCTCCCGCGACGAGCTGCTGCATGAATTGCGCGGCATCGGCTTCGACGGCCTGGACCGTTCGATCGACGCCCGTATTTCGCGGCTGCGCAAGAAACTCGGCGACGATCCGGACAATCCAACGCGGATCAAGACGGTGCGCGGCAAGGGATATCTTTTCTCCAGGCATGACTGGCAGTAAGGCCAGCACTTCCGGCAGCGGCGCCGCGACTGCCGCGCAACCCGTTGCCGCCGGGCCCGCCAGGAAAGGATTCGCGCTTCCTGCCGGGCCCTACCGCTTTGTGCGGATGTTCTTCAACTTCTACATCCTGGCCGCATGCGCTTTCGTCGGCATCGCGCTCATGGCCGACTTCATCGTCGCCAGAGGTCTGAAGGAAGTCACCGAAGACTATATCCGCCGCTCGATGTCCGGCACCGTTTTCCTGATCGAGGAAGATATCTTCAGTACTCCTCGCAGCAAGTGGCAGCAGACCATCGAGAGGATGAACGCCCAATTTGTCTATCCCCTGGCGATCGTCGAACGCTCCAGCCTCAGCCTGCCGCCGAAACAGGAAGTCCGGCTCGATTCCGGCCTGCTGGCCAGCGACGCAAGCGGCGATATCGTCTATAGCCGGCTGCGCAACACTTCGCAAGTGATTGTGCTTGGCCCTCTCTCCTCCGAGCGCAATCCGAAAAACCCGCAGCACGGCGTTCCGCTCGAATTGCGGATTCAACTCCTGGCCTGGGGGCTCAACGCGCTGGTTCTTGGCGTGGCGGTCTGGTTCTGGGCGCGTCCGATCTGGCGCGATATCGAAACCCTGCGCCGGACGGCGCGTTCGATTGCCGAAGGAAATTTTGGAGCGCGCGCGCCCAGCATACATACCCCTGCCTTTGGACTCTTGACCTCCACCCTGAACGGCATGGCGGATCAGATACAGCGGCTTCTGACGACGCAGAAGGAAATGTCCAACGCGATTTCGCACGAATTGCGCACGCCGATTGCGCGTATCCGCTTTGCGCTGGAGATGTTGACCGGAACCGACAGCATCGAGGAACGCCAGCGCTTGTGGCGCATGATGGAAAGCGACCTCGATGAACTCGACCAATTGATCGATACCAGCCTCACCTATGCCCGTTTCGAGCGCGAACAGCAGGAATTGCACCGTACCGGCATTCACTTCGTCTCCTGGCTGGAAAAGGAAGTCAACGCCCTGCGCTTTCTCGGACGCGAACTGAAAATCGAAGTCGACTGTTCGGCCATTGATCCCGGCCTTGAGCTCAATGTCATCCTGCGGATGCTCAATTACGCGCTTCACAATCTCCTGCGCAACGCCATCAAATATGCCAGAACCGAAATCCTGGTCACCGCCCTGGTCGAGGATGGGAAAGTCGTGATCCACATCGACGACGATGGCATCGGTATTCCGGAAGAGGCGCGCGAACACATCTTTACCGCCTTCGTCCGCCTCGACCGTTCCCGCGATCGTGCGACCGGGGGCTATGGTCTCGGCCTGACGATTACCCGGCGCGCGATGGAACTGCACGGCGGCAGCGCCGCCGCGCACGACTCCCCGCTCGGCGGCGCGCGCTTCACGCTCGCCTGGCCGCTGGACTGATCGGGTCCCCGTTTTTCCGAAGGCAGTCCCATTTCTTCTCCTGTTTACCCTTCTCCAGGCGCTGCGCCATCCTCCGGTGCGGTCGTCCGCGTTGCGCTTGGCGTGCCGCTCCCGCGCCTCTTCGACTATCTGGCGCCGCAAGCCGGCCCCGGGGATGTCGGACGCCTTGTGCACGTGCCCTTCGGCAGCGGCTTGCGCGTGGGAATCCTCCTCGATGTCGGCGTCAAGAGCGAACTTCCCGAAGAACAACTCAAGCCGGTACAGGAAATCCTCACCGATCTTCCGCCGCTGCCTCCGGAGTGGATGCGCTTGTGCGAATTCTGTTCCGGGTATTACCACGCCCCGCTCGGAGAAGTCATGCTCGCTGCGCTGCCGGCGGGGGTCAAGCGTGCCGTGCCCACGAAAAGGCGGCAGATCAAGGCGCGCGCCCGCCGCGATTCTGTCGCGGAATCGCTGCCGGAACTCACCGGGGAACAGGCGGCGGCGCTGGACTCGATCCGCGCGGCAGGGCCAGGCTTCCATCCCTTCCTGCTGTTCGGCGTCACCGGCAGCGGCAAAACCGAAATCTACCTGCGCCTGATCGCCGACGCGCTGGAAGCGGGCGGGCAAGTACTGCTCCTGACGCCGGAAATCAACCTCACCCCGCAGATGGAAGCGCGTCTCGCGGCGCGTTTTCCGGAAACGCCGCCGGTCAGCCTGCACAGCGAACTTTCCGAAGCCATGCGCGCGCGCCATTGGCGTGCCGCGTTTACGGGCGAGGCGCGGATCGTGCTCGGCACGCGGCTCTCTGTCTTCACGCCGATGCCCGATCTGGCGCTGATCATCATCGACGAGGAGCACGATCCTTCCCTCAAGCAGCAGGACGGCATCCGTTATTCGGCGCGCGACCTCGCCGTCTTTCGCGCCCGTCAGCGCGGGATTCCGATCGTTCTCGGTTCGGCAACGCCCTCGCTGGAAAGCTGGGGCAACGCGCACGGAAAACGCGCATCGGCCCGCAGCACAAGCCGCTACCGGCTGCTCACGCTGAACATGCGCGCCGCCGGCAATGCGCGCCTGCCCACGGTGCGCTGCCTCGATACCCGGCGCGAGACGATGCGCGAAGGCTTGTCCGCCGTCCTGCTCGATGCCCTGGCCGAACGCCTTGCGCGCGGCGAGCAGAGCCTTGTCTTCCTCAACCGGCGCGGATTCGCCCCGGTGCTGGCCTGTCCGGCGTGCGGCTGGATTTCGCGCTGCAATCGTTGCGCCGCCAACCTCGTCCTGCATCTGGCCGACCGCCGCCTGCGCTGCCACCATTGCGGCTCCGAGGCGCGGGTGCCGCGCGCCTGCCCGGGCTGCGGCAACCTCGACCTGCAACCCTTCGGGCGCGGCACACAACGCCTTGAAGCCTTTCTCGCCGAATGCTTCCCGCAAGCGCGCCTGCTGCGCGTCGACCGCGACGCGGCCAGAAGCCGCAAGCAGTGGGAGGCCATGCTCGCGCAAATTCACGGCGGAGAAGCCGATATCCTGATCGGCACCCAGATGCTCGCCAAGGGGCACGATTTCCCGCGCCTGACGCTGGTGGGGGCCGTCGGCGCCGATGCGGCGCTCTTTTCCGCAGACTGGCGCGCGCCGGAACGCCTCTTCGCGCTGTTGATGCAGGTGGCCGGACGCGCCGGACGCGCCGATCTCCCGGGCGAAGTGCTGATCCAGACGCAATACCCGGAGCATCCTCTCTACACGGCGCTGACCGCGCACGATTACCCCTCCTTCGCCTTCGCGCAGCTTGCCGAGCGCAAGGGCGCCGGTTTTCCTCCCTACAGCCATCAGGCCATGTTGCGCGCCGAAGCGCCGGAAATGGCGCAGTCCATCGCCTTTCTCGCCAGCGCGCGCGCCGGGGCGCGAAGCTCGGAGCATCCCGATGTTGCGCTCTACGATCCGGTGACGATGCGCCTCTCCCGCCGCGCCGACCGGGAACGGGCGCAGTTGCTGGTCGAATCCTTCTCGCGCCCGGCGCTTCAGGGCTTCCTGAAGGAATGGATGGCGACGCTGAGGCAAATCAAAATCCCGGCCCGCCTGCGCTGGCACCTGGAAGTCGATCCCTTGGAATTTTGATGAGATATTTTCTAAATTACTGTAATAATTATTTGTTAATATACAGTACGGTAGCGATTTGTTCTTTAAGTAAATTTAGAAAATAAGGTGCGCAGAAGCGAGTGGATCCTGCGACTGCGCGCAGGATGACGGTCGAGCAAGATGATGGTCGCGCAAGATGACGGTCGAGCAGGATGACGGTCGCGCAGGATGACGGTCGCGCAGGATGACGGTCGCGCAGGATGGAGTTGGCCTCTCGCTCGCCCCAACGGCCCCGCCTCGTCATCCTGCGCGGAGCGCAAGCGTAGTCGCAGGATCCATTCCGCAGGGGGCGATGGCAATCTGCCGGGCGGACATCTTCTGAAAAATCATTCCATTGGAACGACGTGAGGAAAAATTTTCAGGACTGGATCGAAAATACTCTAATATCTCCCTATCTGTTCCAGGGAGTCTTGAACCCATGAAACCCCTTGAGAGGCGATATCTTCAGGAAATACTGAAAGGAATCCCGATTCCGTCGAGCCCCGCTGTCCTGTCCGAGTTGAGGGCGGAGCTGCAAAGTCCGGCGCCCAGCCACCAGAGCGTCGCGCGAATCGTCGGCAGGGATGTCGGGCTGTCGGCGGCCGTTCTCAAATCCGCGAATTCCCCGCCCTTCGGCAGCAACGGACAAATCAGTTCGGTGACGGCCGGGATCAAGTTGATCGGATTCGACACGCTCGCCAGCCTGATTCATGAACGCCTGTCGAGCGGAGGCGCGGGCGCTTCGGGAGGCGCTTCCCTGGAGCGTTTCTGGGACAGTTCCTCCTATGTCGCTCTGGTCTGCGCCGACCTGGCGGAGGCACTGGGCGGAATTCCGCCCGATACGGCGCACGTTTTCGGACTCTTCCGCGATTGCGGCATCCCGCTCCTGGTGCAGCGGTTTCCGGATTACAAAAAGCTCCTGGGCCGGGCCAACGACAGCCCCAACCGCGATTTCACGGCGGTCGAGGACGATGCCATCTTCACCAACCACGCCGTCATGGGCTATCTGCTCACCCGTTCGTGGAAACTCCCGAAAACGCTGGCGGCCGGAATCCTGCACCACCACGATTACGAGCTCCTGCGCGACGAGGATCACGGACTCGCGGAACAAACCCGGTTGTTGATTGCGATCGGCGCGTTTGCCGACCATATCACCGGCCAGCATCTTCGGCTGAAACAGGATCAGGAATGGAAAAAGGCGGGACAGAAAGTCGCCGCCTATTTCAGCCGCACGGATCAGGAAATCAGCGACCTCGCCGACGATATGCTCTATCGCCTCGACAAGAAGGAGCAAGGGGAAAGGCGCGCGCAATAAGGGCTGATTTTCTAAATTTACTTAAATAATGATCCGCTACAGTAGTGGATTTCAATAAAGAATTATTACAGTAATTTAGAAAGTTTATACCAAAAAAACATCGGTTGGGGTTCGCTGCGCGCGCCGCCAACCGATGTGTTGGGTTACTTACTCGCCCTTCCGGTCCAGCCGGATGTGCAGTTCGCGCAACTGCTTCGTGTCGACCATGGACGGGGCATCGGTCAGCAGGCACTGGGCGCGCTGGGTTTTCGGGAAGGCGATGACATCGCGGATCGATTCGGCACCGGTCATCATCGTCACGATGCGATCCAGCCCGAAGGCCAGCCCGCCGTGCGGCGGAGCGCCGTAACGCAGCGCGTCGAGCAGGAAACCGAATTTCGCGCGCGCTTCTTCCTCGCCGATGGCGAGCGCCTCGAAAACCTGCTGCTGGATGTCGGCGCGGTGGATACGCACCGAGCCGCCGCCGATTTCCCATCCGTTCAGCGCCAGATCGTAGGCTTTCGCCAGACATTTGCCCGGATCGGTGGAGAGCAGTTCCAGATGCTCGTCCTTCGGGCTGGTAAAGGGATGGTGGCAGGCGGTCCAGCGTTTGGCCTCGGCGTCGTACTCAAACATCGGAAAATCGACGACCCATACCGGCGCCCAGGCTTCTCCGGTGAGGAAGCCCTTTTCGTGCCCGATTTTGGCGCGCAACGCGCCGAGCGCGTCGGCGACGATCTTGTTCTTGTCCGCGCCGAAGAAAATCAGATCGCCGTTCTGCGCGCCGGTGCGCTCGACGATGGCCTTCAGCGCCGCCTCGTGCAGATTCTTGACGATCGGCGATTGCAGGCCGGTTTCGTTGAGTTGGGAAACATCGTTGACCTTGATGTAGGCCAGACCCTTCGCGCCGTAGATGCCGACGAACTGGGTGTAAGCGTCGATCTCGCCGCGCGTGAGCGCGCCGCCGTTGGGGATGCGCAGGGCCGCGACACGTCCGTCGGCGGCGTTGGCGACGCCGCTGAACACCTTGAACGCGACATCCTTCACCGCGTCGGTCACATCGGTGAGTTCGAGCGTGACGCGCAGATCCGGCTTGTCGGATCCGTAGCGCCGCATCGCCTCGGCGAAGGAGAGGCGCGGGAAGGGATTCGGCAGATCGACACCGATGCTTTCCTTGAAGACATAACGGATCAGTTCCTCGATCAGCGCGGTGATTTCCGCCTCGTTCATGAACGAGGTTTCGATGTCGACCTGGGTGAATTCGGGCTGGCGGTCGGCGCGCAAATCCTCGTCACGGAAGCATTTGACGATCTGGTAATAACGGTCGAAGCCCGCGACCATCAAAAGCTGCTTGAAGAGCTGCGGCGACTGCGGCAGCGCGAAGAAAGCGCCGGGATGCACGCGGGAAGGCACCAGATAGTCGCGCGCGCCTTCCGGGGTGCTCTTGGTGAGCATCGGCGTTTCGATATCGAGAAAGCCGTGCTCGTCGAGAAAGCGGCGGAAGGCCCGCGCCACCTTGTAGCGCAGGATCATGTTGTGCTGCATCTGCGGGCGGCGCAGGTCGATGACGCGATGCGTCAGGCGCACCGTTTCGGAGAGGTTCTGGTCTTCAAGCTGGAAGGGCGGCGTTTGCGCGGCGTTGAGCACTTCGATTTCGCGGCACAAGACTTCGATTTCGCCGGAAGGAAGGTTGGGATTCGCCGTGCCTTCGGGACGCGCGCGCACCTTGCCGGTGATCCGCAGGCAGAATTCGTTGCGCACCGATTCGGCGAGCGCGAACATTTGCGGAATGTCCGGATCGCAGACGATTTGCGCCATGCCGTCGCGGTCGCGCAGGTCGATGAAAATCACTCCGCCGTGGTCGCGCCGCCGGTGCGCCCAGCCGCAGAGGGAAATTTCCTGGCCGATGTGTTGGGAATTGAGCTGACCGCAATAATGAGTACGCATGATTATTCGTCTGGAAAAAGGTTCCGGGTTTTGGAATGACGCTCCGGGGGCGTAACGACCCCCATGGAGATGATGTATTTCAGGGCTTCGTCGACGCTGATGTCGAGCTCGATCGCTTCGCTTTTGGGCAACATCAGGAAAAATCCGGAAGTCGGGTTCGGCGTGGTCGGCACGAAGACGCTGATATGTTCTTCCGGCAGATGCGCGGCGACGGATTCTCCGGGTTTGCCCGTCAGGAACGCGATCGTCCAGAGTCCCTGGCGCGGATACTGCACCAGCAGCGCCTTGCGGAAGGCTTGCCCGTTCTGCGCGAACAGCGTATCGGAAACCTGCTTGACGCTGTTGTAAATCGAATTGACGACCGGAATCCGCGCCAGAAGGCGCTCCCACCAGATCACGAGCCGTTGCCCGAGAATATTGGCGCCGAGCACTCCGGTCACGAACAGCATCAACAGCGTCAGCACCGTGCCGACGCCCGGAATATCGAATCCGAAGAGATTCTTCGGATGAATCGCCTCCGGCAGCAGGCGCAGGGATTGATCCATCAGGCCGACCACCAGCGACAACACCCAGATGGTGATGACCAGCGGAACCCAGATCAGAAGCCCGGTAACGAAGTAGCGACGCATTGCGATGGCTGGAGCGCCCATTCAGCAGCACGAGCAGGCGCCGTGCCCGCCCTGGCAGGGCGGCGCGGAAGCGGCCTCGCCCGTTGGCGCAGGCGAGCCGCCGCCCTTGAAATCGGTCGCGTACCAGCCTTTTCCCTTCAACTGGAATCCCGCCGCCGAAACCTTCTTTATATAGGTTTCTGCATGGCAATTCGGGCAGGTGCTCAGAAGGGGATCGCTCAGTTTTTGCAGGTGTTCCCGCTCGAATCCGCAGGAAGTGCAGCGATATTCATAAATTGGCATGAAAATACTCCGAAAAAACAGGAAATTATATAGTGAACTGCGCTATTGCGGCGCGGCGTCCTTGCCTTCCGGCGCTTTTTCCGGTGTGCGCTTTTCCGCGTTTTCCCCGGCCTTTTCCCCCTCCGGCTTCTTGAGCATCAGGGTTTTCTGTTTCGGTTCGATGGCGATATCGCGGATCAGCGCTCCGTTGGCGTCCCACGCCCGTTCGTGGATCAGGAGCCCATCGTCGTCATAAACCTTTTCCGAGACTGGCTGCCCCTTCGTGTCGTAATCCTTGAAGGAACCCTGGCGGAGTGGGGTAGCAAAGCCGCGTTTCCTGAGGCTCATTCCGGTGGCGGCAAGCGCGCCGTTTTCATGGTAAAGGGTTTTGTGTATTTCCACCCCGACGAGAACCTGGCGGTATTCGGTCTTTTCCCGGAGTGTTCCTTCCGGGTCGAATTTCTCGTCGAGCAGCGGACGCCCATTGTCGTAATGAAAATCCCGGATGCGCTTGCCGGCCTCGTTGAAGCCCTGTTCGCGTCCGATGAGCCAGGCCGGGGGCGTGCCGGCGAAATGGTAGAGGGTCTCCTTCTGCACCGCGCCCGAAGGAAAATAGCGCCGGTCGGTGCGCGTCGCGCCTTCCGTTTCGGTGATGAACACTGGCGTCCCGCTCTTGATTTCCATCTGGCGAATGATTTCGTCGCCCGCCGCAGCGCGGCATTCGATCGAGCCGCTTTTCTCCGCGAAATCCTGCGGCAAGGGCAGGGCCGGCCATTGTGCCGGCTTGCCGCCGAAGGTGCAGCGCAACGGCGCTTCTTCCTGCGCGGAGCAGGGGAGGGCGCCCAGGAAAAGGAAAAAGGCGGAGGCGGCGGCAATTCCGGATCGTTTCATCGTTCAGGTTCTCCAGTGAGGGTTCAGGGAAGGGGAATTTCCGGCGGAAGATTTCCCGGAAGGTGCGTTTGGGCCAGGTAGCCGTGCGAGCGCATTTCGGCCAGGCGGCTGACGGTGCGGAAAAACTCCTGCGACTGCACGCCCTCGACGTAGATTTCTTCCGGGGCGCAATCCGCGCTGGCGATCAACTGCACCTTGTGGTCGTAAAGAATGTCGATCAGCCAGGTAAAGCGCCGCGCCGCGTTGGCCTGCGCTGGCGAAAGGCGCGGGATGCCGGAAAGCAGCAGGGTGTGATATTCGCGCGCCAGTTCCAGATAATCGTTCTGCGAGCGTGGCCCCTCGCAGAGGGCGGCGAAATCGAACCAGATCACGCCCCGCGCGCGCCGGCGTACCGGAATCGGGCGTCCGAGCACTTCCACCGGGCCATCGGCGTTTTCCCGCACAGCGCCGGAAAGCGCGAGAAAAACGGATTCCATCCTCGCATCGTTTTCCCCGTTGGCGGGCACGAGAAAATGCTCGACTTCGGAGAGGGCGCGCAGCCGGTAATCGACCCCGGCGTCGATCTCGATCACATCGAGCATCCTTTCGATCAGCGCAATCGCCGGCAGGAAACGCTCGCGCTGCAAACCCCCCGGATACAAGCCCTTCGGCGGGTAATTTGAAGTCATCACCAGCACCACGCCGCGCGCAAGAAGCATCTCCAGGAGCCGTCCCAGGATCATCGCGTCGGCGATGTCGGAAACGTGGAATTCGTCGAAACACAGGAGCCGCAATTCCGTCGCGATCCGGCCGGCCAGCCGCTCCATCGCGTCGCCCCCGTTCGCATCCCGCTTGAAGGCGTCCAACGAAACATGCACTTCCTGCATGAAGGCATGAAAATGCACGCGGCGCTTGCGCCGGTACGGCAGCGCGCCATAAAAGGCATCCATCAGGAAACTCTTGCCGCGCCCGACCCCGCCCCAGAAATAAAGGCCGCGCGGCGGTTTTGCCCGGGAGAGCATCTTGCGCAAGGCCCCGCGCCGCGCCACCTTGAACGCGAGCAATTCCGAATAGAGCCGTTGCAGGCGCTGCACGGCGGCCCATTGCGCGGCATCGGCCTCGAACCCGCGCCCGGCGAGCGCCGCCGTATAGGCGTCGATCACGCCGTTGGGCGGAACCTTGAGGATGATATGGGGCATAACTCGTCGGCAACGAAAAAGCCGCTGGATGCAGGCAAACAGCGCGCAAACGACGGCTTGGGGGAGATTGATTCCGGCGGGAAAGCACAGGCCGGTGCACGGACGCGAAGCGTACCACGAAGCCCGGATTTTTCTCAAGCCGATGGGCGGGCATTATTGATTCGGCCCTTAAATACCCTCATTATGCAGGATGTGTATCTCAGACCGCGCAGGGTCGCATAGGTTGGGGTGAGCGCAGCGAAGCCCAACGGAACCGCCTTCGCCCAGGTGTTGGGCTTCGCTGCGCTCTCTCAAGAACCTCCCGTCCTGCATACTGGATCCTGCGCGCAGCGAAGCGGAGTCGCAGACGGTCATCCTGCGCGTAGCGAAGCGGAGTCGCAGGATCCAGGGGAAGATGCCCATCCCTGCTCCCGGGTTTCTTCGGCGCGATTTGCGGCGGCGGGCCGATGACGGCTCTCTCAAGAAACGGCCCATCCTGCATACTGGATCCTGCGACTTCGCGCAGGATGGCGGGGTGTGCTCTCTCAAGAGAAACCGTTTCTCCAAAACCGGATCGCCGCATCGCCCACTACAAAAAACATTGCATTTTTCCGCGCCGGAGCGCAGAATTTTTGGAATAGCCTGCACAAAAAATTCGATCCAATTTTGAAGAAACAGCACGCAAACCCTCTGGCGTTCCGAATCGAAAAACCCCCTCATCGAAAACCCTCCAAAAGGAGTTCCCTCATGAAACGATTCATTCCCCGCACCCTGGGCGGCCTCGCCCTTGGTGTTCTTCTGGCTGCGCCGGCCTGGGCGCAGGAAATCATCGAATGCCCGACGCCCGTGACGACCGGCGCCACATGCAACTACCCGCAAACGATCGGCACATTCACCAACGTCCTGGCGCCGACGGACGACGGTTCGGGAACCAGCCTGAGCCTTTCCGGGAATTCGGTCAGCCTGACCGGCACGACCCCGACTCCGCAATACATTTTTGGCGGGCTCAACATAGCCACCGGCGTGAGCGGCAATGCCAGCAACAATACGGTGCTCATTGACGGAGCGAACCTCGGATCGTCGAACGAGCTTGCGGGCGGGGTAAACTACGGAACCGGCGACGCCGCCAACAATACCGTGACTCTCAAAGGCCCCGTCATTCTTTCGTCGACGGGCGACATTGCGGGCGGCACGGCGGCTTCCGGAGACCATTTCACTGGCAACACCCTCAAGCTGGACAACTACACCGGGACGGCGCCTGCTGGCAATGTTGCGGATTTCGCCTCCTACGAATTCCTGCTTTCGGATGCCTCGCAGCCGCTGAAAGTGAACGGCATGGTGAATTTCTCTGGCTCTGCCGGCGCGCGTGCCAGCGTCGGCTCGGTCGGGCTGGCCGCCAGCGTCAGCTCGCTGTCGGCGCCCAAGATTCCGCTGATCTGCCCGGGCACCTTTTACGGCACCATCGCCAACAACGGCCAGGCCGTCAGCGGCGGCGGGCGCAGCTTCCGGATCTGGCAAGAAAACGACGCCAGCCTTGCCGGCAATTGCGTCTACGCCACCAGTATCCCGACCCTTTCCCCGGGCACGACGCCTCCCGTTCCCACCTCCGACTCGGTGAAGTTTTATATCAAGAGCGATGCGCCAAGCGCTATCTATGCGGATCTCTGGTCGCAGGGAGCGTCTTGCCCTGCCGCCAGCGACATCCTCGCCCGTCAGCACTACCGCGGCACGGTGCAGGGAACCGGCAGCGATGAAGAACTCAACGAACTTGCGCTGCCAAGCGATTTCGCCTATACGGATTGTATCGTCGCCGTCGCCCTGGACAATCTCGGCCACGAAATTCCGGGGGCGTACAGCGAGCCTCTGGCGGTCAATTTTCACACGCTGCCGCTGCTCCCCGGGCCTGTTCTTTCCAACGGCAAAATCACTTCGACCGGCCCCACCGGGGCGCAATTCACGATCAACAGCAATATCCCTGCCATCGCCCTCTGGGCCGCCGTTGCGCCGGGAGCGACTTGCGACTCTACGGAGATCATGGACCTCATTATCGCCGGCGATCCTTCGGCTGATATCGGATCTTCCTCCCTTGGCGTGGGCGGCGAAACTCTTTCAGGGAGCGTGGGGGGGCTGCAAGCCAATACCAGCTACAAGCTCTGTCTCTTCGCCTTCGGCACGAATACGAATACGTCTAGCACCGAATGGAGCGTGCCGTTCCATACCGGCCCCTTCCCGATGCCTCCACTGCCTCCGGCGCTGCCTGCCTTCTCCGACGGCGACACGCTGGCCCCGGGCAGCGGCTACACCGCGCCTTCGGGCAATGCCGGTTTCTGCCTCGGCGGAAACCCCGGCAGCGCCCCGATCACGCTGCGGATCGACAATGTGCCCTACACGATCCAGCCGCTGGCCCAGAACACCTGCCTCGAAATCTTCGCCGGCGGCGCGCATGCCCCGGCCCAGGAGAGCAGCGCCGTCCGCACCTTGCTCGACACCGCCGCCGGACGCGCGTTGATCCTCGACAGCGGCAGCGCCAACATCGGCACGATTGTTCCCGGAGCGCCGCTGCTCGAAGCCCGGAACGGCGAGCTCGTGCTGAATGCCTCGAACACCGGCGGAAACAGCACCACCACGATCCGCGCCACGGTCGATCCCGTCTGCACCAGCACCCGCATCGCAGTCCTCGAAGGACAGGTCAGCGCTCCCGACTGGATCACTTCTCCGATGCCCGCGACTGGCTGCCCGTCCGATGCGCTGACGCCGCCCAGGAGCAGCTTCATGCTCAGCGACGGAAAACTCTCCTGCCATCCTTCTGCGCTCACGATCCGGGGGAACTACGCAAGGCTGACGCTGAAACAAAGCCAAAGCCTGAGCGCCGGCCAGCAGTTCTACGCCGTCGCCGGGTATGCCCCCGCTGGCTGGTTCCAGAACACCTCCCTGGGCTGGGCGCCGCTCGGCAATCAATTCCTGCCGCTCTTCACCGCCACCGAATCCGGCCCGGCGACGGCCACGCTCGTCGACAATCTCGACATCCGCGCCATCTCCGGCGCCGAGCTGTATAGCGGCTTCGGAGCGAATGCGGAGGAAATGATGATGAATGGACGGTATTGCGGGGTGTTCCGGGTCGCGCCTTGAAGTCCCCCTCTTCGAGGGGGAGTGCACTCCCACCGGCGCTAAAGCGCCACCTCCCTCAAAGAGGGAGGCTTGACCACCCCGCCCCTACGGGGCACCCCTCCACGGAGGGGAATTGAAAAGCGGCGCTCCCAGGGAGCGCCGCTTTTTTGGGTGCGGTTTTGATTCATGCGACAAGATGCCTGGATTCGTGGGGGCTTTCTGTCCCCGGTCGCCCGCAGGGCAGGCATCTCTCCGAAACCGGAGCGCCGCATCGCTCCCGGCAACAGGCATTGCGTTTTTCCGCGTCGAAGCGCAGAATTTTGGAATAGTCTGCACCGAAAAATTCGATCCAGGCTTGAAGAACCCGAACGCAAGCATCAGGCGTTCCGAATCGAAAATCCTCCAAAAGGAGTTCCCTCATGAAACGATTCCTCCCCCGCGCCCTGGGCGGCTTCGCTCTTGGCGTCTTCCTGGCTGCGCCGGTTTCGGCGCAGGAACTCTTCTCCGACGGCGACACGCTGAATCCGGGCAGCAGCTACACCGCGCCTTCGGGTAACGCCGCCTTCTGTCTCGGCGGAAACCCGGGCAGCGCCCCGGTCACGCTGCGGGTCGACAATGTGCCCTACACGATCCAGTCGCTTGCCGAAAACACCTGCCTTGAAGTCTTCGCTGGCGGCGCGCGCCCCCCGGCCCTGGAGAACCGCGCCGCACGCGCGTTGATCCTCGACAGCGGCAGCGCCAGAATCAGCACCACCGTTCCCGGAGCGCCCCTGCTCGAAGCCCGGAACGGCGAGCTCGTGCTCGATGCCTCGAATACCGGCGGCAGAAGCGCCGCGACGATCCGCGCCACGGTCGATTCCGTTTGCACCAGCACCCGCATCGCGGTGCTCGAAGGACAGGTCAGCGCCCCGGACTGGATGAGTTCTCCAATGCCCGCGACCGGCTGCCCCGCCGATGCGCTGACCCCGCCCAGAGGCCGCTTCATGCTCAGCGACGGAAAACTCTCCTGCAATCCTTCCGCGCTGACGATCCGGGGGAACTACGCAAGGCTGACGGTGAAACAAACCCAAAACATGAGCGCCGGCCAGCCGTTCTACGCCGTCGCCGGGTATGCCCCCGCCGGCTGGTTCCAGAACACCTCTATGGGCTGGGCGCTGTTCGGCAATCAATTCCTGCTTCTCTTCAGCGCCACCGAATCCGGCCCGGCGACGGCCACGCTCGTCGACAATCTCGACATCCGGGCCTTCCCCAGCACCGAGCTATATGCCGGCTTCGGAGCGAATGAGGAGGAAATGATGATGAACAACCGCTATTGCGGAGTGTTCAAGGCAGCGCCTTGATTTCCACCACCCCGGCGGCTTCGCCGCCACCCCTCCACGGAGGGGAATTGAAAGGAACGGCGCTTTTTGAAAGCGCCGTTTTTTTGATTTCCGGCGCGCTGCGCCGCAGGATTGAATTCCTCTCCCGCAAGCGGGCGAGGGGAACTCCCACCGGCGCTAAAGCGCCACCTCCCTCGAAGAGGGAGGCTCATCAAGCCTTGGAGCGGTTTGGATTCATGCGGCGCCACGCCTGGGTTTGCAGGGGCGGCATCCTGCCGCCCGCAACGGGCCGTTTGCAAGCACCGGGCGAGCACAGGATATTCATCGGGCGCAATACACCCTCGGGGCGCTCCCTTTGGGAAAGAGGGCTTTGATCCTGCGACTTCGCGCAGGATGACAGATAGCACACGCGGGATGATGAATCACCACCGCGCAGTTCAATAGGTTGGGGTGAGCGAAGCGAAGCCCAACGAAATCACCTGAGCCCGAAATGTTGGGCTTCGCTCACCCCAACCTATGCAACTGTATTGCCAGGATCCATCCCGCCGTTTTATTTTCTAAATTAGAATCAAGAATTCACACATGAAAATCACTACCGTAGCGAACCATTATTTAAGTAATTTAGAAAATTTGTTCTATTTCTGTTTGAGCTGTTCCGGGTAGCGCATGCAGAAACGCAGCTCTTCCGGGTAGGGGTAGAAATCTTCGAGGCGGCCTTCCAGGATGTTTTCCCGCGTGCGTTGCCAGAATTCCGGGCTCAGGAGGTCGCGGTGATGCTTGAGGAAAGTCTGGCGCACCCTGGGCGAGCCGAGCAGGAAGTTGGCGAATTCTTCCGGGAAAACGTCGTTCGGCGCGACGGAATACCAGGGCTCGGCAGACATTTCCATTTCCGGGTAGGGGGCTTCCGGGATTGCGCGGAAGTTGCAGTCGCACATGTATTCGATTTCGTCGTAATCGTAGAAGACGACGCGGTTGTAGCGGGTGACGCCAAAATTCTTCCAGAGCATGTCGCCGGGAAAGATGTTGGCCAGCGCGAGTTCCCGGATGGCATTTCCGTATTCGATGACCGCGTGCTCGATCTGCTCTTCGCTGGCTTCGTCGAGATAGAGGTTCAGCGGCGTCATGCGCCGCTCGATATAGAGGTGCCGGATGACGATCTGCTCGTCGTCCTCTTCGATCATCGAAGGAGCAAGCGTGCGCAATTCGTGCAGGAGTTCTTCCGAGAAGCGTTTCCTGGGCAGCGCGACAAGGGAGAATTCGAGCGAGTCGGCCATCCGTCCGACGCGGTCGACCTGCTTGACCATCTGGTATTTGCGCATGACCGTTGCGCGATCCATGTTCTTGGATACGCCGAAAACGTCCTTGATGAGCTTGAAGACGTAAGGGAAGGAGGGCAGCGTGAAGACGAGCATGACGAGGCCGGGAATCCCCGGGGCGACAAGGAAGGGGTCTTCGGAATGCAGGAGGTGTTGCAGGAGGTCGCGGAAGAAGATCGTCTTGCCCTGCTTGCCCAGGCCAAGCATCGTGTACAGCTCGGAGCTGGGTTTGCCGGGCATGATCGAGCGCAGGAAGCTGACATAGCCGGAAGGGACTTCCATGTCGACCATGAAGTAGGCGCGGGAGAGCGAAAACAGGATCCCGATCCGCCAGGCGTCGAGCAGGATGGTGTCCAGCACCAGCTTGCCTTCCTTGTCGTGCAGGACAGGAATCGCAAAGGGCACTTCGATGTGTCCGTTGATGGCCTTGCCGATGATGTAGGCGCCCTTGTTGCGGTAAAACGCGGAATAGAGCACCTGGAACTGGCAATTGGCTTCTCGCCTGGGCCAGCCGCCGAGATATTCCCTGAGCGTGGCGAGGACGAAGCCGATGTCGCGCGAGAGATCGGCGAAGGGGCGTTTCCACTCGAAATCCTCGATGATTTTCCGGAAGGTCGCGCGCAGGCTGCCGTCCGCGCCGGGGTAATAGCTGGAATAGACCGGAGGGGAGGATTCGATGTATTCGGTGGATGCCGCAGGCCGCGCGAAGAGATAGGTGTTGTTGAAATAGGTGCGGTCGAGAATGTTCGTCGTGACCGAGTTGAAAAAGGTTTCCGCCAGTTCCGGCTGCTTGTGCCGGATCAGGAGCCCGATATAGAAGAGCTTGACCTGTTCCCAGGTTTCGTCGTCGAGCGCGCTGGCGTTGAATTCGGTGTGCAGGCGCTGTACCGCGTTGTTGACCTGGGTTTCATAGGAGCGAATCCGCTCGCCGACGGCATGCGCCACGGCCGGCCAGTCGGCAGCTTCAAACAGTTCCTTGGCGCGGCGTCCGTAGACGCGCATGTTCCGGTAATGGCAGTTGAAGCCTTCGATCATCGTCTGCGCGATCCGCAGCGCCAGAGGATTCTGGATATTGAGGATTTCCATGGGTTTTGTCTCGATGCCTTGTTTTTTTGATGGGCGAGGCGCAGGGTGCGCGGGCGCCATGAATCAGAGCGACATCCAGCCGCGCGCTTCGGGCTGGAAAATGACGTTGTCGAGCCGCCAGCGCCGGCCTTCGGTCTTGGGCAGCGCCAGTTCGAGTTCGTCGCCGACGCGCAGCGCGTAGAGCGCCGCGCCGACCGGGCCGAAGACCGACCAGCAGCCTTCGTCGGGGTCGTGGTCTTCCGGGTAGACGAGCGTCAGTTCGCGTTGTTCCTTGCCGTCGAGCGAACGGAGACTGAAGGTCGAATTCATCGTCACGACATCGCGCGGAACCTTTTCCGGCGGCAGTTCCTGGGCCGCGCGCAGGCGGCGCATGACCATCCCCGCTTCCGCGCCGGTGTGCTGGTTGCGTTGATAGGATTGCTCGATCAGCGCCAGCAGGCGCTGCTTGTCAACCGAGGTAACGATGATGTTCCCGTCGCCCGCCGTCTTGTCCGAATTCATGGAGCCTCCGAAAAAAACGAGGCCCCCTGGGAAGGAGGCCCCGTCTGGAATGAGCAGGTGTCTACATCCGCTGGATCATCGCGTCGCCGAACTCGGAACAGGACACTTCCTTCGCGCCGTCCATCAGCCGCGCGAAATCGTAAGTCACCACCTTGTCGCCAATCGCCGCTTCCATCGAGGCGATGATGCGGTCGGCGGCTTCTACCCAGCCCATGTGGCGCAGCATCATTTCGGCGGAAAGGATCAGCGAGCCGGGATTGACCTTGTCCTTCCCCGCGTATTTGGGCGCGGTGCCATGCGTGGCCTCGAAGCAGGCGTAGACATCGGAGATGTTCGCGCCCGGAGCGATGCCGATGCCGCCTACCTGCGCGGCCAGCGCGTCGGAAATGTAATCTCCGTTCAGGTTCGTCGTGGCGATGACATCGTATTCGGCGGGGCGCAACAGGATCTGTTGCAGGAAGGCGTCGGCAATCGCATCCTTGATGACGATGCCGTCCGGCAGTTTCAGCCACGGGCCGCCATCGAGCTCGACGCCGCCGAATTCCTTTTTCGCCAGCGCATAGGCCCAGTCGCGGAACCCGCCTTCGGTGAATTTCATGATGTTGCCCTTATGCACGATCGTCACCGATTTGCGCTTGTTGACGATTGCGTATTTGATCGCGGCGCGCACCAGGCGCTCGGTGCCTTCCTTCGAGACCGGCTTGATGCCGATGCCGGAGCTTGCGGGGAAACGGATTTTCTTGACGCCCATTTCCTTTTGCAGGAAATCGACGACCTTTTGGCAGCCGTCCGAATTCGCTTCCCATTCGATTCCGGCATAAATGTCTTCGGTATTTTCGCGGAAGATCACCATGTCGGTTTTGGTCGGATCCTTCAGCGGCGAGGGCACGCCCTTGAAGTAGCGCACCGGGCGTACGCATTGATAAAGATCGAGTTCCTGCCGCAGCGCGACGTTGAGCGAGCGGATGCCGCCGCCGACCGGCGTTGTCATCGGGCCCTTGATCGAAACCGAATATTCCTTCAGCGCCGCCAGCGTTTCCGCAGGCAACCACACATCGGAACCATAGAGCCGGGTCGATTTTTCTCCGGCATAGACTTCCATCCAGTGAATCCTTTTCTTGCCGCCGTAGGCTTTTTGTACGGCAGCATCGACGACTTTCATCATCACCGGAGTGATATCGATGCCGATCCCGTCGCCTTCGATGAACGGAATAATGGGATTGTCGGGCACCGGTTGTCCGGGAACGATTTTTTGTCCGCCATGCGGTACTTTGATCAGGTTCGTGCTCATGCCTACTCCATTTGTGTGATTGGTTATCTGGTTACCGGGAAAACGCGGGAGTGACGCAGGAAAATTTCCAGGATTGCCGGAAATATGGGCAAAACGGGAAAACGATTATGAATCATTTTTTTCCCTGCCGCCACCCCGCCCCCTCAATTCCGCCGCCATTTTTCCGGCCGGGCCGGGAGGATGGTTTTTTTGGGGATCATCCATTTGATTTGCAAATTTACCCCTGCGATCGTGGCGAAACGATTCTTGCAAATACAAGGAGATGGTCTCCAAAAAAAACCCGGCGGAGAAAATCCGCCGGGGTGAGTACAGGAGCTTTCGGGGAAGGGTTGCCGAACATCCGGCCTCCATCGGGAAGAAGCTTTCAGCGCATGCCGCTCATGCCGCTTCCCATCCCTCCCGGCCGCTGCCCCTTGCCGGAAGGTCCGCGCTTGCCGTCCTTCTTGTCCCGGGGTTGGAAGAAATGGGTATCGAAGCTTTTCTTCTGCTCCGGCGTGAGTACCGCGTAAAACTCCTTGACCGCCGCCAGGTGCTCGCTCATGCGCTGTTGGCGCGCTGCCGCGAATTCCTGCATTTTTTCCATCCGTTCCGGGGTCGTGAGCTTGCTCCAGGCTTCCCGGTCGAAGGCGGGCGGCGCCGATGGCGGCTGCATTTTGCCGGTATAGGTCTTCCATGCCGGTTCCTGCTCCGGCGTCAGTTTCAGTGCGTCGTGCAAGCGGATCATCCGCGATTCCATGCGTTGCGCCATTTTTTTCTGGAAAGCAGCCGGGTCGCCCTGGCGATCCCACATCATCCCGCAATGCCCCTGGGCAAGCGCCGGAGCAGCCAGCGCAGTCAGGCTTGCAGCAAGCAATCCAGTGAAAATAAAGGAACGTGTCGTTTTCATGTCAATCTCCGTCAAAGGGTTGGTTGGTGGTGCAATTGCATCAGAACACTCCCATGTCGCTTCCATTTGTCCGTTCCGCGCCATTTTGTCACTGAATGTAGGATTTCGCGCGATCCGCTACAAAAGGGCGTGGCGGCGCGGTATCTTTTTCTCCCTTGTATTTTTTTCCCAATGATTGCCAATTCCCGGGAGAACGGCTACGCTACACGCTGTTTTTTTCAACCAGAGGTATGCCATGTCTACAACAGCCGAAAATATGAACCCTGTAAAGGAAACTGCAACCGCTTCACGCGACAAGCTGGTGACGGATCTGAAAGCTGTCGTTGCCGACGCCGAGGAAATCCTGCGCGCCACTGCCAATCAGGCGGGCGAGAAAATGGGCGAATTGCGCGAGCGCATCCAGGATCGCCTGCGCGACGCCAAGGTTCGCCTGGCCGATGCCGAGGTGAAGATTCTCGACAGCACCAAGGCGGCAGCCCGCTGTACCGATGACTTCGTCCATGAACACCCCTGGAAGGCCGTTGGCATTGCCGCCGCGCTGGGGCTTGCGCTCGGCGTCCTGATCGGCCGCCGCTGATCTGCCCTTGAAGTTTCCGGGAACCCCGAATGAACAGGGAATCCGGTGAAAAAGGCCGTGCGGGAACAAATCGCGCCGGCCTTTTTTCCGCAGCCAGAGGAATCCTCGCAACCTTGCTGGAGAGCGCGCGCACGCGGCTCGAACTGGCGCGCACGGAGCTGGAGGAAACCGGCATCCTGTTTGCGAGGATGCTGGCTTTCGCGCTGGTTTCCCTGGCCTGCTTCGGGCTGTTCGTCATTTTCGGCGTCGCGCTCTTGACGCTTGCCTTTTGGGAAAGCCGGCTTCTCGTGCTGGGTTTGTTCTCGGCGCTTTTCCTGGCGCTGGGCATCGTTTTTATCGTCGTTTGCCTGCGCCAGAAGAAGCCTGAACCGGCGCTTTCCGCGACGCTTTCCGCGCTGGAAGAGGACATCCGGCAGTTGAAGGCTGCCGCTGCGGAATCGTCCCGCCTGCACCCCGATGAATAACAAACGACTGCTTGAGCTGGCGCGGCGTCGCGGCCAGCTTGAAGAGCGAATCGTCGCGCAGAGAATGAGGCTGGCGGAAACCAGCCTGCCGCTGCAACAGGTGGCCGCTTACGCCGATCGCGTTGTCGGCGCGGCCCGGTCGGGACTTTCCTGTCTTCGCCGTTACCCCCTGCTTGCCGGTCTTGCCGTTGGCGCGGTCTTCGCAACGAAACCGCGCCGTATCGTGCGCTGGGCGCGTCGCGGATGGATGACCTGGCAGCTTTATCGCAGCGCGCGGCGCTGGTTATACAACACGAAACTCGAATTTCCTTTTCAAACCAGGAATTGATTCCACTGAGGGGAAGCCGTCATGAACCCGGAAGCCGATAAACGCGCACCCCACAGTACGGAATACGAGGCGTTTTGCCTGAACGGCTGGCTGGCGGTTCTTTTTTATCTTCTCATCGTTGCTGCCGTGGCCTGGTTCGTTTTTCATACCCTGGCCGTGCTGCCGGGCGCGTCCTCATCGTGCGCCGGGCCATTCTGCAAGGGCAGTGGAAACACGCTTGCCTGGGAAGCGCCGGTCGTTCTCGTGATTGCCGGTTTTGTCCTGGCTTTTGCCGCGCGCGGATTTGTCATTCTCGAACCGAATATCGCCGCCGTGCTCACTTTCTTCGGCCGCTATGCCGGAAGTATCAGCCGCGCAGGATTTTCCTGGTACAACCCGTTCTGCCAGCGGCAGAAAATTTCGTTGCGCGTCTACAACCTGAACACCCCGACGCTGAAGGTCAACGATAAATCCGGCAACCCGGTCGAGGTCGCGGCGGTGATCGCCTGGCGTGTGCGCGATACCGCGCGCGCCGTGTTCGATGTCGAGGATTACAAATCCTTCGTTGCGATCCAGGGCGAATCGGCGTTGCGCCAGGTCGTCAGTTCGCGCCAGTACGACGGGGATGAGGACAGCACGGATTCGCTGCGCGGCGATCTCGATGCGGTGACGCAGTTGTTGTCCTCGACGATCCAGTCGCATGTCGAGTTGGCCGGAATCGAAATCATCGAAGCGAAAATCGCGCACCTTGCCTATGCGCCGGAAATTGCCAGCGCGATGCTGCGACGGCAGCAGGCTGCAGCGGTGATTGCGGCGCGCGCAAAGATCGTCGAAGGCGCCGTGACGATGGTGCAAATGGCGCTGAACCACCTGGAGGAAGGCAGGATCGTTTCCCTGGGCGCGGCGGACAAGGTGCAACTGGTCACCAACCTGATGACGGTGCTGGTTTCCGAGAGCGAGGCGCAACCGGTGTTGTCGATGTCCAGGCAGGGCGACGCAGATCGCGCATGACGGAGATCGCCGGCATCAAGGAATGCAGGATGTGGTGAGCGCAGCGAAACCCATCCTGCGCACTGCGCACTATTTAGCGGTCTCCTCAGTAACTGCCGGTTCAATAAACAGGGGGCTCTTTTCGGCTAATTTTCTAAATTTGGTTAAATAATAGTCCGCTACTGTAGTGATGTACATCAAATAATTATTTAAACAAATTTAGAAAATTATTCGGAAAAAAACGGCGTTTTTCGCGTTGCGCGAAAACGCCGTCCGGGGGGAGATCAGGCAAGCAGCGGGGCGGCGAGGAAGAAAATTCCGGCAGCGCCGACCGTGGCTCCTGCGGTGCGGAATCCTGCATGCCCGTAGTTGCGCAGCTTGCGGCCGATCAGGATGCCGCTGCAATGCAGGGCCACGGTGCAGGCGACGAAGCCGAGCGCGTACAGCGCGAAGCTGGCCTCGGGCGGAGTTTCCTGTCCGTGCGCAAGGCCATGAACGATGCCCATCAGCGCGATCAGCGCCAGCCCCAGGGAAGGCGTTCCGCGCGCCGTGACGACCAGCATGATGCCGCAGACGATCAGCGAGGCGGCGATCAGGGATTCCACGAACGGAAAATGGATTCCGGCCAGACCCGCTGCCGCGCCTGCGATCAGCGCGCAGACGAAGGCGAGCGGCCCTTGCCAGATGCGCTTGGAATCGCCGAGGCAGGCCCAGATCCCGACGGCGATCATTGCAAGCATGTGGTCGATTCCGGTCAGGGGATGCGCGATGCCATCCATGAATCCGTGCGTGTGCGAAAAAACACTGGAGTGCGCCTGGGCTGTGCCTGCGGCCAGCATCAGCAGGATGCTCAAAATCAGGGATCTTTGGGTTCCGTTCATGGTGATGAATCTCCTCTTCGTTTGGGGCGGGTGGTGGCAGCAATGATATAGCGATTCCCGGAAATTCTCATGCTTCGACAACTCCGTCTTGCGGACTGCGGCGCATTTGCGCAAAAAGAATCCTCTGCTTTGCGAGGGAAGTCAACGCCGCCGGTCAATGAGCTTCTTCCCAGTTCGCGCCGACGCCGACCTCGGCCAGCAGCGGGACGCTCAGGCGGGCAACCTCCGCCATCAGGCGCGGCAACGCTTCCCGTACCTGTTCCGTTTCGCGTTCGGGGGCTTCCAGTACGAGTTCGTCATGCACTTGCAGGATCAGCCGCGTTTCCAGCTTTTCCGCGTCGAGCCAGTTCTGCACGTTGATCATCGCCAGCTTGACCAGATCCGCAGCGGTGCCTTGCATCGGAGCATTGATCGCGGCGCGTTCCGCGCCCTGGCGGCGCATCGCCTGGGCGGAGCGCAGTTCCGGCAGCCAGAGGCGGCGTCCGGACAGGGTTTCGACGTAGCCCCGCGCGTGCGCCTGGGAGCGGGTTTCTTCCATATAGCGCAATACCCCGGGGTAACGGGCGAAATAGCGGTCGATATAAGCCTGCGCCGCGCCGCGTTCGAGATCGAGTTGGCGTGCCAGGCCGAATGCGCTCATCCCGTAGATCAGGCCGAAGTTGATGACCTTGGCAATGCGCCGTTCGCTGGAGCCGATTTCGGAGGGAGGGATTCCGAAAATTTCCGATGCGGTGGCGCGGTGCACATCCTCGCCCGCAGCGAATGCCTGCAGCAGCCGCTCGTCGCCGGAAAGGTGCGCCATGATGCGCAATTCGATTTGCGAATAATCGGCGGAAATGATCCGGCATCCCGGCGGCGCGGCGAACGCGGCGCGGATTTTCCGGCCTTCGGCGGTGCGCACCGGAATGTTTTGCAGATTCGGATCCGAGCTGGCCAGCCGCCCCGTGCCGACGACCGATTGCGCGAAACTGGTATGCACCCGCCCGGTTTCCGGCTGGATCATGCGCGGGAGTTTGTCGGTATAGGTATTCTTGAGTTTCGCCAGTTCCCGCGTTTCAAGAAGCAGCTTCGGCAACGGGTGATCGAGCGCGAGTTCGGAGAGGACTTCCTCATCGGTAGAGGGCGTGCCGCCCGGGGTCTTCTTGCGCGCCGGCAATTTCAGTCGGACAAACAGGATTTCCGCCAGTTGTTTTGGCGAATTCAGGTTGAAGGGCTGCCCGGCAAGCCGGTAGGCTTCCTGTTCCAGGGCGAGCAGCCGTGTGCCGATTTCGTGGCTCTGCCGCGCGAGCAGGGCGCTGTCGACCAGCACGCCAGCGCGTTCCATCCGAAACAGGATTTCGCTCACCGGCATTTCGACTTCGGCATAAAGCCGGTTCAGGGCCGGTTCGTCCTTGAGCGCGCGTTGCAGCACCTCGTGCGCGCGCAGCGTGACATCGGCATCCTCGGCGCCATAGGCGCTGGCCTTCTCGACATCGACTTCGTCGAAGCCGATCTGTTTCGCGCCCTTGCCGCAGAGTTCCTCGTAGGAGATCGTCGTCAGTCCCAGATGCCGGCTCGCCAGTTGTTCGAGGTTGTGCTTGCGGTCCGATTCGAGGACGTAGGATTCCAGCATGGTGTCGTGCGCAATGCCGGAAAGCGCGATTCCGTGGTTGGACAGCACATGCTGCTCGTATTTCAGGTGTTGCCCGATCTTGAGGTGCTGCGGCGATTCAAACCAGGGTTTGAGCGCCTGCAAGGCCCGTTTGCGGTCGAGTTGTTCCGGGGCGCCGGGGCCCCGGTGCGCGAGCGGTATATAGGCGGCCTCGCCCGGCGCGGTGGCAAACGAAATGCCGACGATGCGCGCATCGAATACATTGAGGCTGGTCGTTTCGGTATCGAAGGCCACCCATTCGGCAGCGGCGATTTTTTCCTGCCAGGCCGTGAATGTTTCCCAGTCGAGAACGGTGACGTAGTTGGCGCGGTGAAGGCCGGAAGAATCCTGGTGCGCCGCAGCCGGCAAAGGCTGCGCGAGCGGAAGGAAAGACCGGGGAGAAGCCGGAGGCGCCTCTTGGCGTTTTTCAGCGCCCGTCCCGCCGCTTTCGATGGTTTCGCTTTCTCCGGAGAGATCCTGGATTTCCCTGAGCAGGCTCCTGAATTCATAATGCGCAAACAGCGCTTGCAGGCGTTCGATCCCGGGCGGGCGCGGCTTGAGTTCCGAGGGCTGGAACGGGATATCGAGATCGCAGCGTATCGTGACGAGTTTTTTCCCCAACGGCAGGAAGTCGAGCGCCCGGCGCAGGTTTTCCCCCGCCGCGCCGCCGATTTCGCTGGCATGGGCGACAACGCCGTCGAGCGAACCGTATTGGGAGAGCCATTTCTGCGCCGTCTTCGGGCCGACCTTGGCGACGCCGGGAACGTTGTCGGAGGTGTCGCCGACCAGCGCCAGATAATCGACGATCCGTTCCGGCGGCACCCCGAATTTCGCCTGGACGCCGGCTTTGTCGAGCGTCTCGTTGCTCATCGTATTGACCAGGGTCACACGGGGGCCGACGAGTTGGGCCAGGTCCTTGTCGCCGGTGGAAATCACGACTTCGATCCCGGCGGCGGCGGCGCGTGTGGCCAGCGTGCCGATCACATCGTCGGCCTCGACGCCGGATTCCATCAGCAGCGGCCAGCCGAGCGCGGCGATACATTCGTGCAGGGGCCCGATCTGCGCCACCAGCGACTCGGGCATCGGCGGGCGGTTTGCCTTATACTCGGGATACCATTCGTTGCGAAATGTCTTGCCTTTGGCATCGAATACGACAGCCTTGTAGCCGACATTGCGCCCCTTCAGATCGTTTTCGAGACGGCGGAGCATGTTCAGCACCCCAAGCATCGCGCCGGTAGGCTCGCCGCGCGCAGTGGAGAGTTCCGGAAGGGCATGGAATGCGCGGTACAGATACGATGAACCGTCAACCAGCAGCAGTAGCGCCATAAACGTCGCAGCTCCTCGATCCCGTTGGATCGGAAAGAACAGAAGGGATTCGGGCAGTGAGTGAAATGAAGAAATTGCCGCCGTCGGCAGATCCCGAGATCGATGCCCTGACGCATTCTCCGCGCCAAGCCTGGCGCATCCTTGGCATTATGTCAGAGTTCGTCGAGGCAACCGATCGCCTGGCCAAGATCCGTCCGGCAGTCTCGATTTTCGGCAGCGCCCGGATTGCGCCCGAAGATCCGTATTACGAACTGACCGAAACCATCGCGCGGCGACTGTCCGATTCCGGTTTTTCGGTCATTTCCGGCGGCGGTCCCGGCGTCATGGAAGCGGCGAACAAGGGCGCCTATTTCGGCAAGAGCCCGTCGGTGGGCCTGAACATCCAGTTGCCGCACGAACAGAAAAGCAATCCGTACCAGGATATTTCGCAGAGCTTCCGGCATTTCTTCGCGCGCAAATACATGTTCGTCAAGTTCGCCGCCGCCTACGTCGTCATGCCCGGCGGCTTCGGGACGCTGGACGAACTGATGGAAGCCCTGACGCTGATCCAGACGGAAAAAAGCCGTAGAATTCCGATCATCCTTGTTCATCGCCCGTTCTGGAGCGGCCTGGTCGACTGGTTCCGCAACATTCTGGTCGCGGAGCGAATGATCGGCTCCGAAGATATGGATCTGATTCAACTCATCGACGAACCGGAAGCGATTGTCGAGGCCATTTTCAAGCATTACGAAACGCGCGGTTTCGATTCCTTGCCGCACGAACGCGAAATGCTGCTCAACCTTTAGGGAGCGCCCATGTTCCGTTTCAGATTTTCCCCTTTCCGTTTCCTGACGCCGCTCGCATTCCTGCTGCTTGCTGGCGCGGCCCATGCGCAAACGGCGCTGGACAAAACCGGCGCGGCGCAGCCAACTCCCGCCGCCGCGACGAAGCCGGTTGCTCCCGCCGAACCGCCGCCGCCGCCGGAAATCATTCCCTTCGATCCGGAACTCGAACCGCAGGTGACGATTCGGCGCAACGACACCGAAACGGTCGAGGAATACCGCGTCAACGGGCAGCTTTATATGCTGAAAGTGACGCCTGCCGGCGGAATTCCGTATTACCTCGTCGATCCGAACGGCAACGGTCAATTCACGCCGGTCGAACCGGTCGACAAGCCGATCAGCGTGCCGCGCTGGGTGATCTTCAGTTTCTAGGGCGCTGCCCGAAAAATTCTAATTTAAAGTGAAATTTACTTTGGCTACAGTAGTGTGTGTTATTTAAAAATTATTTTTTCTAAATTAGAAAATTGTTTCTCCCGCCGCGATAAGCTGGAAGGCAGGTTTCCGGAGCTTTGTTCCGATTCCCCGGCGGCCATGGCCTGAACCCCTCCACAACGCGCCATGTCCTCCTTCCCGCTCGAACCGCCTGCCTTTTCCGGAACCTCCCGCGCTGCCCCTGCGGGCAACGCGCTCTCGTGGATCGAGGAAGGATGGGCGCTGTTCACCGCGCAGCCGAAAAACTGGCTGCTGCTGGCCTTGATCCTGCTCCTCATCCAGTTGGCGATGTCGGTCATTCCGTTCGGATCGTTGATCGGCGCGGTCATTGGGCCGATCCTTGCCGGCGGGCTGATGGGCGGATGCCGCCGCCAATCGGTCGAAGAGGCGATCGAAGTCAGCGATCTCTTTGCCGGATTCAAACATGAATCCAGGCCGCTCCTGCTGCTCGGCATCCTCAATGCCGGCGTGGTGATGGCGGTTTCAATCGTCTTCCTGATGATCGTCGGCGTCGGCATTGCCGGCGCCCTGTTTTCACAGCCATTGCCGGATTCAAACAATCTGCTTCCGTTCCTGGCTGAAATCGTTCCGGCAAGCCTGGGCGCCTTTTTCGTTGCCCTGTGTTTTGCGACCCTCGGCTTGGGCCTCTTGCTGATGGCGATGCTTTTTTCCCCGGCGCTGGTCTGCCTTAACCGGATGCCGCCGCTGGCAGCGGCAAGGGCCAGTTTCGCCGCCTGCCTGAAAAACTGGCTGCCGCTGACGCTCTACGGCCTGATCCTGCTGCCGCTGTTCCTGCTGGCGCTGCTCACGATCGGCCTTGGCCTGCTGATCGTGCTGCCGCTGACCTACGCTTCCATCTACGCAGCCTACCGCGACATTTTCGTCGTTTCCTGAACACGCTTTTTCCTGGATCCGGCACGATGCAAACTTTGATTCTGGACGCACATCAGGGATGGCGCTGGCTTGCAGAAGGTTTTCGGATCTACCGGAAAAATCCGCATTTTCTCGCCCTGTTGCTGCTTTCCTACTGGGGCGTTCTTCTGCTGTTCAGCCTCATTCCCCTGCTCGGCTATCTTGCTGCCGCCGTTTTCGGGCCTGTCTTCCTGGTCAGCCTGATGAACGCCTGCCGTGACGCCGATCATGGCGAAGGCGTGTTTTCCGGGCCGCCCAAATCGTCCGAATCGTCCAAAGGCGCGTCCTTTCCGCGTCGCCGTTCGGTGCTGCCTGTGCTTTTTTCCGGATTCAGCGTCGAGCGGAACCGGCTTTTGATGCTCGGCGCCGTCTACTGCGCCGTCGACCTCTTTCTCCTTGCCGGCACTGCCCTGTTCGACGATGGCCTTCTTTTCCAGACCCTGCTCGGAGTCGCGAAGATCGACAGCGAAACGCCTGTCGACGCCTCCCTGATCGAATCGCAGCTACTCTGGTTCCTGCTGCTGCGGCTGCCGATGATTCTTGCCTTGTGGTACGCGCCGCTCCTGACCGGCTGGCGCGGAGTGCCGCTGGCGAAAGCGCTCTTCTTCAGTTGCGTTGCCGTCTGGCGCAACCGGCAGGCGTTCCTGGCCTACGGCCTGTGCGCGTTTTTGTTTTGCGCGCTGCTTCCGGTTTCGATCTCTTCACTGCTGGTGCTGATCCTCCCCTTCGCGACCACCTTCATTACCTATGTGCTGGTGCTCGTCTTCGTGCTGATCTTTCTTCCCGTGCTGATGGTCAGCCGCTACGTCAGTTACCGGGATGTTTTCCGCGTCGATACCAATGCCTGAGTCCATGGGCACGGCCGTGCTTGGCGGCACCTTCGACCCGGTGCATTACGCGCATCTGCGGCTGGCCGAAGAGGCGCTTCTGGCGCTTGGGCTCGCCGCCGTGCGCTGGATTCCCGCCGGACAACCGCCGCACCGCGCCACGCCGAAAGGCGCGGCGGCCCACCGGCTGGCGATGGTGCGCGCGGCGATTGCCGGAAATCCGCGTTTCATTCTCGATGCGGCGGAAGTGGAACGGCAGGAACCCAGCTATACCGTCGAGACCTTGCGCCGCCTGCGGATCGAGACCGGCGCGGAACATTCCATTGTGCTTCTCGTTGGCGCGGATGCCTTCGCAGCGCTCGATACCTGGTATTGCTGGCGGGAATTGTTCGAGCTTGCCCATATTGCCGTTGCGCAGCGCCCCGGCGTTTCCCTTGACCCTGGCCGGCTCTCGCCGCCGCTGGCAGCCTGCTGGCGCGAACGCTTCGCGCCGGAGGCGCGGGTGCTCGAAGCGCGGCCTGCGGGCCATATCGTCGAATTTCCGACGACTCCGCTGGCGATTTCGGCGACCCAAATCCGCGCCCTGATCGCGGCGGGCCGAAGCCCCCGTTATTTGCTGCCGGAGAGTGTTCTCGATTATATTCAGGACAACGGGCTGTACCGTGCGCCCTGTTGACCCCTTTCAATCACGCAAAACATGAAAATTTCGCAACTGGAAAAAATCGTCGTCGACGCCCTGGAAGACATCAAGGGGCGCGACATTCAGGTCATCGACACCCACAAACTCTCCGCGCTTTTCGAGCGCATCGTCATCGCCAGCGGAGATTCCAACCGCCAGGTGCGCGCGCTGGCGCGCAATGTGCAGGAAAAATCGGAAGCCGCCGGAATCAGGCCGCTTTCGGTCGAAGGCGAGGGAAACGGCGAATGGATCCTGGTCGACCTGGGCGACATCGTCGTCCACGTCATGCAGCCGGCGATCCGCGCCTATTACAACCTCGAAGAGCTGTGGACGCTTCGCCCGTCGAATTCGGCGCGCGTCAGGCCGGATCCTGCCGCGACCCGATAGCCCTTCTCATGCCGCCCGGTTTTCCACGGCTTGAGATTTCCGGGAAATCGCTATAATGAAATGAGGATCGACGCCAGTTATTTCACCGAGGTTAGCCGTGTTGATTTCGTCTTTCTCTTCGACAAACCCTGGCGGGTACAGCGGTCTCGATGCGCTCCAGCAATCCAGCGCGCAGGCCAGAAAAGAAGATCCCGCCGGAAAGACCGCCGCTTCCAGGTCAAGCGAGGAAGCTGCGGCGGCGAAGAATGAACTTACTCCCCAGGAAGAGTCGGCAATCGTTCAATTGCAGAGCCGCGACCGTGCGGTGCGCGCGCACGAGCAGGCGCATCTGTCCGTCGCGGGGGGATTGGCGGTCAGCGGCGCGAGTTTCGACTACCAGACCGGGCCGGACGGCCGGGATTATGCGATTGGCGGCGAGGTGCAGATCGACGTTTCTCCGGGGCGCGACCCCGAAGAAACGCTCTCCAAGGCAGAACATATCCGCGCTGCCGCGCTGGCCCCTGCCGATCCTTCCCCGCAGGATCTCGCGGTTGCCGCTTCTGCGGCGCAAATGGCCACGGAAGCGCGCGCCGAGTTGGCGCGCGCGCAAACGGAACAGACTCCGCAGCCCAGCGAGTTGTCCTCGATGCTTTCTTCTTCCTCTGCCTCGGGGAGCGAGAGACGCTCCTGGTACGTTCCTCCGGCAGCGCAGAACCGCGCTGACGTTCCCGGACTGGGCGCCAGCGTCGATATCTACGCCTGAATTTTCCTGAGACCTTCCTACTTCATTGCTTCATACAACGGCAGCGTCAGGAATTCGGGGTAATCCGCCGACAGGCTCATTTCCTCGAAAATCCTTGCTGCCTGATCGTAGGTGTCCGTGTTTTCGCCCTGCGCGGTGACGGTGGTCTTCACCTTTCCCAATTCTTCCGGAATCAGCGCGCGCACCATTGCCGCGTCGATCTTGCGTCCGTCGTCGAGAATGCCCTTGGGACTCACGACCCATTGCCAGACTTGCGAACGCGAGATTTCGGCAGTGGCGGCGTCTTCCATCAGATTGTGAATCGGCACGCAGCCATTGCCGGCCAGCCATGAGCCGAGGTAGTGGATGCCGACGTTGATATTGCCGCGCAACCCTGCTTCGGTAATCGGCGCTTCGGGCCGGAAATCGAGCCAGTTGGCCGGGCCGAAGGCGCCTTCAACCTGTTTCTGCCACTGATTCGGCGCCTTGCCGAGCACCGCGACGAATTCTTCCATCGCGATCCCCACCAATCCCGGATGCGCAACCCACCCGCCGTCGAAGCCGTCCGTCGCGTCGCGCCGCTTGTCGTGGCGAACGCCCGAAAGCGCCTTTTCGTTGGCCTGCGGGTCGCCCTTGATCGGAATCAGCGCGCTCATCCCGCCCATCGCCGGGGCGCCGCGCTTGTGGCACGCCTGCACCAGCGCCAGCGCGTAGGCGCGCATGAATGGCACTTCCATCGTAATCGCGGCGCGATTGGCCAGGCAGAAATTCTTGTTCTTCCGGAATTTCTTGATGCACGAAAAAATGTAATCCCAACGTCCTGCGTTCAATCCGGCAGAATGCTCGCGCAGTTCGTAGAGGATTTCTTCCATCTCGAAGGTAGCGAGAATCGTCTCGATCAGCACGGTGGCCTTGATCGTTCCGCGCGGGATGCCGAGCTCGTCCTGCGCCATCACAAAAATCTCGTTCCACAGCCTTGCTTCCAGATGGCTTTCGAGCTTCGGCAGGTAAAAGAACGGCCCCGCGCCGCGCGCGATCTGCTCCTTTGCGTTGTGAAAGAAGACCAGCGCAAAATCGAAAATCCCGCCGGAAACGCGCTGTCCATCGACCGTCACATGTTTTTCGTCGAGATGCCAGCCGCGCGGGCGGATTTGCAAGGTCGCAATTTTTTCATTGAGCCGGTATTCCTTGCCCGCCTCGTTCGTGTAATGAATTTGCCGCCGGATCGCCTCGTGGAGATTGATCTGGCCCTGGATCTGGTTTTCCCAGTTCGGGCTGTTGGAATCCTCGAAGTCGCTCATGTACGAATCCGCGCCGGAATTGAAGGCGTTGATGATCATCTTGCGCTCGACCGGGCCGGTAATCTCGACACGGCGGCATTCCAGCGCCCTGGGCAAGGGCGCGATCTTCCAGTCGCCGCTGCGGATCGCGGCAGTCTCTGCCAGGAAACCGGGCATTTCGCCGGCATCGAAGCGCGCCTGCCGCGCCGTCCGCGTGCGCAGCAATTCCTGCCGCCGCGCTTCAAAGGCGCGATGCAGTTTGGCGAGAAACGCCAGGGCGTCGTGGCTGAGAATGGTTTCGGAACCGGGCAGCAACGGTGCGTCGACCCTGACTCCGGAAGGTAATTGAAGGCTCATGCTGATCTCCTTGATGAAGAGGGGTGGTTGAAAGGAAGAAATTTTATTCAGAACAACGCGGCAAGGCGGGGATACAGCCAGAAACATATCGGCAGGATCACTGCCAGCAATGCCCCGGTCATCGCCATGCCGAGCGCGGCGTAGGCGCCTGCTTCGGCATTGACCTGAAGCGCCCGGGCGGTGCCGATACCGTGCGAGGCGGTGCCGAGCGCGATGCCGACGATTCTCGGATCCTCGATCCGCATCCGGCGCAAGAGCGGCACCCCCAGGATGGCGCCGCTCATGCCCGTGACCATCACCGTCGCGACCGTGAGCGAAGGCAGGCCACCCAGGCGTTCCGAGAGCGCGATGGCGATCGGCGTCGTCACCGATTTGGGCGCCAGGGAATGCAGCGTCGTCGCGTCTCCGCCGAACAGCCATGCCAGCGCCAGGACGCTGGCAGTAGATACCGTCATGCCGACGAAGATTCCCGCGCCGATCCGGACCAGATCCTTGCGCAGGGCAGGCGTGTGGCGGGCCAGCGGGATGGCCAGCGCCACCGTGGCCGTGCCGAGCAGGAAATGCAGGAATTTCGCACCCTCGAAATAGACGGGATAGGAAACATCGGCTGCGAGAAGCACTGCGCCGATAAAGACTGGCGCGAGCAACATCGGATTGGAAAGAGGATGTCCTCGACACAGGCGGGCGACGACCTGTCCCAGCGCGAACGCGCCGAGGGTCAGCGTAAAGCCGAAAAGCGGAGTCGGTTGCAGCCAATGCCAGAAGTTGAGCCAGGCAGAAGAAGGCAATGCTGCGGAAAAATCCCCGGAAAAAGCCGTCGAAAGCTCGTTCATCGCGCGCTCTCCGTGCCGGCCTGCGTTTTGCGGGCATCCTTTCTTCCCAGCCACTTCATCGTCCACGCCGCAGCGGCGATTCCTGCCAGGGTGCTGAGGACGATCAGCAGAAAAAGCCACCAGCCATCGCTGGCAATGCGCTGCCTCTGTTCAATGACCCCCACCGCAGCGGGAATGAAGAACACCGGCAGGTAATTGAAAATGCCCTGCGCCATCGCCTCAAGCTTTTTCGGCCTCGGCAAGCGGGCGATCAACCAGAACCACAGCAACAGCATTCCCAGCACCGTGCCGGGAACCGGCAAGGCCAGAAGACGCGCAAGGGTCTCGCCGAGCAATTGCAGCAATAGAAGAAAAAACAGACTCTCGACCATGATTTTTCCAATGAGGGCGCTAGTGTATTGTTGACGCCAGAAGAAAGAAACGGGCTTAAAATAAATTCATTTTGTACGAAAAGTAAAGGATGGAAAAACTGCCATGCCTTCCTTCAAACAGATCTCGGCCTTTGTGCTCACCGCGACCAAAGGCAGCCTGTCCGCAGCGGCGAAAGCCGAGCAGGTCACGCCAGCGGTCATCAGCCGCCGGCTCGACGCGCTGGAAGCTCGCCTGGGCGTACGCCTGATCCTGCGCACCACACGCCGCCTGCAATTGACGCACGAGGGCCAGGCTTTTCTCGACGACTGCCAGCGCATCCTCAATGAACTTTCCAACGCCGAGGAAAGCGTTGCGCAAGGCGGGGCGCGGGCGCGCGGGCATCTGAAAATTTCGGCGCCGGCAGGTTTCGGGCGCCGGCACGTTGCGCCGCTGGTTGCCGAGTTCATGGAAACGAATCCGGAAATCAGCATTCACCTCGATCTGACGGATCGCCTGGTCGACCTCGTCAACGAAGGCGTCGATTGCGCCGTGCGCATCGGCGAGTTGAGCGATTCGAGCCTGATCTCGTTGCGGCTGGCAGAAAACCGCCGCCTTGTCGTCGCCAGCCCGGAATATCTGGCGCAGCATGGGTTGCCGCAGACGCCGGAGGATCTTGTCCTGCACGATTGTCTCCTGCTGGAGCCGCAGCGCGGCTGGACCTTCAGCGCCGCCAGCGCCAGCCGAAGCCGCAAGCAGGCGGCGGCCACCGTGATCCTCAAGGTCTCGGGCCGCCTGCAATGCAACGATGGCGCCGTCCTGCGCGAGTGGGCGCTGGCCGGACGCGGCCTGGCCTGGCGTTCGGAATGGGAAGTCGGCGACGACCTGCGCGCAGGCCGCCTGGTCAGCGTTCTCGACGACTACGCGGCCCCGCCGGTCGGCATCCACGCGATTTTCCCGCAGCGCCGCCATTTGCCGCTGCGGGTTCGGCTTTTTGTCGACTTTCTCAGGGAATCCTGTGGGCAGACGGGGATTTGGGGGGATTTCGCGCCCTAACCGGCGCCAGGCTTCGGCGGGCCAGATGCGCAGGCGCTCAGTTGGCCCTGCGGCAAGCCTCTATTCGCTCGAAAATATGCACAAGATTCCCCGGTTCCATGTCCGAGATATCTACCTCATACCTGAGAAGAATTCTCGCGCAATAGTCCTGCCACTCCTCGCCAAAATCCATCAGGCTCGATTCGTCGCTGACGAAGCACTCGCTGAACTCGTGCCCGAGAATCGGGGGGAAAAAGTCGGCCGCCAATGCTTCAAACCGCGAAATTCGATCGGTGCTTGCGAAGCTGATCGGAACCCTGGTTCCCGGGCGAGGGAGCGGGCAATCCTTCGCATGCCTTGCAAAAGCTTCGCGAAGATCATCGAGCGCTTCACTCCCCGTTTCCCCAAGACCGACCATAGGCGGCCAGTGGATGATGCGCGCCGCGTATTTGGGCAGTTCGGTATCGTCCGGGTTCATGCGCTGCATCCGGATCTCTATCGGATAGTCCTCGAAGTCCCACGCGGTCTTCGTAAACGAGCGAAGCCACTTCGACAGCGCCTTGAGGGAACGCCGGGTTTTCCGCATAAGCTGCCAGTTTCGTTGCACCTTAGCCTTCCTGCGCGAGTCGGTCAAATAGCAGGGGTTTCATGAAGCCAGTTTTCAATTTTCAGTCCGTGGGGAACGTATATTTTGAAATCATCCTCGTTATTTGTAACGAGGGCAGCGTCAAGGCTTATCGCGTGTGCCGCAATCATCCTGTCCAGATTCGCCTTCCTGTTCGGAAAGAGTTCCGTGAGTTTTCCATACATGCTGCCTTGCTCAATACCGAAAGAAGAAACATCCAATATGGACAAGAGTCGCTGGACAATCTCAATTCCATCTTTTGTGATGCCGCAGCAAAGTTCAGCCCATGTAATTGAACTGATGGTGATTTCACCTTTCCTGAATTGGTTGAATTTATCAACGACTGTCCGGGGCGGCTGCTTTCTGATCAGGTAGATGCAAATATTGGTGTCAAGCATGTATTTCATGACCAGTCTCTTTCCGTCTCTTCGAATTCCGGACGTTCCCCAATGAAATAATCCTTCAGGGCGTGGAGGAGTTCAGGCACATCGCCAAGCCTCTTTTCTTTCGGTTCGACGATGATGCGATCTCCTTCCCGGATAACCACAAGTTCCGTTTTGGGAGGGAAGGCCATATTCGTCGGGATGCGTACAGCAGGCGAATTGCCGGCCATGAATTGACGGGTGATGAAGGTTTTTGTTCTGTCGGTGCTTGTTCGAGCCATGATCTTGCCTCCTGCTTGTTGGAACAGGTTATCACAATAAGGGCATTGTGCAAGACATTTTCTAAATTAGACTAAAAAATTCATTGTTCAATACTACTACAGTAGCGAAGCATTATTTAAGTAATTTAGAAAATATACCCCCCGGCTTCCCGCCAAACGGAACGCGGGCAAGATGCCCGCGTTCCCGTGCAATGCAAACCCGGTGTTTTGCTCAAACGCCGCCCTGCGGATTGATCCGCTCTTCCGGCAGGTGCAGCCGGTTGAGCGCGTTGAGGTAAGCCTTGGCGGAAGCGATGATGATGTCGGTATCGGCGCCGTTGCCGATTTTGGAACAAACGCGCAGATACGCGAGTTTGTAGCGTTGGTGCACTGGCGGCGAATCATCGCGGGGATCTGCTTACACCAGCCCCAGATACTTCTCGAAGAAAGCCGTCAGCCTTTCGATAACGCCCTGCTTTCTTGCTGCTCTGCCACCGCCGAACCGGGAAACAGGCGGCAGGATTCTGTCCAGATCGGTGCCGGTAGTTCTCATGGCGCCGTCCCGGAAAGAATTGTCGACATAGCGGCGAGTCTCCTCCGGCTTCAGGTTTTCTGCCGCGATCAGGGAGGACAAATCTCTTTCCTTTTGTTCCTGCACAAATTTTTGCCAGTCGTCGTCCACCTGGGTTGAGGTATTGACCCGCTCGATGAAGCCTTCGATAAGCGCCTTCTTGCTCCGAAGCTCCATGCTGGAACTGACCGCCTTTTCAATCGCCGCGAGTATGCTGATATCCGTGCAGTTCGTTTCGTGATATTTGGCTACCAGCATGAGGATGTAATCAATGTTCACCTCGATCTGTTTGATCAGCTCGATCTCGAAAACAATATCGTCGTTGATGTTCTCCTTGTCTGCATCCTTGCCTCGGGTGAAGGATTGGTACAGGTCGATATAGATGCTTTGGTAATCCTGAAAATCCCGTTCGGACAAAATTTCGTTGCCCGCGAATTCATCAAAGGAAGTCAGGATGTTTTTCATCCGCAGGATTGCGCCAAACAGGTTGATAAATTCTTTTTGCCTTGTTTCCCCGATGATACTGGCATTCAGGGGGAAGTCCGCAACAAGTCTTTCGATGAGTTCCTTGTATCCTGGCTTGTGCTTTCCTTTTTCCTCGTATCCGTTGTAATAGTCGCCATAGGTTTTGAGCAGGACGATCCCGCCCGCCTCGCGGTCGCCAAACAGGGCAATGGCGTCGTCGGTGGCCTGTTTCAGGTCGCGGAAGCAGATGATGTTGCCAAAGGTCTTGACGGAATTGAGGATGCGGTTGGTGCGGGAAAAAGCCTGAATCAGGCCGTGTTGCCTCAGATTCTTGTCTACCCAGAGCGTATTGAGTGTGGTCGCGTCAAAGCCAGTCAGGAACATGTTGACGACGATCAGCAAGTCGACCTCGCGCTTCTTTACTTTGTCTGACAGGTCTTTGTAGTAATTCTGGAACTTGTCCGCCGAGGTGTCGAAGTTTGTGTTGAATGCGGCGTTGTAGTCGGCGATGGCCTTTTCCAGAAAGTCTCGGGAGGTCTGATCCAGTCTGTCGTTCTCGAAGCCCTCATCCGGAAACCCATCTTCCGGATCATCCTCGTTGGCGCTGAAACTATAGATCGTGGCAATGCGCAGATTCCGCCCGCTCTCCGCAAGCTGCCGCCTGAATTCCTCGTAATAGGCCATTGCCATCGGAATGGAGGCGACGGCGAAGATGGAATTGAAGCCCATTAGCCGCTTGCCCTTGACGGTGTAGGAACTTTGACGCTTGGTTTTCTGGTCGAAGTGTTCGAGGGCGTATTTCACGATTTCCTGCACGCGCTCCAGCGCGGACAGAGCTTTTTCCGCGTCGATGGCGCGGACTTTTGCATCCTGCACGTCCGGCGACATCTTCACCGTGTTGACGTAGTCGATGCGGAAGGGCAGCACATTGCCGTCATTGATGGCGTCTACGATGGTGTAGGTGTGCAGCTTCCTGCCGAACGCCTGTTCGGTCGTGCGCAGGAGCGGGTTGCCGCCATATCCGGCGTTTTTCGGGAAGATCGGCGTGCCGGTAAAGCCGAAGAGGTGATAACGCTTGAACGCCTTGGTAATTGTCCGGTGCATTTCGCCGAACTGTGAGCGGTGGCACTCGTCGAAGATCAGCGCGATATGCTTGCTGAATACGAGGTGTCTTGGGTTTCTGCTGATGAAAATATCCAGCTTCTGGATCGTGGTGATGATGATCCGGGCGTTCTCGTCTTCCAGTTGGCGCTTGAGCACTGCCGTGGAGGTATTGGAATTGGCCGCGCCTTTCTCGAAGCGGTCGTATTCCTTCATGGTTTGGTAGTCGAGGTCCTTGCGGTCGACCACGAACAGTACCTTGTCCATGCAGGGCAGGGCGCTTGCAAGCTGTGCCGTTTTGAAGCTCGTCAGGGTTTTGCCGCTGCCGGTGGTGTGCCAGATGTACCCGCCGCCTTCTACCGTGCCATAGTTTTTGTAGTTGGACGCAATCTGGATTCTGGAGAGAATCCGCTCGGTTGCCGCGATCTGGTACGGGCGCATGACGAGCAGCAATTGTTCCGTAGTGAATACGCAATAGCGGGTAAGAATATTCAGGACGGTGTGCCTGGCAAAGAAGGTTTTGGCGAAGTCCGTAAGGTCGGCGATGGTCTTGTTGGCGCCGTCCGCCCAATAGCTCGTGAATTCAAAGCTGTTGCTGGTTTTCTTGGAGCGGCCCGGGGCAGATTTTCCTGCGCTGCCGCCTGTTTCCCTGATGTGCTGGTCGCGGGTGGTGTTGCTGTAATACTTGGTGTGCGTGCCGTTGCTGATGACGAAGATTTGCACATACTCATACAGCCCTGAAGCGGCCCAGAAGCTCTCCCGATGGTAGCGTTTGATCTGGTTGAACGCCTCGCGGATGGCAACGCCGCGCCGCTTCAGTTCGACGTGTACCAGCGGCAGGCCGTTAACCAGTATCGTCACGTCGTAGCGGTTCTCACGCGCCCCGCCTGCCTCCTCGTACTGGTTGAGCACTTGCAGGCGGTTGTTGTGAATGTTCTTCTTGTCGATCAGGGAAATGTTTTTGCTGCTGCCATCGTCGCGCTTGAGGATTTGCACATGGTCGGCCTGTATCCGGCGGGTTTTTTCCGCGATGCCCTCGTTTTCGCCGGAGATGGATTTGCGAAAGAAGTCTTCCCACTCGGCATCGGAAAATGCGTAATTGTTCAGGGCTTCCAACTGGCGGCGCAGGTTGGCGGTCAATCCTGCCTCGTTGGAGACTTTGATGTATTCGTATCCCTGGCCTTGCAGCAGCTTGATGAAGCTTTGCTCAAGCATGCTTTCGGACTGATAGGAGTCCTCCGCCCGCAGGCTTGGCGTGTATTCCGCGACCACCGTGGATTCGTTGTCGGCGGCGACGATGTGGTATTGGCTCATGCGGCCTCTTTCTCTTCAAAGCGCAACAATCGATCCCGGTAATACTCGTACTGTTTGCGCCGCGCCTCGATTTCGGCGGGAAGGCCGATTGAAATGTCCGTGGTCAAGGCGTCGAATTTGTCGAGGATGGAGGCAATTCGTTCTTGCTCTGCGAGTAAGGGTAAAGGAATAACAAGTTTTTCGATATTGCCGACCGCCAATCCAGGTTGAGCTGATTTTGAAGCATACTGATTCAAATTCATGTGGACAAGCATATGAAATAACCAATCTAAATGAACACCAGCTTTAACGTTCACGACAACCGCATGTTCCGTCGCATAAAATTTGCCTGTTACACGGTTTACATTACCGCATAATGCACCTTGACGACCGATTAAAAGGTGCGCCCCATCGTGGTTATAGTTTTTGACGTAACCACGTACTCCATTACCTCCATAACATTGAAACAGACAATCATCGGTTTGATTATCTGAAATATCAAACGCTTGAATAAATTTACCGGCCTTCATGCTTGCAATCTCGCCTAATGTCAGCCATCGTGTCTGTCTGTCTGTCTGTCTGTCTGTCTGTCTGTCTGTCTGTCTGTCTGTCTGTCTGTCTGTCTGTCTGTCAAGGATTGAGATACGCTCTGAGCCAAAAGTCAAGAGGGTGTTTCGATAATACTCGTATTGTTTTTTTCTCGCTGTAAGCTCCGCTGTAAGCTCCGCTGTAAGCTCCGTGAAATTGTCCAGAATACGGACAATTTCACGTTGGACAGGAAGGGGCGGGACAGGGATTGAGTAGCGCATAACATCACTATTGGCTACGGCTGGATAGCTCGCGCCTCTCTGGACGGTTTCTATATATTCATAAAAAATGTTTCCGCCGATAATATGATAAATCCACCTCGGTAAAGTCAAGCTGGGGTTTGCGCGAAGAATACAAAAGCCCGTGCTGCATATTTGTCCGTCATGCTCGGGTGGAATGGAGCAAAATCGTTTCAGCGTTGGTCTTGTTGTGCCGAAAAGCACATCCTTCTCAAGGACTATCTGTTGGGCCCTACTTGGTGCATTGGATGAGTTAATTATTTGCGTTTCGGTAATGGTGTGGGTATCGCGGTCAACAGAAGTCAAGTCGATATAGTTGTATTGGCCGTCAGTATCACGTTTCCAGTTGATGTTTTGAGTTTTCAAGCATACCTCACCCAGTGTCTTATACTCCACCCCATCCGGGCATGACTCCGCAATCATCCGTTCAAGTTTACTCATCATCGCCCCCCTTGTCTGATTTGTCCGCTTCTTTTTTCTTTGTTAATTTCCGCAGAGACTTGTCAAAATCAGAAATGACTTTCTGCGTTTTATTGAAAATCTCATATTCCTCATCTGCTTTTGCATCGGCCTCTGCTTTGGATATTTTTCCTTTGTCCGATAAGATCTTGAACTTTCTAAACGCCAAAAACTCGTTCACGCTTTCTGCAAACTCATTCATGGTGAATATGTTTTCACCTTCGATTAAATCTTCGATGTAATCGAAATACCCCGTTACCGCACGTTCCAGGCGCCTTATCTCTTTTTCGGACAAATAATTTTTTGCAATGGTCACATCCGATTTCAAAATGCGGCCATCGGGGGCTTTTTTCCAGGTCGTCAATCCCATGTGCTCCCTGTTGCTGTCAGCACTTGCATAAATTATTTCTGCGGCCGTTTGTCCCGCTATCGCGTAATGAAATTTGTTTTGTATGGTCGCATAAAATTCTTGTGTAACTGACGAACTCCTGTCGTAGTCTATACTGCATTCGGCAAAAATGTCGGTTATTTGCTGCCAAATCCTGCGCTCGCTTGCGCGGATTGAACGAACTCGCTCCAGTAATTCCCTGAAGTAATCCTTGCCAAAAAAGTTTTGCCCTTGTTTTAGCCGTTCATCATCCAGCACGAACCCCTTCTGAATGTATTCCTTTAAGGTTTTTGTCGCCCAAATCCTGAATCGCGTTGCCTGCCCGGAATTCACGCGATAGCCTACGGAGATAATGGCGTCAAGGTTATAGAACTTCGTTGCGCTCGTTTGAGTCTTGTCCGCAATCGCGCCGTGCGGAGTGGTTGTTTCCAAAATGGAAATAACCACTTTTTCATCAAGTTCGCCCTCTTCAAAAATGTTTTTAAGGTGCTTGCTGATTGCCGGAATCTGAACGCCGAAAAGTTCTGCCATTGCCTTTTGTGTAACCCACAAGGTTTCATCTTTAATGGTAACTTCAATCCTGGCGTCGCCTTGTGGTGTGTTATAGAGTAAAAACAGTGGTGGATTTCCGCCCATGCTCATGCTGCGCTCCCCTCGATCTCCGTAATGATCGCGTTTATCTCCCGGCGCAAAACATCCTCACGGGCAACAATTTCTTCTATTTCGGCGTTCAGCTTTTTGATGTCGATGACTTCGCGGGCGTCTTCCTGTTCTACATACATGGAAACAGAAAGGTTGTAGTCCTGCCCGGCAACTTCAGAGTTATGCACAAGCCGCGCAAAATGCGCCACATCCGCGCGGGCTTTGAAGGCGTCCAGAATGGCAGCAATGTTCGCCTCTGTGAGCTTGTTGTTGTTGGTCACTTTTACGCATTCACGCGAAGCGTCAATAAAGAGGGTGCTGTTCTCGTTCTTCGACTTTTTCAGCACCATGATGCAGGTGGCAATGGAGGTGCCGTAAAAAAGGTTGTCCGGCAACTGAATCACGCAGTCCACAAAGTTGTTGTCTATCAGGTATTTCCGGATTTTCTGTTCCGCTCCGCCGCGATAGAGAATTCCGGGAAAACAGACAATCGCCGCCGTGCCACTGGTGGCAAGCCATGAAAGGGAGTGCATGATAAAGGCAAGGTCTGCCTTGGACTTCGGCGCAAGCACGCCCGCAGGGCTGAAACGGGGGTCGTTGATCAAGAGCGCGTTGGCGTCGCCCTCCCACCGGATGGAATAGGGCGGATTGGAGACGATGGCCTCGAAGGGTTCGTCATCCCAGTGAAGCGGCTCGGTCAGCGTGTCGCCGTGGACAATATCGAATTTGTCGTAGTCGATATCGTGCAGGAACATATTGATGCGGCAAAGGTTGTAGGTGGCGATGTTGATTTCCTGCCCGAAAAAACCTTGCCGCACCTTTTCCTTTCCAAGGATTTTGGCGAACTTCAAGAGCAGGGAACCCGAACCGCAAGCCGGGTCGTACACCTTGTTGACCTCGGTTTTTCCCACTAGGGTCAGGCGGGTCAGCAGTTCCGAAACCTCCTGCGGGGTGTAATACTCGCCACCGCTTTTGCCTGCGTTGCTTGCGTACATGCCCATGAGAAATTCATAGGCGTCGCCGAAGGCGTCGATGGTGTTGTCCTTGTAGCCGCCGAGCTTCATCTCCCCCACGCCATTGAGCAGCTTGACCAAACGCTCATTGCGCCTGGCAACCGTGCCGCCCAGCTTGTTGCTATTCACGTCAATATCGTCAAACAACCCCTTGAGGTCGTCTTCGCTCTCTGTGCCAAGGGCAGAGGCTTCAATATTTTTGAAAACCCGCTCCAGCGTCTCGTTCAGGTTTTCATCCGCTGAGGCGCGATTGCGGACATTCTCGAACAATTCGCTTGGCAAGATAAAGAAGCCTTTCGTCTCTACGAGTTCGGCGCGGGCGGATTCCGCTTCTTTATCCTGCAGATTCGCATAATCAAAGGATTCGTCTCCGGCCTCGTGTTCCCCGGCATTGATGTAGGCGGCCATGTTTTCGGAGATGTAGCGGTAGAAAAGAATACCGAGCACATATTGCTTGAAGTCCCATCCGTCTACGCTGCCGCGCAGGTCGTTTGCAATATTCCAGATGGTGCGGTGCAGTTCGGCCCGCTCCTGCTCCTTACGATTGTCAGCCATTATTTCTTGCCGTCCGTTTGCGGAAAATAAAGCGCCATTTTAGCGGCATTGCCCTGAGGCGATCAGTCCGCGCTGACGCGAAAGGAGCAATCCTGCATCCAGTGCGAATGGCCGGCGGAGGACTACGCGCGGAATTATTAAAATTATTTGAGCCAGATAATTATTGTCAGAAAATAACTTTCAATAACTTCCGGGCGCTTTCTTCTTTTCAGGAGGGCAGGCCTTTCTGCGCCCGGGAAATGGCGGCATATGTGGGCGGCAGGATGCCGTTCTGATTTTTATCTCAATTTTTATCTCAATGATTTTCTAGGGAACCTCTGAATAAGTCGAGCGGTAAGCGTGCGCTGCGGATTGGGATGGGATGCTAGGCGCAAACCACAGCGATACCTGAAGGTATCGCGAGGATTTGCAACGCCGCAGACCGCCCAACTCC
>Ga0123357_10000011_pt1 | contig 173575 bp, 161 predicted proteins | sample TergutEmb28metaG_FD_89873 | JGI IMG/M metagenome (GOLD analysis project Ga0123357, IMG submission 89873) | Embiratermes neotenicus P4 segment gut microbial communities from Petit-Saut dam, French Guiana - Emb289 P4 | ecosystem: Host-associated > Arthropoda: Insects > Digestive system > Gut ...
AAGCCAAGCCAAGCCAAGCCAAGCCAAGCCAAGCCAAGCCAAGCCAAGCAAAGCCAAGCCAAGCCAAGCCAAGCCAAGCCAAGCCAAGCCAAGCCAAGCCAAGCCAAGCCAAGCCAAGCCAAGTATCGACATCGTGAAGAGGTAATCAATACCTATCTAGCGATTCTGTTGACCCGACATGGGGTCAACGCTGAAGCGGAAACAATTCAACAGTCTGGTGCGGTTCGCCCAGATGTCATGTTCACGATGGGCGGTCTGCGAGTCATCGTTGAAGGCAAATTTGCCGATGTTCCCGATGCCGATAGCCTAGTTTTAGGCGATGCCACCAAGCGTATTGCTGGAGGCATTTGTCATATTGCGGTTGCCCTGGTCTATCCTTTAGCGCTGCGCACAGCCTCTACCGCCTCTCTGGAAACCACATTATCTGGTTCGCGATTACTATATTTAATCGTCTCAGAAACGGGTCAAACAGAGTGGGCGGAAGCTACGCCTTCGGAAGTTCTGGCATCGCTTCGTCGTGTCCATGAATCCCTTACAAAAGACGACATTGTTGCGGAGTCGGCGCGCAAACTCTCTGAGCGAATCGAGGGCATTGCCGCACTTTGGGTTGGACAGGCAGCTACCTGTGATCGGCTATCCAACTCGCTCGGCATGCCTGCCAAGAAAGGCGAAAAGTCAGATGAACGTGACGCACGCCACGTGACTGCAACTAAAGTCGCATCACTTGTACTTGCAAATGCCATGATCTTTCAGGAGCAATTAGCGGCTTCAGGGGGCGACGGTCGAGTTGATTCCCTACGTTCGTATGACAAAGAGCCCGATCCGATTGCTACCCTCAAGGATCATTGGCACTGGATATGGACGAGGATCAACTACGTACCGATTTTCCAGATTGGCGAGTCAATCCTCGCCGAAATACCAGTTAGCCAGTCGGCTATCGCATCCATCCGCTGGCTCATGGCGGAAGCCAAAACGATCTGCGCCAACCAGTCGGCACTTCGGCATGACTTGATGGGACGGATTTATCACTGGCTGCTTCATCACGCGAAGTATCTCGGCACTTATTACACTGCAACCTCATCGGCAACGCTCCTGCTCAAGCTCACCTTTTCACAGGAATGGGCCGGTCAGGATTTTGGCGCGCCAAAGAACCTTGCCAACTTCGTCGTATCAGATTTGGCTTGTGGCACTGGGACATTGCTCATGGCATCGGCTCAGGCGCTGACAGATCAATTTATCGTGTCTCGTGTCAAAAGTGGCAGAAGTCTTGCCGAAACGGATCTGAAGAATTTGCATGAAACTCTTATGGAGAACGTGCTTCATGGCTACGACGTGCTGCCGTCCGCAGTACATCTGACTGCGTCAACATTAGGCATGCTTGCGCCCAACGTGACTTATCGGAAAATGAATCTGTTTGTCATGCCTATGGGAGTGCAGGGGCGAACCACTCGCCTTGGGAGCTTGGACTTCATAGGGCATAGCCGCATATCGACACAATTGACTCTGGATAACAGCCAGATGGAGGTTAAGCAAACAGGCATCGTGGCTGAACATTACGCCACCGCAGAAGTGCCAGCCCTCGATCTATGTGTCATGAATCCGCCGTTTGTTCGCTCCGTTGGCGGGAATCTCCTATTCGGCAGTCTGCCAGATGATGAACGCGCAAAACTCCAAGGCGAGCTAAAAAAGCGGGCGAAGAATCTACCTGCGTCGATTACGGCAGGATTGGGTAGCGTATTCATGGCGATTGCGGACAAACATCTGCGTGTGGGCGGACGTATGGCGTTCATCCTGCCGGTCGCACTGGCGACCGGAGAAGCATGGGGGGCGAGCCGAAAACTGATCGCGGATGGCTATCACCTTGAAACGGTGATTGTCAGCCACGATGCCGAGCGACCCAATTTCTCGGAAAATACCGACCTGTCCGAAATCATGTTCATTGCGCGTAAGCTCAAAAAGAACGAGGAGCCAGGCAGTACCACCTATATCAATCTTTGGTACAACCCCCGCACGATCTACGAAGCACTGGATGTGGCTGACCGTGTGCGCGAATGTATTGCGCAAAACGACTCAAATCATGTGGCTGCTTCGGTACGTGGCATCGACGGTCGAAAATTGGCTGAGATTATCCAACTTCCGCCCACCCAAGGTGATGCCCAATGGATCGGGATGCAATTCGCGCAAGCGCCGGCGCTGCGAACTGCTGTGTCGCTTGGTCATAGTGAGTTGGCTGTACCCGGTCAGCCTTCTGTCAAAGTGCCGTTATGTACCCTGAGTGAGCTTGGTAGTCTTGGATACGATCAGCGCGATATTCATGATGCATTTACCGCTTCTGAAACTGACTGGTCGCCGTATCCTGCATTCTGGAATCACGAAGCAAATAGGGTTGTGTCCTTAGATCAAGGAGCGAACACGTATCTGTCAGCTAGAACGACTCCCGCCCCTGGGCGGAGACTCAAGGATGCTGCGCAAGTATGGAATAGCGCAGGCCGAATTCTTCTTGTCGAACGAGTAAGAACAACAACACACCGAGTATTGGCGGTGGGGTTTAACGATCTTGTTCTCGGAAATACTTGGTGGGCTTTCAAAACTGAGCTTGCACCTGCTCACGAGAAAGCTTTACTGCTATGGCTAAACAGTACGCCATCAATATTGCTCATGCTCTCCCACCGAGTAACAACGGAGGGGGTGTGGATGAAGATCAAGAAACCTCAATGGGCTGCAATGCCCGTGCTTGACGTGCGAAGCTTGCCAGGGGAAACCGTCTCCCAGCTTGCGAACGCCTATGAGGCATTATGCTCAAAAGAACTATCGGCACTCGCCAAGCTCGATTCTGATCCAATCAGAAGCAAAATCGACAATGCCTTATCGGCTGCGTTAGGACTGCCGGATATGAAACCTTTACGGCAATTACTCGCCCGAGAGCCGGGCCTGACGGGTAAATCACTGTCCTTGAAACCCGGGCAAACTGCGCTGTTCCAAGATGTGGATATGCAGCAAGAAGTGACAACTCAGTTACGTCTGATTTAATAATCAAAACCCGCATGTGTTTGGCATCATCAGAGCTGGCGTGTGCGGCTGCTACATAATTCCGCAATGAAGTGGTCGTAGTGCTCGTGACCGCCTGCTTTTTCCAAGGTCACGATTCCAACACTCAGCTTTTCATCACCAACTTTCACGGTCGCCGAGTATTTGTGCGCTGCCACGATGTGTGGCTTGTTGGCTTTGGCGGGTTCCGATCCCTTGTATTCAGCGTGCGCCAAAAGCTGCCCCAATCCAGGCAGAATTTTCAGTTCGGGAAAATTGGCGCGAGAGAGCGCATGCTTCACCCCCTGTCGCGTTACCTTTATCGAGTGCCCGCTGTTCTCGTTCTTGAACGATTTCCCGATTAGATTTTCTTCGGCGTAACCCATTGCGGCTCTGCGCATGTCCTTTGTGGAGGCGTGCTCGCCAAGTTCGCTTCCGGACAATTCCACCGAAGCGCCACCGGCGAATCTGCCCGCTTCATCGCGCGGATGATCGTCTTCATTCCAGTCGGCCTTCGCTACCGCGTCCTTCTCGTCGTCCAGTACCGGCAGCACATCACAGCGGCAACCCGGATGTAGCGGCGCTGCGGCCACGCCGCCCTCGAACAGCTCGTCGAGCCCTACGATGTCCCCGTCAAGCTCCTGGCATGCGTCGCAGCAGTCCGGCGCGGCCAGCCATTCTTTCTTGCTCACCAACCCCGATGCGCGCCAACCTTCCATCGCGCCGGCCGTGTCCGCGAACGCGGTTTCGGTGCGCGCGATCGTCTCGGCTCGCGCGTCGGAGAAGGCGTAGTGCTCCTGCAACGCACTGGCTAACTTATCGTTACTCCAGCCTTCGTCAAGCGCCTGAGCCACCGCGTCCTGAATCATGTCGCGCGTCGCGTCGGTGATCTGCCAGCGCGCGTCCGGGTTTGGAACCCGCTCGCCATCGACCCACTTCATGCCGACCATCTCGGCCGCGCGCGCCTCGGCGTACTCAACCGCGCGCTCGCCGATAAGGGCTTCGGCCTCCTCCGCGGCGTCGATCTGCCGCAGCGCCGCCCCGCCGCCATCGGCCGCCACGGCGGCCAGCATATCCTCGTAGAGGTCCTGGATTTCGTCGGTCCACTTGCTCAGATCGAGCTGCGCCAGGATTTCCTTGGCGCGCGCGCGCCAGCTCTGCGAGGGCCGGCTGGCTTTCTCCAGGCCGGCGATGCCGCTGATTTGTTCGGCGATCTTCAGCGCCTGGGTTTGGAGAAACTTCTCAGTAGCCTTGGCGAGCGCTTTGCGCGCCTTGGCAACAAACGGCCGATCGGGATTGATCGGCCGTAGGGCTTTTTTTCGTACTTTAGCCAGCGCCTCCTTCGCGCCGACCTTGCTCTGTTCTTTGTCCTGCGGCTTCGCGTCCGGCTTCCCGCTCAGTTTTCCCTCTTCGTCCTCTCCGCCGAACCCTGGCGGCGGGGGTGGATTCAGTTCCGCCTTCTGCTCAGATGTCAGCGGTTCGCGCCCGAGGTCGGCGCGCACCTCGTCGGGGTGTAGCACCTTGCAGGTGACGTAGATCTGATTGACCTGCGCCTGCGTGAGCGGGTCTTCGGAATCCTCTTCTTTCCACGCGAAGCGCAAATCCGGCGCATTGAAGAGGTGCGGCGCGCTGATGACGGTGTTGATGAGCGCCGCAATCCAGTTTTGCACCGGCGCCAAGCCCTCTTCGCGCGCTTGCGCGGTCGCGTTGTCCGCCGTCGCGCGGTTCTGCTGCTTGATGAATGGCGTCGGGCTGATCGAGAAGGCAAAGCACACGATGCGCGCGAGCCATTCATCGAACTCATCCTTGAGCAAGGCTTCCTTCGTCAGCGTGACCCCCATGCCGTCCGGAACGAATTTGAGCTTGCGCTTCTGCGCGCTATCGCCTTCGAGCATCAAATCCCAATACTTCTGGAAATCCGCGATCTGCTGCGCGCTCCACTCCTTCGGCACACTCACCAGCGCATCCGGCACCGTCCCTGCGGTGTAATACTCCAGCACATGCATCTGCCGGCGCAGCGCGAGATTGACCGTGGCGATGATCTGCTCGACCGGCGAAAAGCCATACACCTTGTGCGTGCGCACATTACGCGGCCGGTAGATTAACTCCTCGCGCGTGTAGTTGATCGCCGGCACGCCCTTGAGAATCTGCTGATAAGCCGGGTCTGGCGGCAAGGGCGTGCGGCCCGAAACGTCGAGCACGCGCTTGACCGTGGAGCCATCGACAGGCTCCAGCGAATACAGCTCGCCGCCGCGCGTGAAGCACGGATACACAGCCGGCGCATCGATCACGAGCAGATCCTCAAGAACCATCCGCAGCCACGTATTCCAGTCATGCTCGCGGTCGGGCGTCAGGAGGAAATCCGTAATCCGCTTGCAACGATCATCCGGCTGCTTCGCATCGTCGCGCGGCACAATCTGCCACTGCATTTTCTCGACCTGATCCTTGCGCGTCTCGATCACCAGGCGCAACACATCGCAGGCATCCGCCAGCCCGCGCATCTGCTCGAAGCTGATCGCCTCCTGTTGGCGCGGCTTCGTCCAGAGATTGAAGCCGATCGGGTAATCGAACTGCCGGCCCGCAATGCTCGCCTGCTGCGCCTTGGGCGCCATCGGCGGCAGCGGCTCTTGCGGCCCGAACCACACGTTCATTGCCGCACGGAGCCCGCCGACGGCGCGAGCGATCATTCCCGGCTCGATCGGCGTCTTGGTTGGCTGCATGAATTACCCCTGTGTCTGCTGCTCGGCCTGCTTCTGCATCCAGTCCAGCAGCCCGAAGTTGTTGATGTTCAGCTCGTCGAACGCGTCCGACAGCGCATCGACCTGATCGTCGTGGAGCCCGTTCGGAAAGACACGCATTTCCGCGATAAGCGCGTCATTCCACTCGCCACGCAGCATCGTCACGTTGCCGACATTGACCTGCGCGGCGAACGGCTCCGCGCGTGTGATCTTGTCGCCCGACACCGGCTTAACTGTTACGCCGAAGCCAGCAAGTAATTTCGTGAAGTGAGCCGCCTGGGATTTGCCAGCTTGGCCGGGGTCTTGCGGAATCCGCACCCGGACTCCCGACCCATCGCGCCGCGTCGTGTTGAGCAATGCGCTTTCGACCGTCTCCGGCCCGCCGCGCAGCCGCTCCACGTCGGCAATGATCCAGCGCCCCGACGGCGTGATGCCCAGCTTGCCACCGGCCGTCCAGTCCGGGTCTTTGCCCGGACCCTCAACGCTCGCTGCGAAATCCCACCCGCGTACAAAGCGTGTGCCCACTGGCACCGCATCGACGATCTCGATGTGCGCCGGTTTGAAGATATTGCCTTCAGGCGGCGCTGGTCTTTGCTGATACTGCCCTGCGAACGTGTAGGGCGCCGCCTGCTGCATAACACGCAGCCGCTCAATGCCGTGCTTTTCCGGCCATAGCGCCGCGCCATCATCCTGAATCGCCGGCAGACAGACATGCTCCCACGTCTCGCCGTTGCCGCCCGCCAATAGCCAGCCCGCCAGATCGGCCTCGTGCAAGCGCTGCATAATCAGAATGATTGGCGTGCGCTCCGGGGCATTCTTGCGGCTCTCCAGCGTGTTCTGGAACCACTCGATCACCCCACTCCGGATCGTATCGCTGCGCGCCTCGTCGGCCTTATGCGGATCGTCGATGATGATCGCTCCGCCGAACCCCTCGCGATGCTTCCCCGCGCCGTAGCCCGTAATCGTGCCGCCCGAACCCGTCGCATAAACAATGCCGTCAGACGTGGTTCGCCATTCGTGCTTCGCGGCGCTGTCCGACCTTAGTTCGACGCCTTTGAACAGCTCGCGGTACTCGGCATGCTGCACGATCTCGCGAATCTGCCAGGAGTTGTTTCCTGCAAGCTGCGCCGCATAACTCGTGATGATGAATTCACTGTCAGCCGCCTGCCCCAAAGACCACGCGACGAAGTTATTGACCAGCTCTGTTTTCGAATACCGCGGCGGGATATTGATAATCAGCCGCGTGCATTCGCCGCGATACACGCGCATCAGCGCATTGCAGACAATCGCGTGATGCCGCGCTTCCTTCCAATCAAATCCCCTGCGCTTGAAGAACATCCAGCGCGCAAAGGCGTACAGATCGGCGCGTGCTTTTCTGCGTTCCCGCTCAAGAAGCAGCGCTAACGTTTCACGGTTTAATCCCATGCTTCGCGAGTTCCGTGGCCAGCTCCTCGTCTGTCAAATCGCGATAGGGCTGAGTCACGATCGGCCCGCCGTCCTCGCCGGTCAGCTCAACGGCCTGTTTCGATTTCCCATATCCACGATCGAGAAGTTCCTTTGCGGCCGCCACCTGGGTGGCCTCGCTTTCAGCCGACGTCATCAGCTTGGCCAGTCGCTCGATCGCCTGCTTGCCGTACCGCTGCGCCAACGCCTTGACATCTGCCGTCGTTTTGTTTGGGGTGCCCTTCGTTCGGCCACCATACTTTTTACCGACAGGCATTTAACTACTCCGAACTAAAGTAGATCAGGGTTTTTCCCGCACCGGCAGCACGGCCGATGCGACTAGTGCGTCGCCAGCTTCGGTTATCGCCAAGCATCGCAACCCATAATCCGTGCCTGCAATACCGCCCTGCACCCGCTGCAACACAGACGCGCCCAGCACTTGCGGCACGCCCGACAGAACAGCCATCGGGGCCGGGTCAGCATCATCGGGACCTGAATACTCAATGCTCGCCACGACCAAGGGGCTCGACACGCTCGCCGCCTCGGCCGAGAAGTCGAACTCGATAACCACCGATTCTTCTGGGTCTTTGATTGGCAAGCGATTCATTTGCGCACCTTCCATTTACGCTTGTGGAGCGTCACAACCCACTTGCGCGCCTGAAATCCGACGCGATACCCCGCGCTCGCCACAAGCTCGCCGCCCACGAAAATATTCGAGTCTCCCGTCATGACTCCACCGCCTGCGTCCGCATCGAGCCTGTTTCCTGCAACGGATGCACCACCGCTCTCAAGCGCCGCGAAGCCATACAGTTGCCCGCCGCCCGTCTCCGTATCGAGCCGGTTGTCCGTAGCCAACGCCCCGCCGCCGCCGAGCATTGCGCCGCCGTGCATTTCCCCACCACCACTGCTTGCGTCGAGTCGATCCTCGGAAGCTGTTGCGCCCCCGCCTGCAAGTTGCCCGCCACTGGATAGCTGGCCCCCGCCCGCCGCGATAGAGTTGTCGGCAACATTCGCCCCGCCGCCTGTGAGCGTGGAGGCGCTTTGGAGTTCGCCTCCGCCCGCGTCGACATCAACATGGTTGCCCTCTACGAATGCGCTGCCGCCGGTAATCGCCGCAGTGTTGGATAGCGGCCCGCCGCCTGCGTCCGCGTCGAGCCAATTACCGGCCGTAGCACCCCCGCCTCCGGCAATGACCGATCCGCCGGAAACCGGCCCACCGCCCCCCTCCGCGTCAAGGCGGTTGTCGGAAGCGACTGCGCCTCCGCCAACTAGTTTTGCCTCGCTCGAAAGTTCCCCGCCGCCCCCCGTCGCATTTTGATGGTTGTCTAAAACGGACGCCCCGCCTCCGGCAAGCAGGGTGGCGTTAAGCAGCTGCCCGCCTCCGGCGCTCGCATCGAGCTTGTTGTCTGCAACCGATGCACTGCCGCCGGTAAGCTGCGCCGTGCCGAGTAGTGTTCCACCCCCGGCGCTTGCATCGAGCCTGTTTCCTGCAACGGATGCCCCGCCGCCTGCGAACGTTGCGGAGCCTTCTATCTCTCCCCCGCCGGATGTCGCATCCCTGCTGCCGACGTTCCACTGCGCTGAATCGCTCTCGACCACCGTCGCACCGTCGGCTTCGACCGTGTAGTCGAGCACGTAGGTGCCGTCTGCCGCGTCCGTGAAGTCGAACGATCCGTCCTCATAGATAAAGAGGTACGGGACCGCAGACCCGCCAAGAATTCGCAAACGCAGTTGTTTCCCCGCGTTCGACGGGAGCAGCGCATCGTCGTAAAGAAGCCCGGCGCCGTTGTCACCCGTCTCCGTGGTTGCGGCAATAACTTCGGCCAGAATCCCGACGCAAGGGGTTCCTAAAATGCGCTGTCCGTCGAACGACAGGTTTAAGCTGCGCAGCATCAGATCGAGCCAGGCTGGTAGGCGACCGTTTCTCCTGAACTATCGCTCATGAGCAGAAAACCGTTACCAGAAGGCAGGCCGGTTGCCGTGAAGCGGCCTGCGCCATCCGTGATCGCCTCACCATGCGCCATCGCGGTGGGCGCGGCGCCGATGGCGCCCTGATACCACGTCCAGCGCACTGTAGCGCCTGACAGCACCGACCCGGTGTTGTTGGTCAATACGTCCGTCTGCAAGCTGCCGCTCGCGGGCGCGTCTGGCGGCGTGTCGGGGGGCGGTTCGTCGCCTCCTTGTGCAGGCTTCAGCCCGATTGCAACAAGAACCGTTACAGGCTGTATCGCGGTGAATGTCCATGTCATCGCGGTCGCATCGGTTTTATACGACGCACCGGAGCGAGACACCCCATCTGTCTGTTGCGCTGCGATAACGGTTTGCTCGACTTCAGGGGCAAACGTTCCGTCTGTTGTCAGGATTGCAAAGTGGTCTATCGCTACACCGCCAGCAGGCAGATCGATCGCGACCGAGACGGGCGAGATGGAATATCCGTTTGAGTATTGCGTTAACGGTAGTACGACACCCGAGCTGTCGACCCCGGTCCATGATGAGGCGTAGGCGTCGACATAAGCCGATGCGGAGGGCGTGATGACAATATCGCCCGTTCCTACCGGAGGATCACACATCATCCAAACGTAGGTGTAAGGGCGGATAGACTTTGAGGCAACTGGAGCGCCCAGTGACACGCCGTTGTAGGTGACAGTCGCCGCAGCAAGGCAATCCACGCTGTTCGGACACTGCGCGCTGATGACAAGTGCCCGGTTATTACCCGGCCTAACCGTGTGCGACCACGTGAAACTGGTCTTATCACTGCCGCTAATGCTGGAGCTCGAGTCAAGTACGACGCTCACGTTCTAGACCTCGAAGCGCGGAGCCGAGAAGACCGCGCTGAAGATGTCGTATCCCGCCTGCATGATCCCGCGTCCGTTCTGATGAAGGTTGTCCGACTTCATGGATAGAGGCATGCTCGGCGCTCGGGTATTGGATGGACTAGCTGCCGCGATAGCCGCCTTGGCACTTGCCACGCCAGGCCCGTATTGCGCCGAGCCGACAGCCATTTGCATGAGTAGGCGCAATGTGGCGGCGCCGGTGATGCCCACGGCGGCGTTACCATCGAGTAGTGCCTGCAAGAGGGGTTGATACCACTCCTGAGACTGGCTCATATCCGCCTCGCCCTGAATCCACACCCAGGCAGAGTCTTCCGCCTGCGCCGCAGCCGCGCCCTGTGTGTGGCGGTTTCTGAAATCCGTCCACGGCCATTGGTTTGGGGTGAACTGCGGCGAAATCGATACGCCACTAGAGCCTTCTTTGTGCAGGTAAAGATTTCCGGATGTCGTTTCTCTCATCCATCGAACGGCAAGCGGAAACTCAACGCCGAACTGCCCGTCTGCGCATCCGTTGTTCGCCGCGCGCAGCGGCTGGTAAGCCGAAGAGGCCGTATCCCAGATAAATACGCGAGAAAAACCGACGCCGGTGAAATCGGCCACCCGTTCCGCAAGCCCTGCATCGCTTGCCAGCGGAACTGCGGAAAGGTCGGAGATGTCTGCTCGCCCAATCGCATTCGACTGGCCCCAGATTTGAATACGCCGGTTGCCGCCGATAAAAAATCTTCCGCCGTGCGCGGAACGCCCGCTCTCGACGGTATAGACCTCAGACATCGGGTTAGGCCGGTGTGCTGTCGTTGATAGTCAGCGCGTTGACGGTGAGCGTGCCGTTGAGCGTGGTCTGCGGCGCGGTCAGATCGTTACAGGCCACCAGCGGACTGGCCGCATCGTTCGCGCCCGCGACGTAATAAACCGCATAGCGCGCGCCGTTGATCGTGGAGTTCGACCACACCGCATTGGGGAATGTAATCGTTTGGCGGTGATTGGCCTTGTCCTTCACGAACGTCGGCGTGATGGACGCGCCGCCAGCGGTGTATCCGGCGCCGCTGATTTCGTACGCGCGGAGGTCGGCGACGCTGGTGTGCGCCTGGCTCGGGTCGTACCCCGCATCCAGCAGCATGACTTTGTAGGTGCTGGTTTTTGTGACTTTGCCGGCGTAAACGTCGTCCTTGAAGCTGTCATAGCTCGAATTTGGCATTGCGGAGGACTCCTTAAATTAAATGCGTCGCACAGCAGGCTTTTCCGCTGCAATGGCGTAGCTGTTCATCTCCGTGATAGCCGCCTCAAGTTGCTCGTTCGCGCTCGCCAGTTTTTCGACTTGCTTGACCGCCTCGGCATGATCGAACACCTGCACCGTGCCGCTGCTTGCGGTGTTGTTGAACATGGAAGCCTTGTGCAGCATCCTCGCCAGTTCAGCGGCAAGGTTGTGACGCTGACTGGAAAGGGAAGCCATGCGCTCGGCGGCATCGGTATATCGGCCAAGGGCCTCGAAGTCTTTCATTGAACGATTTCTCCCGGATGGCGCGCATTTTTCGGCCCTAGAAACGCAAAAACCCGCGCGGCGAACCGGGCGGGCTTGGCGGTTTTTGGCTTCGTTTGGGCGTGTTGATGCCCGGCAAAAACCGAGCATCTACACGCTTACGCGGAACCAGCTTGAATTGTGCTTCGAAGCGTAGCAGGTCTTCGCGCCCCGCGCAAGATGTTGTGCCAATCGCCTCTCCGCCCACCGGATGTAGTGCTCCAGCGTGTGACGCGTAATGATCGTCGGACCGATCCGATTGACACGGCGGATCAGGATTTCCGGCCGAGCCAGCAGGATGTACCACCCGCCGAGCAGAACGCGGTCGCGCGCGCCGAGCTTGAGCCAGGCTGTCTGCACACGCTCGGCGTCCCGGTAGTCGAGGACGCGCGGCGTCTCGCCGTCGTGGTACAGGTCCGGCGAGCGGTAGCGCTCGAAGCCCGGCGAGCATTGCTTGCGGTAACGGTCCTGATAGACCGCGCCCCAGTTCTCCAGGCGTTGGTGCAGGATTTCGTCGGCGCCCGTCACCGCGCGCTCTCGCCTTCCTGCCAGATGCTCACCTCTACACGCGGAACTGCTGCGTAGCGTTTCGTCACCCATGCCGAAGTCACCGCGCTGTCATCCGTGAAAACAATCCCGTTGCAGCCGTCGGAAATCGCTTTTCCCAGATTGTCCCAATCGGGTTTCCCGGTCGGACGCACAACGCCAGCGTATGCAGCGGCGCGCTTCTTTTTCGACCAGCTCATCGGAATGACCAGAAAAACCCGTACCTCCATCGCCAGCGCACCGCGGAGCAGTTCCCGCTCCTGCATTGCTTGCGCGGCCTGAAGCCGCACCAGGTTCTCGTATTCGACGGTTTTCGCGTCACTGTGCGCGATGACAACCGGTCTTCCGGTTGCGCCCAGCACCGGCTTGCCGTTGCGCATCAGCGGCGTTGAGCGATGCCTGGCCTTGCCCTTCGGCGGGCCGGGAATCACGAACTCGACCGGATCGGTTTTTTTCTCGAAAAAATTCAAATCAGCGTCCCCTTCGCCCACTCGTGTTTCACGTCCGCGATCAGCTTTTGCATCGCCGCTTTTCCCCGCTTCTGCTCCACCAAGCGGTAGTACGCATTGCGCCGATCCTTGTCCCACCGCATCACCGTTCTGGCTTCGCAAGCTGCTCTGTGCTGTTCGGTCCATGTCATTCCTCGCTCGATTTCATTGCCTCTTGCGCAAACTTCACGGAGACGCATGGATGCGCTTTCGGGTTTTCAAGGATCTTCCGCGCCCAGGCCCGATGATTGAATCCTGCACGGTGAGCCATCGCATCCGCGCCCGCCTTCACCTGCGCAGCACGCGCCCTCGCCGTCTCGGAATCCACCTTCGGGGCCGGCAGTGCAGGCGCTGGCGTTGGCGCTGCCTGTCGGCACAGATCGAGAAATTCAGGCAGTGTCGGCGACAACGCGCGGTGGCGGCACGCCTCCAGCGCTCGGGTCAGCCGCTCGGGCTGTTCGGCGAATCCGCCCAGCTCGGCGCTCCACGTTGCTTTTGCGTTGAGCAAACCCCGATCCCGCCCTTGACCGTCGAGTTCGCCCGAGCGCCAGCGGTCGACCCACAGCGAACCGTAAAAGCCCTGCATCCGGTCAAAAATCCGATCGACCCAGGAGGCGGGGAGCCTCCGCGGCAACGGTGATGGTGCGTTCATCGTCGAGTTCCTTCGGTTCGCATTTCGGGGTGCCGTCGTCGTTCATCACGTCGGACAGGCGCGTCATTGCCGCAGCGCGGCGCAGCGTTTCGCGGCTCGGCGGCGAGTCGCGCGCCGATGCGGTGGTCGTGGTCCCACCTCGCAGGCTGTCCGCCCGCAGCGACTTGAGCAGGGCGTGATCCCACTCGTGCTGCGTTCGCGTTCGCTGTGCCTGGCCGAGCCAGTAGGCGCGGAATTCGGTCAGCGCAGCTTCGAAGGTCGGCGTATCCGGCAACGGAAGTCCGGCCTGTCGGGCTAGCGTGGCGAAATGCGGCGAAGGCTCCCACTCCAAGCCCATCGGAAACGCGTCCGCCTTGGGAGGCGGGGGCGGTCGGGCTTCGTCGCGCGCAACAACGGTTGCACAACCACCACCCGTTGACGGAGGTTTACTGGTGTCTGGTGTCTGGTGTCTGGTAGCCGTGTTGTCACGCGTGACAGGTGACGTGACAGATGCGTGATCTTGTTGTGACGTCACGCGGATGATGGCTTCTTGTAACTCGTCTGTGGTTGCGTTCCAGGGCATATGCACGCCGAGTGACAAAAGTCGTTCAAACATCGTCTTGCGACGCTCACGTGCCCTGCGCTGGCGCTCCTTATCACTATCGCGACGCTTCTCTACCTCCGGCTGCTTGGCGGCGAACTTAGCGATTTCTTCTTCCGCGCGTGCGTTGACCCATACCCCATCCTTCAGCGTAAAGAACTCATCCAGGATCGCATCGACAGCAGCCTTTTCCTCGCGCGTGCGGGCGCGGGCAACGCGATGCGCCTGATCCGCTGGAATGCCCTGCTCGGTTCCGTAGCACCGATCCAGCAACAGGCGATACGCGCCATGTTCAAGCATCGTCAGGTGCGAGGTGTCCTTGGCGTAGTCACCGAGATGGTGCTCGTAGTAGTTCATTGCCATGAACCCACGCGAACAAACGCATCTACAAAAATTGCTTGTATCGCCAAATAAACGCATCTACAATAATTCACATGCAAACGCGATTGATCTGGGACGAAGCCAAGCGTGAGCGCAATCTCGCCAAGCACGGTTTGGACTTCGCCGATGCGCGATGGGTACTGGATTCGCGTTACCGGCTCGATGTCGAAGTGCTGCGCGGCGACGAGTTGCGCGTGCAGTCGTTTTCCTACGTGGCCGATGTGCTGGCCGTCTTGACCGTTGTGCATACCGCGCGTGATGGCGCGGCCCGCATCATCAGCTTTCGCCCGGCCAGTGGCGAGGAACGCGAGGCTTACCATGAGTGGCTTGAAAGTGAATAAGATGAGCAGGCGGCAGGTGACTGACGCGGTGCGCGCCCTTCCCGCTGACAAAGATTTTGTCTGGGACGGTGTGGATGAGGACGACCGCCCACTGACGCACGATGAAATGCGCGCGGGCATCGCCGCCGCCAAGAAACGGGGCCGTCCGGCGGGCAGCGGTGTCAAGGAACAAGTCGCCATCCGCTTCGACCGCGAAGTGTTGGACGCCTTCCGCGCCGAGGGACCGGGCTGGCAGACGCGGATGAATGACGCGTTGCGCGACTGGATCAAAACGCACAGGCCCGTCTGATCGAAGCGCATCACGCCACCTCTCGCTCAGCCGGCCGCACCCCACGTACAAACCCATCCCGGTCGACGTCGAAGGTCACTTTGGGATGCTCACATTTGCCGCACGAAGCCATCGCCGCGCGGTATTCCGGCGTGCAGTCCATGCAGTAATTGTCGCGCAGGCGAAATTTGTACTCTTTATTTCCTGTGGATAACTCAGCCGCAGCGCGCCATTGCGCGAACTGGTGCTGACTGGAAAAGCAAGCTGGCGTATTCATTCCCGCTCCCTTGTGTAGGTCTCATTCTTCTCGCGCTCTTCGAGCGCCGCTTCAAAGCGATGACGCGCCCGCTCGTGGCGCTGCCATACGGCATACACGACAACCAGTGCGGCATTGGAAAAAACGACCGCCGCCGCGCACACCGCGAACAGAACGAAGAGGTTCGCGACCCAATCACCTGTCATTTTTTTGCGCCCCTCTCAGTCCCTGACCGTCCCTGCTAATAAGTCCCGGTGCGGGTTAAGGTGTCCATACACAAACTCGCGCAGGATCTGACGGATGAACGGACTCAACGAATCGTGTCCGGCGACGGCCGCCAGTTCCTTGAGGTCAGCTTTGAGCTTCTCACCCAAGTGCAGCTTGATTTCATCGGTGCATTTTTCCGGGTGTCGTCGCATACGTGTTATCTCGAAAATCGAAAAAGGGAGGAGGCTCCAGCCATGCCAGAATTCAGTTTCCACACCAAAAAACCGCTCACGAAAGGAGCCTCCGATGACTCAAGCCCTCTGCCCTCACTGCAACGCCGCCCTTCTAACGCTCAAGATCGTTGGGCTCGACGGGATTTCCAACAACGGGAGTTATCACTGCGTGGCCTACGTTTGCCCGTCGTGCAACCGGGCAATCAGCGCACAGATCGATCCGGTCGAGATCGAGGACCGCCTCATTAACGCCATCCGGAATCGGGACTAGACACCGCTTGGACGGGCTGGCGATCTTGACGGGCAGCCCGGCGCGGCATAGCTCGGAGTAGCCGCCCACGAGTAGGGAAGAACGGTAGTGCTTGACCTTCTCACCGCCGGTTTCAAGTGACGCCGGATCACGTGCGAAGCGCACTCGCGGAGGCTGTTTTCCTTCGAGCAGCAAATCCCACAGTTGCTGCTCTGGGGATTTCCGGGGCCGCGCTCGTTTCCCGAATAAGCGGCTAAGAAAAGCGAACATCAATCTGCTCCCACTGGAGAACCCAAGTGAAAAGATGGTTTGAACGAATTCGTCAAGACTTCCGTGTCGGCCGCCAAGACCCGCAGTTCGGCATGTTCCACCGCCCCCGATACGTTCGGGCTCTGCTTTGGTGCAACCGGTGGTTGAACAGGCCGGTGATCTACTTGCTGGGTTGTGTGACAGGAGCCTTTGTCCAGCATGCAATCAACCAAGCGCTGCACTGGTGCTGACACCATGCCTGTGATGACGCCCAGCAGAAAATAGGTCGAGAGCTTCACGCAGCCTCCCTTAGCTGATTACAAAAGGAATTTCCAATGAAGCGGGATATGGACATCGTGCGCGCAATCATCCTTGCGACGCGCGACAGCAGCGGCCCTTTGGATGGCGTGCCGGACATCCCAGACGAGGTTTTCGCTGCGCACGTAGAGCTGATGGCGGAAGCCGGATTGGTCAAAGCCGCGAGTGTCAAGGGGTTAGCAGGCCCAGGGGCTGCGACAGTGCTGCGACTGACGTGGGACGGCCAGGATTTCGCGGACGAAATCACCGACCCGACGATTTGGGAAAAAGCAACGCAGCTCATACGAGGTCCCGGCTCATCATGGACGTTCTCCGTTTTGCGCGATGTTCTGAAGGACTTGATCGTGTCCGTGGTAAAGCAACACGTTTAAGACCTGAGTCATCGCGGCGCGCACGGCGGCTGCGACATCGGTCGCCGTGTAGAGGTCGGATGCGCTGCATCGCTCCTGATCGATCAACTCACAGAGCCGATCGGCCTGATGCAGCCATTCGTGCGCCAGCGCGGCGACCGCCTGTAAGGGCGTGGCCGCCTGCGCAACCTCTTTCTGCACGGCGCAAAAGTTCGTGCGTGTCAGTGTCGCAAGATGCGCTTCAAGCGGAGAGGTGGGCAGCATCACGCAGCCTCCTTCGGCGGTTCGGCGGACGGGGCAGTGCCGCGCAGATAGGCCCAATCCACGTCCGGGCGCAGTTCTTCGCAGGTCACAGCGCCGCCGGTGGCGCGCTCGATGGCTGGGCAGCGTTCGGCAGGAAGACGTCTTTTTCCATCACGCCAGAAACAGACTGCTTGAATTGTTACGTTAAGGGTGGCCGCTGCTTTGGAGGGGCCACCCAAAAGCGCTATCGCATTAACAATGGTCTTCACGGCGTTACTTTCCAGACTGTAATGCCTTCATTCTACGGTCGTAGAAATCTAATATCAACAATCGTAGTTGTTCAAAAATCTACAGGTGTTTAGCATCCGTCGCCATGGCAACAGGAAACCAAATCAGGCATTACAGGGAAAAGCTCAAGCTGACGCTTGAAGAGCTTTCAGCTATATCAGGAGTCGAAATCGGTACGATCTCGGCGCTTGAAAACCGCGATAGCGAGCGTTCAAAGTACTTTGATGCCATTGCAAAAGCTTTCGGTCTGACAATTGAGCAACTGGCAGACGAAAATAAAGACTGGCTGGATAGCGTAGAAAGAGAAGAATCGAATCTTGAGGACGCGCCGCAATTGCGCCCATTCAGAAATGTTCCGATCGTTGGCACCGTTCAAGGCGGGGACGATGGTTACTTGGTCGACTTGGAATACCCCGTTGGCCATGGTGATGGAAGTATTAGATATCCGGCCAAGGATGAAAACAGTTACGCGCTTCGAGTACGTGGAGACTCGATGCGCCCAAGAATCAAGAATGGCGAATTTATTGTTGTTGAGCCAAACCATCCACCGCAGCCTGGCGATGATGTCGTTGTGTGCCTGAGCGATGGAAGAAGGATGGTCAAGGAACTGCTCTACACCCGAGATGGAGAGGTCACGCTCGGGTCAATCAACAACGGACATGGAAACATCACGGTAGCTTCCGAAAAAATCGAAAAGATGCACTACGTAGCAGCCATCATCCCGCGTGGGGCTTTCTACAAACCATGAAACCTCGCGCACTGGCTACGGTTATTTTGGCTGCCATCGTGATTTTTTCTCCGGTTATTGAGGCGAAAATTCCACGCAGCGCGGCAGCGAAAGCCGAGTTCAAACGGGAAAACCCATGCCCTGCCACGGGGAAACAGCACGGCGCATGTCCTGGATGGCAGATCGATCACATCACTCCGCTCAAATGCGGCGGCCCCGACACGCCAGCCAACATGCAGTGGCTAACAATCAAAAATCACAAGGTTAAGACTAAACGCGAGGCAAAACGGTGCCGCTAGGCTTTTAAACGTCTACGGTAGGCACGATTAAGAACATAACAACTCAGGAGGAAGAATGGCGCTGGTCAAATGTCATGAATGTGGTAACGACGTAAGCACTGAAGCGAAAACTTGTCCCAAGTGCGGCGCGAAAGTCGTCTTGCCCAAGCCGCCTAAGCGCCCTACGTCACGATTCGCGAAAATCGTCGGGGGTGTTTTGTTGGCGGTGCTTTTTGTCGCAAGAATTATTACCGCCGGGGAAGAAAGAAAAGAAGCGGAACGTCAGGCATCCGCAGCACAAGCCGAACAGCAACGACGAGCCGCACTCACGCCGGAACAGCGAAAGGCTGAAGACGAGGCAATCGCCAAACGCCAAGCCGCCGAAGACGCTAAACACCTAGCTGCGGAAGAAGCAAAAACCGTAAAAGCAATTCATCTGCACAATGCCAGCGCGGGCGCGACGGCGCTCAAACGCGCATCAAAAGACCCTGACACGTTTGAGCTGAAATCTGCGGTTCTTCATTCCAACGGTACGGCCTGCTACGACTACCGCGCCAAGAACAGTTTTGGTGCGATGCTGGCTGGAAGTGCGGTGCTGACCACAAAAGGGAAGATCCTTGTACAAGAGGTAAATGGCAACGCGTTTGCAAAGGTCTGGAATATGGAATGCACGAAAGCTGACGGTGAAGAGATCGTTCAGACCTTGAAGAGGCTCGACTATATTAACGCACCCATGTAGCCACCCGTGCACAATCGCTCTGACTCTGCCTGGACGCAGGGCTATACTGATTGAGTCACCAGAGGCTCGTAGTCATCATGGACCAAGACTTTTTCTCCAGCATCCAGAAAGCTCTCAAAGCGGATGAACGCTTCAGCAAAAACGTTGCCGACAGCGTCCGTATCATTTTTGATTCACTTCATCAACGCCAGCACGCGTTCGAGGAAAAGAAAAAATCCGTTCAAGAGGAAATAGACAGTGGAGCAAAGCTCACCAACCATAAAATCTCTCTATGATTTCGCGTACCTTGACAAGGAGCGTATAGGCTTTTACTTCGCGCAGCTATCCAATGACGGCGTGCTAACACAGATGAAACGCACGGCAAGAGATTCGTCCTCTTTAAATACAAAAGGGGAAGTCTCAATTAAGGTCGTGAAAGGAGAAACAGGCGGCACCGATGTAGAAGAACGTGGCTTGGAGAGAATGTTCGATCCAACGTGGTTAGCGCCAATCGAGGTGCTCAACAGGCTGGACGAGTTGCGATATATACATCGCGATATCAAATCGACGCCGATCGGCGGTTTGTTTCTCTGCGCCGCGACGATGAGCGTCATTGACATTCGCATGCTTAAAGAGATGTGGCCTTACCTCAGCGACATGTTTGTGCAGCAAGAAATTAGCAAACATGCGTGGACACCAAAAACAAAGCAGAAAGCGGTTGCGGAGCTTAAGAAAAATTATGAGCACATTACGCAAGTTCTACAAAAACTTCCACACGCAATTCAGGCGTCATTTTTAACTCCAGAGGGTGCGTTTTGGTCAACGTTGCGTGCCGATAGCATGCTGATCAACCCTGACGATCTCGCGCTTAAACACGGCTCTGAAATTGCGGGCGAGTGGTTTCTCTTAGGAATTATGGATGCGCAGCCAGGAACGGTGCGTTATGCCGAGGAATCCGAAAGATCGGACCTTGGTTCCGCAATGGCACAGATTTTGAATGCTCTACGAGAATCAATGGGGCGTCCCAACAGCGCCTACGGTGTGACGCCTATAGCCATCTTCCGCGCCCCGCCGATTCCAAAGGAATTCGAATAACCGGCAAGTAAAAATTACTTGCCGTTTGGTTTGCTATTTGTCTTGCTGCCAACAATGGCGCGGATGATTCCAAGGATTGGAATTCCGACAAGGGCAACACTGACGCTCCAGTGAGCGCCAAGAAAGGCAGTTGCAAGCGCCCCGCCAATTGCCGCCAAGGAAATCAGCAAACCGATATAGTGGCCGCGCTGGGTATCGCTAACGACCGCCGCAAGATGCGTACGCTCATAGGAGATGCGGTGCGCTTGCTCCTCCTCGACCATGCGCATGATGCGCTCTGCGCCATTCGGAATTATTTCGTTGAAATGGGCTAGTGCGGCAGGCGGCGGAAGTGGCCCTTGCCATTCGGCAGAGACAACTTCGCGGCGCTGATTAGGGAGCTTTGCGTTCGGTTTCGCTGTGCTCACTGGCCATCACTTTGCGGAAGTCGTCACCCACGCGAACGGTAGAACGCCGCATACGCTCCAAATCTGACCCTTGCAGCGTCGGATAATGCGCGGCAGAAAACACCGCCCCCGGCGCTGACATGCCAGCAAGTATTCCAGCGAGAAGAACTTTCTTCCTGTCCATGTTTTTATTATGCAATGCACACCTTCTATCTGACAAGCAAAGCGGGGCCTCACTCGGCGACACATTGAGACAAATCTACGAACCCGCCCCCGAGGCGGGCTCTTACGCCACCTTCAATGCCGACGGGCTTCAGACCGACCCGATGCACGGCGCGCGCGAAATCTTCCGCCGTCAGCGGCGGCGCTTCGTCCAAGTCTTCAGGCTCAGACGCTGGCGCAGGCGTTTTTTCAACCATGCGCCGGAACCGCTACCAGCTTGACGCCCAGCGCCGCGCAAACACGGCTGATCGTCTCGAAGCGCGGCTGACTGGCGGGGCGCAGGGCCTTATACAACGCCTCGCGGGTCAAACCAGATGCCTTGGCGATTTCGGTCATGCCGCGCGCCCGCGCCACCGTTCCCAAGGCATCAGCCAAAGCCGCCGGATCGTTTTCTTCCATCACGATGGTTAGGTATTCGGCAATGGCCTGTTCGTCGGGCAGGTATTCAGCCGCATCGAAAACAGGAAGCTCGGAAATTTTGATTTTCTTGGTCATGGCTCAATCCTCCAAAGTCTTGGCCAATTCCTTAGCCGCCTTAATGTCCGCACCTTGCGTGGACTTGTCGCCGCCGCCCAGCATCACGATCAGCTTGTCGCCACGCTGAACGTAATACATGCGCCAGCCGGGGCCAAAGAATTCACGCATCTCGGAGACGCCCTCGCCAACGGGCTCCACGTCACCCAAATTACCTTTTCCAGCCTTTTCCAAGCGACGCACCAAGCGGCGCACCAAGCGGCGCTTGGTCATGCCGTCCTTGATGCTGGACAGCCAGGCCGTGAATTCGGGAAGCGGATGAATCGTGTACATGAGCAGAATTGTAGCCACTCGATTACAAATTGCAAGCCATTTAACCGCGCCGCTCAACACTACGGCAGCACTCAGCCCTTAGGTAAAGAAACCCCCGAAAACTGAACCTGAAACGCCCCTCACGTTAGGTTTCCGCGCTTTTTTGCACACAACCCGCTTCGGCGGGTTTTCCCCCCAATGGCCCGCGTCACGGCGCCAGTTCGCGCAGCACCTCGGGATGACGAGTCGCCACGGCCAGCAGTGTTTGTGCCGCGCCCGATGGCTTGCGCCGACCCTGTTCCCATTCTTGCAGCGTGCGGACCGATACCCCCATCAGTGCCGCGAATTGCGCCTGCGACAACTCCGAAGCCGTGCGCGCCGCCACCACGGACGGATACGTCACGCGCCCCTTGCCGGCCTTCATTTGCCGCGCGGCTTCGAGCAATTCCGCGCCGATGTCGCGCTTGGCGTCGCGTTCCAGCAATTCTTTTTCAGTCTTCATCGATCAACTCCTTAAGCGCCTTGAGGGTGTGCGCGGCGATGTTGTCGCGCGCGCTCTTGGCATAGAGGGTCAGCAGCCAGATTTCTCCATCGGCGCGCCGGTTGAAATAAATCACTCGTACACCGCCGCGCCGGCCTGTTCCGGGGCGGCTCCAGCGCACCTTGCGACAACCGCCCGATGCGGGAATCACATCACCCGCATCGGGATTGGCCGCCAGCCACGCACAGAACGCGCCGCGCTCATCTTCGTCCCAGTAGTCCGAGACAAGGTTCTGAAAAAACGGGGTTTCGATAACGGTGTACATGCGACAAATTATACGTCATTGCCGTATAACATCAAGTGTTTTTCGGTTGACCCCACTTGATGTAACAACGCTCGCTTTTCTGCACATGACCCTGAGGCGGGTTTTTTGTTGCCTTGTAGATTTTTTCAGAGCCTATTTCTACGATTGTTGACATTTACATTTCTACGAACGTAGAATTTACTCATCGCAACACCCCACGGACCGGCAGCCCCTCAGCGAGGGGAAGACCTACAGCCGGAGACGTACCGCCACGAAGTCGGACGGGGAAACGGGATCGAGATTGTTCTTTGACAACCAGGGATTCAGGAGAGGGCCACGATGAGTTTCCACAGCCCCCAGGCCACGAACACAGCCCCGACAACATCCAGGGCAATGCCGCCGACATGGGGTTTATGCAGCCGTCCTTCGATCACCACGCCAAACACCGGATTGAAGCGCGCGTGGTACGGGTGATTGATCCATTCCCCCATGCCGACGAGGAAGCCGCCCAGCGACATGAGCATGAGCACGGCGTTCGGGATGACTTGGAGCGGGACGGTCAGCGAGAGGACGAGCAGTCCGAAGCAAGCGAGTAAGAGCATTTTGTACCAGTGGTCGAGTTTCAGGTTTTTGAGCAGTTCAACCATGGCGGCCCTTGGTAAGTGAGGAATGGAGGTTTGGCAACACCCATTCTAGCCGCCACTTGCCGTAGGGCCGCCACCCCTCTTCTGAGTCCCCTGGTTCGGACCCCTCAAGCCAGCCGTCCGCTGGATGAGCGCAGGAGGTCGGCGGATCGCGTAACCGCCCAGAACATGCAGCACGCAAGCGGACCTGACCAAACGGAGTGAAGCAATGAACACCAACATTCTCCAGACACCCGGCTTCGGCGACGCGGCGACCTGGGGCCGCTGCGCCGGCCACCCGAACGACCCGCGCACGGACGACGACGGCTTTGAGGCCGACGAAATCGCTGACCGCGCGCAGCGCCTACTGCGCAGCGAAGATCGATTGGCGGACATTTTGAGTGACCTGTGGTGCCTGCGCGAAGCCGAAATGAAAGCCGCGATGGTGAAGCTGATGCGCGGCGACGCCGAGCCGCTGCGGAAGATGCTCGCCGAGCGCGCCGAGGTCGTTGCGCGGAGGGAAATCGAGGACGAGGCCGCCGAGGCGCGCCGGGAGTTCGAACAATGAGCGCTCTTGCCGTTCGCGCGCGCTGCGACTACACTGCATCTGTCCCGGAAGGGATGGGTCTCAAAAGCCCTTCAAGAAGCGGAAGCCGCGCCCGTCAGTCATGCGGTTTTTTTGCGCCCGCGCCAGTTCAATGGCCGGGGGTGCGACGGATACAACACCCCGCGAGGGGGAAGAAGTCCGCCTGTCTTCTTGCAGGTTTTGAGCCCCCGGCCGCCCCGGATGGTTGCGCTCAAAACGTTCCGTTCGGGGTCGTTTCAAAACGACTCAAGAAGGAGCGTTTCATGTCGCCATCCGTCCCCGTTCTCGCCATTGGCGAGCACAACATCCGCCAGCACGGCGAACTGTTTTCCCTGAATGATCTGCACCGCGCCGCTGGTGGAGAAGCGCGCCACGCGCCTAAATTGTTCCTGCGCCTTGACCAGACGCAGGAGCTGGCAGCGGAAATTGCTAAAGGTACAGATCTGTACCTTTCAGAACTTTCTAATTCTGCGAATTCGCAGAATTACACGCCAGTCAAATCGGTACGTGGCAAACACGGTGGCACCTACGCCTGCCGCGAACTGGTCATTGCCTACGCCGCCTGGATCAGCGCCGCTTTCCATCTGAAGGTCATCCGCGTGTTCCTCGCCGCCGCTGCGCCGGTTGCCGCCCCTGCATCGCTCTACGAGATGCTTAAAGGCCAGCACCTGCAATTCAAATTGACTTGGGAGTACGGGGAGATGCGCATTGAGCCGTTGAAAGGAAACAGTCTGCCAGCCCCCGCGGTTGCGCCACTGCCGCGCCTGGAATTCCCCCGTCCGCCCCGGCAGGGAACTTACAAGTACGACAAAAACAACCCCTACCCGCGTGACGGGCGCACGATCGAAATCGCGCAGGAAATCACCGCCGCGATCCGCGATTGGGCCGAGAAGCTACCCGACCCGCAGGCGCGCGACGATCTGAGGGATGCCGCGCACACGCTCTACGAACTTCTGGTGACCGGCTGGACGGAGGTCGATGAAGCGCTGGGGGCCTTCCTGAACGGAATGCACTACCTCAACCGTTGGCAGGGGCGCGGCGGACGCTGCGGAAATGTGGAGTGACGCCATGAAAACCGCCCTCCTAATCCTCGTTTTGTACGCCCTCGCCGGCTCGATCGATTTCGAAGCCGCGCAGACCACGCAGCACATCGTCGTCGAGCGGGATGCCCAAGTTGCGGCGTCATCTCACCTTAAACATGCCAAATGAGAACACACATGGAAAACGAACTCGCACCGCTCGAAGAGCGCCGCGTCACGACGAACGTTGATGGCTTCAGCAGCCAAAACATTCTTTCCGATGTCGGAAAGATGCGCGCGATGCAAGAGCTTGCCGGCGCGATGGCCCAAGCGGCCATCACCGTTCCGCAGCACTTTCGCGGCAAAGCCGGCGATTGCCTCGCAGTTGTCATGCAAGCTGCGCAGTGGGGAATGAACCCCTTCGCCGTCGCTCAGAAAACGCATGTTGTGAATGGGCAGCTCGGCTATGAAGCACAGCTCGTTAATGCCGTCGTTCAGGCATCCGGCGCCATCCACGGACGCTTTCACTACGAGTACCGCGGCGACGGCGCGAGCCTCGAATGCCGTGTCGGAGCAGTGATTCACGGCGAGACGGCGATCACATTCAACGAATGGCTGTCGACATCTTCAGTCGCGGTCAAGAACTCGCCGCTGTGGAAAACGAACCCCAGGCAACAGCTTGGGTATTTGCAGGTCAAGAACTGGGCACGGCAATACACGCCGGGTGCGATTCTTGGCGTCTATACGCCAGACGAACTAGCGCAAGCCGAACCCCTCGATATGGGCGTCGCCGAGGTCGTCATAAAAGAGAAACCCTCGAGCAGTGACCGTAAAGAGCTTGCGCCCTACCCTGCCGAGAAGTTCGACGAGAACCTTTCAACCTGGGATGAAGCAATCCGCGCCGGCAAAACGACAGCCAGCCGTGTCATTGCGATGGTGTCGAGTAAATACCTTTTAAGCGAAGCGCAATGTGCAGCAATTCGCGAACTCGGAGCCGCGCCAGTACCGGCGGCAGAACAAGAAATCGATCCCTTCGTTGCCGACATGGAAGCCGCAGAAAACATGCTTGGGGAACAAGCGTGAAAACTCACGATCTCGCCCAAGGAAGCCCGGAATGGCTGGCATTTCGCCGCGAGCATTTCAACGCCAGCGACGCCTCGGCCATGTTGGGCGAGTCGCAATACAAAACGCGCGGCGAATTGCTGCGCGAATACGCCACCGGAATTGCGCCGGAAATCGACGAATCCGTGCAGCGCCGTTTTGACGATGGCCACCGCGCCGAAGCCCTGGCCCGTCCGCTGGCCGAGTCCATCATCGGCCAAGAACTTTATCCTGTTGTTGGTTCAAATGGAAAACTTGCAGCCAGCTTCGACGGCCTGACGATGCTTGAAGACGTGGTTTTTGAGCATAAATTATGCAACAACGATCTGCGTGCGTGGGCGCGTGCATATAACTGCAACACTCAGAACCTTGCGCTGAATTACCGCATTCAGCTTGAGCAGCAGTTAATTGTCAGCGGTGCGGGACGAGCGCTGTTCATGGCTTCTCGCTGGAATGATGATGAAACGTTGAGCGAGGAATATCACGGCTGGTACGAATCCTACCCTGCTCTGCGCGAGCGCATCATCGCCGGCTGGCTCCAGTTCGAGAAAGACCTCGCAGAACTGAAAGACGACATTACCGCAAATGGTATTGCGCCAGAAACGCCGCCGGCCGTTGCCGGCACCGTACAGGCGCTGCCGGCGGTGTATGTGCAAATCAGCGGCCATATCGACGTGCGCGAGAATTTCAAGGCATTCGCTGTCGCGCTGCACGACTTCCTCGATCACCGGCTGATCCGCGAGCCGAAGACCGACGAAGATTTCGCAAGCCTCGAACAGCAAATCAAGACGCTGAAAAAGTCCGAAGAGGCATTGAACGCCGCCGAGTCACAAATGTTGGCGCAAATCGCAAGTGTCGATGACGTCAAGCGCCAGAAAGACATGCTCGCTAAATTGCTACGCGATAACCGGCTCATGGCCGAAAAGCTGCTGTCAAGTGAGAAAGAACGCCGGCGTGCGGAAAAAGTCCTATCCGCCAGACAGGATTTCGAAAGTCACGTCACTGCACTGCAAGGCGAGATCGCGGAACTGAGCGCAGACCTGCGCCTGAATGTTCCCGCTCCCGACTTTGTTGGAACGATCAAGGGCCTCAAAACGCTTGCCAGCATTGAAGAAAAACTTGGTGCGGCGCTGGCCAACGGCAAGATCGCTGCTGACAAATCCGCTGCCGAGCTACGCGTAAAGCTCATGTGGTTCAACGTCAAAACTTGCGAATACCCGATGCTGTTTGCCGACTTGCAAACGCTCTCCGTCAAGCCGCTGGACGATTTCAAACTAACCGTCACGGCGCGCATTGAGGCGCACAAGAAGGCAGAAGCCGAACGCCTGGAGGCCGAGCGTGAGCGCATCCGCGCCGAGGAAGCTGCCCGGCTGGAACGCGAAGCCGAAACCCACCGCACCGAGGAAGCCCGCCAGCATGCCGTCGCTGCCGCTGCCGCCGAGGACGATGCCCGGCGCGCGCGGGAAGCGGAAGCCCCGTCGCACCAGGGAAACGTCGTCCCGCCGGTTGCCGTTGCGCCGACGCTGCGACTTGGACAAATCAACGAACGCCTTGCGCCGATTTCAATCAGCGCTGATGGCCTATCAAGCCTTGGGTTTCCGCCTGCCGCCACAGACAAAAACGCAAAGCTTTATCACGAGCGCGATTTCCCGCGCATCTGCGCTGCGTTGCTGCGCCACATTCAGAACTTGTCATAAGGAATCCACACCATGAACGCACCGGAAGACTTTCGCAGCATGACCGCCGCCACGATTGGCAAAGACCTGCTCTCCGCGCTCGTCTCGGAAATCAAGCTGATGCCGAAAGTTTGGCCGAAGCTGCCGCAGATTAAACAAGACGACATCATCGATCGGCTGCGCGCCCGCGTCGAAGACAACGTGAAAATGGCCGTGCATCTGCTCGCGGCGCAGGGCCGCACCGTCGTTTCTGCTGAATTGGATTCAGTGACGCGCAAAGACGGCATCAAAGCCGTATTCAAGATCGCCTCGAATTCGGAAGGCCGGCACGAACTCTTTGACAGCGAGGGGGAATCTTGCTTGATCATTATTGCCGGATCGAACGCTCATTTGGCCGGCATAAACGAGATCAAGGGAGAGGCCGATCAGCGTGCGATGGACCTTGGGCACGAGTACCACGAGAACGACGGCGGCGGCATGGATGACAACGTCATCGATATTTATCCGCTGCCGGAAACGCGCGGACTTCCCGCGCCGAGCGACGCCGGGCCGACGCAAGAAGAACTCGACGCGGCGTTCGAAGAGGGTCGTGTCGCCGCGTCAGAAGGGCTGGCGCAAACCGATTGCCCGGTCATGAATGGCGCGCTCTGCATCGAATGGATAAAGGGTTGGAAAGCTTGGCAAGAGGAGCACAACACCGAGTGGTGGCAGGAGAACGGCGGCGATGAACATTGACTGGTGGGAAATTGAGGACCTTGCAAAGCTGATAACCGGCCTGTCGGAAGACTCAGCCGACGACGACGTCGAAATGGCGCTCGTGGATACGTTTGAAATCAGCTTTGAAATGTTCTGCAAACTCGTGAAAGCGCTCGTGCCCTACACCGTGTCGGCTGAAGCGGCGATAAGCGGCGAAAAGTTCAAGGGTTTTGTCAGCGAGGGCTCGTTTGTTATCAAGGTGCCGGTGTGAAAAACCGCAGGCACAACTACATGCTGCGTACGCAGGGCATCTTGTACGGCTACCAGGAAAGGACGGGTCACATTAGCTTTTACAACGCTGCGCGGTATCTATTTTTAATGGGCATGCCGCTTAAGGGCGCGCTGAGGGAACTGGCTGGGAGAAAGGAATGAACAACGAGGATCAGTACACGATCGGTGTCGAGCACGTCTGCATTTACTCGACGCACGACAAACGCCCGGTTGTCGACGTGAAAATCGAAGATGAGGGTGTCGCATCTATACACGCGCAGAACGTTTTTACATCGCCGGAGGATTGGCCAGAACTCGCTGAATGTATAAGGCGCGCGATTAATCTCGTGTGCCAGGAGTAGTTGAAATGACCAATAGAGAATTGATCCTTGAAAGCTACGGACGAATTGGAAATATCAAAGGCGTCTGCGCGGAAACAGGGTGTTCGCCATACAGTGTTTACATCGTGCTGCAAAAAGAAAAACTCTTAAAAGAGAGGGACCGACGCAATTACGGAACAGCGACAGGACTACGCGGACGCGATGCGGAAGATGAATTTCAACGCCTTGTTCCGCAAGCCGTCAATGCTAATAAAACTATCGATCAGAACATGCCGTCGTTCGATTTCATGATTGGCGAAATCACGGTTGACGTTAAATGCTACAGGCCGTCCAGCCAAAACAATAAGTGGGCTCTGCGATTTGCCCACAACAAGGCATTCGGGCCTGATTTTTATAGCATGTTTTTGCTAAATGACCGCGACAGCGAAGTGACAGACGGGTATCGAATTCTTCTCATCCCTCACGCACTTACGGTTGGCGCAAGCGCCGCCTATATCGATCCGAAAGTACCTGAGATGTATAGCTGGTGGGATTTTCTTATAGCGCCGAATGAACTTGCGCAAGTTCTGTCTGAAGCGGCGAGTTCTGAAATTCAGAAAACTCCGCCCGCTCATATTGAAGAAGACGACGAATTACGCATCGTTAATAAAATAGGCCGAGCCATCGTCAGAGAAGCGAACAAGCTGGAGAAAATAGCGTGAGCAATAACAGCATTGGCGCGGTTCGCCATGCTCAGGTATAAAACCGTCCATCAGTTCGCCGCAGAGAGCGGCTACACTGAACACGCCATCCGCGGAAAAATCCGCGAAGGTGTATGGATGGAAGGCCGCGTGTGGAAACGCGCCCCCGACGGGCACATCTTGATCGACGTAGAGGGGTATCACCAGTGGGTGGAAAACGGCAACGGACTGGCGTCACCGCCGTCTCCGACTCGTCAATCCAAATCGCGTTCACGTATCGCGGCATCGTCTGCCGTGAGCGCATCAAACTCCAGCCCACGCCCGCTAATCTGAAGCGAGCCGAACAGCATCGGTCCGCGATCCTCGACGCGATCGAGCGCGGCACGTTCAATTACGCGATCACGTTTCCTGACTCCCCCCGGCGCTTTCTTTTCGCCGAGCAAAAGGGCGAAGGTTATCTACTCGAAACCTATCTCGAAAGCTGGCTACCCAGGCAGAAGGCCCATTTAAAAGCGAGCACTTGGGATAACTATCGAAAAATTGTCGAACATACCCTGATCCCTGAATTCGGCCGAAACCGTCTCACCGAGATCAAACGCCCGATCATCCGAGAGTGGGGCGAAAAGCAGAGCTGCGCAAATAAGCGCCTTGCGAATGTTCAAAGCGTGCTGCGCAGCGCTTTACAGGATGCACTTGACGACGAATTGATTGAATCCAATCCGCTCTACGGGTGGAAGTTTTCTCGCAAAGGAGCGCCAAAATCTGACGATGATGTAGACCCGTTCAGCGCCGAAGAGCAAGCCGCACTGCTCGCAAAGTGCCGTGAGCCACAACATCGGAATCTGTTTCAGTTCGCTTTCTGGTCGGGGCTAAGAACTTCAGAACTTGCAGCTCTTGAGTGGGGGGACATCGATTGGATTCGCGGCATCGTGCGCGTGCAGCGCGCCGTCACCTATGCCAGCGACGAGCCAGAAACCACGAAAACACGCCGGGGGACCCGTGACGTGAAACTTCTTCCGCCAGCGCGAGAAGCCCTGGAAGCGCAGAAGCCGTTTTCGTATCTGCGCGGGAGAGAGGTATTCCTCGATCCGCGCACTGGCGAGCCGTGGGCTGGAGATCAACCGATTCGAAAGGGCGCATGGACCCCTGCTCTACGCCTCGCAGGAGTTCGCTACCGCCGCCCCTACCAAACCCGCCACACCTACGGCTCGATGATGCTCACGGCTGGAGAAAGTCCGGTGTGGGTCGCTCAACAAATGGGACATAGCGACACGGGGATGATCTTCAAAATTTACGGCCGCTGGATTCCAGATGCGGTGCCCGATGCAGGGGGGAAAGCTGTCGCGATGTTCAGCAGCGTGCCCGAAAAAAAGGCTGCGAAAAAGCTGCGATAGCTATGTCAATCCATGCGAAAAACATCGCAGCCAAAAAACAAAAAGCCGTTTAATTTCAACGGCTTAATGGCGGAGAGGGAGGGATTCGAACCCTCGGTAGGCTTGCACCTACGCCTGATTTCGAGTCAGGTACATTCAACCACTCTGCCACCTCTCCGTGGCCTAAAGTTAGTCAATAATTATATAGTGATTCAGCGCTCTCGCCAACACTTAACAAGCAGGATTCAATAACTCCAGCCCGCCCATGTACGGGACCAGCGCGGCTGGAACGCGAACCGACCCGTCCGCTTGCTGATAATTTTCCAGCACGGCGACCAAGGTCCGCCCCACTGCAAGCCCCGAACCATTGAGCGTGTGAACGAGTTCGTTCTTGCCTTGTTCATTCTTGAAACGAGCCTGCATGCGGCGCGCTTGGAAGGCTTCGCAGTTGGAACAGGAAGAAATTTCCCGATAGGTATTCTGTGCGGGCAGCCAGACTTCGAGATCGTAGGTCTTGGCCGCCGAGAAGCCCATGTCACCCGTGCAGAGCGTAATCACCCGATAGGGCAATTCAAGCCGTTGGAGAATTTTTTCTGCGTGGCCGACCATTGCCTCCAAAGCGGCATAGGAATGCTCGGGATGGGCAATCTGAACCATTTCGACTTTATCGAATTGGTGTTGGCGAATCATGCCTCGCGTATCGCGCCCATAAGAACCTGCTTCGGAGCGGAAACAGGGCGAATGAGCCGTGAGCTTCAAGGGTAGCTCATCGTGCCGGAGCACCGTTTCGCGAACTGTGTTGGTCAGCGAAATTTCAGCGGTGGAAATCAAATATTGAGTGACGGGATTGTCTTCCCCACCCTTTTCGACGCGGAACATGTCGGCCGCGAACTTAGGCAGTTGGCCAGTACCAAACAACACTTCGGGATTGACGATGTAGGGTGTGTAGCACTCGATATAGCCATGCTCGCGCGTGTGCGTATCGAGCATGAATTGGGCCAGGGCGCGATGCAGACGCGCGATCTGGCCCCGCAGCAGCATGAAACGGGCACCAGAGAGTTTTGCGGCGGTATCGAAATCGAGACCAAGCCCTTGCCCTACGTCGACATGATCGCGCACTGCAAAATCGAACTGTCGCGGCGTCCCCCAACGGCGCACTTCGACGTTACCCGACTCGTCGGAGCCGAGTGGTACAGATTCGTGCGGCAAATTCGGTACGCTGGCAAGCAACGCATTCAGACGCTCCTGCAAGGTGGAAAGCGCCTGTTCGTTGGCTTTCAGTTCATCACCCAATCCAGCCGCTTCCGCCATCACGGCTGAGGCATCTTCGCCCTTGCCTTTAAGCATGCCTATCTGCTTCGACAAGCTATTGCGTTTGGCTTGCAGATCCTGTGTACGTGTCTGCAATCGTTTGCGTTCATCTTCCAAAGCTTGAAAGCCTGGAGTATCGAAAGTCACGCCACGCGCAGCAAGTCGTTGCGCCACAAGGTCCGGCTGGCTACGCAGAAGTTGAATATCAAGCATGTGGAAATTTCCGGTTTTCTTGTACTAACGGCGAATTATGCCTTGAAGCTGGCTCAGATTTTGCGTCAAACAGCCGGTACACCCTCAGTTCAGCTCGTTTAAAAATTTTTAAACAATTTCGAAATCAACTCTTTTCTTAAATATTTCAATACCTTAATAGATCACCATCAGAACTTCTCCTTGCCTAAATGAGGACATCTGACCTAGCCTTAAGCGGTATTCTCGCCCCACCGAGGAGGATCGAAAATGCTTTCATTGCGCGATTGTCTCGATTACTGTGATTTGACCGAAGAAGATGTTGAAGTCGTTGCCGAACACGAGCATCTGCCGCCCGCAATGGCCGCTCACATTGTTTGCGGATTAAGCCAAACCTCAGGAGGATTGGTGGTTTTGGATTACCTGATGCTCGACGCAATCCAACAAGCTCGCTCTGCCGGGGAGTTCGACAAAGCTGAACACGTACAGCATGTATACACGCACTTTAAAGCTACGCACCCGTTGATTCATTGACGCCCCGCCTCGCATGCAACGCGGCGCCTCACCTCGAACCTGAAAAGCTTCCTCTCCACGAATTTAGGGCGCCTCTGGCGCCCGTATGTGCTTAAGCACCGTCTGGCCCATCCCCTCGCACAATCAATCACTTGGATTTAAGCGCGTCCGCATCGAGCTTCCTTAGGAAAGCGAGTTTTTCGGCAATCTTGATTTCCAACCCGCGTGGGGTCGGCCGATACCAATGCGGTTCGGCCATACCGTCCGGGAAATACGTTTCCCCCGCCGCGTAAGCATTCGGTTCATCGTGGGCGTAACGATATTCTTTGCCGAAACCAAGTTCCTTCATCAGGCGCGTAGGCGCATTGCGCAAATGAACCGGAACCGGCCGGCTCTCATCGTTTTTGACGAATTTACGCGCGGCGCTGTAGGCCATATACACCGCATTCGATTTCGCCGCGCAGGCAAGGTAAACGATTGCCTGCGCAAGCGCGAGTTCGCCTTCCGGGGAGCCGAGACGCTCATAGGTTTGGCAGGCTTCGAGCGCGAGCGTCAGCGCGCGCGGATCGGCAAGCCCGATGTCTTCAACGGCCATGCGCACCATGCGCCGCCCCATGTAAAGGGGATCGGCCCCGCCATCGAGCATGCGCACCAGCCAATAGAGCGCCGCATCGGGGTTCGAGCCGCGGACCGATTTGTGCAGCGCCGAAATCTGGTCATAGAACGCATCGCCGCCTTTGTCGAAACGGCGCAGATTCTGCGCAAGCGTGCTTTCAACGAAATCGCCGTCGATCTCGCTGCGCTGCGCCGCCTCGGCTGCGGTCGCCAGTGTTTCGAGCACGTTCAGCAAACGCCTCGCGTCGCCATCGGCCCAGCCGATTAAACGTTCGCATGCCTCATCGTCAAAAGAAAGCGTCGGAAAGGCTTCGTGTTGCACACGCGTGAAAAGCGCGCGCAGATCCTCGGGCTTGAGACTTTCGAGCACATAGACCGCCGAACGCGAGAGCAGTGCTGAATTTACTTCGAACGAGGGATTTTCGGTTGTCGCGCCGATGAACGTGAACAACCCCGATTCGACGAAGGGCAAAAAGGCATCCTGCTGCGCTTTGTTGAAGCGATGCACCTCATCGACGAACAAAATCGTGCGCCGGCCATGCGCGCGCAAAGTTTCCGCACGGCTGACCGCCTCGCGAATTTCTTTGACGCCCGAGAACACCGCCGAAAGTGCAATGAATTCGGCATCGAAATGCGTAGCCATCAAGCGCGCCAGCGTTGTCTTGCCGACGCCGGGTGGCCCCCAGAGAATCATCGAGTGCGGACGCCCGGAGTCAATCGCCAGCCGCAGCGGCTTGCCCGGCCCAAGCAAATGCTGCTGGCCGACAACTTCAGCCAAAGTTTTCGGACGCAGGCGTTCGGCGAGCGGTACGTTGACTTGTTCCGCAGCCCCAAAGAGGTCGTCCGTCATCGTTCGGCTCCTTGATCTCCGCCGAGAGATTTCGACATTCTGAAGCGCTCGAAACGCACATCGCCCCGCTCCACGCTTTCGACCTCATCCAGCCGCCAGCCAGCCCGCGCGAAAACCGGTTGTGAAAGCTGGCTGGCATTGCAGCCAAGCATATGAGCGCCCGCCTTTATCGCAACGGCCTCCAATCGCTCAAGCAAGGCCGAAGCAATACCTTGGCGCGCAAAAGCCGGCGCAACATAGAGCAGATGCACATGGTCGAGCGGAGGATATAACTGCCCAAACCCCACGATCGCGCCGTCGCGCTCTGCAACGATGCAATGGCCGAGAGACAGCCCATTGGCGAATGCGGGCGTATCGGCGGAAGAAGCCCAAGCTGCGATCTGTGCAATGTCGTAGGCTGCTGCGCCAGTCACACGCACGGCAGCGCGGAAGATGCCTGCGAGCGTGTCAGTATCCGCCGCCTCAAATGCACGGAACGCAGGCAGGCCGGAATCACTCGCCGATGACATCGGCGCCCTGTGGGGGGGTAAAGCGAAACACGTTCGCTTCAAACTTCACGTTGCGCTCGAACCCGGAAAATTGCAGCACGGTGGTCTGAGCAAAGTTATCGCGCACCTCCATCGCAAGCGGCTGGCCGGCCTTGAAGCCGATCCGCACCTTCTCGAAACCGGCCTCTTGCTGCTTGGGCGTCGCTTCGACCCACTGCATGCCATCGCTCTCGCCTATATCTTTAAGCGTGAAATTCCGTTCGAGCTGGCCATCGCCGGTCAGCAAGGCGGCGGGCGTAGCGCCAAGCGCATCGCCCATCGGCTTGATCGTGACTTGATTAAGCTCCTTATCCCAAATCCAGAGCTTTTGCCCATCGCCGATAATTGTTTGCGCATAGGGTTTTTCGTAGACAAAGCGGAAACGACCGGGTCGTTGAAACGCGAAAGTCCCCGAGGCTTTCTGACTGGGCTTGCCGTTACGCCCAATCACGGTCTGCGAAAAAACCGCGCGCGCGCTTTGGGTTTGAGTGACAAAACCGCGCAGCTCGTCGAGCGCGCCGGCATGCAGCACGGCGCTCGCCGTGGCGCATGACAAAGCCGCAAAAAGAAATTTGGTTCGCATAAGTCTGGTTATTGAAAGCCGCATAAAGGCTAGCGTAACCGAAACCGGCAGGATTTGCGGCCCGGTTTAATCTTCAGGCTTCGCGGGAACAAGCATTTCCCGATTTCCGTTCGACCCCATCGCGGACACAAGACCGGAGCGCTCCATCTGCTCAATCAGGCGTGCCGCGCGGTTGTAGCCGATCCGCAAATGCCTTTGAACCAGGGAAATCGACGGTCGCCGCGTTTTGAGCACGACCTCCACCGCCTGATCGTACATGGCGTCGGACTCGGTGCCGCTCTCCGAACCACCACCTTCACCCAAAAGCTCGGCGTCGCCGTCTTCGCTTGCGCCGGTAAGAATACCTTCGATGTAATCGGGTGCGCCGGTTTTCTTCAGGTATTCGACGATCTTATGCACTTCTTCGTCAGCGACATAGGCACCATGAACCCGTGTCGGGACGCCCGTACCGGGCGCGAGGTAAAGCATATCGCCCATTCCAAGCAGTGCTTCGGCGCCCATTTGATCGAGAATCGTGCGCGAATCGATCTTGCTCGAAACCTGGAAAGCCATCCGGGTCGGAATATTGGCCTTAATCAAGCCTGTAATCACGTCGACGGAAGGACGCTGCGTCGCGAGGATCAAGTGGATGCCCGCAGCGCGCGCCTTCTGCGTCAAGCGCGCGATCAGTTCTTCGATCTTCTTGCCGACGACCATCATCAAATCGGCCAGTTCGTCGATGACGACGACGATCATCGGCATCGTCGATAGCGGCTCCGGGTTTTCCGGTGTGATAGAAAACGGATTCGTCAGCGGCACGCCCGATTTCTGCGCATCCAGTATGTGTTTGTTGTAGCCGGCCAGATTGCGCACCCCGATCGTCGCCATGAGCCGGTAGCGCCGCTCCATTTCGCCCACGCACCAGTTGAGCGCCTGCGCGGCGTGTTTCATATCGGTCACGACCGGCGCGAGCAGATGCGGAATTCCCTCGTAGATCGAAAGTTCCAGCATCTTCGGATCGACCATGATGAGACGCACGCGTTCGGGCGACGACTTGTACAACAGCGACAGGATCATCGCGTTGATCCCAACCGATTTACCCGAGCCCGTCGTCCCCGCGACGAGCAAATGCGGCATCTTCGCGAGATCGGCAACCACCGGATTGCCGCCGATATCCTTGCCCAATCCGACCGTCAGGGGCGAGCCCATGTCGTGATAGACCTTGGAACTCAGAATCTCCGACAAACGCACGGTTTGACGTTTGGGATTCGGCAACTCCAGTCCCATGCAGGTCTTGCCTGGAATGGTTTCGACAATGCGCATGCTGATGACCGACAGCGCGCGCGCCAGGTCTTTCGACAGATTGACGATTTGACTGCCTTTGACGCCAATCGCGGGTTCGATCTCATAACGCGTGATGACCGGCCCCGGATAGGCCGTCAGCACTTTTACTTCAACCCCGAAATCGGCCAGCTTACGTTCGATCAGGCGCGAGGTGTACTCAAGCGATTCGACCGAAGGCGGCTCGACATCGTGCGCGGGCGGATCGAGCAGACTCAACGGCGGTAAATCACCTACCGTGGCGTCCGCGAACAAAACCTGTTGCCGCTCTTTTTCGACCCGCTCGGATTTCGGCACATCGGCCATGGCGGGCTCGATACGGATTTCGACTTTCGGCGCGCTCTCGCGCTTCTTGCGTTCGCGCGTCACCTTCTCTTCGCGCTCGCCTGCAAGCTGCTGGCCCGCGCGGCGGTCTTGCCAGGCTTGCCAATACAGCCTCGCTTTCAACCAGCTATCTTCAAGAAAACCGCCGAAATGCTCTGCGGCATCGATCCAGGAAAAGCCGAAAAAAAGACTCGCGCCGCATGCCCACAAGGAAATCAGCAATAAGGTTCCGCCGGTGAAACCAAGGTAGTTCATTGACAGGCGCGCCAGCTCGATCCCAATGACGCCACCCGGATCGCCCGGCAAACGCCCGGTATGCGAATGAAAGCGCAAGGCTTCCATTGCGGCGCTGCACAGCAAAAGCACCGCAAAGCCTGTCAGCATCAATACGGCCGAACGCCGGCTGCCACCAAATTCCTCATGCCAGCGCCGCAGTCCGACCACCAGCCCCCACAACAGAAGCCCCACCCACCACCAGGCGGATACGCCGAACAGGGACAACAGCAGATCGGCAACCCAGGCGCCCAGGCGCCCGCCCGGATTCGTTACATGATTGACATGCACCGCATGCGACCAGCCGGGATCTTCCTGATCGTAGCCGAACAAGACCATGGCCAGATAAAGGCCAAAGACGCCGAGCAACAGCCAGCGCGTCTCACGCAATAAATTGGACAGCCGTTCCGGAAGCGATGGCGCGGAAGGGGTACGGGACAAACCGGAGAAAAGCATCAAACCAAAATCATGTTGTCAAAAGCAAAAGATCAATGGCCAAACGTCGCTCAAAGATTTTCGATCTTTTCGCACAGGACGATGCCATCGTCGGTTTCCTGGATCAGCCCGCGCGTATGGAGATCCTTCATCACACGGCTGACCATTTCGCGCGAAGCGCCAATCATCTTCGCAATGTCCTGCTTCGAAATCTTGCGCTTGACGACGCGTCCGCCGCCTTCTTCGGCGGCCATGTCGAGCAACAGACGCGCGACGCGGCCATAAACATCCATCAGCGCCAAGCTTTCGATCTTGCGATCGGCCACACGCAGCCTGCGCGCCAAGTTGCGCATCAAATGCAGCGAAACTTCGAAATTTTCCTGCAAAATCCGGCGGAAATCAGCTTTGGAAATCGTAACGAGGTCTGCGGGTGCCACGGCCACGACAGTTGCCGAGCGCGGCTCTTCGTCGATAACACCCATTTCCCCAAACAGTTCGCCCTGCCCCATCATCGTCAGAATAACCTCACGGCCATCCTCATCGCTGACGAGCACTTTCAAACTGCCCGTCAGCACGAAGTAGACATAGTCGGTACGATCGCCCGCATTGACGACTGTCGAACCCCGCGGCACACGGCGCATGACCGCGCAGCGCGCAACCGGCATCAATTTTTCTTCAGACAAGCCCTGAAAAATCGGAAAAGTGCGCAGGGCTGTGATCGAAACACTATGGGGCGTCATGACGTTCTCCGTAATTCTCCGCGATGCATCTGATTTGAAACATCAAATTTTGCTGATGCAGAATTCTATAGTTTGCATTATTGCATAGCGGACATTTCTGCGACTCCAGTGGCAAACGGCCTTTACGGCTTCGCTATAATCGCCACGAACGAGTCTTGAAAGGTACGCACAAAATGAGCAACGCCTCGCGCCACTCCCCTCTCATTATTTTAGGCTCCGGCCCGGCCGGTTACTCCGCCGCTGTCTATGCAGCCAGAGCGAATCTGAAGCCGCTGCTGATTACCGGGATGGCGCAGGGCGGCCAGCTCATGACGACCACGGAGGTCGACAACTGGCCCGCCGATGTCGATGGCGTCCAAGGCCCGGACCTGATGGCCCGTTTCGAACAGCATGCGCGCCGTTTCAATACCGAAATCCTGTTCGACCATATCCATACGGCCAAACTCGACAAGCGCCCATTCGAACTCGTCGGCGATTCGGGCGCCTACACGTGCGATGCGCTGATCGTCGCGACCGGCGCCACCGCAAAGTATCTCGGCCTCCCATCGGAAGAAGCGTTTGCGGGACGCGGTGTATCGGCCTGCGCGACCTGCGACGGCTTTTTCTACCGCAACAAGGAAGTCGCCGTGATCGGCGGCGGCAATACCGCCGTTGAAGAAGCGCTCTATCTCGCCAACATTTGCAGCAAGGTCACCCTGGTGCACCGGCGCGACAAATTCCGCGCCGAAAAGATCATGATTGAGCACCTGATGGAAAAGGTCAAAAACGGCAAGATCGTGCTGGAACTCGATTCGACGCTCGATGAAATCCTCGGCGACAACTCTGGCGTTACGGGCGTCCGGCTCAAACACGTCAAAACCGGCGCTGCCAAAACGCTCGAACTGACGGGTGTGTTCATCGCGATCGGACATAAGCCGAACACCGACATTTTCAAAGGTCAGTTGGAGATGGATGAGACGGGTTATCTGGTCACACAGTCCGGACGCCACGGGAATGCAATGCAGACGAACATCCCCGGCATTTTCGCGGCCGGCGACGTGCAAGACTATGTTTACCGGCAAGCGGTTACTTCAGCGGCGACAGGCTGCATGGCGGCCTTGGATGCGGAACGCTATCTCGACGATCTTGGCAAGCTGGCCTGATTGCCTGCACAGCCTGGAGCACGACTGTGGCCAAGGACCGTAACGCCTCCTCCGCTGCGAAGCCTTTCGATGCGCTGAAAACATTGCAGGTTCGACGCGCATCGGCAAGCCCAGGCAAGCCTTCCCGCAATCACGCGGATACGGCGGAGATCGACTTCAAAGCGGAAATGCGCGGGGTGCGGGGTCTTGCCGCGCCCAATCGTGCGGAAATCATCCGCGCGAAACCGCTGCCGCAACCACGGCCCAAAGCGCAGGACGAGATCGAGCAAACGCTGCCCAATCAAAAAAGTACGCCAAGCAACCCGGACAGTTTTGCTGAGGCTATGCAGGATGTCGTCCGCCTTGCTTCCGATGGCCGGATTGACCCCGCGTTGTTCAAAAAAGCAACGCTATTTCTTGCCAGCGCCGACGCCCTGGCAAGCTCAAAACAGACCGAAATCGCCTCCTGGCTGGATGCGGCTCCCAACCCGAACGATCCAAGTGCGCTTTTCCGGCATGCGATCGGCCCCGCCGCTGTACTCAAAACCAAAACCAGGATTGAGTTGACGCGTCCGGCGCCACCGCCTCAGCCTTTACAACGGAAAGCTGATAATGAGGAAGTCTTGCGTGAAAGCGTCGAGACACCGCTGAGCTTTCAGGACCGCCTGGACATTGGCGACGAAGCCGTTTTTCTGCGCCCCGGCCTGCCTCGGCGCGTGCTGACCGATCTGCGGCGGGGCCGCTGGATCGTGCAAGCGGAACTCGATCTGCATGGCCTGACCCGCGACAAAGCGCGCAACTCGCTGAGCCAATTTCTCTCGCTACGGCTTGTGCGCGGGGAACGCTGTGTTCGCATCATTCACGGCAAAGGCAACGGCTCCCCAGGCCGGGTTGGCGTGCTCAAACAGCTATCGCGCAACTGGCTCACTCAGCGCGAGGAAATTCTCGCGTTCTGTCAGGCGCGCCCACACGACGGCGGGGATGGCGCGGTGCTTGTGCTGCTGCGCGCGCCGCGCCCCTGACCTTCGGCGTAAAACCTGTTCAGAATCTGTAGCGAGAGGCTGTCAGCGGGGCAAAGAGCAGCGCAGGAACCGGAGTTTATACGTCATAAATGAGGATTCCGAGCAGCACATGAGCCCCGATCACAGCCTCGCAGTAAGATTATGAGCAGGTTTTTAGAACTTCAAATTCAAGGCTAAGTAAAACGAACGTCCCACTCCCGGGACGTTGTAGCCCCAGACTTTGGTCGGTCCGCCCACATAAGCGCCGCCCAATGGCGGCTCATAGTATTTATTCAAGACGTTCTCGATGCCCACATCGACGCTCGCACGTCCCCAGTCATAATGCGTGCGCAGATTGAGCAAGCCATAACCCGCCGTCTCGACTTCATTGCGCACCGCCTGCGTGTCGTGTTTCCCGGCAACCAGTTGCCATTCGACGGCGCTACTCCAATCGCCCAGCGCATGCTCAAGCGTAAGCTTCAAATTGAGCGGCATGATGCGGAAGAGATTGTCGCCGGTGCTGGAATTTTTTCCATGCGCATAGGCGGCAATACCCTTCAATTGAAAATCCCCATAGCGCGACGCCGCAAGCGGAAGCGCGCCGGAAACATCGAGACCATAAAGACGTGCATCGTGATTGACGAATTGCAGGTATACGAAATTCTTGCTCTCGGTCAAATTCGCAACGCTGCAAGGGCCCATCGCCGCGACCGGGCAACGGTCGACATCGATGTAGTTGTTGACATAACTGAAGTAAGGCGTAACGCGCAAGGACCAGGCGCGCTCGGAATCGCCTTTCCACTGTCCGGTCGCGCTTACGGTATGCGCGACCTCGGGTTTCAGGTCGGGGTTGCCGACATAACCGTTGGCATCGCCAAACCAGCCCGTCATATTCATTGCCATCGGGCTCCCGCCCCAGGTATAGCGTTCGTAAAGATTGGGCGAACGCGTTTTGCGCGCATAACCTGCCTCGTAGCTTGAAGTCGCTTCGGGCGAATAACGCACTAAAGCCGTCACATCGAAATTGTTATCCACCCGCTTGCGGTCGAGCGTATTGAAGACTTTGGCCGCATTGACATCGGGAATCATCGTTGTCATCGAATAGGGCTGCACGTCCCCGGTATCCATGCTGACACGGTCGTAGCGGGCGCCGAGCGAAGTGCGCCAGGCGGGTGACCAGACTGCCTCCCATTCGGCGAATGTGCCGAGCCGGTCTCTGCGTCCGTCATTGATATTCACATAGGTGTTCGGCCCCATACCTCCACCGCCCATACCCCCGCCGCCCATGCCCCCGCCGCCCATGCCACCACCCATACCGCCGCTTACGGGAGGCCACCAGTCGTCGAGCTTGAAACGGAGGAGCTCGTTGCCGATGCGCAGAACGTCTTGATCGCGCAGCGGGATGCTCGCGCTGATCGAATAGCCCAGATTCTTGCCGTCGGTATTCATCGGCATATTCCCGCTTTTATCCTGGAGCATATTCATTTCGTGCCGGGCGCGGTTGTAGTACACCTGCGCCTCCGTATCGCCCCAGGAGAATTTATCCAGATAACGCAGATTGAAGTGTTCCGCCTGGTTTTCGGTCATATCCATGCGGGCATTCGGATACGCCTGATAGGGGATGTACTGCATGCCCAGATTCAAAATGAGCAGGCTGTCGCCGTTCCGCCCGGCGAGCGTCAAATCGGTATTCTGCGTGGCATAGCGCGTCGACTTCACCACAACGCCATTGCCGGCCTTGTAGTTACCCGCCTGCGAGGCGCTGCTATCGACACGGGCGCTGAAATTTTCCGAAGCAAGCGTGGCCGAAAGATTCGCGCCATTACCATCGCCGTTGCTGCGGTAAAAAGCGCCAAGGCTGCCCGTGGCCAGGCTTTGGCCCTCCGCGGCGAACTCGGGCAATGCCGAGCGCACACTGATCGTGCCGCCGATGCTGTCGCCTCCCGCGCTCACGGGCGTAATGCCGGCAAAAACGGAAACGCTCTCGAGATTCGACGGCGCCATATACGAAAGCGGTGGATTCATATGGTTCCCGCACGCGGACGTAATTTCCATGCCGTCGACTTCCACGCGTATCCGGTCATCGTTGAGACCGTGAATCACCGGCAGACTCGATACCCCGCCAGAGCCATAAAAGCCGACGCCAGGGATTTCATCGAGCAAGGAGGCGGTATCGCTATTCGCAGCCCTTCTGCGGTTCAACACCCGGTCCGAAATTACGCTCGGATTGTTTGAAAGACTGCGTGTTCCGACGACGGTGATTTTCGCGGTGTCGGCTTGCGGTGGATCGCTTTCATCAGCCGCAGCGGCCAGTAAAGGAAGCGCGGCAAGGATGCCGCTGACGATAGACTTCAATGCAAAAGATGGTGTGTGCATAAGTGTTGCTCTGAAATATCCGATAAGCCGATCCAAACGCTGTCGACAGCCAGCCCTTCGGGCTCGCCGCGGAGCCGGATCAAAAGTTCAAGTGATTAGCCGCGCCTGCTTAACGCACGCGCAAAAGCGCACACCAACGGCCCGCGACTCGCGCTTGGCGAGCAGCCGGAAAGAGGTCACGCTGTGGATAATTCAGGCAAATGCGGGTGGGGCACGAGGCGACGCGGGCAACCATACGAAACGGGGCCGCGGCGCATTGAAAAACAGAGGCGGGAAAAAACGCGTGTATTGAACTACGGGTTGAATGACCGGCGCAAAAGTAGGCGGAAGCATGGCGTCCCGCAACACACACAGAGGGCAATGCTCAAATTGCGCCAGGGAGCCAAGCGGGCTCGGTTGGCGCTTGTCGATTTGCCCGGACGAATCGAGCCACATCGGCCCGGAGTGAGTGCAGATTTCAACCCAGGTATTGCTGTTGCGATCACGCGCGGGAACGAACGAATGCGAAAACGCGGCAGCCCAGACCGTCATTACGACAGCCAGAAACGCTCCCCACCACGCAATTCGCCGGAGTTTTCTGCTCATCCCCATAACGCCGAAATGTAGCATAAGATTTCAAAACGTTATTCGCTCCATCTGCTTATTTCATTGCACTGCATCAAAAGATGTTTTACATATACACCTTAAGGCATGTGCATTAAAGAAATCCAATACCGTATCCAGGGCCGATGGCGCCGAGTCGGGGCGTCGCCCTGGCCGGCTCACTCGAACGGTGTGCTGTTGGGGGTGGCGTAAGCCTCGCGTGTGGCCTTGTTCAGGGGCAGATTCAAGGCCCGGTTGCCGGGCGGGATCGGCTGGATGAACCAGCGGTCATGCAGTCTGAGCATTTCGCCGTCGCGCATCAGGCGTTCCAGAGTTTTGTTCACCTGCGCGACGAAGGCGGTGTCACCCAGCGGCAGCATGCACGCATAGGCCTCCGGCACGGCGTTGCCGGTGGCGTTGAGAGCGATCGTCCGCCCGGCCTCGCCGAGTTGAAGACGTTCGCTCGCCAGCATGGGCATGTCCCCCACGAAAGCATCGGCCTGCCCTTGCAGCAAGGCCAGCATGCCGTTGCGGTAGCTGCGCACGGCAAGCATGTCCTTACCTTCGGCGCTCAACCGGCTGGCGGTGGTGGTGCTTTCCACCACGGCGGTTTTTCCCGTCTGGCTGGCCGGGGTGTCGGTTATGCGCGTGGCGACGCCCTCTTCCGAAACATAGAAGGTGTGCGAAAAGCTGACCTGGTCCGCCCGGCTTCGGGTATGTGTGGTCGTGGCGCACTCCATATCCACGGTGTTGGTCGTCATGAGTGGAATGCGCGTACTGAGCGTCACCGCGTTCCAGCGGATGTTCAGCCGGGGCAAACCCAGGTACTCCCGCAGGTCGTCGGCTACCGCTTTGGCAATGTCCACGCCGAAACCCACAGGCTGGCCCTGGTGCAGGTAGCTGAAAGGCACGGCATTTTCCCGGTAAGCCAGAACCAGGGTGCCGGTCTGGCGGATGCGTTCGAGCCGGCTCGCGGCGCCGGACTCCTGTGAGGCGGACGGCTCTACGGCCTGAGCGCTGACAGCCACCGTGACCAGGGCGATGATGACGAAGAGGTGGAAGCGAGCATGTTGCATGGTGGCTCCTGTCAGAAAATGAGTTCGCGAATGAGCACGATGGCCACGGGTTTGAGTTGTTCGATCAGCCAGCTACGCGGTTCGGCATCGATCACGGCGTGCCCCCAGCCCACGGCGGCCGGGGGTTCGCCGTCCGATCCCAAGGCCAGCCGCACACGGTAGAGGCTGTCGCGCGCTTGCAAGGGTGAGCGGGTATCGGCCAGCGTGGGCAAGGGGCCTCCGTGGTGGGCGGCCAGCATGAGGTGGGGCAACTGGGTCAGCCGGGTGTGTTCGATGTCCACCACCCTGGCGGCCCAGACCGTGCCAGGCAGCTGGGCCGGGTAGTAGCGGGCCGCGGCGCCGGCTTGCAGTCGCGGCAGATCGCTTTGGGTGACGAAAGCCTCGACCTGCCAGGGACCCGGGCCGACCAGGCTGGCGACGGGCTGATGAGGGTTGACCCAGGAGCCGACTCCGATGTTCGGGTCCACATCCACCAGTTTGCCGTCGAACGGCGCCGTCAGGGTCAGGCGCTCTCCCTCCGCCACCTCGGCTTGTAATTCAGCCTCCCGCAAGGCCCGCCCCTGTAGCACCAGCGGCAGGCGTTCAAGCCCTTCTTCCAGGGATGCCACGCTGCGCCATTCCGCGTCCACGGTGTCGCGCGTGAGCGCGGCGCGTTCGGCGCGGTAACTCAAATCCGGCTGATCAAGTATCAGCAAGGGCGCACCGGCGGAAAAGACGCCGCCTTGCTGCGCCAGGAATTGCACCCGCGCCGGCAGCGGGCTGTAAAGCGTCACACTCTGGCCGGGATGGTGCCAGGCTACCGCGCGCACCGGCGTGGGCCAGGGCCAAAGGGCCACGGCGAGGAGCGCGGCGGGTATCGCCAGCAGCAAGACTCGCCGGGAGCGTGGCGCCCGCGCGCGCTGGGTGTACCAATACCTCAGTTCATGCCAGATGGGCTTGATGACGAACCACGTGATCTCCACCGCGAACAGGAACAGACCCAGCAGCTTAAAGAAGAACAGGTACACCGCAATGGCGATACCAGTGAACACGGTGAGGCGGTAGAGCCAGGTGATCCATGCGAATGAAATCAGGAAACGGCGCAAGCGCGCCGGCAACGCTTCGGGTTCCGGTTCCGCCAGGCCCAGCACGCTACGCCGAAGCTGCACCCGGGCCAGTGCGGCAGCCCGCTCGTGCAAATTGGGCATGTCGAGCGCATCCGACAGCACGAAATAGCCGTCGAAGCGCATGAAGGGACTGATGTTCAAGCCCAGGGAAATCACCCAGGCGGTGGTGGCGACAAAGAATAGGGCCTCTTTCAACGGCCCCTCGCCCACCAGGTGCCAGGCCAGCAGGGCCAGCCCCGCCAGGGCCAGCTCACTGACAATCCCCGCCGACGCAATGGCCAGCCGTTGGCGGCGGTCCGACAGCCGCCAGGATTCGGTGGTGTCGGTGTAGAGCATGGGCCACATCACCAGGAAGGCCACCCCCATGTGGGCCACGCGCACGCCGTACCGGGTCGCGGTCAGGGCGTGGCCCAACTCATGCACGCTCTTGGTCACGGCCAGCGCGACCAGGTAGCCCAGAAAACCTGCCGGCGAGAGGGATTGGGCAAGCGTGGCGGCGAAGCTATCCCACTGCCGCACGGTCAGCCCCAGCCCCAGCGCGGAGAGGCCGAGCACCAGCCAGCCTGCCCAGGGGCGGTAAACCCAGGCCAGCCATTGGGACAGGCGCTCCAGCGCCGCCGCGGGCCGTAGCAGCGGCACCCGGAAAAACAGATAGTGGTGCAACAGCCAGCGCAGACGGCTCGCGTGGCTGCGCTGGTGCAGCGTGTGCAGAGCGTGGGCGTGGCCGGGCGCGCGCACCTCCAGCAGTTGGTTCTGCATCAGAAACTGGTGCAGCGCCTCGATTTCGTCCTGCGTGGGGCGCAGCAAGGTTTCCGCCGCCACCTGCCGCAGAACCTCGTCGGCGCGTCCCGCCGGCCAGCGCGAGAGCAGTTCAAACTCCACCCAGCCCAGCCGGTAGAACTGGTTGTTGACGGGGTCTTGCAGCGTCCAGGTGGGCGTGCCGTCGCGGTCGTGGCCGGCAGGACGAATTTGCAGTTCCGGCCGCAAAGGCAGCAAATCGGTAAGAGGCAGCGGGGCTGGAGAGATCATTCCAGAATCAGCGTTGTCGAAGCTGCAACGTTAATAGCCATACGGCTTTCCTGAATAGCAAGCGCTCAACTACCGTTCTCAGAATCATAGTCCCACCCGTTGCCGCAGGGTACCCAGCGGACGGCGGAGTATCCAATAGGCCAGCGGATAACGGTCGCCGTAAACCTTGGCCACCCCGCGCAGGCCGATGTGCTCTGCCTTGCCATCGATGAGCCGGCCCCGGATGTGGTAGCTGGCCACGCCCTCTGGAGACAGACTGGCCTGATAACTGGTTTGCTCAAGGATCGCCGACAGCGCGCTCAACGGGTGCACCTGCAAGTAGACCCGCATGTCCGCCCCTTCGCTCAGGTTGATGGCGTCCGCCACCGGCAGCCATACCAGCACGCCCAGAGCACCGGGCTGGGCCAATTGGCCCAGCCGCTCGCCGGTCGTCACGGGTTTGCCCAGCCAATCGTTCGGATCGCTGTACACGAACAGCCCGTCGTGGGAGGCGTGCACCTCAAGCCGCTGCAAGGATTCTTGCAGGTAGGTCAGTTCGGCGCTGCGTTCGCGTACCCGGCCTTGCAGGGTGGCCAGGTCAGCCCGGCTCTGGTTCTGGTCAAACGCCTTTTGCTGGGCGGCCAGTGCATCGGCCTTGGCCGTGGCAAGAGCCTCAGTCGCCACGGCGAGGCGGTTGCGCAAGGTGGTATCGTCCAGCGACACCAGCAGGTCGCCCGCATGCACGTTGTGGTTGGGTTCGACGTGGAAGGCTTTGACCACGCCATCAACCGGCACCGTGACGGCTTCTGCGTGCAGGGCGATGATTTCTGCCGGCGCCAGTACCGAGGTGCGCACAGGCAGGGCGAGCAAGGCCAGCACGCCGGCGGCCGGCCACAGCAGGCGCCGGGGCTGTTGCTTCCAGCGTTGCCAGTATGCGTGCCAACGCAGCGGCCGGCCGCGCAGGTAGGCAAAGGCGTGGGCATAGGTGTCTCGCAGCAGTTGCAGCCAGTGGCGCTGAGGATCGGACCAGGGCTGCTCGGCGGTAAGCAGCAGCGCGCCGACGCGCACGCCGCGCAAGGTATCGAGCGGCAGACACAGGGCATGGGCAGGCCACCATTCCTGCCAGGACGCGGCCAGATCGGCAGGCAAATCGGCCACCGTGAAGGGCTGGGCCAACGAACCGCCTTGCGGGGAGCATCCGGCCAAGCGATGGGTGCACACCTTTTGCACCCACTGTGTAAAAAGCGTGGATTCGTGCACGCTCACCAGGCCGGACACCGTTTGCAGTTGCAAGCGACCCAGCCCGTCGACCAGGCACACACAGGCTTGCTGGTAAGGCACCAGATGCCAGGTCTCGTTAGCCACCACAAAACCGAGAGCGGCAATGTCTTCCGCCTGCAAAGCCTGGCGTTGCAGGCTGGCATACACCGGCCATAGCCCGGCCGGATCGATCTGGGTCACGGCGCGGGCGGGTTGAAGCGGGCATTGCCGCTCATGCCCGGCAGTAGTTCGGGCGCGCGCGCCACCAGTTTCGCTTCCAATTCCACCGTCTGGCTCACAGCGTCAACCCGCGCATTGATGGCAGAGACGCGAGCCTCGTAAGTCTTGCCGGTTTCGTCAATGGCGACGCTGAAGGGGGTGTCGGTCTTGAGCCAGCGCAGCCAGACGCCCGGTACGTTCAGGCGTAGTTTCAACGGGCCATCGCTGACCACTTCCAGCAATGGCTGGTTGGCCGCCACACCCTGGAAGGGGCGCACCAGCACCTTTGCGGTATAGCCCGAGAACGGCGCGCTCACGCTGCAATGGGCGAGTTGAGCCTTGTACATGCGCACTTGCGCGCGCGCCCGGTTTACCACGTTGGCGGCCAGACCCACCTCCACTTCGGTCGCCTGTTGCAGACCCTGCAAGTGCAGCTTGACCTCCAGTTCCTGCTCCGCACTGCTACGTTCGGCCTCACTCATGGCGACGCGGGCCTGCTGTTCGGCGCAATCGAAGCGCACCAGCACACGACCTTTGGCAAATGCCTGGCCCAGCGCGGCGTTCACTTCCACAACGCGGCCGGGCATCAGACTGACCAGCGTGGTTTCCAGAGCCGGCGCCAACAGCACACGCACGGGCGTGGCATCGACACTGGCCGCACCTTGTGCTGCCCACGCATCCTGGCTCAACAGGGCCGCGCCTGCCCACAGGGCGACCTGGATCAGTATCGACGGTGGTTTCATTCCATTTCCTTTTCCCGGACTCGCCATCAATGGCGAGGATTGCGTTCGACACGTGTTCAACCCCTTCCCTTGCGTGCAGAGGAAGGAACAAATCCAGTTTTATCTCAGCCTGCACCCTGAGCTTTGCTCACAGATTCAGGGCTCCGCTGCAACCAAGCCTGGAAGGTGGCCAGATTGGCGACCGTGGCGGCCTCGGCAAAAGCCATCAGGGCGCGGGCGTTGACATCGGCTGGGAGTACGCTGAGGTATTCCTGGGTACCCACCACGGCGCCGTCGGTTTGGCGCAGCGTCCATACCGCACGGACCTGGCGGGTCCCGCCTGTCGAGGGAGCCAGCTCCAGCGCCAGTTGCAGGGTCGCACCGGCGTCAGGGCCATCATCCAACTTGAACTGGCCGCGTTCCAGGACTCGGCGCACGGCGGTGTGCAAGCTCATGCCGGTATCGGGCACGCCGTTACCGCCCGGTAGCGCAATGTCGAGTCGAACGCTGGGCAGGGCCAGCGCTTCGGGCACCAGCAGCGTCGGGAAAGTGTCGGTTTCAACCTGTTGCAGGTGGCTGGACACGAGGCTGGCCAACTCGGCGACGCTCAGGTGGGCAAAGTCGTCGGGCAGCACCTCCAGTCCAATCGCGTTGTAGATACGGCCGAAAGCTGCCTGGGCGTGGGCATAGGCCAGGTGGCGCTGGTGATCGGAATTGAGCGCGCGCACCTCGGCACGAATCAGTTCCAGATCGGATTCTGCGCGGGTAGCGAGCGCGGCTTTGGAAAAGTTCAGCAAACGCTGATCCACCATGCTGGATTCACGCGCAACATCGAGTTCGCTCAACGACATGCGGTAAATCTCGATGGCGACGCGCACCTGGGTGAGGATGGCCATCGACAAGGCCATCCGGCGGGCGTCGTCCAGTTGCTCCTGCGCCTGCTTGGATTTTTCGATACTCGGCAGCGCGGCTAAACGCATCAGGTTGAAGCTCGCGCGCAGGGTCGAGTCCACCCAATTGTTGTTGTACAGATAGCGGTTGCTGTCGTACTGGGCGCCGATGTTCAAGCTCAGGTTGGGCAGGACAGACAACATCTGTTTGCGCGCTTCCGCGGCGGTGATCCGGCGGCGGTAGTCCTCCTCGCGCAACTCGGGGCGATTATGCAGCGCGAGTTCTTCCAGCTCGGCCACGTTGAAAGGCGCGCTCATCAGGGCCGGCTCGTCGTCCTCGCGCAGCGTGAAGTCGGTGCCCGGCGTGATGTTCATGAGGGCGGCCAACTCGCGCTTGGCGTACTCCAGCTCTTGCCTGCGCGCAGCCAGCAGACCGATGGCGTCGAGCAGTTGGCGCTGGTAGTTGAGGGCATCGCGGGGCGGCAGCAGACCCATGCGTTCCGCCTCCTGCGAGCGCTCCAATGCGGTACGCGCACGGGCCATCAGCTTTTCGGTCTGGGGTGCCAGGCGCTGGGCCCCCACGGCACGCCAGTAAGCGGAGCGCACGTCCGTGACAATGGTCTGCGTCACCCGCTTGCGGCGCTCTTCGCTGATCAGGAATTGGTCGGCCTGCTGATGCGCGCGGTAGTAGCTGACACCGAAGTCCAGCGCGCTCCAGGAAAATTCGACCCCGGCGATGCGCCGGCGGCGCTCTTGCGAACTGGTCGGATTGCCTCCCCACAAATCCTGGCCGGTCACCACATCGTAGCTGGTGGAACCGGCGTCGTTGCTGCGCAGGGTATAGCCTGCCGAGGCAAGCACGCTGGGCAGCATATCGTAGCGGCTGACTTCGGCCAGGCTGAGGTTAACCGCCGACTCCATCACTTTGAGGCGGTAATCGAGGTTGTATTTGAGAGCGCGGGCCACGGCTTCGTCGAAGCCGATGGGGGCAAAGACCTGTTCCTGGTCGCTGTAGATGCGGAACTGGTCATCCACCACGCGTTCGTGCACAGCTTCCTTGGTCAGGGGTTCCGGAATGACGGCACAGCCAGCGAGTACGGTAGCTGCGGCGAGCGCAATAAAAGAACGCTTGGATTTCATGAAGAAAATTATATAACTTGACTTCTTCACCCCAAGGTCCGTGTCACCAAAATAGCAAGAGGGGCTTATGTATATATGACCCTTTTCATCATTAACGACGAACAGTCGAAACAACGGGTTGATTCGATGCAGTAGGCGCCGGGTGTTCCGCGAGTTGTTGAGCCAGAACCCCTGCTTGCGCCGTGGTGCGGTGGCGATGCGAGAGGCGTTGCAACTGAGCGGCGATGTCCCTCCGGTTCTCCGCGATTTTGGCAGCCGGTGCGTCGGGGGCCTGCGTCAGGGGTATCTCTCCCTGCCCATCCAGCGACAAGTACTCGCCGGGCGCCGTCACGTCATCGCCAGCGTCGCCTGCTCCAGTGTCCGGCGTCGGCGCAGCGGCCAGCGCATCAGCGTCTGTGCCAGGTTTGCTCAGGCCCAGAGAAAAGTCGGCAACTCTCGGCGACGGGGAACCAACGTTGTCGTTTTCATCGTCGGCGTTTTGGATATCCTTCCGTTCAAACAGTTCCTGCGCATTCCGCCAAGCGTTGTAGTGGCTGCGCGAAGCAGCCTCGACAGCAGGCAGCACATGCAGAGACGGATCGGTCGTCAACTCTGCTCCCACGGATGAGAAGCCGAGCACATCCACGGGCGAGCCTTGTCCGCTGGTCTGGTCCTGGGCTTCCTGCACCGCGATCAACACATGCAAGCTGTGAGAGGTGGTGACGGGTGGCATAGCACTGTTGTCCGCTGCCGGTACAGGTGGCGTGCCCCCGATCGCTGGCGGCACACTCGGGGGAGGTGGCGCGATCTTCGGAGCGCGGGCGTCGGTTCCAGCCGGTGGCACGCTCGGGGGAGGTGGCGCAAGCTTGGCCGAAACGGTCATATTCACCGTGTAAGCATTGCTGTCGGTGCCGTCCGAGACGCTATAGGTAAAGCTGTCCGCGCCGCTGTAGCCGTCTTCCGGCGTGTAGGTGTAGCTGCCGTCGGCATGGACCACGACTGCGCCGTGCGCCGGGTCCGAGCCCTTGGCGTAGGTGATGCTCTGGCCCCCATCGACGTCGGTAGCATCCGGCAGTTGGCCCGACTTGGCGGTGTTGTACGCGGTGGTGATGGTGTCGTCGGCCGCCGTCGGTGCATCATTGACGCCGTTGAGGGTGATGATGATCTCAAAAGTGGTGCCGTCGTTACTCTGAATGGTGAAGCGGTCCGTGGCTTGGCCCGGGGTGCTCAGGGGTTTCAACTTGGCATTGTCCGCTGTGTAGGTCCAGTAGCCGTCAGCGTCGATGCTGAAACTGCCGTAGTGGCCCTCGACATTGGTCTGGGCAACGATAGTCGCGTTCGAGTCGTCCGGGTCGCTCACGGTGATCTGGCCCGTGCGCATGTAGTCGTTGCTGTCTTCGGTGACGCTAGCGGTACTGTCGCCAGAGAAGGTGGCCGGAACGTTGTCCGAGACGGTCACCATCACCGTGTAGGTGTTGCTGTCGGTGCCGTCCGAGACGGTGTAGGTGAAGCTGTCCGCACCGCTGTAGCCGTCTTCTGGGATGTAGGTGTAGCTGCCGTCGGCATGGATCACAACCGTGCCATGCGCCGGATCCGAGCCCTTGGCGTAGGTCACGCTGTCGCCCTCGTCCACATCACTGGCCGCCGGCAGTTGGCTTGTTTTGGCGGTGTTGTACGCGGTGGTAATCGTGTCGTCGGCGTCCGTCGGGGCGTCATTGACGCCGTTCAAGGTGATAACGATGTCGAAGGTGGTGCCGTCATTACTCTGAATGGTGAAGCGGTCCGTAGCCTGCCCTGGGATACTCAGGGGCTTCAACTTGGCGTTGTCGGCCGCGTAAGTCCAGTGGCCGTCGATATCGATGTTGAAGCTACCGTAGTTACCGGCCACATTGGTCTGAGCAACGATAGTCGCGTTCGGGTCGTCCGGGTCGGTGACGTCGATCTTGCCGCTGCGCACGTAGTCGCCGCTGTCTTCGGTGACGCTAGCGCTGCTGTCGCCGCTGAAGCTAGCCGGGATGTTGTCCGCGACGGTCACGCTGACCGTGTAGGTGTTGCTATCGATACCATCCGAGACGCTGTAGGTGAAGCTGTCTGCACCGGAGTAGCCATCTTCCGGCGTGTAGGTGTAGCTGCCGTCGGCATGGATCACGAGCGTGCCGTACGCCGGGTCCGAGTCTTTGGCGTAGGTGATGCTCTGGCCGTCATCGAGGTCACTGGCGTCCGGCAGTTGGCCCGAGATGGCAGTGTTGTGCGCGGTGGTGATGCTGTCGTCGGCGGCCGTCGGCGCGTCATTGATGCCATTGAGCGTGATAACGATCTCAAAGGTAGTGCCGTCGCTGCTCTGGATAGTGAAGGTGTCCGTGGCTTGGCCCGGGGTGCTCAGGGGCTTCAACTTGGCGTTGTCGGCCGTGTAGGTCCAGTTTCCATCGGCGTCGATGCTGAAGCTGCCGTACTGACCCTCGACATTGGTCTGGGTAACGATGGTCGCGTTCGGGTCGTCCGGGTCGCTCACAACGATCTGGCCAGTGCGCACATAGTCGCCACTATCTTCGGTGACACTGGCGGTGCCGTCGCCATCGAAGGTGGCCGGGATGTTGTCCGAGATGGTGATCGTGACCGTGTAGGTGGTGTTGTCGGTGCCGTCCGAGACGCTATAGGTAAAGCTGTCCGCGCCGCTGTAGCCGTCTTCCGGGGTGTAGGTGTAGCTGCCGTCGGCATGGACCACCACCGTGCCGTGTGCCGGGTCCGTGTCTTTGGCGTAGGTAATGCTCTGACCGTCATCGACGTCGCTGGCCGCCGGCAGTTGGCCCAAGATGGCGGTGTTGTAGGCGGTGGTAATGCTGTCGTCGGCCGCCGTCGGGGCGTCATTGATGCCGTTCAGGGTGATGACGATCTCAAAGGTAGTGCCATCATTACTCTGGATGGTAAAGCGGTCCGTGGCTTGGCCCGGGCTGCTCAGGGGCTTGAGCTTGGCGTTGTCGGCCGTATAGGTCCAGTGGCCATCAGCGTCGATGTTGAAGCTGCCGTACTGGCCTTCAGCGGTCTGGGCAATGATGGTTGCGTCCGCGTCGTCCGGGTCGGACACAGTGATCTGGCCGCTGCATGTGTAGTCGCCACTGCCTTCGGTGACACTGGCGGTGCTGTCGCCCGCAAAGCTGGCCGGGATGTTATCCGCGACGGTCACGCTGACCGTGTAGGTGTTGCTGGCGCCTTGGTCGTCCGTGACGCTGTAGGTGAAGCTGTCCGCACCGCTGTAGCCAGCCTCCGGCATATAGGTGTAACTGCCGTCGGCATGGACTGCGACCGTGCCATGAGCCGGGTCGGCGTCTTTGGCGTAGGTCACGTGGTCGCCCTCGTCCACATCACTGGCCGCCGGCAATTGGCCCGATATGGCAGTGTTGTAAGCAGTGGTAATAGTGTCGTCGGCCGCCGTCGGTGCGTCATTGACGCCGTTCAAGGTGATAACGATGTCGAAGGTGGTGCCGTCGTTACTCTGGATGGTGAAGCGGTCCGTGGCTTGGCCCGGGCTGCTCAGGGGTTTGAGTTTGACGTTATCCGCCGTGTAGGTCCAGTTTCCATCGGCGTCGATACTGAAGCTGCCGTAGTTACCGGCCACATTGGTCTGGGCAACGATGGTTGCCGCCGGGTCGTCCGGGTCGGTCACAACGATCTGGCCAGTGCGCACATAGTCGCCACTATCTTCGGTGACATTGGCGGTGCTGTCGCCATCGAAGGTGGCCGGGACGTTGTCCGAGATGGTGATCGTAACCGTGTAGGTGGTGTTGTCGGTGCCATCCGAGACGCTATAGGTGAAGCTGTCCGCACCGCTGTAGCCGGCCTCCGGCGTGTAGGTGTAGCTGCCGTCGGCATGGATTACGACCGTGCCGTGCGCCGGGTCCGAACCCTTGGCGTAGGTGATGCTCTGGCCTTCATCGACGTCGCTGGCATCCGGCAGTTGGCCCGTGTAGGCAGTGTTGTGCGCGGTGGTGATGCTGTCATCGGCCGCCGTCGGTGCGTCGTTGACACCATTGAGGGTGATAACGATGTCAAACGTGGTGCCATCGCTGCTTTGGATGGTGAAGGTGTCCGTGTCCTGAGCGTCGTAGCTCAGGGGTTTCAATTTGGCGTTGTCGGCCGTGTAGGTCCAGTGACCATCGGCGTCGATGTTGAAGCTGCCGTACTGGCCTTCAACATTGGTCTGGGCAACGATGGTGGCTGCCGAGTCGTCCGGGTCGCTCACGATGATCTGGCCCGTGCGCGTGTAGTCGCCGCTGTCTTCCGTGACGCTGGCGCTACTGTCGCCGTTGAAGGTCGCCGGAATGTTGTCCGCGACGGTCACCGTGACCGTGTAGGCGGTGCTGTCGGTACCGTCCGAGACAGTGTAGGTGAAGCTGTCCGTACCGCTGTAGCCTGCATCCGGCGTGTAAGTGTAGCTGCCGTCGGCATGGATCACGAGCGTGCCGTGCGTCGGGTCCGAGTCTTTGGCGTAGGTGATGCTCTGACCGTCATCGCCGTCGCTGGCATCTGGCAATTGGCCCGACTTGGCGGTGTTGTACGCGGTGGTGATGGCGTCGTCCGCCGCCGTCGGCGCATCATTGATGCCGTTCAGGGTGATAACGATATCGAAGGTGGTGCCGTCGTTGCTCTGGATGGTGAAGCGGTCCGTGGCCTGCCCTGGGATACTCAGGGGCTTCAACTTGGCGTTGTCGGCTGTGTAGATCCAGTGGCCGTCGGCGTCAATGCTGAAACTGCCGTAGCTGCCTTCAACGTTGGTCTGAGCAACGATCGTCGCTGCCGGGTCGTCTGGGTCGGTCACGATGATCTGGCCGCTGCGCACATAGTCACCGCTGTCCTCCGTCACGCTGGCGCTGCTGTCGCCATCGAAGGTGGCCGGACGGTTGGCGCCGCTGCTGACCGTGATGGTCAGCGTCGTCGTGGAGCGTGATCCATCACTGTCTTCGATCGTATAGACGAAGGTATCGGTCTGGCCCGATGTGCTGGAATTGGCGACATAGCTGTAGCTGCCATCGGCATTGAGTGTCAGCGTACCGTAAAGGCCAGCGATTGCAGAGCCCGCTCCACTGGTGACCTCGGTGGCGGTATCTTCTCCCGCCGGGCGAACGCCAACGACCGTTGCCGGACCGTCCGCGCCGGATACGTCGTTGGTCAGAACGTTGCCCGTCGCCGTCTCCCCTTCGACCACGCTGTTCGTGTCGGGATGGGCCGTGGGGCTATCGTCCACGATAGTCACGTTGACGATGTTGTTGATGGCATTGCCATAGTCGTCGAAGACAACATAGCTGAACTGGCTGGCGGTGGCGCTAGAGGCTTTGGTCAGGGTGACACTGAAGCTACCGTCTGAACTGACTGCCCAAGTGCCAATCTCGTTGTTTGCGCCATCCAGCAGTGTGCCAGTTTGTGCTACCAAGGTTTGCCCGGCGCCCAGCGTCAGCATGCCGGCAAAAGTCGCGTCGCCCGAGTCTGGATCGGACCCCGTGCTCAGCGCGGCCTCGCTGACGGTCGCAGCGCTTTCCGTTGGAATGACGATGGCAATTCCATCGCTATCCCGGGCGTTATCCGTGTCCGAACTGTTGATGGTAAGGAAATCGGTACCGTAAAAGCCGGCGTCGGGAGTGTAGCGCAGCAAGGTCAGGGCGGCATTGAGGGCATCCTGCGAGCCGCTGATCGTGATGCTCTGTCCGCTTCCTGTAACGGTTACTCCGGTCGGCTCTTCCGTAAAGGACAGGGTGCCGTGATCGACTTCCAGCGTGACATCGCGGAGGTTGCCGTCCGCATCGTCGACCGACAGCAATCGGTCGCCCGTGAAATCGAGCGGCGTATCCGCCGTGGTCGTGACCGTTGTCGGCCCGGTATCACTGATGGGGACGCCGCCCATTTGGTTGACCGGTGCTTCGTTCGCGCCGGTCACGGTAACGGTCAGTGTCGCGGTATCGATTGCGCCTTGGGAATCCTTCACCTCGTAAGTGAATACATCGTTCGTCACGACGCCGCTACCGGGGTTTTTCACTAAGACATAGGCGTAGCTGCCATCGGCATGGAGGGTGAGCGTGCCATAGGCGCCTTCTATCGTCAGGCTGCCAGTTACATCCTCAAGCGCGTCGGCGGATGGTCCCGCCCGGCTGACACGGAGAATGTCGCCCGTATCAACGTCGGTATCGTTATCCAGCACGTTACCGGTAGCCGTTTCAACCCCGCCTTTGGCAACGGCGGCCGCATCATTCTCGGCGACGGGCGCGTCGTTCGTGCCCTCAATGGTGATGGTTAGACGAGCGTAAGAAGTGTTCCCGCCCGCGTCGGTGACTTTATAGATGAAGGTTTCGGTCAGCGTACCGCCTACCTGTAGCGCATTGACCGTCTTGTTGCCGTTATCGACAACGTAATCGAAAGTACCGTCCGCCCGGATAGTCAGCGCGCCATAAGCGCCCTGCAAAGCCTGTCCGGCATCTTGGGTCGTGCCGTCGTCACGGCTGAAGGACACCACCTCGGTCCATTTGCTGCCGGAGAGTACCGTGCCTGTTGCATCCCACCCAGGTTCGTTGTAACCCGATTCCTTGGCGGTTACGGAGGCGCCCGCCAGATCGTCCGTGCCCGAGCCATACACCGTGATGGTGAGGGTGCTGCTGCTTTGCAATCCGCCGCTATCGGTGATCGTGTAATGAAAGACTTCCTCCGCCGATTGGCCGCTCTTTAGGCTGGAGTCAGCGTAAGGAGTGTAGGTATAGTCCCCGTAGCCATTCATCGTCAGCGTTCCGTAAGCGCCTTGGATGGTGTGACCGTCAGAGGATGGGGCCTCGAATGAGAATTGATTCGCGCCGTCAAAGGTGATCCCGGTCAGCGGTATGTCGAGTGCGACAGATTCGAGTTCGCCCGTAATAGCGTTGTAGTTGACGGCAGTGACCTTGGCGCCGGTATTCACACCATCCACTTTGACGGTCATGCCGACGGCGATGGCTCCCTCCAGGCCGTTGAAGTCGTACAGCGTCGTCGAGCCGCTCGCCGTCGCGGCAGCCACCTGAAGTGCAGTGGTGCCGTTGCTGTTCGTGAGAGTTGCCAGCGGATCTTTGGGTTTATTTTGGAAACCTACGGTATCGCCGCCGGTGACGGAGTGGGCGACAAAGGTGCTGCCGCCGACGAGGTAGCCGGTGGGCGTCCCGCTAAGCGTTAAAGTGCTGGTGCTGCCGCTGCCAACGACTGCGGAAGTGATGGAGACGTACTTACTGCTGGCATCATCCCAGTACACCAGCGGGTAGTACGTATTAGCAGCGTTCGGGTCTTGGTAATAGAGGTTGTAACCGGCCACGGAGTTGGGACTGCTGCCCAACGGGAAACTCAAGGTGGTGCTGCCAGCATCCACATTCACCAGCCCAACAGTCACATCCGCGGTCAGCGTAAGACCATTGACGATGAACGTGCTGTCGTCCACATCCGTGTCGTTCAACGTCACATTCCCCGTGGCGGAATACCCCACGTCGGAGCCCGTGACACTGACCTTGGCGCTGTTGTAGTCCGGGTTGGCCTGCGGCGCGTCGTTGCTGCCTGCGATCACGATAGTCAGCGTGGCGCTGGCGATGCCGCCTTTGCCGTCGCTGACGGTGTAGGTGAAGACATCGTCGAGTGTGCCGCCCACGTTCAGAGCATCGACCTTGGGATTGGCGTTGTCGACGACGTACTCGTAGCTTCCGTCGACATGGATCGTCAGGGTTCCGTATTTCCCGGCTATCGTCGTCCCCGCTCCATCGCTGGCAACGTCCTGAACGCTGCTGCTGCTGTTCGCAACGCTGATCCGGGTCACCGTCAGATCCTCGCCTGTTGCGCTCTGGGCGTGGTCCAGCACGTTGCCGCTGGCGTTGCTACCGGGTACCTCGTACCCCGCTTCGACGGCCATCGCAGACTGTGCCTCTGCCGTGACGGCGGGCGGCTGCGGTGTTTTGTCAACCTCGGCATTAAGCGCAGTATCCACCCGGTCGGAAGATGATTTGACATTGGCAACCGTGACGGTCTTACCGTCGATCTCGACCTGGATGGTGGTTTGCTGGGCGAACCATGCCTGATCTATTACCAGGATGAAACCGCGATTGTCATTCGGGTTATTGTCACCGTCCTTATTGCCGTCGGCCTGGGCCGACGCCAGGTCGACGAAGTCAGCGTCGGTCCAGAAGTAGAAGCCGCGTATCACACCTTCCGACTTGATGGGTCGGCTAATCCAGCCGTAGTAATCCGCACCGCCGATGTTCAGACCGATGGCCGACACATCGTTGCCGTTGAAGTGCTGGCCGCTGTCGCTGTCATTGATGAAAGATGCCCCCAGGTCCGTCGTGTCGTACCAGATGGAGCTATTTTCTTTGACGGCCAGGCTCAGAGTGCCATTGACCGTGCCATAGACCATCTCGTAGGTACTGACGAAGGAGAACGTCGCCGTATCGACCTCATAGCTCACACCATTCCACTCGATAGTGCGATGATCGTTTTTCGCCTGCAAACGTTGCAGGGTATCGGCATCCTCCGCCCACCCCAGAATAGAGTCCGAAAAGAGTTCGCCTTCCTCGCCCGGGGTGTCCCCACCGTTGTTCAGGATGTCGTCGAACGCGTGGCCGATTTCATGGACCAGGATGTGGGTGAGGTCCGGAGCCTCCATCATGCCGGTCCATACGGGGTTGATGAAAATGGTCAAGCCGCCATCCGGCCCGTTCATCGTGTAGGCGGCAATGGCGTCAGGCATGACGGCGAAGTCGATGGTCTCGACGTGGAGGCTCAGACTGCCGTCGAGCAAGGCGGTACGCAAGTCATTAAGACGGGCCGTCCAGGCCGCGTCAGGCATCTCGTTGCCGCCATTGAACAAGGCAAACCACTGCTCGTCGGTCGCTTGCCTGGCGAAGTCGAGAATGCTCTGGGAGGCGAGCCTGGCCGCTTCCTGAAGTTCAGGCGTGAGGCTGCCGACATCGACATCAAAATCGAAATACTGAATGGGTGAATCAGTCGAATCACGCGCATCCGCAACGTGCCTGGACTCCCTGTCGGACCGCGCGTGCGTTTCGTCAGTTCCGTGGGATCTGTCGTAGTGGGAATGGTGTTTTTCGCCGGCGGACGACTCATGCGTGTGGCCATGCCCGTGGGATGGGCCATCATCTCCGTGGTGTGACGCATCCACGGCGACCGCCTCGGCCATGGCCGCGCCGTCGTACAGCATGCGCGGCTCCAGTCTCATCAGACGAAGGCGGGAAACGGTGGGGTTGGGCTGGCTGCGTTTCATGTCGTCCTGGCTCGGCATAAAAAGAGACAAAAAGGCCGCGACGCAAGTCCCAGTGGCCTAGCGGAAATTTGCCTTAGGGTTACGCGCTTCTCTCCTGTTAATTACGACACGAATCCGAATTTGTTTAGCCTCAATCCCCTGGCGGCTCTAAATGAAAAAAGGAGCCTTTTGGCTCCTTTTGGCTCTGAACATGCCGCGGATCAGATCGCGGACTCGTCGGACTCGCCCGTTCTAATCCGCACAACCTGTTCCACCGGGGTGACGAAAATTTTGCCGTCGCCGATTTTCCCTGTTCTGGCGGCCTTGATGACCGCCTCGATCGCCTGCTCCACCACCGCATCGCCGACGACCACTTCGATCTTCACCTTAGGCAGGAAATCGACGACATACTCAGCACCGCGATAAAGCTCTGTGTGCCCCTTCTGACGGCCGAATCCCTTGACCTCGGTAACGGTCAAACCGGTGATTCCAACATCCGACAGCGCTTCCCGCACCTCATCCAACTTGAACGGCTTGATGATCGCTTCGATTTTCTTCATACAAATCTCCTTGTACTGCAAAGAATTACTTCCCGCTTCAGTATTCGTCCTGATAACGCGCGGTAATCGGGTAACGCCAGTCCTTGCCAAACGCGCGGCGCGTCACGCGGATTCCGGGTGGCGACTGGCGGCGTTTATATTCGTTGCGCTTAAGCATGCTAACGACACGCCGCACATCAAATTCAGAATAACCGCTGGCAATGATTTCGCGCGGGCTCCAGTCCTGCTCCATATAAGTTTCGATGATTACATCGAGCGTTGCATAAGGCGGCAGGCTATCCTGATCGGTCTGTCCCGGTTTCAGCTCGGCCGAGGGCGGGCGCGTGATGATGTTTTCCGGGATGATCTCGCCATTCCGATTCACCCAGCGCGACAACCGATACACGAAGGTCTTGAAAACATCCTTAAGCACGGCGAAACCGCCGGCCATATCGCCGTACAAGGTCGCATACCCCACCGCCATCTCGGACTTATTGCCCGTAATCAGCACTATCGAACCCATCTTGTTCGACAGCGCCATCAAAAGCACGCCGCGGATGCGGGCCTGGATATTTTCTTCGGTCGCATCGGCCTGCGTGCCGGAAAACAAGGGGCTCAGGGATGAATCAAAAATCTTCATGGCGGGTTCGATTGCTATCTCGTCGTAACGTACCCCAAGTTTTTCCACCAGCGCGCGCGAATCGTCGAGACTCATTTGCGCTGTATAGGGAGACGGCATCATTACCGCGCGAACCTTGTCCGCCCCCAAAGCCTCCACAGCGATGCACAACGTCAGCGCTGAATCGATTCCGCCCGAAAGGCCGATCAAGACGCCGGGAAAACCGTTTTTGCCCACGTAATCGCGCACACCCGAAACGAGCGCCCGCCAGACGTCTTCTTCCAGTGTAGTGGGCGATGCAATCTGCGCCGGCTCAAGATCGCCATTCTTGTACTCGACATAGCCGAGCGCGGACACAAAGGATCCCGCCTGATAGCAAAGCGCCCCGGTGCGCGAAAGCGCAAAAGAGCCACCGTCGAAAACCAGCTCATCCTGCCCGCCCACGAGATTGCAATACACCACCGGAATCCGCGTGCCGGCCACGCGTTCACGCAACACCTCATGCCGCTCTTGCAGCTTGCCCATGTGATACGGGGAAGCATTGATCGCGAGCAGCAACTCCGCGCCCGCGCTGCGCGCGGCTTCCGCCGCGCCGCTTTCCCATACATCGGCGCAAATATTCAGCCCTACCCGCACGCCATCAAGCTCGAACACACAGGTCTCATCGCCCGCCTCAAAATAGCGCTCTTCATCGAACACCTCATAGTTCGGCAAACGCTGCTTGCGGTAAGTCGCCAAGACTTGTCCGCGCAACAAAACCGAGGTGGCGTTGTAGCGTTTTTCCCCCGCGGTTTCGAGCGGGTGTCCAAGCACGACCGCAATGTCGGGCAGTTCTTGTTTGAGGGTATCGAATGCCGCTTTGGCCTGGCGGTAAAAATCCGGGCGCAGCAACAGATCTTCCGGCGGATAGCCGCACAAACTCAATTCAGGCGTCAGCATGAGCTTGGCGCCCGCCGCCGCGGCTGCGCGCGCGGCTTCCAGAATCAAGCGGCAATTCGTCGCAAAATCGCCCACCACACAGTTGACCTGGGCAATCGCAATTTTCAAGGTTGAGGATTTCATGACACAAATATTACCGCGATGCAGCAAAAATGAACGCCCAGACCACCACAGAACTTAAAAACTCAGGAATCGTCCGAATAAGATTTGAACAAGGAATCGTCGACAAGCCTGCCGCCGGCCAGCCCGAGTTTGCGGGCACAGCGCGCGGCCAAGCGCTCATCGTGCGTCACGAGAAGCAGCGTGGTGCCGGATTCCCGGTTCAATTCAAACATTAGATCCATGATCTGGGCACCGGTTTCGGTGTCGAGATTCCCCGTCGGCTCATCGGCCAGCAATACCGAAGGCTGCACCGCGAAAGCGCGCGCCAGCGCGACGCGCTGCTGCTCGCCGCCCGAGAGATGTTTCGGATAGTGGCTCATCCGCGCTTGCAGGCCGACGCGTTCGAGCCAGCGCGTGGCCAGCGCACGCGCATCGCGCCGCCCGGCCAGCTCCAGCGGCATCATGACGTTTTCGAGCGCGGTCAAGGCCGGTAATAACTGAAACGCCTGGAAAACAAAACCAAGCGCCTCACCGCGCAGCCTGGCGCGCTGATCCTCCGAAAGTCCGAACAAATCGATCCCACGCAGACGCACGACGCCGGAGCTTGGCGTATCCAGACCCGCCAGCAGACCGAGCAGGGTGCTTTTGCCCGATCCGGAGGCGCCGACGATCGCCACCGTTTCCCCCGCGCCCACGGCAAAGCTAATCTCCTGCAAAATCGTGAGCGGGCCGTCAACACCGTCGACGCGCTTGACCAGCCTATCGGCCTCCAAAACCGGCGAGGAGTCTGCATCCATGTTGCGATCCATTGTTCTGCTCTGCTTTCTATTGCCCGCAGCGTGCCATGCTGCCACAGTCCTCGTATTCGGCGACAGCCTTTCGGCCGGCTACGGCCTCAAAACCGAAGAGGCGTGGCCGTCCTTGCTGCAAAAACGCATCGCCGCCGAAGGTTTCAAGCAAACGGTCATCAATGCAAGCATTAGCGGCGAAACAACCGCGGGAGGGCGAACCCGCTTGCCCACCGCGCTGGCGCAGCACAAGCCCGCCGTCGTGATTATCGAGCTTGGCGCCAACGACGGGCTGCGCGGCCTTCCGCTTGCGCTGATGCGCGAAAACCTGGAGGCGATGGTCCGCATGGCTACCCAGGCCGGCACGAAGGTATTGATTATCGGCATGCAGTTGCCCCCGAATTACGGCCCGGACTACACCGAAAAATTCACGGCAAGCTTTGTCGAAATCGCGAAGAAAAATAAACTCGCGTTCGTGCCCTTTCTGCTTGAGGGCTTCGCCGAACGGCGCGACTGGTTCCAGGCCGACGGCCTGCATCCCGTTGCCGCCGCGCAGCCGACGATTGTCAACACCATCTGGAAACAACTCAAACCCCTGCTGAGCCATTGAACCATGACGCGGAGTAACAAGGGGTTCGCCCAAATCCTTGAACTGAATCAGTTCGACGAAATCATCGATGTACGCTCACCGGCGGAATTCGCGGAAGACCATATTCCCGGCGCGGTCAATTGCCCCGTTCTCGACAACGCCCAGCGCGCTGAAATCGGCACACTCTACGTTCAGGTTTCTCCCTTCGAAGCCCGCAAACTCGGCGCGGCCTGGGTCGCGGAAAATATCGCGCGCCATCTGCGCGAACATTTCATCGCGCGCCCCAGAAGCTGGCGTCCCCTGCTTTATTGCTGGCGCGGCGGACAACGCAGCGGCAGCTTCACAACCTGGATGCGCATGATCGGCTGGGACGCCTGCCAGCTTGTCGGCGGCTATAAAACCTATCGCGCTGCGGTGCTCGAATCGCTCGCCAGCCAGCCGGCGCGCTTCCAGTTCCAGGTGCTCTGCGGCCCGACCGGCAGCGGCAAGACGCGGATTCTTCAAGCGCTGGCCGAGGCGGGCGCGCAAGCGCTCGATCTGGAAGCGCTCGCGGCGCATCGCGGCTCGGTGCTGGGCGCTCTGCCCGAGCAGGAACAGCCGCCGCAAAAATGGTTCGAGACACAACTCAACCACACGCTCGCGGGTTTCGATCCGCGGCGGCCCGTATTCATCGAGGCCGAAAGCCGCAGGATCGGGAAAATCCATCTGCCTGAAAGCTTGTTTCAAACCATGCACCGCAGCCCTTGCATTGTGCTCGATGCGGCGCGCGGAGCGCGCCTCGAACTCCTGCTCGAAGACTATGCCTATCTCGGACAGAACCCCGCCGATCTGCAGAGCAAACTCAATCGGCTGAAAGGCTTGCAGAGCAACGCGGTGCTCGCGCGCTGGAACGATCTCGCCGGGCAAGGCCAGCTCGCCACGCTTTTCGACGAGTTGCTCACGCTGCACTACGACCCGCTTTATCAGCGCTCGCAGGAACGCAATTACGAGCACATGGACGTCACGCCGCCTCTGCAAATCTCACGCCTCGATGCGGAGGGCGTCCGCGATGCGGCGCAGCGAATCCTTGCCCAAGCAACATACGCGGCTATTCACTGCCCGCAGCAAGGCTAATCCCGGCCGCCTCGCTTTCCAGCCAGCCGGCCGAATCCGTTGCGCGACGGCGTGCGCATAAGCGTTGCACCACCGCCCGGCGCGGCGCCTGGATCTTGCTTTCTTCGAACGCGATGATTTCGAGCCCGTGTTGCATAGCCCAAGCGTGTAACTCATTCGGCTCAAGCAAAAATTCGGACCGGCTTGGACGCCCCAACAATTCATTCCCGCGCATGAAGGTTTCGTAGATCAAGATTCCGCCCGGACTCAGGCCGGCGTATAACTTATCCAGGACCGGCCGGTGCAGATAGTTGGTCACCACGATGCCATCGAAACAGCCATGACCGAGCAGCCAAGGGCCGAACTCCAGATCGATGCAGCGCGCCTCGATGTTTTTGAACCCATCGAGTTCGCAGATCGCCTCGCTATCGCTATCGACAGCCAGAACATGGAACCCCTGTTCCGCCAGCCAGCACGCATGGCGTCCCTTCCCGCAAGCAAGATCGAGTACCCGCCCGCCGGATGGAATTTGTTGTGAATACGCGACCACCCATGCTGAGGGGGTCATGCGGCGGTCACGCATCGGAATATCGTTCAAGGATTGAGTCTGTATCATCGCTTGATCCTTCCCGAAACCAGGACTGCCTGTGCTCCCGCAAGCGGGAAATAAACTGTGGTAACGGATTGATGCAACGCAGCAACCCCTAGCATTCGCTGACCGATACTGCTATTTATCAATTTCTCTCCTCTTTGAGCTTTTCATGGACGACGAGCAGCATTATCTAACCCCGCTCTTTCAGCCCGCCTCTGTTGCCATCATTGGTGCGACACCCCGCGAGGGCGCACTTGGTTATGTGCTTGTACAGAACATGCTCAAAGCCGACTTCAAAGGCAAGCTCTACGCGGTCAACCCGAAACATAGCGAAGTTCTCGGCGTGGCCTGCGTCAAAACGATTGCCGACGTTCCGCCGCGTGTCGATCTCGCGGTTGTCGCCACCCCGGCCCCAACGGTGCCGGAAATCATCGCCGCCTGTGGGCGTGCGCGCGTGCGGACCGCCGTGATCCTTTCCGCCGGCTTTGCCGAAAGCGGCGGCGACGGCGCGGCGATGGAACGCGAAATCCAACGCTTGTCGCAAGCGCACGGTATTCGCATCCTCGGACCGAACAGCATGGGCTTGGCCCGCCCGATTGCCGGACTCAACGCCACCTTTGCGCATGCCGCGCCGCAGGCCGGCAGCATTGGTTTCATTTCGCAGTCCGGCGCCTTATGCGCGGCGATTCTCGATTGGGCAAAAACCGCGCGCGTCGGCTTTTCGAACGTCGTTTCGCTTGGAGGTTCCTGTGACCTCGATTTCGGCGAAATCCTGGACTACATGATCTGGGATTTCCGCACCGAATCCATCCTGCTCTACATTGAAGGCGTGCGCGACGCGCGGCGCTTCATGAGCGCATTGCGCACCGCCGCGCGCGCGAAACCGATCATGGTGATCAAGGCTGGCCGCCATGCGGCCGGCTCCCGCGCAGCGCATTCGCACATCGGCGCAGTGGTTGGCGAAGACCGTATTTTCGACGCGGCGCTGCGGCGCGCGGGCGTGATCCGGCTGACCTATCTAATGCAGATGTTCGCCGCCACGAAGGCTTTGTTTACGCGCTTCCGGCCGCGTGGCAACCGGCTTGCCATCATCACCAACGGCGGCGGTCCCGGCGTGATGGCGGCCGACCGCGCCGCGGATCTCGGTATCCCGCTTGCGGAACTCAGCCCCGAAACGGTTGCAACGCTCAATCGCTTGCTGCCCAGAGCCTGGTCGCACGACGACCCGGTCGACATGGTCGGTGACGCCGATCCCGAGCGTTACGCAGCCGCGTTGAAAGCCGTTCTCGCCGATCCGAATGTCGACGGCGTCCTGGCGATCCTGACGCCGCAAGCGATGACGCGCCCTCTCGAAACCGCCCAGCACGTCGTGGAAATCGACAAGAAGGCCGAAAAGCCGATTCTCGCCTGCTGGATGGGCGAATCGCTTGTAGCGAGCGCGCGCGAACTGTTCGAAGTCAATGCAATCCCCAGCTTCCGCACGCCGGAGCCGGCAATCGACCTGTTCTCGCATATCTCGGCCTACTACGCGAACCAGAAGCTGCTGACTCAGACCCCGGCGCCGCTTTCGCACCTTGAGCCGCCGGGCGTCGACGCCGCGCGCGCGATCATCGAAAAAGCCCAGGCCGAGGGGCGCAAGACGCTAACGCGTCAGGAGTCACGCGCCCTGCTCGCCGAATTCCATATCCCGGTACGCCGCACGCTCGTCGCGCACAGCGCAGCGGAAGCCGTCAGCATGGCTTACGAACTTGGCCTGCCGGTGACGATGCGCCCCAATGCGGTGCCGATCCAGCGCAGCGCGCAGGGAGCCAAACGCTTCCCCGCCAGCACGGTTGCGGTGCATCTGGCGTTCGAGGATCTCTACGACGAGGAGAAACACCGCGACCCGGACGCCGCCGCGCTGGGGATTTCGATCGAACCGCGCAGCGAGATTGCGAACGTGCGCGGGCTCGTGCTCGGCATTCATCGCGATCCCGTATTTGGCCCGATAATTTCGTTCGGCGAATACGGTGCCGACTCGGAAAGCCTCAGCGGCCGCACGCTCGCGCTACCGCCACTCAACAGCTTCCTGGCGCAAGATTTGATCAGCAGCCATCGTTTCGCGCCGCGGCTGGAAGCATGGCACGGGCAGCCGCCTGTCGACCGGCAAAAGCTCGAATTCATTCTGTTGCGTGTATCGGAAATCGCCTGCGAGCTGCCGTGGATACGTTCACTCGAAATTCAACCGCTGTTTACTGATGACCTGACGGCCATTGCCGTCGATGCGCGGATTGTTATCGGCCCGGTTTCACCAAACGCCGGCCGTTATGACCACATGGCGATCCATCCGTATCCGGCCAATGAAGTTCGCCAGATCACTTTGCGCAATGGCACTGAGGTGCTCGTTCGCCCGCTCATGCCGGAAGATGCCGAGTTGGAACAGAACTTCGTGCGCCGGCTTTCGCCCGAAACCAAGTACTTCCGCTTCATGAGTGCGCTGCGCGAGCTGCCGCCCGCAATGCTCGCAAAACTGACGCAGATCGATTACGACCGGGAAATGGCTTTTGTCGCGACGATTCCGCGTGACGATGACGAATACGAAGTCGGCGTCGCGCGCTACGCGGTCAACCCCGGCGGCCATACTTGCGAATTTGCGATCGTGGTTTCGGACGAATGGAAAGGTACCGGTTTGGCTCCGCGCTTGATGGAGATCCTGATCCTCTGCGCGAAGAAAAATGGCCTGCAGGAAATGCAAGGAATCTTTCTAAGCGACAATGACCGGATGCTGAGCTTTGTGCAGAAATTCGGTTTCATCCTGCGCACCGATCCCGAGGACACCTCGATCAAACACGGTGCTTTGGATCTCGCAGCCTACGAGCCGCGCTATGAGAACCCTGCATGAGCGAAAAAACCGATCGGGTTGAAATCCAAAACCTCAGCGCCGAAATCCCCTTGAAACAGGCACGTCCATGACAAACCCAATCGAGCATTTCGACTTCAACGGCTTGGCAGCAATCCGCTTAACCGCCCCCGATGGCGCACAAGCCGTGGTTCTGAAACACGGCGCGCAGATTGTGAGCTGGATTCCCGCAGGCGGCGAAGAACGGCTCTATTTGAGCGATAGAAGCAAATTCGACGCCGGCAGCGCGATCCGTGGCGGTGTTCCAGTTTGTTTTCCTCAGTTCAGTTCGCGTGGCCCTTTGCCCAAACACGGCTTCGCGCGCACGCTGGAATGGGAACTGAGCGAAGCGCGCGGCGGCAATGATTTCGCCGTTGCGACGCTGGAACTTTTCGACGACGAACAGACCCGCCAGATCTGGCCGCACAGTTTTGAAGCCGAGCTGACCGTTCTCGTCACCGGCCAGCGCCTCGATATCGAATTCGACGTCCGCAATCCGGGCAACGCGCCTTTCAGCTTCACCTGCGCGCTGCACACCTATCTGCGCACGCGCGAAGTCGAAGAAAGCCGCCTGGAAGGATTGCGCGGCCTTGCCTACTTCGATGCGGTGAAAGCCGTCGAACGCAAAGAAACAGGTACTGAAATCGTCATCGAAGACGAAACCGATCGCATCTACTTCAACGCCGCCCGCCCACTGCTGTTGCGCGAACCGCACCGTTCGCTCGGGATTTCCTCGGAAAACCTGCCCGACGTTGTCGTCTGGAATCCCTGGGAACACCTCACGGCCAAGCTGCCCGATATGCCGACTAAAGGTTTCCGGCACATGCTTTGCGTCGAAGCGGCCGCAATCGGATCACCGATCGAGCTGATGCCGAATAGCGAATGGTGGGGACGGCAAACGCTCGTGGCGCTTTAACAGGCCGTAAAGCGTTTTTCAGCTTTGCTCCGGCAGCCAAAGGCATTTACCCTTATTGGCCTTGGCGATTCCCGCCAAGGTTTCGTCGTGCAGCGCGACTTCGTCCGCGCTTGCACGTAAAACCTTGAGCGGCTTGCGTTCGCGCACGCAAGTTTCGCCTTCCTCACCGGATGCGGACGGCGGCTCGATTTCAAGCTCCATGATCAAGCTGTCTTGACCTCGCGTCATCGCGAGGTAAACCTCGGCGAGCAATTCCGAATCGAGCAAAGCGCCGTGCAGTGTGCGGTGAGCGTTATCGATTTCATGGCGCTGACACAAAGCATCGAGCGATGCTTTTTTACCCGGATTCTGCTCCTTGGCCATTCTCAGCGTGTCGATCACGCCGCCGCAAAGTGTATCGATCTTCGGTCGGTCGAGCTTCTCGAATTCCATATTGAGAAAGCCGACGTCGAACGGCGCGTTGTGGATAACCAGTTCGGCCCCGGCGATGAAATCCGCGAATTCATCGGCGATTTCACGAAATTTCGGCTTGTCTTCGAGGAATTCATCGCTAATACCATGAATGGCCATGGCACCCGGATCAACCCGCCGCTCCGGGTTGATGTAGACATGGTAATGACGGCCGGAAAGCTTACGGTTAAGCAGCTCGACGCAGCCGATTTCAATCACCCGGTCGCCATTGCGCCATTCGAGCCCTGTCGTTTCCGTATCAAGCACTACTTGCCGCATCACTTCGCCCTCACTTGTTCAACGCCACGCCGCGCGAGCGCATCGGCACGTTCGTTTTCCACATGGCCCGCATGGCCACGCACCCAGATCCACTCGATTTTGTGTTGCCCCGCGAGCCGGTCGAGTTCGCGCCAGAGGTCGTCATTCTTCACCGGCTTATTGTCCGCCGTTTTCCAGCCGCGCCGCTTCCAACCATGAATCCACTCCGAAATGCCCTTTTGCACATACTGCGAATCGGTATGCACACGCGCCGCGACAGGCCGCTTGAGCTGGGCGAGAGCCTGAATCACGGCCGTCAGTTCCATCCGGTTATTCGTGGTCGCAGCTTCGCCGCCGAAAAGTTCCTTTTCATGCAAACCGGCACGCAAAATAGCACCCCAGCCGCCGGGGCCTGGATTACCGCTGCAAGCACCATCGGTATAAATATCTATCGTCGAATCAGTCATCAAAATCTGTTTTGTTGTGTCGGTACGGGCCGTTTTTGCGCCACAGGAGCAAGTTTTTGAGCCGTTTTGAGACTATTGCGCCAGTGCGGAGAAATCAAACGCATACCTTGCACGCGCTTGACCGCGCGCACGACATAAGCGCCGCCCGCAATCGGCCACCAGCGCCTACCTGCGCGGTCCATGAAATCCCAGCGTTCAATCCATTTCTGCTGTTGAACTGGCGGAATATAAGCGCCGAAGCACCCGCTTTGAACCTCAAAGCCCAACAACTGTAGCCAATCCTTCAAACGCCGCAGGCTGAGGAATTGCCCCTGCCACGGGAAAACGCCATCCGTGCGCGCCAGCATTCGCCGCGCCCCCCACAAGCTTATCGGGTTCATGCCTGCGATAACGACTTGCCCTTCCGGCACCAGGACACGCTCAACCTCACGCAATACCTGGTGCGGATGAGACGAAAATTCAAGCACATGCGGAAGGACGACAAGATCCACGCTTTGGCTGGCAAGCGGCAGCGCGAATGCCGCCGCACGCAGACAGCTGCAACCGTATTCGTCGCAACAGAAGCGGAAACCGATCCGGCTTTCGCGCAAGTAATCGCGTTCGGGCAGACCAATCTGCACCGCGCGAAAGCCGAAAACATCGGCAACCTGCGCATCGATCTGGGCTTGCTCCCACTCGATCAGGTAGTGACCGAGCGGCGTTTCCAGCCAGGCGGCAAAGTCGGGAATTGACATTAAAACAATAAAGCCGAGAATCACTAGGATGAAGATTGTTCCGCTTTCCGCCTTTTCAGACAACTACATCTGGATTCTCATCGAGGGGAATCGATGTGTCGTCGTCGATCCGGGAGAATCCGCACCGGTTGAGGATTTCCTAGCGGAGTATGGGCTTACGCTCGATGCAATCCTGATCACCCACCACCACGCCGACCACATCGGTGGCCTTCCAGCGCTTGCGCGGCGTTACGCTCCACGCGTCATAGGGCCGGACGATCCGCGCATCCCGGGGCTCAGCCAAAGCGTTGGCGATCAAGATCGAATCACGCTCGAACTAGGCCAACGCACACTCCATTTCGAAGTATTCGCTGTTCCGGGGCACACCTTAAGCCATATCGCGTACTTTGGAGAGGGCTTGCTCCTTTGTGGCGATACGCTGTTTTCAGCCGGCTGCGGCCGTCTGTTCGAGGGCAGCCCGGCGCAAATGCATGCATCGCTCAAGCGTCTCGGCGCCCTGCCGGACGACACACAGGTTTGCTGCGCCCACGAATACACTCTCTCTAACCTGCGTTTTGCGCAAACGGTGGAGCCGGACAATCCGGCAATCGTGGAGCGCATCGCACAATGCAAGGCGCTGCGTGCCGCTGGCGCGCCTACCCTGCCCTCCAGCATTGCGCTCGAACATCAAACGAATCCTTTTTTGCGCTGCGCTGAATCCGTCGTTCAAGCCAGTGCGGCAAAACACGCAAGACGCGTCTCCACCGATGAGGTGGAAACCTTTGCGATTCTGCGCGAATGGAAAAACGTTTTTTAATTTCCCACGCTGCGAAACAACGAATTCGGGAAAATAAAAAACAAAGGGGCGACCTTCAAGTCACCCCTTGCCATCGCCAACCATTTCTAGGGTCAAGCGCTGCGCCGCGCGCCTTCGGCGGCAGCACGGCGACGCGCCGGTTTGCGACGCACCGCGCCCGGATCGAACTCGCCTTCAAGCTTCTTAAGGGCATCCTTACGCGCCTTGAGAGCCATTTTGAAAGCGCCATCCTCGCCGTACTTTTTAACCGAAAATTTCACTCGCTTACGCCGGCCGTCGGGCAGCGGCCAAGACGCCACCCAGAACCAGCGCTGCTTCTCTTCCGGCATATCGCGTGTTTCGGAAGCACAGTAGCGGCATACGCCAACTACACCGGAACGGTTATTCTTCTTGACGATATTGGAATATTCCCGCATCGAAAACGGGGGGAAGTTGGCAACCACTTCGTCCCGATAACTTTTGGCAGCATTGAAAGACTTTTGCTTTCCGCCATAAACGCCATCGCTGAAATGTTTGCGGTAAATAATACCGCGCCTTTGAATGGTTACCAGCCAACCGTGCGTACGGCTGACCTCATTGTCCACTCTACTGATTCCATACACACTTCCTCGAGCCACGGTTAGTCCTCCATTCGCGTTCATGAATCTATGGCGGCGATAAATAGGATTTCGACCTGCTGCAAGGGAACTTTAGCTTTATTCCTAAGAACCTGTATCGGAGTCGTACCCTGTTCATGCAACAAATAGGAACGATACCCGGTTCCCCGCTGCTACCCAAAACCCGCATGGTAGAAGAGGAAACACCGTGCCTCCCTTACCTAAGGCACAAGCTTTAGCGTATGTGGAAACAATTGTTAGAAATTACGCTTTAGGCAATCGCGCAAAAGATATCAGCCTCTCCACCGCGTTTGATCTGGAAATTGCAATCAAGTTCTTGAAAGCCCTGAAGGGTGATATGGGCCTCACAGGTGCCTGGGCAGCAAACAGATAGGATACGTCCCAGGCAACGGAGAGCAAAAGCGTGCAGAAACGCTGAGTGGCGAAACCTGAAAATCTATCCTCGGACGAGGAATTTAATCATTGACGAGTTGAAGCTCGAAATTAGCAGGCATGGCTTCTTTTACATTCATGGCGGGCGGGCCATACTTTGCCAATGCATGTTGTGCCGCGCCAAGCCGGCGAATCGTCAGGTTCGTTAAACGCTGACGAAAATGTTCCAGACATTCTTCCGAGGATAATTCGAGCGCAGCAGGATTGACTTCCAGGTAAGAGACCGGCGTGATCGTCGTCACAGACACCATTTGGCGTTTTTCCTGCATATCGAGTATCGCGCTTTCACCAAAGACATCGCCCGGCCCAAGCTCGCCGATTTTGCGCCCCCCGAGCGAAATCTCGACCCGACCCTCGGTCAGAACGCCAAATCGCGAATCTGAACTACCTTCCTTGATGAGCAAGGTCTTCTCACCCATTTGGCGCCACTTGGAAATCCGCATCGCTTCCCATACTTCGACATCATCGAATTCGGTGAAAAATGGCAAGCGACGCAGTTGGCCCCAGTGCGAATTGTCTATCAGGGGATCCCGCTCATCGACGATCTTATAGCGCACGGCAGAAAGATCTTTTGCGAATTCAGTGCCATTTTTATAACGCGAATAAAGATCTTTCTCCAATGCCTTGCGAATCACCGCCTCCATTTGCTCCGGCACATCGGGGTTCAGCTGGCAAACAGACGGAGGATCGACATTGATGATTTTATAAACGAGTTGTGCCGGGTTTTTGGCACGAAACGGCAAACGCCCGGTCATCAAATGGAACAAAACGACACCGAGCGAATAAAGATCGGTTTTCTGGTTCAGCGGATAGGCTTTGATCTGCTCCGGGCTCATATAGGCCGGCGAGCCAACACCCATGATGAAGGTCGAATCGGCATGGCTTTGCTTTTTGACGTCCATCGCCAAGCCGAAATCGGTGATTTTCACATTGTCGTTGTCGTCGACCAGGATATTCGCTGGTTTGATATCGCGGTGCACGATACCTTTCTTGAATGCATAGTCGAGCGCCATGCAGCACTTGAATACGATGCTGACGGCACGATGAATCGGGAGAAGATTATCGAAGGCGCAATAGCGTTCAAGCGAGCACCCATTGAAATACTCCATCACGACATAGGCTTGATCCGTCTCGATCACCGTTTCATGAATGCGAATGATGTGCGGATGAACAAGCCTCTCCGCAGCTGCCTGCTCGGCACGCAAAAGCTTGAGCAGACGACGGTTCCATTTCGCCTCATCTTTCACTTTATCCTTCAGCGAAACATGTTTGAGCGCAATGGGTTCGGAATAAGCCGGATGCTCGGCGAGATACACGATTGCGGTCGCTCCGCGACCGATCTCACGAATAATTTTGTATTGGCCAATACGTTCAGGCAGGGCTGGCATGGGTGCTCCTCTACTGGAAGCCAGTGTAGCGCTTGATGAGGGCCGAAAAAAGCATTGTTCCCTCTTGAAATCCAGCAAACTGCCCCAACTGCCTGAAAAATACACACTCAGGGAGCCTGAAAGTCATGCAGGACACAAATCTACCCCCCCAGACAGAACTCAAGCCAACAGCCGACGAAACTGTATCCGATATGGATCAAAACAGCGCGGCGGGTATGCAACAAACGGAATCCGACAATACCGACAGCGTGCCGGGGCTGGAACACCAGTTGCGCGAAGCCGAACTGAAAGCCTCCGAACACTACGATGCCTGGCTGCGCGCGAAGGCGGAAACCGAAAACGTCCGCCGCCGCGCCGCAGAGGATGTGATTAAGGCGTCCAAGTTTGCAATCGAAAAATTCACGGCCGAACTGCTGCCGGTTAAAGACAGCCTGGAACAAACGCTGAGCGTAGAGGCGCCAACGCTGGAATCGATCCGCGAAGGCGTCGAACTCACGCTGCGCAACCTCGTGCGCGCATTCGAAAAAGGCCATGTGAACGAAATCGATCCGGTCGGCGAGAAATTCGATCCCAACCACCATCAGGCGATGAGCATGGTCCCCAGCGAGCAAGCCGCCAATACGGTGGTGCAAGTGTTCCAAAAGGGTTACTTGCTCGAAGGGCGCGTGATTCGGCCTGCTTTAGTCGCTGTTTCGAGTGGCTCGGGCTCTTGAAAGCCTGATAAACCACCCCATTTCAGGTTACAGCTTTCCAAAAAACTAACGAATTCAAGGATTAACAAACATGGGCAAAATCATCGGCATTGACCTCGGCACCACCAATAGCTGCGTTTCCATCATGGAAGGCGGTACCCCAAAAGTCATCGAGAACTCGGAAGGCGCCCGCACCACGCCATCCATCGTCGCCTATATGGAAGACGGTGAAGTGCTCGTCGGCGCACCGGCCAAGCGTCAAGCGGTGACGAACGCCAAGAACACACTTTATGCAATCAAGCGCCTGATCGGCCGCCGCTTCGAGGAAAAAGAAGTGCAGAAGGACATCAATTTGATGCCCTTCTCGATCATCAAGGCCGACAACGGCGACGCCTGGGTCGACGTGCGCGGCAAGAAGCTCGCACCACCGCAGATTTCCGCCGATGTGCTGCGCAAGATGAAGAAAACGGCCGAGGACTATCTCGGCGAAGAAGTCACCGAGGCGGTCATCACGGTGCCGGCCTATTTCAACGACAGCCAGCGCCAGGCCACCAAGGATGCGGGCAAAATCGCCGGCCTCGAAGTCAAGCGGATCATCAATGAGCCGACGGCCGCCGCGCTCGCTTTCGGCATGGACAAAGCCGCCGGCAAGGATAAGAAGATCGCCGTATACGACCTCGGCGGCGGAACCTTCGACATCTCGATCATCGAGATCGCCGATGTCGATGGCGACAAGCAGTTCGAAGTGCTCGCGACAAACGGCGACACCTTCCTCGGCGGCGAGGATTTCGACCAGCGCCTGATCGACTACATCGTCGACGAGTTCAAGAAGCAAAACGGCATCGATCTGTCGAAGGACGCGATCGCGTTGCAGCGGATCAAATCGGCTGCCGAGCGCGCCAAGATCGAACTTTCATCCTCTCAGCAGTCCGAGCTGAATGAACCGTACATCACCATGGCCAACGGCGTTCCCGCGCACTTGACGATGAAGCTGACGCGCGCCAAGCTCGAATCCCTCGTCGAAGAACTCGTCGATGCGACGATCGAGCCCTGCCGTAAGGCACTCAAAGATGCGGGTCTGAAAGTCAGCGATATCGACGACGTGATTCTCGTCGGCGGCCAGACCCGCATGCCGAAGGTGCAAGAGAAAGTCAAAGAGTTCTTCGGCAAGGACCCGCGTAAGGACGTCAACCCGGACGAAGCCGTCGCCGTTGGCGCGGCAATCCAAGGCGGCGTGCTGCAAGGCGAAGTCAAGGATGTGCTCCTGCTCGACGTCTGCCCGCTCACGCTCGGCATCGAAACGCTCGGTGGCGTCATGACGCCCCTGATCAAGCGCAATACAACGATCCCGACCAAGGCGCAGCAAGTTTTCTCGACCGCCGACGATAACCAGACCGCGGTGACGATCCACGTGTTGCAGGGCGAGCGCGAAATGGCTTCGGCAAACAAGAGCCTCGGCCAATTCAATCTCTCCGACCTCCCGCCCGCGCCACGCGGCATGCCGCAAATCGAAGTCACCTTCGACATCGACGCTAACGGCATTCTGCACGTCTCGGCAAAGGACAAGGCCACCGGCAAGGAAGCCAAGATCACGATCAAGGCGAATTCCGGTCTGTCGGACGACGAAATCAACAAGATGGTCAAGGACGCCGAAGCGCATGCCGAGGACGACCGCAAGGCCCGCGAGCTGATCGATGCGCGCAACCAGTGCGATGCATTGATTCACACCGCGAAAAAAGCCATCGCCGAGCATGGCGACAAAGTCTCGTCCGACGAGAAGTCCAAGATCGAAGCCGCGATCAAGGACGCGGAAGAAGCGATCAAAGGCAACGACAAAGCCGATATCGAAGCCAAAGCGCAAGCCTTGGCAATGGCGAGCCAGACGCTCGGCGAGAAGATGTATGCTCAGCAGAGCGAGGCTGGCGCGGCTGGCGGAGCGGAAGCTTCACCCTCGCAACCGGCTGACGACAATGTTGTCGATGCCGAGTTCACCGAGGTCAAGGACAAAAAATAAATCTGGCGCGCTTTTGAGCCGGTTCAAGCCTTAACCTCCGGCCGGGCAAGCGTGGCGACGCGCCACCGAGCCCGGCCTTTGCGCATCACGACGGACCCGTAAGATGGCCAAAAAAGATTATTACGATGTACTCGGCGTCAATCGCGACGCTTCGGACGACGATATTAAAAAAGCGTACCGCAAGCTCGCGATGAAGCATCACCCCGACCGCAACCCGAACGACAAGACGGCTGAAGAGAAATTCAAGGAAGCCAAGGAAGCCTATGAAGTGCTGACCGACGGCAACAAGCGCGCGGCTTATGATCGCTACGGCCATGCGGGGGTCGATCCGTCTGCCGCGGGAGGCTTTGGTGGCGCCGGTGCTGCAGGTGGCGCGGGCTTTGAAGGCTTTGCTGACGCTTTCGGTGGCATCTTTGACGAGATTTTCGGCGGCGGACGCGGAGGTGGCGGCGGAGGTGGACGCTCGAACGTCTATCGCGGCGCCGATCTGCGCTACAACCTCGAAATATCGCTGGAGGAAGCTGCACGCGGCGCCGAAAAAACGATCCGCATCCCGGTCATGGAGGAATGCGAGGTCTGTCATGGCTCCGGCGCCAAGGCCGGCACTCAGCCCAAGACCTGCCCGACCTGCGGTGGAGCGGGACAGGTACGCATCCAGCAAGGCTTTTTCTCGATCCAGCAGACCTGTCCGAAATGTCATGGCTCGGGCCGGTTTATTGCGGACCCCTGCAACAACTGCCACGGCTCGGGCCGCACCAAGAAACAGAAAACGCTCGAAGTCAAAATCCCGGTCGGAATCGACGACGGTATGCGTCTGCGCCATGCAGGCTATGGCGAACCCGGCGTCAATGGTGGCCCATCGGGAGATCTATACGTTGAAATTCACGTCAAAGCACATACAGTTTTTCAGCGCGACCATGACGACCTGCATTGCGAAATGCCGATCGGCTTTGCCGTTGCGGCGCTCGGTGGAGAAATCGATATCCCGACGCTCGATGGCGCTGCCAGCTTGAAGATCCCGGCCGAAACGCAAAGCGGTAAAATTTTCCGGCTACGCGGAAAAGGCATTCGAAATGTCCGCTCCGGCCACCCCGGCGATTTGCTCTGTCACGTGATCGTGGAAACACCCATCAATCTGACGGAAAGACAGCGCGAGCTTCTGCGCGAGTTCAACGAAATTGCCGTGCGCGAAGCCGCGAAACAAACGCCGCGTGCAAAAAGCTGGATGGATAAGGTTCGCCAATTCTTCAGCGAGTAATTCCATTTCTCTATCAATCGATTACTTTGTCGGCTTTGCTTGCCGTGCTACAGCACTGTCTGCGCTTCGCCTTCGCGTACTCGATTGATAGAGAAACGGAATAAGAGAAAACGCAGCGCCCCGTGCTCGATGATGGTTCCCTTAAACCATCATCGAGCACGGGGTTTTTATTGGCTCAGATCGATGTTACTGCGCGGCGTGCTGCCGCCCTGTGTATGCCTTCGACAAACGTTGCTGAACATCCGGCGGCGCTATTTCGAAATGGCTGAAATTGACGGTGAAACTGCTGTCGCCGGCGAGCAGCGATTTTACCCGCGCTTCAAAACCATCCATTTCCGCAACAGGCACTTGGGCCGTAATGTCGGACCAGCCCGCCTGGGGGGAATCCGTCCCAAGCAAACGGCCGCGACGGCTCGAAAACTCTCCCGAGATATTGCCGAAATGCTCGTCCTGGGCACGGATCACGACCGTCACGATCGGCTCAAGCACCATCGGCCGCGCTTGCGCCAGCGCTTCAAGCACCGCATTGCGCGCCGCCATCACGAAAGAGATTTCGTTTGAATCGACGGCGTGCGCTTTGCCATCCAGCACGGTCACACGAATATCGTGTACCGGGAAGCCCGCGAACACGCCTTCTTCCAAAGCCTGCCGCGCGCCCTTCTCCACCGCCGCCATGAACTGGCCGGGAATCACGCCACCCTTGACATGATCGACGAAATCGAAGCCCGCACCGCGCTCCAGCGGTTCCACTTTGAGCGCCACTTCACCGAACTGCCCTGCTCCGCCGCTTTGTTTCTTGTGGCGATAACGCGCTTCCGCATGACCCCCGATCGTTTCGCGATAAGGCACCGCTGGCATGGCCGTATCAAGCGTCAAGCCCCAGCGGGACTGAAGCTGTTCAAGCACTACCTTCAAATGCGCCTCGCCCAAACCGCGCACAACGGTTTGCTTGGCGCGTTCATCGAATTCAACCGCCAGACACGGATCTTCTTCGCGCAGCATTTGCAGCGCGTCGGAGAGTTTCTGTTCATCACCAAGTTTCTGCGGGATTAGCGTAAGTCCCGTCACCGCTTGCGGGAAAACCGGCTGCTCAAGGTAATAACGGTCTTCATCGTGCGAATCGTGCAGAACCGAATCACGCCGGATTTCGTCGACCCGCGCGACCGCGCAGATATCGCCCGTTACGCCAACGGGAATTTCAACCTGGTTTTTGCCTTGTAGGCGCAGAATGTGCGCGACCTTGAAAGGTTTGCGCGCTTCGCCGATATACAGCTGGCTGCTCGGGCGAATCGTGCCCTGATGAATGCGGAAGATCCCCAATTTGCCACGATAGGGATCGTTAGCCACCTGGAACACATGCGCGATGACATGCGCGTCGGGATCAGCATTTACGTTGACCGACTCGCCTTCGCCTTTAAGGAAATGCGGTGGGTTGCCTTCGGTCGGATCGGGCGCGAGTTTGCCCAAGATGTCGAGCAACTCTTTTATGCCGGCCCCTGTGCGTGCGGAAGTGAAGCAAACCGGAATCAAATGCCCTTCTCGCAGCGCCTGTTCAAACGGCGCATGGAGCTGCTCGGGATTAAGCGACTGGGACTGTTCGAGATAAACCGCCATCAATGCTTCATCAAGCTCGACGACTTGGTCGACAAGCGCATCGTGCGCGGCCTGAACCGATGAAAAAGCGCTTGCTGCCTGATAGTCGGGCGAGAAAAAGCAATCGACAACCGTCTCTCCATTCGCGGCGGGAAGGTTAATCGGCAGACATACCCTGCCGAACACTTCAGTAATCCCTGCCATCAATGCGGCGAGATCCACATCGGGCGCATCGATTCGCGTGATCACGATCATGCGGCACAGATCTTTCGATGCATCCATGAGACGACGCGTAAGCATTTCAATGCCCGAAGTGGCACTAATGCAAATCGCGGAAGTTTCCACGGCTTCCAGTGCTGTCAGTGTCCGGCCAAGCAAATCCGGCGTTCCGGGCGTGTCGAGAAGATTGATCCAATGATTTGCCCACTCCAAATGAGCAACCGAAGTATTCAATGAATGACCAAGAGTTTTTTCTACAGGGTCGAAATCGCTTACGGTATCGCCACGCGCGGTGGTTCCTGGACTTCCGATTGCGCCGCTCGCGAATAACAACGCCTCCAGAAGTGTGGTCTTACCAGAGCCTGCCGCGCCTACCAGCGCAAGATTACGGATGTCATGGACCGAGCTAGGAGTCATCTTCAATTTCCTAAATATGAATGCCAACCACCACAATGGCAGCCTTGTCCCTTGTGGTTGTATGCCAATGAGGCGCAGGCTCGTCTGATCGGAATCAAGCGTTTCCCTTGGTCACCGAGAATTCAACACTTGCGCCCCCTTTTCTCAAAAGGGATAAACGTAGATACCGGCTATTTCGAGATGAAAAAAGCGACTCTGCGGATGAGAGTCGCCTTATCAAAAGTCAGGCACTCGGCTGTAAAGTATAAAGGCAGCACTCAATGTCTTGCCGGGCCATACACTTCCCGCCCGGCATTATTGATTTCCTGACGCAACTGACGCCGCTCCTCAGGGCTCATGTGACGGCCGCGGCTATCTGTAGACGTCTCAAAACTCCCCGCAGGAGACAGACCATCTCGCTGGCGATCGCGCAATTGGTCACGCAGTTGCTGACGCTCATGACGATGCTCCTGCCGCTCTTCACGCGAAGGAACCACGCCTCGCTCCTCACCACTGCGCCCACGCCCATCGGGAAATCCAGCGCGAGCCGGCAAGGCAAAAACAAACAGCACTGCGCACACCGCAATCATTTCAGTTTTCCGCAGGCTCACGCTTCTGTCTTTCCTTGCAATGAACAAGCTTGATTAATTACGACGCCATCGTGCTTGGATGAAATAAATGATGTGTGAGCAACACAAACGAGCATGTAACGGGTTGTTTCGCTAAAGGAGTAGTGAAATGAATACTTACCCCCTGTACTCTGGCTCTCTTCTACACGACCGATTAGCATGTCTGCCATGGACACGACCAAAGAACGCTTTCGCACCCTGATCGTCGATGACGATGCTCGCATGCGTAACCTGCTCGAACGTTATCTTGAAGAACAAGGCTTCGGCGTAAAAACAGTACCGGATGCCGCTGCAATGGACCGGATCATGACCCGCGAGCATGTAGACCTGCTGGTGCTCGATCTCATGCTTCCCGGCGAAGACGGGCTTTCCGTCTGTCGCCGCCTGCGCGGAGCCGGCAACGATATTCCCATCATCATGTTGACAGCCAAAGGCGATGAAGTCGATCGCATCGTCGGACTGGAAATGGGGGCCGACGACTACTTGCCGAAGCCTTTCAACCCACGCGAACTCGTCGCCCGCATTCATGCCATCCTGCGTCGCCGCCCCAAAACACCGCCCGGCGCGCCTGCGGAAATCGACGAGATCGTCAGCTTCGGCGCGATAACGGTCAATCTTGCGACCCGAACCTTGACGCGCAATAAACAAGAGCAACCGCTGACAACCGGCGAATTCGCACTCCTTAAGGTCCTGCTCCAGCATCCGCGCCAGCCTTTATCACGCGATAAGCTGATGGAACTGGCGCGTGGGCGGGAATACGATGCGTTCGATCGTTCGATCGACGTGCAGGTATCCCGGTTGCGTAAACTTGTCGAAGACGAGCCTTCCCGCCCGCGTTACCTACAGACGGTTTGGGGCTTCGGCTATGTTTTTGTACCGGACGGTAACCGCACGAGTAACAATTAAAGCCGCTCGCTCTCAGAACCTGCCCAGAATCTTTCGCCAGAGCCCGTGATGCCACGAATTTGAGGCGTCTACGGCGCTCATAAAGCTTGGTCTCGCCTACGCTTGACGCGTGGTCAGCGGGGCGAAAAGCAGCGCAGGAACCGGAGTTTATGAGTGATAAATGAAAATTCCGAGCAGCGCGTGAGCCCCGATCATGTTCAGTCCGCCACACTCGCAGTAAGATTATGAACAGGTTCTCAGCGATGCACTTCGTACCGCGTAGCCTGTTATGGCGTACGTTCTTTCTGATTGCGCTCGTCATCGTCGCTTCGATGTCGGTCTGGTTTCTGGTTTTCGAGCGCATGGAACGAGAGCCACGCGCGCAGCAGCTTGGACAAATGCTCGTCAGCATCGTCAATTTGACGCGCACGGCCTTGATCAATGCCGATCCCTTGCTGCGCATCGCGCTTTTGCGCGACCTGTCCGAACAGGAAGGGATTCGCGTCTACCCTGCCGAGCCCGGCGATAAGATAGAGCCGATCGCCGACACGCGGATGTTTCAAATCGTCGAAGCCCAGCTCAAACATCATCTCGGGCCACAGACTCGTCTGGCCGGCAAACGCGAAGGCGTCAATGGAATCTGGGTTAGTTTCCAAATCGACCCGGAAGACCCGGAAGATCAATTTTGGGTCATGCTGCCACGCGACCGCTTTCAGCGCGTGCGCACTTTGGAATGGATCGGCTGGACGGCGGCGGCGGGGCTGCTCGCCTTGCTCGCCGCCTTCTTCATCGTCAGCCGCATGGCCCGTCCGCTTGCATCCTTGGCCAATGCGGCACGCCAGGTCGGCCGTGGCGAGTTGCCTCCCCCGCTAACCGAATCCGGCCCTGAGGAATTCGCCGGCGTGAGCCGTGCTTTCAATCAAATGTCGGTCAACCTCGCGCAGCTTGAATCGGACCGCGCCCTCGTGCTTGCCGGCGTTTCGCACGATCTGCGCACACCGCTCGCGCGGCTGCGGCTCGGTATCGAATTATCGGGCGCGCCTGCGGAAGATGTGGACGCCATGTCGGCCGATATTGATGAAATGGACCGCATTCTCGGCCAATTCCTCGACTTCGCACGCGGCAGCACAGAAGAGTCATTCTCCGAAATCGATACCACTACGCTATTGGAAGAACTGGCTGGAAGTTACCAACGGCGCAATTTCCCGGTTTCCACCCAGGAAAAACTCCCAAATTTCAAACTCAGCGCGCGTCCTCAAGCCTTACGGCGTGCCTTGAGTAATCTGATCGACAATGCGCTGCGCTACGCAGGCCGCGAGCAAGCGATCGAACTCGGTGCTCACCGTGCCAACGGCTTCATTCATATGCTTGTACTCGATCGCGGCCCCGGCATTCCCGCCGATCAAGTCGCACGTCTCAAGCGTCCGTTCACACGGCTCGAAGAGGCGCGAACCGATGCGCACGGTTCTGGTCTGGGTTTGGCGATCGTAGAGCGTATTGCACGCGCACATGGAGGACGGCTCGAACTCAAACCACGCGAAGGCGGCGGGCTCAGCGCTGAAATCGTGCTACCCGCGCAGCAGACCGGATCGAAGTAATCCGTATAATCCGTTTTCCATGAAATTCCTCTTCGACGTTTTCCCGGTCCTGCTGTTCTTCATCGCCTACAAGTTCGCCGATATTTACACGGCAACCGGCGTTGCGATCGCGGCAACCTTCCTGCAAATCGGCTGGGCCTGGTTCGTGCGTAAAAAGGTCGAACCGTTAATGTGGTTCACTTTTGCCATCATCATGATCTTCGGCGGCTTGACGCTGATCCTGCACAACCCGATTTTCATCAAATGGAAACCCACGGCAATTTACTGGAGCATGGCGGCCGCGATGGCTATCGCACGTTGGGGTTTCGGACGCAACGCGGCCGAAAGCGTCATGGGGCAACAGATCAAGCTTCCACAGCCGATCTGGGCTCGGCTGAACTATTCGTGGATGGGTTTTTTCACCTTCATGGGCGCCCTGAACCTGTTCGTCGCCCTCAACTTTTCCGAATCCGCCTGGGTCAACTTCAAACTCTTTGGCGGCACGGGCCTCATGCTTATTTTCGTCGTGATTCAAAGTCTCATGCTTTCGCGTCACATCGGAAAGGAAGATGAATAATGCTGTATGCCCTGATAACGGAAGACGCGCCGGGCAGCCTCGCAAAGCGGCTTGCCATACGGGCCGAACACCTCACGCGCCTGAAACAGTTGGCCGATGCGGGGCGGCTCGTACTGGCCGGCCCGATGCCTGCGATCGACAGCTCCGACCCCGGCCCCGCCGGCTTCCTTGGCAGCCTGATCGTAGCTGAATTCGAAAACCAGGCCGCGGCCCAAGCCTGGCTTGACGACGACCCCTATACGAAAGTTGGGGTTTTTGCCAAAGCAAGCGCACACCCCTTTAAACACGTATTACCCTAATGCCCGTGCTTCTCGAAGAAATCCGCCACCGGCTTGCCGCCCTGCAACCCAGCATTGTCGAGCTTGAAGATGAAAGCGCGCGGCACATCGACCATGCCGGAGCAGCAACGGGCGGTGGTCATTTCAAGCTGTATATCGTCGCCCGGATTTTTGCAGGGCAAAGCAAGCTCACCCGTCATCGCACGGTTTATGACACACTTGGGGACCTTATTCCTCATCGAATACACGCCATTTCAATCGACGCACGTACCCCGGATGAAAACGCACGTTGATCGCATCCACCCACCAACTCAGAGGTTATCCATGAAATACACTTACAGCCGCCTCATCGTCGGCCTCGTTGCAGCAGCGCTGTCCCTCACCGCCGTGGCGCAAGAGAAGAAACCCGCAACTCCAGCCGCCACGAAACCCGGTGTGCTCGCAACCGTCAACGGCCAGCCCGTATCACAGGCTGCTTTCGATATCTTCCTGCAAGAGCAGACCGCTCGCGGCGCGCCGAACAACAAGGAAGTACAAGGCGCAATCCGCGAAGAGCTGATCCGCCGCGAAGTGCTCGCTCAGGAAGCGAAAAAACAAGGCATCGACAAAAAACCCGGCTTCCAGACACGTATGGACATGCTGCGCCAGTCGACACTCGTCGCGGCCTATATCGACAGCTTTGTCAAAGCGCATCCTGTGCCAGAAGCCGATGTGAAAAAAGCTTATAACGAAGCGGTCGCCAAAGCCTCGAAAAAAGAATTCAAAGCTCGCCACATTCTCGTCGCGACAGAAGAAGACGCGAAAGCCATCATTGCCAAACTGAAAGGCGGCGCGAAGTTCGCTGATCTAGCGAAGGACTCGAAAGATTCCGGTTCGAAAGACAATGGCGGTGACCTCGGCTGGAACTCACCGGATGCCTATGTGAAACCTTTCGCCGAAGCCCTCCAGAAGCTCGAAAAGGGTAAGTTCACGACCGAGCCGGTCAAGAGCGATTTCGGTTATCACGTCATCCTGCTCGAAGACATCCGCGACGCGACGCCGCCTTCTTTCGATCAGGTCAAAGGCAATATTCAGCAACGCCTGCAACAGCAAATGGTCGAAAAGCATGTAGCCGAGCTGATGCAAAAAGCAAAGATTCAGTAAACCGCGAATACGGCGCACTGAAAAAAACGGCAACCTTCGGGTTGCCGTTTTCTATGTAGCGCTGAACGTTCGCCGCAATGCCCCGCGCTGGATCAAATCACTGATTCGCTTCAACCTCATCACCATCGTCTCACTTCAATCGCTCTTCGATCCAATCCCAGCGCTTGTCTTTGAGCATCATGAAGCGGCATTGGAACCCGAACGCCGGATGCGGTCATACACTTCCCGCGCCAGATGATCCTGTGCCGCTGAGCGGAATTGCTTATCGCTCATCACGCGGTTGAAGATTTCGTCATTGCTTTCCATCCGCTGGATGAACAAGTCATCGAGCACACGGCTGAAAAAGGCCGCGAAGTTGGCTTCGCTGTTTGCTTTTGCCGCCTCGACGATCTTCTCGTCCTGCTCCGCTGTTACGCGCACCTGATCGAAGAAGAGCTGATCCGCTTCAGTGAAGTCGGTTCCGAAGCGTTCGTTCAGTTTGTCCACTAAAGTCGATAGGGCGATGTCGGTATCCCTTTCGCGTGCGGTGCCAACGTCGGTTGGCCCCTTGAGCGGGTCGGCCTCGCCTGCGGAAAGGTCAATCGCCCCTTCACCCATCTGCTGAATACGGAAGTATTTGAGGGCAACGTCATCGTCCAGCGTGAACCTGGTGCCGTCACCCGGCGGGGGCAGCTTGGCGGAGAGGTTGCGGAGGAAGGCGTAAAGCCGCTCAAGCCCAGTATCAAAATAGGGGATGATCTGCGAGAGAAACGAATAGAGGTTGCGAAACGCGGTGAGCTGGCCGCGAAACTCATCCTGAACCTTCTCTTCCAGTTGCTTGAACCGCTCGACGCAGGCGTCGAGTATCGCATTCATGCGGTAATGATCCTGCCCGCTCGGATCGCGTTTAGGCTTGAACCAGATTTCGGCGAACGCGCGCACGTCATCCGGCGTGAACACCGCCGGTTGTAAAAGCTTGTGGTGCAGTACGTTGAGCTTCTGCGGATCAGCGTTCTCGCCGGCCGGGGTCGCCTCAAAATAGGGTTTGAATGCCTTGTAGATGTCTTCTTCTTTGTTCTTGAAATCGAGAACGAAAGTGCGCGTCTTTCCCTGCGTCGTGCGGTTGAGGCGCGAAAGCGTCTGCACGGCCTGCACGCCCGCCAGCTTCTTCACCACATACATGGTCTGCAACAGCGGCTGGTCGAAGCCGGTCTGATACTTCTCGGCGACGATGAGAACGCGGAATTCATCGCCCGCAAAGTGCTCCGGCAATTCCTTCTCGGGCAACCCATCATTCATGCTCACTTCAGTGAACTCAGCGCCTGAAACGTCCGGGTCTTTCACCATGCCGGAAAAGGCGACCAACGCTCGAATACCCTGATAACCCTTGTTCTCGATGTAGCCATCAAAGGCTCGCTTGTACTTGACGGCGGCCAGCCGCGAATCAGTAACCACCATCGCCTTCGCCCGGCCGCCCAGTTCGTGCATCACCTTTAAGCGGAAATGCTCGATGATGACCTGCACCACCTGCCCGATGTTGGCGGGGTGCAGTTCAAGGAACTGCCCCAGCGCCTTGGCTGCCTTCTTCTTCGGTACATCCGGGTCGTTCTCGATCTGTTTGATCAATCCGAAGAAGCGTTTGTACGTCGTATAGTTTTGCAGCACATCGAGGATGAAGCCCTCCTCAATAGCCTGCCGCATCGAATACTCATGAAAGGGCGAAGCGCCTGTCGGCCCCGGTTCGTCGAATACCGCCTTGGTCTTGAATTTGGGCGTCGCGGTAAAGGCGAAGAAACTCAAATTGGGCTGCCGCGCGCGCTGCTGCGCCTCGCGCAAAATGTTCGCCCTGGCTTCCAACGAAAGATCGCCGTCCTCTTCCTCGCTCAACTGGTCGGCAATGGCGTCGGCGATGCCATCCTTGTTCAGAATGCCCTTGAGCGCCATGACCGTCTCGCCCGATTGCGAACTGTGCGCCTCATCCACGATCACCGCGAAACGCTTGCCCTGCGTGTCGATGGCGATCTCCTCGCCCTTTTTCTCCAACGTCCTGATCGCCTGCGCGATGAAGGGAAATTTCTGGATGGTCGAAATGATGATCGGCGTGCCGCCCGCCAGCGCCTTGGCGAGTTGCTGCGTGTTCTCGTCGATCTTCTCGACAACGCCGGTTTTGTGCTCGAACTGATAGATGGTGTTCTGCAACTGCTGGTCAAGCACGCGGCGGTCGGTGATGACGATGACCGAGTGAAACACCTTCTGGTCGGCGGCGTCGTGCAACGAGGCCAGCCGGTGCGCCAGCCAGGCGATGCTGTTCGACTTGCCGGAACCCGCCGAATGCTGAATCAGGTAATTGCGCCCCGCGCCGTGCGCTCGCGCATGGCTCACGAGCCGCCGCACCACATCGAGCTGGTGATAGCGTGGAAAGATCATCGCCTCCTTGCGGATGATGCGCGTCCCCACCTTTCGCTCGGAAACATCGAGGTGCATGAAGCGTTGCAGGATGTCCAAGAGGCTGTCGCGCGCCAGAACCTCGTCCCATAGGTAGTGCGTTTTCCAGTTGCCCTCGACTGGCGGATTACCCGCGCCGAAATCATGGCCGCGATTGAACGGCAGAAAGACAGTTTCCGCACCCTTCAACTCCGTGGTCATCCACGCTTCATCCGGGTCCACGGCAAAATGCACCACCGCCCGCTCCTTGAAGCGGAACAGCCGATCGCGCCCATCGCGGTCGGCCTTGTACTGCTTGCACGCATCTTCCGCGCGCTGGCCGGTGAGCGGGTTCTTCAGTTCCACCGTCACCACCGGCAGGCCGTTCACCGACAGCACCACGTCGATGATGCACTTGCGCTTTTGCCCATCCGGGCGTTTGAGCACTTCAGAGAGAAATTCGACCTGCCGCGTGATGGTCAGGCGATTGGCGGCATAGCGCTTTTCCGCCTCCGGGTTCATCGCCGAATTGGGCTGGAAATAGGCCAGGCGCAGTTCCTTGCCGTAGCATTTGAAGCCGTGGCGCAGCACGCCCAGCGCGCCCTTGCTCGCCAGTTCCTTGGCGAGGCTGTCGATGATGGTAGCGGCGGTGCGCTCCTTCAACATCGCTTCGAGTTGCTCCCAACGCGCGCTCTGACTGGCACGGATGAAGGCGATCACCTCATCGGGAAACAGCGCGGTTGCGGCATCGAAGCCCTTGGGGTTGCCCTTCGCATAGCCGCCGCAGGCGATCAGGCCATGCTCTATCGCCGTTTCGTAGGCGTACTCGGTGTGGTTAGGCATTGGCCGTCTCCCTCGGTGCGCCTTAGCCCAAATCGGTGTGGGCGAAGTCGTTGCCCTTGTAAAGCAGGGAAATGCCTTGCGCCTTGGCGCAGGCATAGGAAAGGCAATCCGCCAGATTCAACTGTGCCGGATGCCCCCGGCCCTTGCCATAATCGGCGAAGGCTTGCACGGCAAGGCTGGCCGTTCTGGCATCCATGTGAACCAGGCTGATGTCGGCTTCGGTCAGCAAAGCCTGAATGCATTTATCCACCTCGACCGGATGAATCCCCAGCTTGGTGGAAAGCCGCATGGCGGCTTCGAGCACCACCAGGGCTGACGTGCAGCAGGCGCCAGCCGCCTGGATTCTGTTGGCGAATTCCGTGGCCTCCGGCTCTTTCGCCAGGATGGCGACGATTGCCGACGTATCGACGAACATCAGGCGTGGCCCCACATAGCGTCGATTTCGTCCTTGCTCAACTCCTGACCGCCCGGTTTGGCCATGGCGGCCAGTTCATCGGCGATGGCGCCCAGACGCGCGGCCAGGGGTTGCTGCGCCGCCACGCGGCGGTATTCGGTTTCCAGCGCCTGAATGACGACCTCCGTCATGGAAAGATGGCTTTGCCTGGCAATCTTTTGCGCCAGCTCGCGCGCTCGCCGGTCTCGAATCTGCAAATTCATCGTTGTGCTCCCGTGGCGTTGTAATGACAGCAAGTGCAATACATCATTACACGTTTGCCATGCTGTTGTCCAGCACGGGTGGCACGGGCGCCCCTTGCGCGGATGCCATCCTCATCGCAATTCCTCGATCTGGCCGGTGACGGCGGCGGTGATGAGGGCGGAGCGGTATTCGGTGAGGCGTTCGATGGAGCAATCGGTCTTTTCGATTAGGGCACTGATGCGACGATATCTGACATTGAGTAGCTCGACAATTTCCAGTTGCTCCTGAATTGCTGGCAACGGAATCGGGAAGCATCCAAGTTGTTCACAAGTTATCGCCCCCTTCGTGCTGCCAGCGCCTTCACTTTCAAATCTGAGAAGGGGATACGCCATTTGTAGGCAATGCAGCAAGAATTCGGCTGAGATTTTGCTGGTCTCTGGTCTGATAAATGCCAAGTGTTGATTGATTGTCGCCCGGAATTTTAAAGGGGCAGCCATACCACGAGTCTTACCCTGCCCAGTAATACCGACCAAAACTGCTGGCGGTTCAATAATGGGAAGGTGGCACTCTTGGAGCGCAAGCTCTGTGACGAAGTGCTCTGCCTCATTCACTTCCTCTTGGTTTACCACTGAACTATTTAGCCAAGGGAACCCTGTATCAGACCAATAGTTCGGATCCTCTCTGCTGGGCGTAGATCCATTGCCGATGCGACCGACATGCTTGATCGGACAAACCGCCCAATGCGCCGGAATTTCTCCGAGCCAGTCGATGCCGCTGTCTTTCATGGGGGCGGCGGGGTTGAGGCCCTTGGTGACGGCCTGGGTGATGATCGCCTGCCGCTTTTCGGCCAGCCGCTCCAAGAGCGCCTGTTTTTTTGCAATCAGAGCGTCGATCCGCGCCGTTTTTTCATCCAGAAAGGCGGCGATGCGCTTTTGGGTTTCGAGGGGTGGTAGGGGTGGCCGCCAATCCTTCAGAAACCGCTCAGGAACGCGCTTTTGACCGCCAGCCCCCAACATTTCCGCTTCTCCAAAGGAGCGGAAATCGTGAGCAATCGTCACATAGAACAGAAAGCGGTCGTCAAGCTGTTGGCACGGACGCACCACATGCAGTTCGGTGGTGCCGAATCCCACGCCGTTGGTCAAACCTTCGGCAATCGCGCCCTTTCCATTTTCAAAACAGGGTGTGATTTTGGCAATTACTACATCGCCGTCGCGGAAGTAGGTATATCCGTTATAAACCTCGTCCACGGGGCGCTCTTCTTCAAGCCGCAAACCGCCTCGCTCGCCTACCGCATCCATCGGCACAAACGAGACTGGAACATCGTCTGCAAGCTCCAACTCGGATTTGACCGGGTTGAGACGCGCATCGAAGCGCAATCGGCGGCGAGTCCAAGTGGCGACGCTCACGCCACCAACCCCTTGAGCAACCCCGCAATCTCCCCTTCCAGCACCTGAATATCTGCCTCGATCTCCCCCAACGGGCGCGGCGGCTTGTAAACGTAGAAATGCCGGTTGATCGGGATTTCGTAGCCGACCTTGGTCTTGCTGTAGTCCACCCAGGCATCGGGCACATGCGGCAGCACTTCGGCGGCCATGTAGGCGTCAATCGTGCCGCGCATGGCGGCCACTAGCGCATCATTGGGCATCTCCGGCCCAAAGTTCATCGGCAGGGGCAAGGTTGTGCCAGCGGGCAGCGGGATGTTTTCGGTGTCGCGCAATTCGCTGTCCGGCTCCGGCGCTCCCTTGGCGTCGCGGCAGATTTCGGCCTGGGGGTCGCGCTCGCCCAGCGCGGCAAAGATGGCTTTCTTGATCGGCGCGGGCAGCTTCTGCCCGGCTTTTTTCGCGGCGGCGTCGAGATCGGCCTCGAAGGCCGCGCGGTCCAGGTAGCGGCCTTCGAGTTTGCCTTCCGCCGGGAACCGGATGGTCGCCCGATCAACGTTGTAGAGGGCGCCGCGAGCGGCGTCCTCCACGACCATGGGTTCGCCAGCCGGCGCGGCGCTGTAGTCGCCTCCACCGCGAGCGGAGGTTGTCGCGAAAGCCCCTTTCTCCCCTCGCCCGCTTGCGGGAGAGGGGCCGGGGGAGAGGGGAAAGCGGCGATTGATTTCGTCCATCGCGCCCGGATGTGCCGCGCACCCTCTCCCCAACCCCTCTCCCGCAAGCGGGCGAGGGGCTTCAAGAGCGCGGGCCGATCCTTTATCGACATCGGGAGCGAGGGGAGCTTTCGGCGCAAGCGTCGCCAGCAAATCGCGGATGGCTTGCTGTTCGGCGCGTCCCGCCGCTTCCTCGGCCTCGGCGGCCTGGGCGTCCTTGCGCTTTTTCGAGACGGCGAGGTTGATGAAGGCGGACTGTTCATCGAGCCGCGCGATGCGTTCCGGCGTCGCCGCGAAATTGAGCCGCAGGGGCCGCTCGACGGTGATTTTGAGGAAGCCGAAGGCGTGGTTGGCAAAAATGCGGCTGACCACGCGTTGCTCCGGCTGGCCGTCGATCAGCACGGTTTCCCGCTCGCCGTCGCGGAAATTGCCGTAAATCCCGGTCAGGCGGTCGATATGGGCGTCCGAGAGTTCGTTGCGCTTGTTGTTGAGGCTCTTCTTCATCTTCTGGAAGAAGCGCGTGCCGTCGATCAACTGCACCTTGCCGCGCCGCTCGGCGGGCTTGCGGTTGGTGACCAGCCAGATGTAGGTGAAGATGCCGGTGTTGTAGAAAAGCTGGTCGGGCAGCGCGACGATGGCATCGAGCCAGTCGTTTTCGATGATCCAGCGGCGGATGTTGGAGGGGCCGGAACCGGCATCGCCGGAAAACAGCGGCGAGCCGTTGAAGATGATGGCGATCCTGGAGCCTTCGCCACCCTTGTCGGGGGCAGGCTTCATCTTGGCAATCATGTGTTGCAGGAACAGCAGCGAGCCATCGTTGATGGCGGGTAGGCCCGCGCCGAAGCGGCCATGAAAGCCCAGTTCTTCCGCTTCCTTGGCGACGACTTTTTGCTGATCCTTCCACTCGACGCCAAAGGGCGGGTTGGCGAGCATGTAGTGGAATTGCTTCTCGGGAAAGCCGTCTCTGGTCTTGCCGTCGCCCAGGGTGTCGCCCAGGATGATTTGATCGGTTTCCTCGTCCTTGATGAGCATGTCCGAGCAACAGATGGCCCAGCTTTCGTCGTTGTACTCCTGACCATACAACCCGAGATTGGCCGAGGCATTGCCGGCGCGGATGGTCTCCTCGGAAACGGACAACATGCCGCCGGTGCCGCAGGCGGGGTCGTAGATTTCACGATAAACGCCGGGTTTGTAAACATCTTCCTCGCCGGTATAGACGAGGTGCGTCATGAGCCGGATGACCTCGCGCGGGGTGAAGTGGTCGCCCGCCTCTTCGTTGGCCTGCTCGTTGAAGCGCATGACCAGATGCTCGAAGATGTAGCCCATCTCGATGTTGCTGATCTTTTTTGGGTGCAGGTCGACCTCGGACATCGCCTTGACGATGGCGAAAAGGCGGTTGCTGGCATCGAGTTTTTCGATCTGGTCGCTGAACTTGAACTTGTCGAAGATGCGGCGCGCGGTAGCGGAAAAGCCGTTGATATAGGCGACGAGGTTGGGGGCGATGTTTTCGCTGTCGCCCAGGAGCTTGTGGAAGGTGTAGGGGCTGACGTTGTACAGCGGCTGCTGGCGCTCTTTATCCACCACGCCGGTCAGCAGGCGGGGAATGGCGGTGGGCGGCGTTTTGGCGGCGCTCAGCCGGGCATGTTCGGCCAGCACGGCGTCCTTGGTCGGCTCCAGCACGCAATCGAGGCGGCGCAGCACGACCATCGGCAGCATGACCAGCCGGTACTGCGGCGGCCGGTAGGGGCCGCGCAGCCGGTTGGCGATTTCCCAGATTTTGCCCGCGATTTCCTTGTGACGTTCAGTAAGCATGTTTTTCTTTTCTTGATTCATCGGGGCGGCGTCGCCGCACGTGAAGACGTTATTCCGCGCATACAGCGCGTTTCAGTTCGCCGGGCCGGGCAGCCGGGCGAAAAACGCTTCCACCTCCTGAACATCCCGCGTTCGCCGCATCGGCGGCAGGCTTTGCCAGACACGGCGGCCATAGGCTTTGTCGATCATGCGCGGATCGCAGATCATCAATACGCCGTGGTCGCGCTCGCTGCGGATCAAACGGCCCGCGCCCTGCTTGATGTTGATGACAGCGCGCGGAAGCTGATACTCCATGAAGGGGTTGCGCCCCTGTTCGCGCATCCAGTCGATGCGCGCGGCGAGCACCGGATCGTCGGGCGGCGCGAATGGCAGCTTGTCGATAATCACGAGCGAAAGCGCATCGCCGGGCACATCGACGCCCTCCCAGAAGCTTTGGCTTGCGACGAGCACCGCATTGCCGAGTTTGCGGAAACGTTCGAGCAATTCGCTGCGTGAGCCCTGGCCTTGCAGCAAAAGCGGAAACGTGAGACTTTCGCGCTCAAAGATCTCCACCAAACGCTCATGAATCCGCTGCATCGCGCGCAGCGAAGTGCATAGCAGGAAACAACGCCCCTGCGCGGCGCGGATCGCCGGCATCGCGGCCTCGACCACGGCCTCGACGAATGCGGGGCTGTTCGGGTCCGGCATGCCGGACGGCGCATAAAGCAGCGCCTGCTCGGCATAGTTGAACGGGCTGCCCCAAATGGCCGTGTTGGCTTGCGGTTCGAGCTGATCGAGGCCAAGCTCTTCGCAGTAGTGGCGGAAATCGCGCCCGACCGCGAGCGTGGCCGAAGTGAAAATCCAGGCCCGCGCCGTGCCTTCCATCTGTTTTTTGAATACGCCCGAAATCTGTAGCGGCGTCGCATTCAATGCCGCCGACTGGCTGAACACTTCGACCCAGCGCACCAGCTCGGCGCCCGGTGGCATGCGCCAGCGTTTGAGGCGTTCGCCCAATTCCGTGGCGCGCTGCCAGCAGCGTTCGAGCCCTTCCGAGCGCTCGGCCTGGGTTTCGAGCAAGGCCGTGAAACGCTCCAGCTCGTCTTCGAGCCGGCCGAGCGCAACCGGCAACTCGGGCAGGCTGCCGAACTGCGGCGCGCCTAGACGCTGGTTGTCGCCCGGAAACGCGAGCCGCAGATCACGCGCCGCTTTTTCGAGCGCACGCACGGCATCCTGCAACTGTGGGAAATCGCGCGCGGCGGTCAGCGCTTCGTTGCGCGTGTCGCGCGCAAGATCGAGCAACTGGCTTGTCGACACGCTTTCGCCGAAGAACAGCGACGCGGTTTCGGGCAGTTGGTGCGCTTCGTCGAACACCACCGTATTGCAGGCGGGCAGCAGTTCGGCGAGCCCTTCGTCGCGCAGCATCACATCGGCGAAGAACAGATGATGATTGACGACGACGACCTCGGCCTCCTGCGCGGCGCGGCGCGCCGCCAGCACGAAGCACTCCTTCACATGCGGGCAATCCTGGCCGAGACAGTTCTCGCGCGTCGAGGTCGCGACAATCCAGGCCGTGCTGTTCTCGGGTACTTCGCTGCATTCAGCTTTGTCGCCGGTGTGCGTGTGCTTGGCCCAGCGGGCGATCGAACGGATATGCGCGCCGTCTTCCTTATTCAGAAAACGCGCGCTATCCGTTTGCGCCTGCGCCAGATGATAGTGACAGACGTAGTTGGCGCGCCCCTTGAGCAGCGCGACCGTGACCGGCAGCCGCAGCGCATCGCGCACCGCGGGCAAATCGCGGTGGAACAACTGATCCTGCAAGGTCTTGGTGCCTGTGGAGATGATGACCTTGCCGCCCAGCGCGAGCGCCGGCACGAGGTAGGCGAAAGTCTTGCCGGTGCCGGTGCCTGCCTCGGCGACGAGCACGCGGTTGCCGCGGATCGCGTCGCCGATGGCGAGCGCCATTTCGAGCTGCTGCGCGCGCGGACGATAAGCGGGGATAGCGCGTGCGAGTGGGCCATCTTCGGCAAAATAAGCAGCAAGATCCTTCATTGCTGCACTTTCATGCGTATTCGCGGGCATGCCGTTGCAGCACTTCGAGGAAATCGGCGCCGTAGAGTTCGAGTTTGCGGTCGCCGACACCCGGTAGTTCATGCATTGCTTCAAGACTCATCGGCCGCCGTTCCAGCATCTGTTTCAGGGTTGCATCGCCAAACACGATATAGGCGGGCACGTTCTGCTCTTCGGCCAGCCGGCGCCGGCATTGGCGCAACGCGGCCCAGAGCGCGCGCGCCGCATCATCTTCGAATTCGATTTCACGCCGCAGGCTCGGCGCGGCGGCCTGCGTTTCGCGCACGCGGCGCAATTGGATGGGCTGTTCGCCGCGCAAAACGGGGCGGCAATCTTCTTGCAGGATCAAGCCGCCATGCTCATTGACGCCAAGCAGCCCCGCCGCGACGCATTGGCGCAGCAGCGAACTCCATTGCGCTTCCGAAATCGCTTTGCCAAGCCCAAATGTCGATAAATGCTGATGCCCGCGCTCGATAATCTTGGCGGTTTCCGCACCGCGCAGGATATCGATGATATGCCCCGCGCCATAACGCTGCCCGCTGCGGTAAATCGCCGAAAGCGCCTTCTGCACCGCCTCGCTCGCATCCCAGGTCTGGGGCGGGTTCAGGCACATGTCGCAGTTGCCGCAAGGCGTCGATTCTTCACCGAAATACCGCAGCAATACCTGGCGCCGGCAAGTCGGTGCTTCGCAATAGCCGAGCAAGGCTTCGAGCTTGCGCCGTTCGACGCGTTTGATTTCATCGGGCGCTTGCGACTGTTCGATCATTTCCCGATGCAGGATAAGGTCCCGGAGGCCGTAAGCCATCCAGGCATTCGACGGCAGGCCGTCGCGCCCTGCCCGGCCGGTTTCCTGGTAGTAGGCTTCGAGCGATTTCGGCAGATCCAGATGCGCGACGAAACGCACGTCGGGTTTGTCGATGCCCATGCCGAAAGCGACGGTCGCCACCATGATGATGCCATCGCCGCGAATGAATTTGCTCTGGTGCTGCTCGCGCACCGAAGCGTCGAGTCCGGCGTGGTATGGCAGCGCATTGAGCCCTTGTTCGCGCAACCACTTAGCGGTTTCCTCGACCTTCTTGCGCGAGAGGCAATAGACGATGCCCGCATCCCCGTCGTGCGAGCTGCGGATGAAGCGCAAAAGCTGGCGGCGCGGGTTGTCCTTCTCCGTCACCGTGTAACGGATGTTCGGCCGGTCGAAACTCGATACGAAAACTTCAGCCGCATGCAGCGCAAGCCGCTCGACGATTTCCTGCCGCGTTGCGCCGTCCGCCGTCGCCGTCAGCGCGACGCGGGGAATCTGCGGGAAGCGCTCATGCAGCACCGAAAGCTGAATATATTCGGGCCGGAAATCGTGCCCCCATTGCGATACGCAATGCGCCTCGTCGATCGCGAACAAGGCAATGTCCGACTGCGCGAGCAGTTGCTGAAAGCGCGGGGTCATCAACCTTTCAGGCGCGACATAGAGCAGATCCAGTTCGCCTTCGAGCAGTTCGCGCTCGATCACGGCGGCATGCTCAAGCTCCAACGTCGAATTCAGGTACGCCGCGCGCACGCCGGCGAGCTTCAGGGCCTGCACCTGATCCTGCATCAAGGCGATCAAGGGTGACACCACAATGCCGCAACCGTGGCGCAGCAGCGCTGGGATCTGGTAGCAGAGCGACTTTCCGCCGCCCGTCGGCATCAGCACGAGCGCGTCGCCGCCGCGCGCGACTTGTTCGACGATCGCCTGCTGCGCGCCGCGGAAAGCCGTATACCCGAAGACATGGCGCAATGTCCTCAGGGCTGCGCTGGCTAAATCGGTTGAGTCGCTGGGAATGGATTGCGTGGGCTTCATGCGTCCCGGATTATACCGGTCGGCGTACAGCCCACTTCATCCTCACTGCAAGATCCCCGTTACGCTTGTTTTGCTAGCCCCATTATGAATGGCGGGACTTGCGCTCAACCCGTGGTCATTCTGCGCGAAGTCGCAGAATCCATTTGCCCTCCGATACTGGATTCTGCGACTGCGCTTCGCTCCGCGCAGAATGACCGCAAGTCGAGAGTAAGCCCGGACACCTCCCAACTTGTGGCGTTACAGCTTCTTGCGACAGACTCTGAACAGGCTCTCAACTATTCAACTCCGCTCGCGCCCGGAACTGCTCCAATGCTTCGGGATTCGCCAGGGCCTCGACATTCTTCACCGCCTCGCCGTGCACGATATTGCGCACCGCCAGTTCCACGATCTTGCCGCTCTTGGTGCGCGGGATGTCGCGCACCTGCACGATTTTCGCCGGCACATGACGCGGGCTGGCGTTCTCGCGGATCGCGCGTTTGATCCGGTCGGTCAGCGCCTCATCAAGCTCGATGCCGTCCGCGAGTTTCACGAACAACACCACGCGCACATCGGCATAGCTGCCCGGCGGCCAGTTCTGCCCGATCACGAGCGATTCGATGACTTCGGGCAGCCGTTCGACCTGGCGATAGATTTCAGCCGTACCGATGCGCACGCCGCCAGGGTTGAGCGTGGCGTCCGAGCGGCCGTAGATAATCAATCCGCCATGTTCGGTTTCGGCGCAGAAATCGCCGTGGCACCACACGCCGGGGAAGCGCTCGAAGTAGGCCGCGCGGTATTTGGCGCCGTCCGGGTCGTTCCAAAAGCCGATCGGCATACAGGGGAAAGCCTTGGTACATACAAGCTCGCCCTTGTCGCCTTTAACTGGGAGCCCTGTTTCATCCCACACCTCGACCGCGATGCCGAGCCCTTTGCATTGGATTTCGCCGCGCCACACGGGCGCCGTCGGGTTGCCCAGGACGAAGCAGGAAACGATGTCCGTACCGCCCGAGATCGAGGCCAGGCAAAGGTCGAATTTGATCGCGTCGTAGACATAGTCGAAGCCTTCATCGACGAGCGGGCTGCCGGTGGACATGATGGCACGCAAAGCGCCGAGGTCGTGCGTATCGCGCGGCCGCAGCCCAGCCTTGGCGGCAGCGTCGAGATATTTGGCCGAGGTGCCGAAGTGGGTGCAGCGTTCGGTCTGGGCGAAATCCCATAGAATCTTGCCGTCGCCCGCGAACGGCGAACCGTCGTAAAGCAGCAGCGTCGCGCCCGAAGCCAAGCCCGAGACGAGCCAGTTCCACATCATCCAGCCTAGCGTGGTGAAGTAGAAGAGCCGATCTCCTTCATGGATGTCGGTGTGGAGCTGATGTTCCTTGAGGTGCTGAAGCAGCACGCCGCCCGCGGAATGGACGATGCATTTGGGCACGCCGGTCGTACCCGAGGAGAAGAGGATGTAGAGCGGATGGTCGAACGGCAGCGCGACGAACGGAATGTCGTTTTGGAAGCGATGCGGGGCGATGAAATCGGCCCACATTTGCGCGTCGCGCAGCGCGGACAAATCGTGCTCGGCGTGGATATACGGCACGACGATAAGCTGTTCGACGCTCGGGAGCTTATCGATGACTTCGGCCAGCTTGCCCATGTTGTCGATGCGTTTGCCGCTGTAGTGGTAGCCGTCGACGGCGATCAGGACTTTCGGCTCGATCTGGCCAAAGCGGTCGAGCACGCCTTGCACGCCAAAATCCGGCGAGGCCGAGGACCAGACCGCGCCGATGCTGGCGACGGCGAGCATCGCGACGATGCTTTCGGGCAGGTTCGGCAGCCATGCCGCGACGCGCTCGCCGGGCTGCACGCCCGCGGCCTTCAAGGCATGCGCGAAATGCGCGACGGCGCGATGGAGATCGGCGTGACTCATGCGCGTTTTAACTTTGTCTTCGCCCCAGAATACGAGGGCATCGCCGGAATCGCGCCGGCGCAGCAAATTGCGTGCGAAATTCAGCCGCGCCTGGGGAAACCATTTCGCACCCGGCATTGTGTCCTGCTCCAACACCGTGCCACCAGGGTCACCGAGCACGCTGCAAAACTCCCACACCGCAGACCAGAAAGCTTCACGCTGATTAACCGACCAGGCGTGCAACTCGGCGTAGTTACCACCCGGGGCACCGTAGCGTTCCTCGGCAAATGTGCGGAAGGCAGTCAGGCGCGCATTGGCGACACGCTCCGCAGAGGGTGCCCACAAAGGCTTTAAAGGCTTAGTCATTTCTCCTCCTCTTTTGTCTTTTATATTCCGTTGCCAACTTCAACCCGAATTGAGTATGCCCAGGCGGCCCCATCCAAAGCCGCCGCCACAGCGTGAGGCAGCAGGTTTGGGTGATTACCTCTTGAGCGCCGCTGAGTGCATGGGTTGGGAGCGTTTCGTCATTCCCTCAGTTCCTTTGCCTGGATGATCGCTGGCTCAGGCCCCGGCCAATCTACTTCTATCCGAATTGGTGCAACTACTTCTGTGGTTCCTAACCTCTAAGCAAGGCCCTCAATGAATCCGGCAACGCTATGGATTTTCCTTTAACAGGGTCGATCCACACGACTTTCGCCTCGCCGGTCGCATAGGAATTTCCCGAGTCCTCATCCAGGAGCTCATAGCGTGTCATTACGCTACTGCGACCGGGCTCGCCTCCATAGAGCCTTACCCTGACATTTGCGGGATAAGTAATGGGTTTTAAGAAGGTGCAAGATGCATGGACGATCACTATTGTCTGGGGTTGATCTGAATTGCAAATAACCCCTTGTTGCTCGAACCATTCAACACGCGCCTGTTCCATAAAACGGAAAAACACCGTGTTATTGACATGGCCGAGAGCATCCTGGTCACCCCAACGCACCGGGATAATGCACTCATGCAGCAATATGAAGGGCTGAGCGTGACTGTCTGACATGCAATCTCCGAAGCTAGAAACACCAGGGACCCGCCCTGAAGCAGTAACATCGGAATTTACCATACCCTACAGTATGGAATAGCATATCGATCTTACAGTGTTGGCCAAACAAGAATTTTGAAGGAGCAAAAGGAAATGGAACGCGAGTCGATGGAGTTTGATGTACTGATCGTTGGCGGAGGCCCATCCGGTTTATCCGCCGCGATCCGTATCAAAGAATTAGCGCAGGCAAAAGGCCAGGACATCAGTGTCTGCCTCATCGACAAAGGCGCAGAGATTGGCGCTCATATTCTGTCCGGCGTGATAATGGACCCGCGCGCACTGACCGAGCTTTTCCCGAACTGGAAAGAACTCGGCGCCCCGCTCGAAACTCAGGTCACCGAAGACCGCGTGATGTTTCTTTCCGAAACCGGAGCAACCCATGTTCCCCTCTGGATGCTGCCTGCAACCCTGCACAACGAAGGTAACTACATCACCAGCCTCGGCCAAGTTTGCCGCTGGCTCGGTCAACAGGCCGAAGCACTTGGTGTCGAAGTTTATGCCGGGTTTGCAGGTGCCGAAGTTCTGTATGACGACCAAGGCCGCGTCAAGGGCGTCGTTACCGGCGACATGGGTGTCGGCCGCGATGGTCAACCAGGCCCGAGCTTTCAGCCAGGCATGGAATTGCATGCCAAATACACGCTTTTTGCCGAAGGCTGTCGTGGTCATCTAGGCAAACAGCTCGAAGCGAAATTCGACTTGCGCCGCGATGCAGACCCGCAAACCTATGGCATCGGGATCAAGGAGCTATGGGAAGTCAAGCCCGAGAATTTCAAAAAGGGGCTTGTCGTACACTCGGCCGGCTGGCCAATGCAGTCCGACACCTATGGCGGCTCCTTCGCCTACCATTATGGAGAAAACCTCGTTTCGATCGGACTGGTTGTAGGTCTGAGCTATAGCAACCCTTATCTTTCGCCTTTCGAAGAATTTCAGCGTTTCAAAACCCACCCTGAAATTCGCAAATTTTTTGAAGGCGGCAAACGCATCGCTTATGGCGCGCGAGCAATCAACGCGGGAGGTTACCAAAGCCTTCCCAAACTCATATTCCCCGGCGGAGCCTTGATCGGCGACGATGCGGGCTTTCTTAACGCGGCACGAATCAAAGGCTCTCACACCGCGATCAAAAGTGGCATGCTGGCCGCGGAAGTCGTCGTCGAAGCCCTGCTTTCCGGTCGCGCACAGGACGAGCTTTCTGCTTATCCCGAAGCTTATAAAGCATCCTGGCTGCACGAAGAACTTTATTGCGCGCGTAATTTCAAGCCCTACATGGCCAAAGGGCTATGGCTTGGCACCCTGCTCTATGGCATCGACCAAAAACTTTTTGGCGGCAAATTGCCCTGGACATGGCACAACACAGCCGACCATACAAAGCTCAAAAAGGCTGCGGAATGTAAGCCAATTGCCTATCCCAAACCCGATGGCGTATTGACGTTTGATCGGCTCTCTTCCGTTTTCCTCTCGAATACCAATCACGAGGAAGATCAGCCTTGCCACCTAAAACTGAAAGATCCTACGGTTCCAATCAGAATCAATCTCGCTGAATACGACGCGCCCGAGCAACGGTATTGCCCCGCAGGCGTCTACGAAATTGTGCGTGAGGAAAGTGGGGCGCGTTTACAAATCAACGCACAGAACTGCGTCCACTGCAAAACCTGCGATATCAAAGACCCAACACAAAATATCGTGTGGGTCGTTCCGCAAGGCGGAGAAGGGCCGATTTATCAGCAAATGTAATTAGGACTACTTGCAGTAAATTCAGGCTACTTTTCCGTGACGAAACAGCTAATTCCAAGCCTTGGCTGTTTCGTCGCCAGCCTTATAAAGGGCACCCCTTTAGGCAGAGTCTTTCAGATGATTGATTTCTGCTGAACTGCGCGCGTAGAAAAGCGTTGCCAAACAAGAAAGAGCGCAAATAAGCCAGAAACCCAAAAAGAACACAGAATATGTCGCAATTGGAGAAAGCTGAATCCCCTGACCAAACAGATACAACTGTTGAGGATCGATAACAGCAAAAAACACCACCTCTGCATGGCACCACCCCTCTGTTTAGGCGAACCATATAAGCTTCTTATAGAATGAGGCTTTTAGCTGTGCCTATTTTAAGATTTACTCCCAAACTGCTTAGGCTATATTTCACCTCAGGGTAAAACCGAAATAACAAACCACACCACGCGGCACATTTACTTTGCCACGCCTGAATCATTATCGAACATCAAGGCGCGGTATCGAGCCACGCACGTAATTGAATTTCGCCATCCGTAGGAAACTGCACAACGGAAGCGATACGCCATGTAAGCGCCTGATCTTCGATCTGAAGCTGCCAGCGGCCCGCCGAAAGCGGATGCATGACACCGCGATAACTATCTAAAGTTTTATTAAGCACTATTTTCTGATCCAGCTCCGGACGTGTTGCATGGGTAGCCGTCAGAATCAATTGATCGGGCAACTTACTGATATCTGTTGCCGTCAACGCTAATTGAGCTCCGCCGCCATCAAGATGTAAACGTCCAGAAATTCCGAGATTGAGTGCCTGACGGTTACGTGCAAGCGTCTGATTGATCCCAAGCCCCTCTTTGTAATAATCGTCAACGACCAAAGCATCTGAGCCACCGTGGTGACCAATCCCCCAGTAAGCAATTGCATAGGTGGATAAACTCGCGACCACAGCAATTCCCGGCAGCCCCCATAAAATCCACGGCCAGGGTTCGCGATACCAAGGTTTTCCAGGCTTGGAAGCCTCTCGAGTCGTGCTCATCATTACCTCACTGCATCAAAAAAGTGGACTTCTCGTGCAGAGCAATTTTGTTGTCTGCCGTATGCAAGTCGAAGAAAATCTTATGCGAACCTCTAGGAACCGCGTCGCCAGGTATCCGCGCACGGACAGAAAGTGTTCGAGCATCATTCGGCCCAATTGAAGCCACCGTATCTCCCAAAAGCTTGATGCCATCAATTCCAGTAACCGATATTTTGACTTCACGCGCCGCTTCAGAAGCATTCATTACGCGTAGACTATAGACGTTCTCAATCATTCCATCTTCAACTTCACGCGCCAGCGTACCCCGATCCCGAATGACATCCATGCGAACGGGGATACGCGAAGCAATTCCCCAAACAAACCCGATAATAATAAGGCAAAGTACGCTGCTATAAATCAGGGTACGCGGTCGCAATACGTGCCCAAGAATTTCCTTGGTGCCCCAACCCTGCTCAAGTGCATGCTCGGTCGAATAACGAATTAACCCCTTCGGGTAATTCATTTTTTCCATTACCTGATCGCATCCATCGATACATGCGGCACACCCGATGCATTCGTATTGCAAGCCTTTACGGATATCGATCCCCGTTGGGCACACTTGAACACAAATTCCACAATCCACGCAGTCGCCAAGGCTATTCGCCTTGTAATCGCTCCCTTTCCGGCGCGGACCACGTGGCTCACCGCGTTGCGTATCGTAAGTGATGACCAAAGTGTCCGGATCGAACATCACGCCCTGAAAACGGGCATACGGGCACATATACTTACAAACCTGCTCACGCATTACACCGGCCATCAAATAAGTAAAGCCGCTGTAGAAACAAATCCAGAAAATTTGCCAGCCGCCAAGCTGTCCAGTAAATATACTCGGCAAAAGCTCCCGAATCGGAGTGAAGTAACCAGCGAAGCTAATGCCTGTCCATACAGAGAAAAGAACCCATGCTCCGTATTTGGCTAATTTAAGCCCTAGCTTTCGTGCGCTGAAAGGTTGCGCATCAAGCTTCATGCGCCGGACATGGTCACCCTCGATTTTTGATTCAATCCAAAGAAAAATTTCCGTATAGACCGTCTGCGGACAGGCATACCCACACCAAAGGCGCCCTGCGACTGCTGTAAATAAAAACAGCGAATAAGCACAAACAATCAGTAAAACCGCAAGGAAAAAGACATCCTGCGGCCAAAAAACCAAGCCAAAAATATAAAATTTCCGCTCCGCCAAATCGAATAACAAAGCTTGGCGGCCATTCCATTGCATCCAGCAGAGGCCAAAAAAAATCAGTTGAGTAGCCCAAACCAATATCCAGCGCCAAGTCGCAAAAATCCCGCTTGCTGCACGTGGGTAGATTTTCTTACGAATTGCATAAAGTTCTTCATCCAAACCCGCAGGCACGACAGGAATAACTGTCTTCGCCTTTAGATGAGGCTTTGAGTCTTGAGCTTGAGGTTCTGGATTGGCATCGGTATTCATGAGAGAAGCAACTCAATAAAGGCAAAAGCCTTCGCATTAAATGAAAAACAAACCCTGAAAAAACCAAACCGGGAAACGCGTAAAACGCCTCTCCCGGTTTTTGGTATTTCCCGACTTATAAATTACTGCGCGTTAGTATTCAAACTATATACATACGCAGCAAGCAATTTAATCTTTTTCTCCCCTAAGAGGGGCCCCCACGTAGGCATCAGTCCATTACGGCCTTTGCTAATCGTTTCAATTATGGTTGCTTCGGAAGAACCATATAGCCAAGTCTTATCTGTCAGATTTGGAGCTCCTACTAACGGATTACCTTTTCCTTCAGGCCCATGGCAAGCAACACAGTTCTGAGCAAAGACATCTTTACCACGCTCAGCTCTTAGGGAGTCATGCGCTAAACCAGAAAACGAGCGAACATAATTCGCAACATCCTTGACTGACTCAGCTCCTAATTGCTGTTCCCAAGCCGGCATAGCAGCCTGATGCCCGCCAGTAATCGTTGCTACGATTTGTTCCGGCTCAGAACCCCACTGCCAACCTGAAGGATTAGTCAGATTCGGGAATCCTTTCGCTCCGCGAGCATCGGAACCATGGCACTGCTGGCAATAAGTAAGGAAAAGACGCTTACCCATTTCGCGAGCTTCAGGATCCGCGGCCACCGCTTTGACATCCATATCTTTGTAGCGATTGAACTTTTCGTCAAAACGCTGGTCGGCAACCCTTCTCTCTTCCTTGTATTGGCCGGAAGAAGTCCAGCCAAGCTTACCGCCAAAGGTGCCAAATCCTGGATAGAGAATTAAATATACAACCCCAAAAGCAATAGTGAACCAGAACAGGTACATCCACCATCCCGGCAAGGGATTATTCCATTCCTGCAGATCCTCATCCCAGACATGTTTCTGCAATTCAACTTGTTGACCTACTGCTGGTTTTTTCGTCGTGTTACCGACCAAGAGCCACACCAGAAAAGCAAAGCTCGCAACCACCAGCACAGCTACGTAATACCCCCAAAACGGGGAGACAAAATCACTCATGACGTCATCCTTATTTTGGCGTCGGGGAGGACGCATCGTTTACAGGTGCGTCCTCATCATCGAAAGGGATAAGGGCGGCCTCATCGAACTTTTTGGCAGTACCACGGCTATAGGCATAGGCACAAATTCCGAGAAAGCACAGAAAGCCGAGCACCGTAGATACGATACGTACGATAGTCGTTACATCCAAGGCCAACCCCTTTCCTCTACTCTAATTCACAGCTTTCAATGCAGTACCCAAACCTTGCAAGTATGCAATCAAAGCCTCAAGCTCAGTTTTACCTTCGAGAGCCTTCGGCGCTTCTGCAATCTCTTGATCGGTATAAGGCACCCCGACTATGCGCAGAGCACGCATTTTTGCCTGAATGTCATCCGACCGGACAGGGCGATCAAGCCAAGTAAATGCCGGCATATTGGATTCGGGCACCACATCGCGCGGATTATGCAGGTGGATGCGATGCCAATCATCCGAATAGCGGCCACCAACACGAGCCAGATCCGGACCAGTGCGCTTGGACCCCCACTGGAACGGATGGTCATAGACAAACTCACCCGCTACAGAGTAGTGACCATAACGCTCAGTTTCCGCGCGGAAAGGCCGGATCATCTGAGAATGACAGAGATAACAACCCTCACGTACGTAGATATCCCGTCCCACTAAACGCACAGGGTCGTATGGCTTCACACCCTCAACAGGCGTTGTTGTACTGTGTTGGAAGAACAGCGGAACGATTTCAACAAGCCCCGCCACACTGACAGTGAGAATGGACAGAAGGATAAGCCAGCCGACGTTCTTTTCGACCAGATCGTGATTCATTGCCATGATTCAGGTCTCCAGGCTTAGTGAGCAGCTGCTGGTGCAAGCACCGGCGCATCGTAACTCTTGCCACTCGCGATTGTGCGAACCATGTTGTAGAACATGATAAACATACCGCCGAGGAAAAGAATGCCACCAATCAGACGAATCGTCCAATACGGATAGCTGTTCTTTACGCTTTCCACGAAGGAATAAACCAGCGTTCCATCCGGATTCGTATCACGCCACATCAGACCTTGCATCACACCGGCAATCCACATTGATGCGATGTAGAGCACGATACCGATCGTCGAAACCCAAAAATGCACCGTAATCAAACGTACCGAATACATTTCCGTCTTACCCCACAAACGCGGCAGCAGATAATAAACAGATCCGATCGAAATCATCGCAACCCAACCTAGAGCTCCGGAATGGACATGGCCAATGGTCCAATCGGTGTAATGCGAAAGGGCATTTACCGTCTTAATCGACATCATCGGGCCTTCAAAGGTGGACATCCCGTAGAAGGACAAAGACGTGATCAGGAATTTCAAAATTGGATCGTCGCGCAACTTATGCCATGCCCCGGACAAGGTCATGATCCCGTTAATCATCCCGCCCCAGCTAGGTGCCAGCAGAATTAACGAGAACAACATTCCAAGCGATTGGGTCCAATCGGGAAGTGCTGTGTAATGCAAATGGTGCGGACCTGCCCACATGTAGGTAAAAACCAGCGCCCAGAAGTGGACGACAGACAGCCGATATGAGTAGATGGGACGGCCAGCCTGTTTCGGCACAAAGTAATACATCATGCCGAGGAAGCCTGCGGTCAAGAAGAAACCGACTGCATTATGACCGTACCACCACTGCACCATTGCATCCTGTACGCCAGCATACGCGGAGTAGGACTTCCACAATGTCACTGGAATTTCAGCGCTATTCACAACGTGCAGTAAAGCAACGGTGAGAATGAACCCGCCATAAAACCAGTTCGCCACATAAATATGGGAGGTTTTACGTTTCGCGAGCGTGCCGAAAAAGACAATTGCGTAGGAGACCCACACGATCGTAATCAGTATATCGATCGGCCACTCGAGTTCTGCATACTCTTTAGAAGTAGTGATACCCAGGGGCAATGTGATTGCGGCAAGAACGATAACGAGCTGCCAGCCCCAGAAAGTAAAAGACGCTAAGCGCGGAGCAAAAAGCGTCGTATGACAGGTGCGCTGCACTACGTAATATGACGTAGCGAAAAGTGCACTTCCCCCAAACGCAAAAATTACGGCGTTTGTATGTAGTGGCCGTAAACGGCCAAAGTGAAACCACTCGGCGAAATTTAACTCAGGCCACACTAGCTGGGCGGCAATAATGACGCCCACCAGCATGCCCACGATTCCCCAAACTACTGTCATCACGGCAAACTGCCGGACAACGCCATAGTTGTAATTCGCTTGCAATTGCATGTTGGAATACCTCAGCAGCGGAATGTTTTTATCACGTATCACCCGAAAGATTTAGCGATGATACGTGGGCATAGATCTTATGGATAGTTCCCTTCTCTCGATTGACCCTAATCAAGAGAGGGCACAGCTTGGTTAGTTTAGCAGCGGAACAGGAAGGAAATAAGAGGACTGAACAAAAAGGCGAAAAAAAGGGTGCGCATCTAGCGCACCCCCAACCCCAACAGAGAGATAGCACTGAGCAAGGTGCAAAAGCATCCGATAACACTTAATCGCAACCTTCTCCGGCTCAGCTGAACGCATTATCTTGGAAAGACAGCCTTTACAATTGACTCACATCAACATTTTCCGGTTTCTCATTTGCTTCCATTTTTTCAAATGGCGGCCGATCATCATCCATGACTACACGATACGCAGGACCTTCAAGGTCATCGAATTGCCCACTTCGTACAAACCACCACAAGGCAAATCCGATCAAGAAAACCAGGATTACGGACAAAGGAATCAGCAGGTAAAGGATTTCCACTCAATCGCTCACTTTCGCAGCCATACGCCTCAGACGTAACGCATTCAAAACGACCAGCAGCGAACTTGCCGACATGCCGATACCCGCCATCCATGGTGTGACCATCCCCGCCATGGCGGCCGGAACGGCCAAGATGTTATAGACGAAAGACCAGGCTAGATTCTGCCGGATTACAAGCAAACTGCGTTTTGCCAAACGGAGCCCCGTATCCAATGGGCCAAGACGTTCTCCAAGCAAAATAATGTCCGCTTGATTGCGCGCCAGTTCGGTTCCCCCGCCAAGCGCGATCGACACATGCGCCTGCGCAAGGACCGGTGCGTCATTGACGCCATCGCCCACCATTGCAACCGTATGTCCGGCTGATTGCAAGCGGGAGACCTCCGCATGTTTATCCTCCGGCAGTAGCCCTCCTTTTGCATCACCAACGTCCAACTTCTTTGCAATATCAGCAACCGTTGCGGGAGAGTCGCCAGAAAGAATCGCAACGTCTACTCGTTGTTTCCTCAATGCGTCTAACACCGCTCGCGCATCGGGCCTGAGTCGATCGGACAACGACAAGCACCCGCGCCAGCCCCATTCACTACCCAGGAAAACCTCGGAACATTGACCGGACGAAACAGGAAACGGAGAAGGTGTTCGTGTGATTTCGGCAACGAACGATTCGCGTCCAAGACGAACAAATTCCCCATCAAGCTGTGCTTCTATCCCCTGCCCGGCTACCGCACGCAACATGCTGGGTTTGATCTTTTGACCGAAATCCCCTGCGGCTCGACTGATCGCTCGCCCGATCGAATGTTCCGATGCCTGCTCTAGCGCGGCAGCCTGTTCTAAAACAGATTGGGCAGAAAAGTCAGATGCCGGTTGGACATCGACAAGCTCCATACGGCCTTCCGTCAACGTCCCGGTCTTGTCGAAAACGAACAAATCCGCACGTGCGAATGTTTCAATCGCATGCCCGCGCGTCACAAGAAGACCGAGCCTGGCAAACTGTTCCGTCGCAACAGTCAAAGCAACCGGCGTAGCAAGCGACAAAGCGCACGGGCAACTCACGACCAGCACCGACGCGAAAATCCAGATCGCCCGCTCGGAATCGACAAACCACCAGTAGCAAGCGGTAGCGAAAGCGAGCACCAGCAATACCGCAACGAAACGCGCCGCGATCCGGTCTGCCTGCTCGACAATCCGCGGTCGTTCCGCACTCGCGCGCTCCATCAAGCGGCGGATCGATGCGATGCGCGTTTCATCGCCCACCCGTTGCGCCCGTATGACCAACGGGCTCCCTCCGTTCACGCTCCCTGCGGCAACCTCACTGCCCGATGTTTTGGGAACCGGACGGCTTTCTCCCGTCAGCCATGATTCGTCCGCCTCACTCGCTCCATCGAGAACCACCCCATCGACCGACACCGCCTCGCCGGGGCGGACCCGCAAGACATCGCCTTCTTTTAAAGCGGCCACGGGAACCCGCTCAACCAGTTCGCCCGGCCATGCGGCAAACCGTTCGGCAAACGCGGGAACGATTCGCGCAATTGCTTCAGCCCCGCGCACCGCGCGCTGACGCGCCAGCATCTCAAGATAGCGGCCGCATAACAATAAAAAGACGAACATCGTTACCGAATCGAAGTACACCTCGCCCGAACGAGTCAGCGTTGCCCAAAGGCTTGCGAGAAAGGCTGAACCGACCCCAAGCGCAACCGGCACATCCATGCCCAGGCGCCGGAGTCTGATATCGCGCCAGGCCCGTTCGAAAAACGGCGCCGCGGAATAGAGCACGACGGGCAAGGTCAGAATCAGGCTGGCCCAGCGCATCAACTCGGCAGCCTCTATGCTCATGTCACCAGCGCGTGCGATGTACGTCGGAAAGGCGTACATCATCACCTGCATCATGCCCAAACCCGCGACAAGCAAGCGCCACAAAGCACTGCGGCGCTCTTTTTGCGCGATTTGTTCATTTTTTGCCGGGTCGTAAGGATGGGCTCGGTAACCTATTGCACCGATTGCCGCGAGCAGTTCCGAAAGCTGGGTTTCCCGTGTATCCCAGCGCACGCGCGCGCGCCGCGTCGCGTAGTTGACCTGAGCCATCGTCACGCCGCGGTGACGCATCAGATGCTGTTCATTCAGCCATACGCATGCGGCACAGGTGATTCCTTCGAGAATCAGATCGGCTTCCCGCTCATGCTCCCCAATCGGCCGCACAAACTGTTTCTGGATGTTCGGATGATCGAAAAGCCCAAGTTCGCCCAGCTCACTCGGCAGCACTTCACGCTGCGATTCCGGCAATTCGGCGCGGTGTCGATAGTAGTCGGTCAGGCCGCTATCGATAATGGCTTGCGCAACGGCTTGGCATCCCGCGCAACACATCGCGCGCGGAGCGCCGTCGATTTCAACGTAAAAATTCGCGCCAGCGACAATCGGCAAACCACAATGAAAACAAACCGCCTCGGACGAGGCGGGATGGTGAGAAAGCAATACTTGGGAGGACACGAATTCTCCTGCTTCTGGCAACTCAACTTGCGCATATAGGCCACAAGACTAACAGAAGCCTTCGCTTCGAGCAGACCACCACTACCTCTCAAAGCAGTATCCACGGCTTGGAGGTATCACTAAACCTAGCGTTGTGAGTCACCTCAACTTGAAAATTGGGGCATCCCCACCACGAACGGCCAGGCTTGCACTCGACGCGTGGTCAATCACCTCGCACCTTCAGTATGATTTTTCCGATATGGGCATTGCTTTCCATTAAGCGGTGCGCGTCTCCAGCTTGCTCAAGCGGGAATTCCGCGTAAATAGACGGTCGAACACGACCATCGACGAATGCCGGCCAAACATGGTGCAGCAATGCGTCGCGATAAGCAGTTTTCTCCGCCACGCTGCGAGGACGCATGGTCGAACCGGTAATCGTCAGGCGTTTGAGCATGACCTGAACAAAATCCAGTTCGGCACGCCCTCCCGCCAGAAAGGCGATCATCACCAAGCGTCCGTCGGGCCGCAACAATGAAACGTTGCGCGGGATGTAACTGGCTCCAACCATGTCCAATACAACATCGGCGCCACCTGCATTTTTCACGATTTCCACGAAATCGCTTGTCCGATAGTTGATAGCAATGTCGGCGCCAAAAGCCTTGCATGCATCGCATTTTTCGGCACTGCCCGCGGTCGCATAAACCGTTGCGCCAAGCAACTTTCCCAACTGAATCGCAGCAAGTCCGATTCCGCTTGAGCCCCCATGCACGAGCAGGCGCTCGCCTGCGGCAAGGCGGCCGATTTCGGCCACATTCGCCCATACAGTAAACCAGTTTTCCGGCAAGGACGCGGCTTCCCGCAAACCGATGCCTTCAGGCAGCGGCAAGGCATGCCCCGCCGGCGCGACACAATATTCCGCATACGCTCCGCCCGGCGTCAGCGCGGTCACGAAATCGCCGACTTGCCATTCGGTCACCGCATCACCCACGGCCACGACACGGCCCGCAGCTTCAAGACCGAGAATAGGCGATGCCCCGGGCGGCGGCGGATAAGCGCCCGCACGCTGCAATAGGTCAGGCCGATTAACGCCGACCCAGTGGTTTTCGATCAGAATCTCCCCAGCACCCGGCTGCGGCACCTCCCCTTCGATCAAACGCATCGACTCGGGGCCGGGCTCGGGTCCGTGTTGAATCAAACGCATCTCGCCTCTCCTCTTCTAAAACATCCCAAACTACGAAAAAACACTCGCGATGCTCAGCGAGCGTTTTTTCGGAGGCTTCAACTGACAAATCGTCCATTTCGATAGTCGACCATCGCTTGTTCGATTTCCTCCCGCGTATTCATGACGAATGGGCCGTATTGCACAATCGGCTCGTTCAGTGGCCGGCCGGCAAGCAGAATCAAACGCGCATTGCTGCCGGCGTTCAGCTTTACGCCATCGGCGTTTGCTTGATTGGCCAGAATCGCCATGTGCCCCGCCGCCACTCGCTCACGCTTTTCGCCCACGGCAACTTCGCCGTGATACACATAAAGAAATGCGTTGTGTCCGGAAGGAATCGCCTGTTGGAAACTGCTTCCCGGCGGCAAATGCACATCGAGATAAAGCGGCTCGGTTTTTTCGCGTTGCATGGCGCCCTCCACGCCATGTGAACGCCCCGCGATGATCGTTACGCCAACGCCTTCTGGCGTCTGGATTTGAGGAAGCTTCGCGTTCGGAATATCGCAATACCAGGGGGCCGACATCTTGTCCGCAGCGGCCAGATTCAGCCAAAGCTGAAAACCCTCCATCCGCCCTTCTTCTTGCTCGGGCATCTCGGAATGAATCACGCCACGTCCGGCCACCATCCATTGCACGCCGCCGTTCTCGAGCAGACCTTCATGCCCCGCGCTATCGCGATGCCGCATGCGGCCAAAAAGCATATAGGTGATGGTTTCAAATCCACGATGCGGATGATTGGGAAAGCCGGCGATATAGTCATTCGCGCTTTCCGAACCGAAAGCGTCCAACATCAAAAAGGGATCGAGCCGACGCTGCAAAGGCTGCGACAAGACCCGAGTGAGCTTCACCCCCGCTCCATCGGAAGTTGGAACGCCAGTAAGCACCTCTTCCACCTCACGCGAATGGAGCACGCTTTCAGGTGCAAGTCCCGTATCCATGGTCTTCACTCCAATAGTCGATCAGCTCAAAACGCAGTGTGGCACAAACTCTTTCTCTATAGGCCGTTTGAACCACCGCTTCAATTTCAGCCAATACAGAAACAAACCATTGCTGTGCATGACGGCCTTGCCGGCGCAAGGTAAGCCACTGAATGATGCGAGCCCCAAAAGCAAAAAACCCAGTCTAAGACTGGGCTTAAGTGCTTGGCATTGCGGTGTTCTCTGGCGCATCCGGAGCGACTCGAACGCCCGACCCCCTGGTTCGTAGCCAGGTACTCTATCCAACTGAGCTACGGATGCGCAACGAAGAAGTGGAATTATGTACGAATACGGCACTAAGCGCAAGCGCCTGCATAAAAATAAAGCCGTTCCGATACGACCTGCTGTTCGCTCTTGGCAACATACAGTCGCTTGGCGCATAGAATAAACGCTTCTCCCATGCGAGCCGGAACATGTCTGCATCCGATCCAGTTTTCACGGTCGCGGCGATCCGTGAAATCGAAAACCAATACTTGCCAAATGCTCAGCCGAGCCTGATGGAACGGGCAGGCGCAGCAGCCGCCAAACTTGCGCTCACTTTGCTGCATAAAAATCCCGGCCCGGTTTTAATTCTCGCGGGGCCTGGGAATAATGGCGGAGACGGTTTTGTCCTGGCGCGGCATTTACTCCTGGCCGGTCATGCAGTAACGCTGGTTTTCGCCAATGATCCCGAGCATCTGCCAAGCGATGCCCATACAGCCTTCATGGCCTGGCAAGCCGCAGGCGGGAAAAGCGTGCAAGACTTTCCGCCCGGCGACTGGGCACTCGCGGTTGATGCGCTGTTCGGGATCGGCCTGCATCGGGCACCCATAGGCTGGTATGCGGACTGGATTGAACGCTTCAATCGACTCACTTGTCCACGGCTCTCGATCGATATTCCGAGCGGCTTGGATGCGGATACCGGACAGGCTTTCGTCCCATGCGTGAAAGCTTCGCACACGCTGAGTTTCATCGGCCTGAAGCCGGGGCTTCTCACGCTCGATGGCCCAGACCACTGCGGTGAAATATCCATTGCAACGCTGGACCTTCCGCTCGATGCACACAGTTCCCCAGGTCGGAAACTGCATCCAGCCGATTTCGCGGCCGGTCTGCAAGCGCGGCCGCGCAATACCCACAAAGGTCATTGGGGCGAAGTCGGCATCATCGGCGGCGCTCCGGGCATGCTCGGCGCGGCATTACTCGCTGGCCGTGCAGCCCTGAAAACAGGTGCCGGGCGTGTGTTTGTCGGTTGCCTCGACAGTTCCGCACCGCCTGTAGACCTGAATCACCCTGAATTGATGCTGCGCGCGTCAGGCGATTTACATTCCATTGCCAGCGTGCTTGCACTAGGCCCAGGGCTGGGGCAAACGGAGGCCGCCCATGAGCAATTGCGCTGCGCCTTGCAGTTTGACGGCCCTCTGGTGCTGGACGCGGATGCTTTAAATCTGCTCAGCGCCAATCCTCATTTCAAAGAACAAATCCTCGCGCGCAAAGCGCCAAGCGTTTTGACGCCGCATCCAGCGGAAGCCGCCCGGCTATTGGCAACGGATACCGCAAGCATTCAGTCCGATCGCCTCGTCGCCGCAATCGAACTTGCCGAAGGTTTTGGCGCGCATGTCGTGCTCAAGGGCAACGGCAGCGTGATCGCGCATCCCGATGGCAACTGGGCGATTAATCCGACCGGGCATGCGGGCATGGCCGCGGCAGGCATGGGCGATGTATTGACCGGGCTGGCTGCCAGCCTTCTCGGCCAGGGTTGGCCCGCAGGCAGCGCCTTGGAGGGGGCAGTTCATCTACATGGCGCGGCGGCCGAGTTGCTTGCCGAAGAGGGCGTCGGCCCCGTTGGCGTCAGCGCGAGCGAGCTGATTCCTGCCGCACGCCGGTTGTTGAACCGCTGGATCATCGAATACGGCGCGCACTGAACCTCCCACTTCACGCTTAAACCTGAAGCTGTAACGCTATCTCGCATAGCGCTTCACGCAGCAGAGTGCGATTGGGTGCGGCGCCAATCGAAATTCTCAAACCCGCGGGCGCGCCTTCTTTATGCAACGCAAAGGCTTCGCCTGTCACGACGCGGATGCCTTCCCGCTCCAAAGCCTCCGCAATCCGGCGCGCCCGCTGCGCGGAGCCGAGCGCCAACCATAAATGCGGCCCCGGCCAGCCTCGGCAATTCTGATCGCCCAATATTTGACTGACCAATTTCCAGCGCGCAGCGAGTTCGCACCGCTGCATATCGAGCCGTGCGAGCGCTGTTCCATCGGCAATCCAGCGTTGTGCCACGGCGGCCATTAATGGTGCAACGTACCAGCGCGTTTGATGCTCTGCATCTTGAATACGCTTTGCAAGCGCCGGCGGCAACACGACAAACCCAATCCGCAAACCCGGCGCGACGGTCTTCGATAATCCGGTCACATAAACGACATGTTCCGGAGCAAGCGCCGCCAATGGAGGAAGTTTTACGTCCCCCAGCAGACCGTAAACATCCTCCTCCACCGCAAAAGCATCGTAACGCTGGAGCAGCCATACGATTTCCCGCCGGCGCTTTTCGCCCATCGTAGCTCCCGTCGGGTTCTGCAAACTCGGAGAAACGACGAAAAGCCGGCGGCCCGCGCGGCAGGCGGCTTCCAAGGCTTCAGGGCGGATGCCTTCCGCGTCCAGCGCCAACGGCGTCAACCGCCAGCCGCGCTCGTGCGCGAGCATATGGATGCCTGGATACGTAAGCGCTTCAACGGCAATTTCATTTTCCCCCGCCAGCCATCCCAACACGGTAGCCAATGCATGCTGAGCCCCCGCCGTCACCAGCAGCCTTTCCGGTTCGGCGGTAAGGCCCCGGCGCGCAAGCCATGCCACGGCCGCACTGCGCAGCAATAGCCATTCCGAAACACCGGGATAGTCGAGAAAACGCTCCAGTCCGTTCGCGCTATCCAATGCCGCAAGCGCGGGCGAAAAATCCTCGCGGCGCGGCAGCGAGGGCGGCGTATTGGTCGAAAGATCGATATGGAAACGCCGCGCATCGGTATCGGCGGCGCGACCGGTTAAGGCAAACAAACTCCCCGCCGCGGCGCGTCCGAGCACATAGGTGCCGCGCCCAATTTCGCCGCCGATCAGATGGCGCCGCTCCGCTTCGCGGTAAGCGCGCGTAACCGTACTGACATTGAAGCCCAACAGATCCGCTAAAAGACGATGCGTCGGCAAGCGGTCGCCCGGCCGTAAGCGCCCCGTCGCGATAGCGGCTTCAAGTTCGGCCACGATCGCCAGATAGGCCGGCCCGGTATGTTTATCCAGTTGGGGAAGCCAGTTTGTCATGCAGACAACCCTCCTTTTTCTGCATACAAACTAAGCCAATCATTTTCTCGACGCAAGACATCATGCTCCCTTCTCTCACCGAACTGATCGCCGCCCGCAATCTCCTGGCCTCATACATTTCTCCGACGCCGCAATATCCTTGGCCGCTGCTCTGCGAAGCCTTTGGCGGAACGCTATGGATGAAACACGAAAATCATTTGCCCACAGGCGCGTTCAAGCTGCGTGGCGGGCTGGTCTACTGCGCGGAACTCAAGGCGCGCGGCGCAGCCAAAAATGGGATTGTTACCGCGACGCGCGGGAACCACGGCCAATCGATCGCTTATGCGGCAGGCAAAAACGGACTCTCCGCAACGATTGTCGTGCCCGAGGGAAACAGCGCGGAAAAAAACGCGGCGATGCGGGCGTTGGGCGCGGAACTCATCGTTACCGGGCACGATTTCCAGGCCGCATCGGAGTATGCCGAAGCGCTTGCGCAGGAACGCAACGCGCACAAAGTGCCGGCGTTCCACCACCAGCTTATTGCTGGCGTAGCCAGCTATACGCTCGAACTCTTCGAGGCGGCGGGCGAGCTTGACGCTGTTTTCGTGCCGATCGGCATGGGCTCGGGCGCCAGCGCCGTAGCGGCCGCCCGCAATGCGCTGGGCTTGCGCACACGTATCATCGGCGTCGTGTCCGCGCACGCCACCGCCTACGCGGAAGGTTTCCGAAGCGGCACAGTATGCGAACGGCCCGTTAGCACCCAACTCGCCGATGGGTTGGCCTGCCGCGCGACCGATCCACAGGCGCTTGCCATCCTGCGCCGGGAACTTGACGACATACTCTGCGTCAGCGACACCGAAGTAGCGGCCGCCATGCGCCTAATTTTTTCCTCCACCCATAATGTAGCGGAAGGCGCCGGCGCGGCGGCGCTTGCAGGCGCAATACAGGTTCGCGGCCGTTACGCCGGGCGTCGCGTCGGCGTTGTTCTGACTGGCGGCAACGTCGATTCCGCAGTTTTCGCACGCGTTCTCCAGCCGGACATATTTTGATTAAATATCCAGGCTGATCGCGGGTATATACTCACGCCTCCTTTTAAGCTATTGGCCCATTTGTGGCTCCACACGCATGGACACTAATGAACAACTTCGCGTCGAAATCCAGCGTAACGTTGCACTTGCTTTGGCCGAGGACATTGGAACAGGCGATTTGACCGCCCGTTTGATTCCCGCCAAGCTCAACGCCCGCGGACGTGTCGTGACACGGGAAAACGCCGTGTTATGCGGTTCGGCGTGGTTCGAAGCAACATTTCATGCGCTCGATACAAGCGCAACGCTGATTTGGCATGCACAGGACGGCGAGCTGATCGAGCCGGGTCAAACCATCTGCAACATCGTCACCAATGCGCGCGTTCTGCTCACTGCGGAACGCACAGCCTTAAATTTCCTGCAATTGCTTTCCGCCACGGCAACGCTGACCCGCCGTTATGTTGACGCGGTTGCGAATACCCGTGCCAAGATCGTCGATACGCGCAAAACGCTGCCCGGCCTGCGTCTGGCCCAGAAATACGCGGTTCAAGTGGGCGGCGGAACGAATCATCGAATCGGGCTTTACGACGGTATTCTGATCAAGGAAAACCACATCATCTCGGCCGGCGGCATTAGCAATGCCATGCATAAAGCCAAAGAACTCGCCGCGCCGCATGTTTTCATCGAAGTAGAAGTTGAAACGCTCGACGAATTGCGTGAAGCGCTCGACGCGGGCGCCAAAATGATTCTGCTCGATAATATGAGCCATGCCGAGATGGCCGAAGCGGTCGCCATGACGGCAGGCCGCGCCGAGCTTGAAGCCAGTGGCGGCGTGGAACTGGAAAGCGTGCGGGCCATCGCCGAAGCGGGCGTCGACAGGATTTCGGTCGGGCGCCTGACCAAGGATGTGCGTGCGGTCGATTTTTCACTGCGTCACATTGAGGCTTAAGTAAGCCTCAATCCATCCGTTACAGATCTAAAGTGTCGGTTAACGGCTTGCCAGGAGAAACACAAAAGGCTATACATCGGGGCCGAGCGATTTATCCATTTAGCATAATCGCGTCAATCGATCCGCGCTCCCCCCTCCATGGCAAAACGGATAGAGCAGAAAGCCTTTTTGATGTCCTTCTTTTTCGTTGCTTACTACATTGTCTCGGTCATCATCCTGGTCCTGCATTTCACCGGGCTTCTGGCGCGCCATCGTTTGGAATGGCTGATCTACGTTCTGGCGCTGACCGTCTTTCCCGCAGTGATCTACCTCTGAGGCACAAGACAAAAAAAGGGGTGCTCCGGCAAATAGCCTGAGAGCCCCTTTTTGTTTGCTTTCTTACTTAAGCCGCGTGCTGCACGATCAAACGCTTGACCGCATCGACATCGGCATCAACGACTTCGACACGCTGCGGGAGCGCTTCGATTCCACGCAGCGCGGCCGGACGTTCCGGTTCGCGCCCCAAAGCTTCCCGAATTGTCGCTTCGAATTTCGCCGGCTGAGCGGTTTCGAGCACGATCATCGGCACGCCGGGTTTCCTGTGCGCTTGCGCCACTTTGAGGCCGTCCGCGGTGTGCGTGTCGATCATGACGCCGAAACGCTCGAAGCAATCGCGAATCGTCGCCAGCCGATCGGCATGGCTGCTCGACCCCGACACGAAACCGTAAGCGGCGATCCGGGCAAAATCCGGCGTGCCCGAAAGGTCGAAGCTACCGCCCGCATCCACTTGAGCCCACAACTCACGCAGTTTTTCCGCATCCCTACCCAATAGATCAAAGACGAAACGCTCGAAATTTGAGGCTTTCGAAATATCCATCGAAGGGCTTGAGGTCGCGAAGGTTTCGCTTGTTTTACGCGGACGATAAACGCCGCTGCGGAAGAACTCGTCGAGCACATTGTTTTCGTTCGTCGCCAATATGAGCTGATCGATCGGCAGGCCCATCATGCGTGCGATATGGCCTGCGCAGATGTTGCCGAAGTTGCCCGACGGGACCGCAAACGAAACCTTTTCCGACGATTCGCGCGTGGCGGCGAAATACGCCTTGAAGTAGTAGACCACCTGCGCCGAAACGCGCGCCCAGTTGATCGAATTAACCGTCCCGATCGCATAACGGCGCTTGAATTCGAGATCGTTTGACACCGCTTTCACGATGTCCTGTGCATCGTCGAACATGCCGCGCACTGCGATATTGAAGATGTTTGTGTCTTGCAGCGAGTACATCTGCGCACGCTGGAAATTGCTCATCTTGCCCCACGGCGAGAGCATGAAAACGCGGATGTGGTGCTTGCCGCGCATGGCGTACTCGGCCGCCGAGCCCGTATCGCCCGAGGTCGCGCCCAAAATATTGAGCGAACTCCCAGTCTGTTCAAGCGCATATTCGAACAGATTGCCGAGCAACTGCATGGCCATGTCTTTGAACGCCAGCGTCGGCCCATTCGAAAGTTCGAGCAGATGCAAGCCTGGTTCAAGCGTGCGCAGCGGCGCAATCTCCACGGTATTGGAATCCGCGCGCCCGTTGCAATACACGGCGGACGTGTAGGTGCGATCGATCAAAGCCTTGAGCGTATCGGCCGGAATATCGTCGGCGAATTTCGAAAGAATCGCGAACGCCAGTTCCGCATAGCTCTTGCCGCGCAGCGCTTCAAGCTCCGCGCGGCTGAATTGCGGATAGCTTTCAGGCATCGCCAGCCCGCCATCCTCCATGAGGCCGCCGAGGAGAATGTCGAGAAAGCGCTTGGGCGCGGCCTGGCCGCGCGTCGAAACGTATTTCATGCTCAATTACCCAATTCTTCCATGCGGATCTTCGTCACCGTGCCATCGACCGTCGCAAGCTGTTCGATGCGCGCGATCGCGGCCAGCACGTCGCGTTCGAGAACCCGATGCGTCAACAGGATGATGCTGGTTTTGTCCTGGCCTTCGGGCGGTTCCTTCTGAATCATGGCTTCGATCGAAATCGAATGATCAGCCAGAATCCGCGTGATGTCAGCCAACACACCGGCGCGATTCACCACTTGCAGGCGCAGATAGAACGCGGTTTCGACATCACCGATCGGCAGGATCGGCAAATCGACGAGCTGGTCGGCCTGGAAGGCCAGATGTGGCACGCGGTGTTCCGGATCGGAGGTATGCATGCGCGTGACGTCGACAAGATCCGCCACGACGGCGCTTGCCGTCGGTTCAACGCCCGCGCCGCGTCCGTAATAAAGCGTCTGCCCCACTGCGTCGCCTTTCACGAGCACGGCATTCATCACGCCTTCGACGTTCGCGATCAACCTACGCTCGGGAACCAAGGTGGGATGCACGCGCAGCTCGACGCCACGCGGCGTGCGGCGCGTGATGCCGAGCAGCTTGATCCGATAGCCCAGTTCTTCGGCGTAGCTGATGTCTTCGCGCGTGAGTTTTGAAATACCTTCGACATGCGCTTTCTGGAACTGCATCGGAATGCCAAACGCGATCGCGCTCATGATCGTCAGCTTGTGCGCGGCGTCGACGCCTTCGACATCAAAGGTCGGATCGGCCTCCGCGTAGCCGAGCGCCTGCGCTTGCGCGAGTGCCGTTTCAAACGACAGGCCCTTGTCGCGCATTTCGCTCAGAATGTAATTCGTCGTGCCGTTGATGATACCGGCGAGCCATTCGATCCGATTCGCAGTCAAGCCTTCGCGCAGTGCCTTGATGATTGGAATGCCACCCGCCACTGCGGCTTCAAAAGCGACCATCACGCCTTTTTTCTGCGCCGCGGCGAAGATTTCGTTGCCATGCAAGGCCAGCAGCGCCTTATTCGCCGTGACGACATGCTTGCCGTGCTCGATGGCCGCCAGCACAAGCTCTTTCGCCACCCCGTAACCACCGATCAGTTCGATGACGATATCGATTTCGGGATCGCGCACGATATCCATCGCATCGGCGGTAACACGCGCTTTGTCGCCGACGATTTGCTGCGCGCGCGCGGTATCACGATCGGCCACGGCGGTAATCCGAATCGGGCGTCCTGCGCGACGGGTGATTTCTTCCTGGTTGCGCGACAACACCGTGAAAGTGCCGCCGCCTACAGTGCCAATGCCAAGCAGGCCAACGTTGATCGGTTTCATGAGAGCTGTTTCTTGAAATTGAAAGAAGTGATGATGAAGCCTTCGCGGAAGTAGAAGCGATGGGCGTTGGTGCGGTGCGTGCCGGAATCGAGCGCAATCGCATTGGCGCCGCTGTGGCGCGCTTCGTCGCCAAGCCAGGCGATGAGCGCCCGGCCGACACCCTGAGAGCGGCATGCTTCATCCGTCACCAAGTCGTCGACGTAAAACTTGAGTCCGCTGAAGGTATCCGGGTAGATCCGCCAGACCGCCAAACCTAACACGCGCGACGCATCCGTCGCGACGACCATCTGCGCGCCGCCAGCGAAAATCCGCTGCATCTGCGCCGCGTAGTCAGGCTGCAAGCCAGGGCGAAGCTGACGGTGCACGCTTTCGGCCTTGCTCAGCCATTCGCCTGCAATAACCTCACCCTCGGGCGCTGTAATACGGATAAGTTGCGGATGCTCAGGCATGCGACCTCCGGTAGCCTTCGAGGAAGCGCGCGATTCTGCCGATGGCCTCGGTCAGATCTTCCTCGTAGGGAAGGAAGACGACGCGGAAGTGATCGGGGCGCGGCCAGTTGAAGCCCGAGCCCTGCACCAGCAACACTCTTTCCGCTTCGAGCAATTCGAGAATGAATTGCTGATCGTTCTCGATCGGATAGAGCTTCGGATCGAGCCGTGGGAACAGGTAGAGCGAAGCTTTTGGCTTCACGCAAGTGACGCCCGGAATTTCGGTCAGAAGTTTCCAGGCCAGGTCGCGCTGACGCGTCAAACGGCCATTCGGCGCAACAAGATCATTGATACTTTGATAGCCGCCGAGCGCGGTCTGAATCGCAAGTTGCCCCGGCGTGTTCGAACACAGACGCATCGAGGCCAGCATATTGAGGCCCTCGACGTAATCCTTGGCGCGACGCTTGTCGCCGGAGACCACCATCCAGCCCGAGCGGTAACCGCAAGAGCGGTAATTTTTCGAAAGACCGTTGAAGGTTACGAACAACACATCGTCGGCCAACGAAGCAATGCTCACATGCTCGTTGCCGTCGAACAATGTCTTGTCGTAAATCTCATCGGCGAATACGATCAGTTGATGCTGCCGCGCCAGCTCGACAATCTGTTCGAGCACTTCGCGCGGATACAAGGCACCCGTCGGGTTGTTCGGATTGATGACGACGACGGCTTTCGTATTCGGCGTGATCTTGCGCCGCATATCTTCGATGTCGGGCATCCAATCGGACTGCTCATCGCACATGTAGTGCACCGGGCTGCCGCCGGACAGCGAGACGGCCGCCGTGTAAAGCGGATAATCGGGCGCGGGCAGCAGCACTTCGTCGCCGTTGTTCAGCAGCGCGTTCATCGCCATGACGATCAGTTCGGATGCGCCATTGCCAATATAAATGTCCTCGATCGTCACACCCGCGATCTGCTTTTGCTGCGTGTAGTGCATGATCGCCTTGCGCGGTGCGAACAAGCCTTTCGAGTCGGTGTAACCCGCGGCATCCGGCAGATTGCGGATCATGTCCTGCACGATCTCTTCCGGCGGCTCAAGCCCGAATACAGCGAGATTGCCGATATTGAGCTTGATGATTTTGTGCCCTTCTTCCTCCATCTGCTTGGCCCGTTCCAATACCGGGCCGCGGATGTCATAGCAAACATTGGCAAGCTTGGCCGATTTTTTGACCGGACGCGCGCTACGGCCGGCAGACGTAATTTCGGTGCTCGATTCGCTCGGAGAAGATAGCCGCGCCACTTTACTGCCACTCATCATCAGACCTCGCCGCTTGGAAAGCCCTGCCCGCCGCAATGCGAGCAAGAAAATCAAAAGGTTATAATCCTATCACTCCCGCCGTTTCCATATTGCAGCATGAAACTTCACCTCGATCAGGCTTCTGGGATGAACATTATCACCGGACATGGGCCAGGCTTCGTCGCCATCAACGGCCAAGTCAAAGGCCAAGGACTTGTCGTCACGCACGACGCCTTGATCGAACCGTGGGGTGAACTGGGTTTCGAAGCGCTCGACGAAACTGCATTCGCAGTCGTCGCAAAGCTCGGGACAAGCATCACCTTGATTGGAACCGGCAAACGCCAACGCTTTCCGAGTGTGGCGCTTTTGCGCCCCTTGATCGAATCCAAACGCGGTTTCGAAATCATGGATACCGCCGCGGCTTGTCGCACATACAACATTCTGGTTGCCGAAGGCCGCAGTGTGGCTGCGGCTTTAATCATCGAGCCTTAAAGCACGGACCTCCGGCGTTGCAGTCGCGGATCGGGTCGGCTACGCTTGGCCGACTCAATCATGGAGAAAACGATGCTCGGCACCCCCGCCCCGGAAATTTCCCTGCCTGCCACAGGCGACAAAACAATTTCGTTATCGGCACTGCACGGCCACCCCGTCGTGGTTTATTTTTACCCCAAGGACAACACGCCGGGCTGCACACGCGAAGGCGAACAGTTCCGCGATCTTCACGCGGAATTCGCCGAACTTGGATGCGTTATCCTCGGCATTTCGCGCGACAGCATAAAATCGCACGAAAACTTCAAAAGCAAAATGAGCTTCCCGTTCGATCTGTTGTCGGACACGGAAGAAGCCGCCTGCCAAGCCTACGGCGTGATCAAGATGAAAAACATGTACGGCAAGCAGGTTCGCGGTATCGAACGCAGCACCTTCGTCATCGACGCGCACGGCGTGCTGCGCAAAGAATGGCGCGGGGTAAAGATTCCCGACCACGCGCAGGAAGTGCTCAAGGCCGTCGCTTCACTCTGATTCTTTCCCCTCTAGCTTAAAAAGACTCTCTGATGACACAGACTCAGCGTCCCGCCAAACCCGCCGCAAAAACCAAACTCTTCGTCCTCGACACCAATGTGCTAATGCACGATCCGACGTGCTTATACCGCTTCGAGGAACACGACGTTTTCATCCCGATCCAAACCCTGGAGGAACTCGACGGCCATAAAAAGGGCATGTCCGAAGTCGCCCGCAACGCGCGCCAGGCCAGCCGGACGATGGATGAAATCGTGTCGACTTCGGAAGAAGGCATCGTCACCGGCTTCGATCTGTGCGAGCCGTCGCACAAAATGGCGACGGGACGGCTGTTTCTGCAATCGGAAGCGATTCCGAATGAATTGCCGGTCAACGTTCCGACCGCCAAGGCGGACAATCAAATCCTGGCGGTGGTGCATTACCTGCACAAAAAATTTCCCAAGCGTCCGGTGATCCTCGTTTCGAAGGACATCAACATGCGCATCAAGGCGCGCGCGATGGACCTTGAGGCGCAGGATTACTTCAACGACAAAGTCCTCGAAGATACCGACCTGCTCTACAGCGGAGTGCGCGAACTGCCGGCGAACTTCTGGGACGAGCACGCCAAGGATATGGAGTCGTGGAAGGAAAACGGACGCACCTACTATCGGCTGCGCGGCCCGCTCGCATCGAATTTGCTGATTAACGAATTCGTCTATCAGGAAGGCGAAAAGCCGCTTTACGCCTGGGTCAAGGATCGCGACGGCCCGGCGGTCGTCCTCGAAACCCTGATCGACTTCAGTCACCAAAAAAACAATGTCTGGGGAATCGTCGCGCGTAATCGGGAACAGAATTTCGCGCTCAATCTGCTGATGAATCCCGAAGTGGATTTTGTCTCTCTGCTTGGCCAGGCGGGCACCGGAAAAACTTTATTGACGCTTGCAGCCGGGCTTACGCAAGTGCTCGAAACCAAGCGCTACAGTGAAATCATCGCCACGCGCGTGACCGTGCCGGTCGGCGAGGACATCGGCTTTCTGCCGGGTACGGAAGAGGAAAAAATGGCGCCGTGGATGGGCGCGCTTGAGGACAACCTCGATGTGCTCAACGGAAATGGCGAAGAAGGCGGACATTACGGCGGCGATTGGGGACGCGCCGCCACGCGCGATTTGATCCGCACGCGGATCAAAATCAAAAGCTTGAATTTCATGCGCGGTCGCACCTTCATCAACAAATTTCTCATTATCGATGAAGCGCAGAATTTGACGTCGAAGCAAATGAAAACCCTGATTACGCGCGCCGGTCCCGGCACGAAAGTCGTCTGCCTCGGCAATATCTCGCAGATCGACACGCCTTATCTGACCGAAGGCAGTTCCGGCTTGACCTATGTAGTGGACCGCTTCAAAGGCTGGCCGCACAACGGCCACGTTACATTGCAGCGCGGCGAGCGCTCGCGCCTGGCCGATTGGGCTGGCGAAGTGCTATGACCGGATCGCCCGAGCCAAATTCGACCGAGGCCAAGCAACATTGGCGCAAAACCTTGCTGACGACCTCGGTCCTGCTCATACTTTGGCTGCTTGTCACGCTAATCACCAGTCTCGCGCCGAAACAACTCAATCAGTGGAGCATCCTCGGCTTTCCTTTGGGTTTTTACCTCGCTGCGCAAGGAACGCTTCTAATCTACCTTGCAATCATCGCGGTTCACACGATCCTGACCAATCGACTCGATCGGAAATATCAAGAATCCTCGAAAACCACCAAAACCATCAAGCCGAAAGAGAAAAAGGAGTAAAAATCCTCATTCTGTTGTATTCATACGTAGGAGACGTTGAAAAGTTCCCTCCTTCAATGTAATCAATGATTAACATGCGTGGAGGTGCCCGATATAATGCGCGGATGAAAAAAGCCGGTTATCTCTGGGCGCTGCTGTTTGGCGCGTGTGTTCTTACCGCGCATGCCGAACCACCTGAAGCCGACCCCGCCCCTGCTTCCGATCCTGAAGTAAGTGCTAGCCTTCCTTTTACAGAGAGCTTGCTTCAGCGTGCGGCGTCCCATGTGGATGGCCTTCTCAATTCCAGCCTTCAATACCTTGGCATCCCCTATCGTTTTGGGGGTACGACAGCCGAGAACGGTTTCGATTGCAGCGGCTTAATTCGCAGAGTGTTCAAGGACGCCTTGGGCCTGGACCTTCCCCGAACCGCTCGGGAAATGGCAGGGAGAGGCGAACGAATTTCTCGCAGTGAATTGAAACCAGGCGATCTCGTATTTTTTCATACGATGCGCAGCGCTTTCAGCCATGTCGGTATTTACATCGGCGACAACCAATTTGTTCACTCACCCTCCAAAGGCGGGCGAGTTCGCATCGAGGACATGGACACTGCTTACTGGCGCAGCCGTTTTAACGGCGCGCGCCGTTTAGTGGATGAAACGAAACAGGCCGCTATCTCCGATTCTTCGTTGCACTGAGAACCTGTTCAGAATCTGTCGCAAGAGCCCGTAACGCCACGAATTTGGGGCGTCCTTACCGTCAATGGTTTTCTCGTTTGCGCTCGACTTGTGGCCAGCGGGGCGAAGAGCAGCGCATGAGCCCCGATCACGCTCAGTTGCCACACTCGTAGCAAGATTATGAACAGGTTCTGAGTCGCCGCCGCTCTTCTTCAAAAACTTGCCGCCTGATCGTCGCTGACTATCTTAGAGATTTCAAAAAGCTGCGTAGAGGCTTGCTCCAAGGCGGCAACCCGCTCCACAAGCATTTCCGAAATCAGCTGCATCATTTTATTGGCGCTCGGTGTAGTCGCCCGAAGCATATCGACTTGATTCTGCAGTAAACGCAAGCGAGCCTTGTATTCCGTGGGCACGGAATCAATATGCGCATCGATTGCCGCACGACGCGCCGCAACGAATTCAGCGGGATCGCTTTCGGAAAGACGATGCCATTCGTCAAAACTAAGGCTCATTCTGTGCTCCCTGAAACTTCTTAAATTGGTCCGCTGATTGCGCGGTGAGTTGGCGAAATCCTACGCTGGCACAGAAAGGCCGACCATTAACCCTTTCACGGATCAATGCCGGCCGACGAGAAATTTATAACGGTGAGCCTGCTCAAAAACCTAAAGTTTGAAGTTTCCCCGCCATAAATTTGGGGCGCCCAAAGCGCCCCATGAAGTTTGTCTTGCTGAGACCCCGCCATGCATGACGGGGTTTTTACACTCAGCCCATTCTCAGGCTGCGATCGGCAGAAGTTTCTGCCCAAGCGCTGCGCGCGATGCGCTACCCACCTCAAGACCCGATCCAAGCAATTCCTTCATGTCGAGGATCAGCACAATCTGTCCATTCGCCAAGGTTGTCACGCCCGCAACACCCTTGGGCCGGAAGGTATCGAGCGACTTGATCACGGCATCCTCGCGCCCCGCGAAGGAATCGATCGCCAGAACATAGTTGCGTTCAGCGGTCTGCATCAGGACGCCATATTCCGGCGCTACCGAACGCGGCCAGTTCAACAAGCCGGAGAGGGTATAAATCGGCAGAACTTCGCCGCGCACCACCATCGTCGCGCGCCCGCCGACTTCTTGAACTTGTTCGTTTTCGATCGGCAGAATTTCGCGCACCATCGACAAAGGAACCGCAAACGGCTGGTCGCCCAGACGCACAACGAGGACTGGCAAAATCGCCAGCGTCAGCGGTAATGAGATCTGGAAACTCGTTCCCTTGCCTTGGGCAGAGTGGATATCGATCGTGCCGTTGAGCTTCAGAATATTGGTTCTGACGACGTCCATGCCCACGCCGCGGCCGGACACGTCGGAGACTTCTGCCGCCGTTGAGAAGCCCGGCAGGAAGACCAGGTTGTAGCTCTGGCGCTCATCCATCGTATTGGCTTCTTCGTCGGTGATGAGCTTCTTCTCCAACGCTTTCGCCCGCAATTTCTCGGGATTCATGCCGTGACCATCGTCCGCCACAATGATGACGATGTGGTCACCTTCCTGGCGTGCTTCCAAACGCACGATGGATTTGTCCGACTTACCGGAGGACAAACGTTCCTCGCGCGATTCGACGCCATGATCGACCGCGTTACGAATCAAGTGAATAATCGGATCGGACAAGTCCTCGATCATCGTCTTATCGATCTCGGTTTCCTCTCCGCTCAGGACAAGTTCTACATCCTTGCCTAGGCCGCGTGCCAAATCGCGCGCAATACGCGGATATTTCTGGAAAAGCCGTCCGATCGGCTGCATCCGCGTCTTCATGACCGCATTTTGCAGATCCGACACGAGCAGATCCAACTGGCTGACCGCGGCATCGAGCGAATGCAGCGTATCCGAATCATTCGCTCCGTTCAGGATTTCCGAACGCAAGGCATTTAAACGGTTTTTCGTCAGCCCGATTTCGCCTGCCAGGTTCAGAACCTGATCCAGACGGGTCGTATCGACACGAATTGAATTGTTATCGCGCTGTCGTTCGCCCTCGCGCCGTCCCGTCGCGGCGCTGCTGGAACCCGGTTTATCGGAAGCGCGACGTCCCATCGCGGCCTGGACGACCTGGTCCAAATTCTTTTCAGGCTGCGCAGGCACACCGGCAGCCTCCTGAACGACAAGCTGATTGGCCGCCTGCACACCGGTAATCACAGCATGCAGCGCATTCCAGTCGGGTTCTTCACTGTTGTTGGAGGCTACAGGCGTAGGCACAACCGCGGCAGGTGCAGCAACTTCCACGGCAGGCGCAGGCGCTCCACCAGCAGACAATTGACCGGCAATTGCGAGCTTCAAATTTTCAATCAAACTCGGTTCGGCCGCTGGAGGCTGGGTGCCGCGTTCGAGATCATTGAACATATCGCGCACGCCGCCGGTTGCCGCCAAGATCACGTCCATCACTTCCGGCGTAACGGGCAGTTCGGCGTTGCGCAGCTTGTCGAACAAGTTTTCGGTCAAATGACACAGGGTGACCAGTTCGGTCGCATTCAAGAAGCCTGCACCGCCCTTAATCGTGTGAAAGCCCCGGAAGATGTCATTGAGTAAGCCGGTATCATCGGGAAAGCGTTCGAGATCAACCAGTTTGTTATCGACACCCGACAATAGATCCCCCGCTTCAATCAGGAAATCCTGTAGCAGGTCTTCCATTCCACCAAAGTCACTCATGGCGCTCTCCGTGTTACGAATCCTTGGGACAACTCAAACATAAGGGGCTTAGAAGCCCAGGCTTTCGAGCAAATCATCGACTTGCGCTTGACCGGTCACGACATCGTCCCGGCCGACCGCGTTGATCACAGGGCCGTTTAGCAGCCCCTCGTCGTTGCCCTGTTGTTGCTGCTGGCGAACATTGTCGGGCATCACTTCGATCAGGACGCGCAACAACTCCGATTCCATATTCGCGACCATCTCGACGACCTTCTTGATCACCTGGCCAGTCAAGTCCTGGAAATCCTGTGCCATAACGATTTCCAACAAATGGTCGCTGGTCTGTCTGCTATCCGAAACCACGTTTTCAAGAAAACGATGCGTCTCGTCCGCCAAAGTCTTGAACTCTTCAACCGACAACTGCTTAGCGTAAAGCTTGTCCCAACTCGAATGCAGGACGGCTGCGCGCGCTTCCAGTCCTTTTTGCAAGGGCGTGGCAATATCGGCGGCATTGAGCACACGGCTAGCGGCCTGCTCGGTCATCGTGCCGATGTAATTTAAACGATCGCGGGCATCGGGAATCTGACGTGCCGTTTCCTGTAATTTCCGGTCATAACCAAGCTCACGCAGCGAATCGTGAAAGCTTCGTGTCATCTGGCCAATTCTGTGATAAGCCGAATGCTGCTTCTCCTCCGCCGTCATCGGCTCGCCACCAGCTTCCGCCGCATTCTTGTCTACCGCATTGAATTGGGATGCCAAGGAATCAAAAAGCCCCTGCAATTCATCGTTGTCGCCGCTACTATTGCTTGTTGATGTTGGAGCCGGTTTTGGCGCAACGGCCTGGACAACTACGCTGTCAAACAGTGCTTGGAGTTCGTCGTTATCGCCGGCTCTATCATTGATCGGACTGACTGCCATATCTGGCTCCCGTAATTCCACTAACAATCGTGTGCATTAACTGTGCAGCACTTACTGGACCGTATTGCTCACTTGCCCATTTTTTCAAAAATCTTTCCGAGTTTTTCCGACATCGTCGCGGCGGTAAAAGGTTTGACGATGTATCCGCTCGCGCCAGCTTGTGCGGCTTGGATAATGTTTTCCTTTTTGGCTTCAGCCGTAATCATTAGAACGGGAAGCCCTTTAAGCTGCGCGCTGGCGCGAATCGCTTGCAACAACTCGATTCCCGTCATATTCGGCATATTCCAGTCGGTCACGACAAAATCGAATCCACCATTCTGGAGTTTTTGTAATGCGACGGCGCCATCCTCTGCTTCATCGACATTGGTATAACCAAGCTCTTTGAGCAGGTTACGCACGATGCGGCGCATCGTCGAAAAATCATCCACCACCAGAAATTTAGTTTTTGGATCGGACATGTCGCTTCTCCGGGACTCTGCTATCACTGTTTATTTTGTTTAGCCAGCAAATATGGACGCATTGTTTCGGCAAGGATTCCTGCATCAAATTTAGCTACATAGGCATCGACACCAACCGTTTTACCCATTGCACGGCTCGCTTCCGACGATAGCGATGAGTGCATCACCACCGGAATGCCATTAAACCGTGCATCCGATTTGATATGGCGAGTCAGTACATAGCCATCCATTTCGGGCATTTCGGCGTCAACCAGAATCAAATCCAACTCATCGGACAATGGTGTTTTGCGTAGCTGAGCGTGCGAAGCCATGCTTTGGAGCCGCGTCCAGGCTTCTAAACCATTCAGTGCATGTTTATGGGCGACGCCCAGTTTGTCCAGCACTTCCATAATTTTCTTACGCGCGATGCCTGAGTCATCGACGAAAAACACATTCGCCTCAATTGAACTGCCAAGCGGGTTAATCTGCCCGATCGGAGGCTCACCAAAAATATTGGCCAGAATTGCCTCGACATCCAAAATCGAAACCAGGCGGCCATCCTGCAAAGAAGTAATCGCGGTAATGTAATTGTTGCTTGCTCCGCTGATATTGTCGGGCTGGCGCAATTTATCCCACTCGATGCGCATGATCCGGTCTACATCCTCAACCAGAAAACCGACCGTGCGCTTGCTATATTCGGTCACCATCATCGAATCGCCCATTGGCCCATCTGGTGGCTGAAATCCCAATGCCCGGCCTAGCGACACGACGGGAATGACATTGCCGCGCAGAGAAATCAGACCCTCCACGCCACTTGGCATATTCGGCGCCGGCGTAATGAATGGCGTCTTGGAAACTTCGCGAACCTTAAAGACGTTAATCCCGAATATTTCGGTCGAACCTAAAGAAAACAAAAGAATTTCTAGGCGATTGGAACCGGCGAGCTTGGCGCGGGCTTCAACTGTTTCAAATAGATTGTCGTCAGCACGATCCATTTTCTGGCTCTCCTTCAAACTTCTGCGACTTCGGGCACATGGTCGATATAGGCGCGCAAGGCATCGGCCAACCGTTGAGGCTCAAACTTGGAAACATATGCGTCCACACCGACCGATTTGCCGAGCGATTGATTTGACATGCCCGAAAGAGATGAGTGCATCAACACCGGAACGCCTTCGAAGCGCGGATCGGCTTTAACCGTGCGAGTCAGGATGTAGCCATCCATTTCCGGCATTTCGATATCGGTCAAAATCACCGTAACGAAATCGGACACTTTCCTGCCGCATTGCTCCGCATGCTTGGCGATCTTCTGGAGTTCTTCCCAAGCGGCACGACCATTGACGGACCCGACACCCTTTATGCCCAAGACTTCGAGCGTCTGGGCAATCTGCTTGCGCGCCACCGAGGAGTCATCGGCGTAATACACCGTTGCCGCTTTGTGCTGAACAGGCACCAAGTCCTTGAACATGAACTCGTCGTCGTAACTGGTTGTCTCCGACAAAACCTTTTCGACATCAAGCATCATGACCAGGCGTTTGTCGGGCAGTTCCGTAATGGCTGTCACCAAACCACCCATGCGCGCGGTCATCATGTCGGGGGGAACGCGCATCTGCGCCCAATCGAGGCGCAGAATCGTATCGACCGCCTCAACTAAAAAACCTTGTGTATGACCGTTGTATTCGGTCACGATCATGATTTCGCAGCGAACGCCGTGGTTGAAGCCGGTGTATTTGGCCAGATCGACAACCGGCACAAGCTGCCCGCGCAGGGAAACCATCCCTTCGACGGCATCGGCCATTTCAGGGGCGGCGGTAATTGGCGGAGTTCGCATCACTTCACGAACTTTGAAGACGTTAATCCCAAAGGTTTCGCGTCGGCCGTTTCGCGGATCCTCACCCAACGAAAACAACAGAATTTCGAGCTTATTCGTACCAGCCAAGCGCGTACGTGCATCGATACTCTTCAATAGTTCGGACATGCTTCTCTCCAGCTAGCAAAGATTGTCTTGTGCAATAGGCATCGAATGAACTTACGGCTCCAACCCAAATAACTTGAGTTACACCGTTTTTTTATCCAACTCTGCTTAACCTGAATTGTGGCCCACAAGGAACAATTTTCAGGAGAGAAAAAGCGGCATAAAAACCGGCGTTTTACGCGCATTGAAACGGACCGCCCCTGTGCGCGCCCATTTGCGTGCACGCAAACAATTCAACGACCGTTTCGTGGCGAAGGCCCCAAGCTTCAGCTTAGGAGGTCGCGTTCCAATGCCGCGCGGGCACGTTCCGACATGATCAGCACCAGATGCAATGTCGCCCGGGTCGCACCGACAAAAAGTTTGCGTCGTGCAAGCTCGTCCAGCGTTTCGAAATCGATTTCGCTCATCACCACGCAAGGAGCGCTTTGGCCTTTAAAGCGATAAACCGTTTCGCAAAGCAAATCACCCGCGCTGAAACGCGGATTACCGAAAAGATCGTATTCGCCGGTGAAATGGCGCAGAGGAATCGGCCCCAGGCGATCAAGCCCGGAAAATACCGAACGTTCGCGCCCGCGATAGCTCAACAGCACAATCTGATCGCGCCGGAAGCCTTGCCCGATTGCCGCGGTCACCGCTCTGCGCGTGCGTTCGAGCATGCTCGCGCGGTCGGAATAGATTTCGATCACCACCGGACTGCCCGCAACCGGGCTCCCCGCCTCGATTTTTCCATCCGCAAGCCATGCGTTAATCAGGCCAACGATCTCGCGTGGGCTGCGGTGGTTCATATCGCAGCGCAGCCCGACCCAGCCCGGCAGCGCCACCGGTTCCTTGGCGTAAAGGTTCTGCCACGGATCATCGAGCCACCAGGCTCGGCCTTCCGGCCGCAAAAGCCGCAATACCGCATCGCGCCAAGCCGCCGAAAAATCCTGCCCTTCATCCACGATCAGCTCATCAAACAACCATTCCTCCGGCACAGCCATGCTCGCGAAAGCCTGTTCGATGCGGGTGAAAGCATCCGGCTGGCGGAAATCCGGCGTGAGTCCTGTCGAACGCAGCACTCGATTACAAAGTTGATGGTAAGAGGCGACTTCGCCCCCTTGCGGTACGAGACTCGCAAAATGATCGGCAAGCGGCCGGTTCAGACAGACGAACAAGGGGCGGCGGCCAGCCTCCAGCGCTTTGCGGAACACCGCCAGGGCAAGCTGTGTTTTACCCGAGCCCGCGGTACCAATGACACGCAAGCGGTGCGGGGACATCTCGATTCGCTGCGCCCAATCGGCAAGTCCGCCGGAAAGCCGCAAATAGAGCGAGCGCGCCGCATCCGCCACCGCGCCCACATCGGGTACGAGTTTCAATTCGTTGGCGAGCACCTGCTGCACCGCAGCAGCCACGTCCGAATCCGCCGGAGCGGATAGCAGGCCCCGCAGCACCGCAATCAATTCGCCACGCCGCCGTGCATCGACAACCCGCACGGCATCCAAGCCTACGGTTTCGGCTTGGAGCACCTGGTAATCGGGCAGATACAGCAGGGCTTCGAGCACAGGCGACTTGCCATGCAAAGCCTTGGTCAGTTTTGCATTCAGCGCTGTCACGCTTTGACTCAGCCGGTGCGCAAGATTCTGCTGCTGCCCTGCAACAAATTTAATGATTCCGTCGGCCGTCTCATTCACGAAACCCGTGCGCTGCTCGATCAGCACCAGATCCCCGCCCGGCCCCACTACTGCAAAATCAAGTTCGCCGAATACCGAACGCCCCGCCTCGACACGGCTCCAATGCACACCATGGAATACCGTGAAATCGTCGGGCAGGTCGCGCGCCAATAAGGATAAAGTGGCGCGCGCGCGAGCAAGCGCCGGCGTTAACTGCGCTTCGGCGAGCGATTGCCAGCCGTCGGGAATAATTCGGGCCATAACGCTTTTCCAAAAACGTAGGCCCGAATTGTCACCCGGATTCGGCTCGGAATATCTCCTTCACTGCTTTGGATCAGGTGAAAAGGGACTCTACCCCATTGATTCCGCTTGCTTGAGTCACCCCAAGCGGAAGCTCGGGGCTTCCTCGCTACAAATTTGAGACGCCTTCGGCACCTATTAATGTTTGTCTTGCCGACCTACGGTTAAGCCGCATTTTCGTGCTCAGAATCTACGCGCCTGAGCCGAATCAGTTCGCAGGAGTTGAACCGCTCGGAACGTTCTGCCGACTCAAATTGGACAGGCCCCTGACGGGTAGGTAAAGCGATCAAGGTTCCGGGCTCGACGAGATCGGGCGGCACAATAAGGCCAGGCCCGTCTTTTAAACGCGGAACTTGAGGCAGAAAAATAATCGGAACATGCGGGCGCTCCTGCCCCTTGGCATTGCGCTGAGGTGGCTTGAAGCGCGCCACAAGTCCAGGAAAACCAAGCAGCTCAACGCCCAATTCTATTTCTTCGCTGTTCCGAACACGTGTCCGGCGTGCAATACCGAGCACGAGTTTTTGATCTTCTGCCGGAATGATGGCCAATAACTCTCCAATTTCTATCTGGACTAGAGTTTCTGACAAATGCTCCAGTCCCATTCCACCATGACTACGATCGAAAATTTCCCACTGCGACACGGGAAATTCAGGGACAGTTTCGTCTGAAGTCTGACGGCGCACTTGTGCCATATGCGCCATGTACAACCTGATTTGCTCAAAACCAATGACGACGTCCGCACGCGGCTGGGCCCGCCGCCGCATTTGCTTGCGCTCAGGTGGGTTACCCCAGCGCTCGTGGAGTCTGTCAAGCAATGCGACATATTCCGGTTCGCGCGCGTTCAGCGGCAAACCAAGCCGGGTTGGGGACACGCCTTGAGCCAGGCCTTCACGTTGTGCGTTGAGCCGGGCAAGCAGAGGGTGCGTATCCAAAAGCAAGCGATGACCGGCCTCCCGGTCGAGTTCGCCGCGATGCACGAGGGGCCGTATGCCTTCCGACGAAGGCCAGACCAGAAACCATCCGGGGTTTTCTCCAGTCCAATGCTCGGGGCCACAAAGACGGGCCAAATGGCCGTAACGTTCAACATAGAAGCGGGTATGTTCGAACGAGCGATGCGTTTGCCCATGCGGGTCAGCAAGTACGAGCAGCAGAATTCGCCCCAACTGGCGCGCAATGCTTTCACTGTTCTTGCTGGTCAGCGCAGTATCGTGAAATTGCTGTTTGGCCGCCGTGAAGTAAAGCTCCACAGGGATTTGCCAATGCTCCGCAGTCAGATCCCCATAGTTTCTGCAAATCAGCAAAACACGCCGATAAGCGTATTGGCAGGCGCGTAAAGCCGCGAGGCGAACGTATTCCTCGACCTCGACAGTTCTTTGGCTCTTGGGGACTGAAACTTCCGCGTGGACGATATCTGCATAGGCTTTAGCAAACTGCTCTAGTGCGCGCTCTACGATTGAGATTGATTTTTTTACATTGATCGAGACTTCGCTTTTGCTTTCGGAGGTACTTTCAAGGCTGGTGAAAACATCGCTTAGATGTTCATTGATGGTCTCCAAAACTCTGTAGCGCTCTTCCGAACGCTCGATACCTGCCAGTAAAGCACTCAAGCGAGAGTTAATTTTTTCGCAGCAGACGATTGGGCGTTCAGGGGAAAGGTTACCGATCCAGGCTTCGAGCTTGGCGGGACTGATTGTTTTTGCGCGCGAACCTCCGCTTCCCTTTTTTTGAAAAGGGAAGACTGCTTTAATGCGGTGGAGGAAATCATCAAGGGGCTGAGTACGCATAGTTTCTCCTCCTCTTGAGTATTCGGATAAGCCGCAGTGATTTTATAGGGCGCACATTGTTAAACATTGTAAAATGATAAAAATCGTTTCTTGGAACATCCAGTGGGGGCGCGGCGCCGACGGTCGCGTCGATTTGAGGCGAACTGCGGAACTACTGCAAGGACTGGATCCGCACGTCATCTGTTTACAAGAAGTAGCCGTTAACATGCATGGGCTCGCAGGCGCCGCCCCGGAAGATGGTGTCGCGCGTTTGTGCTCGATGCTTCCAGGCTATATTTTTGCATTCGCACCTGCTGTGGACGTCGCCAATCAGCAAGGAGAGCGGATGTATTTTGGCAATCTGACCCTCTCGCGCTTGCCCATCGGCCAAGTTTGGCGCCATTTGCTTCCCTGGCCTGCCGATCCCACAGTACCCGCAATGCAGCGCGCTTGCCTTGAACTTGTTCTCAATGCACCCAACAATCCGATTCGAATTCTCAACACGCATCTCGAGTATTACTCCAAATCAATCCGTCTGGCTCAGGCCGGTCGGCTTGTCGAGCTTCAGCGTGAAGCCGAAGCATTGGCCAGAACGCCTTCTACCAATAAAGACAACAACCCGGCTTTTAAAGCCCTGCCCCGCCCGGAGAAAGCTTTACTTTGCGGCGATATGAATTGCGAGCCTTCGACAAGCGCACATAAGCGCTTAAGTGACGAAGGCGTTTGGCACGATGCCTGGCCGCTTGTGCATGGCACACGCGCCCATGCACCGACTGTCGGATTACATGGCGCCGAATGGCCCAAGCACCCCTATTGCTGCGACTATTTCTTTGTCAGCAATGTTATCCAAACGCTCGTGAAACGAATTCAGGTTATTGAAGATACCGCAGCTTCCGACCATCAACCCATATTACTCGAATTAGAAGTCTGACCACGCGTCGAGTACACACCTCGCCATTCATGGCGAGATTAGCGAGACAAGCGTTATTAGCGCCGAAGGCGCTTCCGACACGTAGCGAAGAGGCCCCAAGCTTCAGCTTGGGGTAATTCACTAGACAGATTTTATTCGATTAGCGCCCGCTACGCATGCCAAATGCCATGCCGGATTGATGACATGGAAAAATCAGACCGATATACACACAAGGGAGACTGGACCCAAACAACACCGACAGCGAACACCAACGATACAAAAACGCTGCGTGAGACTCTATATATTCAAAAAAATTCAATATTTTTGAACTCGAAAGTCTGATTTATATACCCAGGCAAGTTTGCGTTTGAAAAGCCCCCTGTTTGCTTGGGTAATTTTGCACGGTACAACAAATAATGCGCCGTGTATCGAAGACCACTTACGCAAAAATACACCATGCACTCAGGCGCGGCCACTCGGCATAATCATCCGCTCAATCAGAGAAATCCTGCATCTGATCAGCAACTTACGTTTGTTGAGCCGCCGTATTAATAGCTCGTCATAGCTTGGACGGGCATCGAGACTGGCGAGTGCTTCGTTGAGATCTTTATGCTCGGCATACAGCAAAGCCAAGCGTGAATGAAGATTCGTTACATTTTCAAAATTGTCTTCCATCGGAGGGAACTCTCTGGTGAACGGCTACAAAATTAACCACCCGCTTGTTTTTTATTGTAGCGATACATATTGTTATTAAAAGTCTTGAGCATCATGGAGATCGTATGTGCAGAAAATGAGGGAGCGGCCGTTATGGTATTAAAGGCTTTTTAAGATGCTTCGACAGACAGTCCGGCAGCACTTTGAAAGGCCCAGGTGAGAAATTTTATCGCTGACGGCGGAAAAGCCAACGGTTGATAAAGCAGTTGAAACGAGGGTTATTTCCCCAATCCAGGATCGAGGATTTCCTGGATCATTTAGGAGCAAAAGAACAGGAGGCGATTATGCGCGTAATGTTCAACAACCCGTTTCTGTATGTGGTGGCTTATCCAGCGCAAAATGGTATTGAAGTCATCGACAAACGCATCGGTCGCGGTGTTTTCATGCGTGATGAAACGGCTGAACGTTTTACGCGCGAGCTCAATGATGCAATTGAAGCCGCCTCTGATAAGGACGACGATCTGGGCGACTTCATTGACCATTACGATGCCTTGATGACGCACCCGGCGATTTATCACTGAACAGGCTTGATAGAATTTCGGCTTAGAGCCGTTAACACAACCCAGCGCAGCGGTACAGGCAAGTTAGCGCAACGCAGCATGCAGGGTTTTGGGAGCGGCTCTTATCGTAAAACGGAGTCGGAATGAACAAAGCTTTTGTCAAAGAATCGGACGGGGACGACGAAGAGGAAGGCTTGGCGCCAAGCTTGGCTTTGCCCGCAGGAATACGCAATTACATGACACGGCGCGGTTTTTTGACATTGAAGGCCGAGCTGGACAAGCTGTTGAAAATCGATCGGCCGGAAATGGTCAAGGTCGTTGCATGGGCGGCCTCGAATGGGGACCGCTCTGAGAACGCAGACTATATTTACGGTAAAAAACGTCTGCGTGAAATGGACCGGCGAATTCGCTTTTTAATCAAACGCCTAGAGAGCGCGGCGGTGGTCGACCCGAGCGCGCAAGAAAATGTCGAACAAGTCTTTTTCGGGGCTACCGTTACGATCTGCGATAGCGAGAGCGGCGATGAGCAGACGTTTCAGATCGTCGGCGTCGATGAGGCGGACGCGAGCCAAGGCCGAGTGTCTTGGATTGCGCCGATTGCGCGCGCATTGCTCAAATCCCGCGAGGGAGATTCCGTGCGTTTCATGAGCCCCGCAGGCTGGCGTGAAATCGAAGTGCAGGAAATCCGCTACGAATAGGCTTCCGTTTTATGCACTGCGCTGCGCATCTGCACCAGCCGTAACATGCGGCAAGGTAAATAGCACGCGTGTGCCCCGATTGAGGGTCGACTCAGCCCAGATTTTTCCTCCATGCAGCTCAATGATGCGGCGCGCTGATGCGAGTCCGATCCCCGCGCCCTCATAGCCCTGGCCCGTGTGCAACTGCTGGAACGGCTGAAAGAGACGCGTCGCGTAAGTCATATCAAACCCGATACCGTTATCGCGCACCCAGAAAAGCGTATGCTCGCCTGCCTCGTGCGAGGCGATTTCTATCTGAGCGGAAGGATTCTCCCGGGTAAATTTCATAGCATTGTCGATGAGGATTCCAAACACATCGCGCAACAGGGCCTCATCCGCCCAGGCTTTCATTTCCGGCTGAATGGTGATTTGCAGTGGATGCGAGCCGTCCGCGCCAGACTGCAAATCCTCAACGACTTCATGCACAAGCGCCGAAACATCGAGCTTCCGGCACTCCAGCGGCTGTCGCCCTACGTTAGCAAGCTTGAGCAAGGCATCGATCAGCTCGCCAAGACGAATGCTGCCTTTCACGATTCGCTCAAGATAATTCTTTCCCGTCGCATCGACCTGTTCAGCATAGTCTTCGAGCAGCGCACGGGAAAAACCGTTAATTGCACGCAATGGCGCACGCAGATCGTGAGAAATCGAATAGCTGAAAGCGAGAAGCTCCTTATTTGAAGCCTCCAATTCCGCTGTGCGCTGCTGCACACGCAGTTCCAGTGTTTTGGCCTGGCGTTGCAGCTTTGCGCGTTCCTTCTCGCGTAGCCGAATCATTTCGAAAACGAGCCACGCCAGCACGCCTAGTAAACCGCTCAATAGCGCAGCATTCCATACGATACGGTTTGCGCTGGTTTGCTCGGCACGCAATGCCGCACCGAGCGGTCGGCTCACCTGGATAAGCAATGAGTAACGCGTCAGTTTTCTTGTCGCAGTCAAGCTGGGTTTGCCATCTACAGATGAGATAGCCGCGACGCTTTGCAAGGCTCGCTTAACGGAGCCATTCAACGACAAGTTTGCAGAATAGTCGCGACCGATTGGAGCATCGTTGCCGGGGAAACGCATCAATAGAATCTTGTCACGATTCATGATGCTGATCGTGTCGTCATCACAAAGCCGGATTTCGCGGAACAGAGGTTCAAAGAAACGCGTGCTGATCAAGGCATGCACATGTCCCAAGACGTACTCGTCTGCGGAGAAAATCGGCATGCTCAGCGGAATAGCCCATTCGTGCGTGTTTTCGCTTTGCCGTGGCAAACCGAAATCGAGACTAAAAGCAATAGTGGATTTCACCGGCGGCGTTTGAGTGACCCAAATATCGGTTGCTTGAGGGGCCTTCATCAACCATTCGCGCGTAATGGCCGTGGCCGCAGGCGCAGAGAGAAAAGCCTCGCCTCGGGCTGCAAGCATGTGTGCAATGGCGGTGAGCACAGTTTCGCTCTGAGCGAAACTCAAGCTCAGGTTTTCTTCAAGCGCTCGAGCCAGGCTGCGCAGTTCGATTTCCGAGCGATGTATTTCATGCTGACGCTCCTCGCCAATAAGAGCTGTCGTCGCCCCGGCAATCAAACCGACGATACCGAGATAAGCAACCAGGATGCTCAATGCGACGGATTTGAGGCTGCGGGTTTGTGGCGATGGCTGCTGTTGCGTATCCGAGCCATTGGAAATGGCAATAGGTGGTCGAGAGTCAGACACGCTTGAAAAAACCGAGGGATGCACACATATCGTGCATGTTAACCGAGACTCTGGAGATCTACATGAGCGATGCGCAAATTCCTACACCGAAAAATGCGGAGACATTGAGCTTTCAAGCTGAAGTGAAGCAGTTACTGCACCTGATGATCCATTCGCTGTATTCGAATCGCGAAATTTTTCTGCGCGAGCTGATTTCAAACGCGTCCGACGCCTGCGACAAGCTGCGTTTTGAAGCTTTGGACCAGCCCGAATTGCTTGAAGGCGGCGGCGAACTAGGCATTCGCATCGATTTCGACAAGGCGGCGCGTACGCTTACGATCGCCGACAACGGCATCGGCATGAGCCGCGAAGAAGTCATCACTCATCTCGGCACGATCGCCAAATCGGGCACCAAGGAATTCTTCGCACGTCTGACCGGCGACCAGCAGAAAGACGCGCACCTGATCGGTCAATTCGGCGTTGGTTTTTACTCGGCCTTCATCGTTGCCGACAAGGTCACAGTATTGACGCGCCGCGCCGGGCTCGAAGCGCGCCACGGCGTGAAGTGGGAATGCACGATGAGCGGCGATGCCGCCGGCGAATACACAATCGAGGAAATCACACGCGAGCCGCGCGGAACCGAGATCGTGCTGCATTTGCGCGAGGATCAGGACGACCTGCTTTCAGGTTGGAAGCTGCGTTCCATCATCCGCAAATACTCCGACCACATCGCCCAGCCGATCCGCATGCGCAAGGAAGAATGGGATCAGGAAAAAGGCGAGCAAGTGTTGCGGGACGAAGAGGAAACGGTCAACCAAGCCTCCGCCCTCTGGGCGCGCCCGAAATCGGAAATCACCGATGAGCAGTACAAGGAATTCTTCAAGCACGTCGCACATGAACAGGACGAGCCGCTGGCCTGGGCGCATGCGCGCGTCGAAGGCCGCCATGAGTACACGCAGCTCCTCTACATTCCAAGCCATGCACCCTTCGATCTATGGGATCGCAATGTGCGCCACGGGCTGAAGCTCTACGTACGCCGCGTCTTCATCATGGACGACGCCGAAAAACTGCTGCCGTTCTATCTGCGTTTCGTGCGCGGCGTTGTCGATTCGAACGATCTGCCGCTCAACGTCTCGCGCGAGATCTTGCAGGAATCGAAAGACATCGACACGATCCGCGCCGGTTGCGCGAAGAAGGTGCTCTCGCTGCTCGAAGACCTGGCCGAGAACGAAAAGGAAAAATACGCAACGTTCTGGAATGAGTTCGGCAAGGCGCTCAAGGAAGGTGTGGGCGAAGACTTCGCCAACAAGGACCGTATCGCCAAGCTGCTGCGCTTTGCCTCCACGCAAACGGACGCGCCGGAACAGACGGTTTCGCTTGCGGACTATGTGGCGCGCATGAAGGAAGGCCAGGACAAGATTTACTACGTGACGGCCGACACCTTCACCGCCGCGAAGAACAGCCCACACCTCGAAATCTTCCGCAAGAAAGGCGTCGAGGTATTGCTGCTGGCCGAACGCGTCGACGAATGGCTCGTCAGCCATCTGCACGAGTTCGAGGGCAAACAAGTCGTGTCGGTCGCGCGCGGCGATCTCGATCTCGGCAAACTCGAAGACGAGGAAGAAAAGAAAGCCGCCGAAGCCGAAGCCGGCGAACTCAAGGATGTCGTCGAAACGCTCAAGGCTTCGCTTGGCGAGCGCGTCAAGGACGTGCGGATCACGCACCGCCTGACCGACAGCCCCGCCTGCGTGGTCGCCGACGAAACCGATATGGGGACCAACCTCGCGCGGCTGCTCAAAGCGGCGGGCCAGGATATACCGACATCCAAACCGATCCTCGAAATCAATCCGAAGCATGCGGTGATCGCCAAACTCAAGGCGGGTACTGAACACTTCGACGATTGGGCGAGCGTATTGCTCGACCAGGCGCTGCTCGCCGAAGGCGGCTCGCTCGACGACCCGGCGGGTTTCGTCAAACGCATCAACCAGCTCATGCTCGGTTGATTCGTACTCCTCGCCCTAGACACTTCAGGGCCGCATGGAGAGTGGTTTCGATGCGCCGAAAAGCACATCGGCCACTCTCCGGCAATTTGTCAAAAGAAGGCTCAGTCCTAAGCAGGGCGGTTTCCTTCAATACAAGAATCCTCCAACTACGTAGCTTCGCGATTCGACATTCCGAATCAACACGTAGCGAGGCAATGGATGAGCATTCTTGTTTCGATGGCGGCTTTTGCGCTGGCAATGTCGATTTCCCCCGGGCCGGTCAACATCGTCGCGCTCGGCATTGGCGCGCGGCGCGGTTTCAGCGCCAGCATGCCGCATGTCTCGGGCGCGACTTTCGGCTTTACCTTGTTGTTCTGGCTGACGGGACAGGGCTTGCATCAGCTATTGGAGCGCTGGCCGCACAGCGGCATGCTGATTCAGTGGGCGGGCGTCGCATTCCTGTTCTACATGGCTTATAAGCTCACGCTCGACAACAGCGAGCTAGGTTCGCAAGAAACAAGCAGGCGGCCTACGTTCATGAGCGGCGCTGCGATGCAGTGGCTCAATCCCAAGGCATGGCTCGCGTCTCTCGCGGGAATAGGGGCTTATGTCCCGGATGGCGACAAGCATCGAATCTGGCAATTCACCGCGATCTACTTCCTGATCTGCTATGCGTCGATCGCCTGCTGGGCTTATGCGGGGTCGTTTCTGCGGCGGTATTTACAGCATCCACCGCATGTGCGGCTTTTCAATCGCATGATGGCGCTGCTGTTGGCTGGCGGCGCGATCGAGATGTTTATCGGATAGAAAACCCCAGGCTGCGATATTGCCCAGGCGTCGCGGCGACGAACTGTTTAAAGGTGCGCTGCAAATGCGCCTGATCGGCGAAGCCCGCTGCGGCGGCAACCTCCGCAATCGCCCTTCCCCGCTTGAGCTGCGCGCGGCTGTATTCGATCCGGCAATTCGTGAGATACGCATGCGGCGTCATGCCGTAGCATTGTTTGAACGCCCGGATCAGATATGAAGAAGAAAGGCCGGCTGCCGCGCAGATGTCATCAAGCTTCAAGGTCTGAGCCGAATTTTCTCTGATGTACTCCGCGGCGCATGCGAGTTTCCGGTTGTTTTCCCGCCTTGGCGTCAGCGGCGCGGGGTCGAGCGTTTGCTGGACCTGCTCGAAGAAGCTCAACACCGCGCAGTGTTTTTGCAGAGACTCCGTGCGATCGCTGACAAGCGTCGCATAGAGCCGATCGAGGCCGGCGTACAAGCCCGGATCCGTCGTAACGCGTTTTGAAAATGCCCTGAAATCCTGATTCGGGCTGAAACCTTGCTCGTGTTGCAAGGCCGTCAGCCAGGACGTGTCCACATACAGCATGTGGTACGACCACGGCTGGTCTTTAAGCGGATTGCAGGCATGCGCCTCTTCGGGATTCATGAGGGTCACGCTGCCGGCGTCGATAGGCTCTGTCGTCTTGCCATTCAGATAAGTGCAGCAGCCGTTTGTGATCGCGCCAATCGAAAATGTCTGGTGCGAATGTTTCGCATAACAGACCTTGCGCCCATCCAATACCGAGCGCGCCTCGATAAACGGAAGCGTATCGTCCCACCAAAATTTAGGCGCCGCCAGGTTTTCCGTAAGCTGATCCATTCTGTTAGAACCTATTCAGAATCTGTAGCGAGAGCCTGTGACGCCACGAATTTGAAGCGCCTTCGGCGCTCATAAGGATTGTCTCGCTCGCGCTCGACTTGTAGTCAGCGGGATGAAGAGCAGCGCAGGAACCGGAGTTTAAAGTGATAAATGAGGATTCTGAGCAGCGCATGAACCCCGATCACGGGCTCGCAGTAAGATTATGAACAGGTTCTGAGACCGGCCGGTGCTCTTCCGCGAGGTAGTCCCGCGAGCGCATTTCGATCAAGCGGGAAACGGTGCGCGGAAACTCTTGCGCGTTGGGCCCTTCGAGATAAAGCGCTTCAGCCTCGGCTGCTGCGCTGATCACAAGTTTGACGCGGCAGTCGTAAAACACATCGACCAGCCAGGTAAAGCGGCGCGCTTCATTGCCTTGGGCGCCGCTCATGACCGGCACGTTCGAGAGGAATACGCTGTGAAAACGGCGCGCCAGTTCGAGGTAGTCGTTCTGCGAGCGCGGCCCGCCGCACAAGGCCGCGAAATCGAACCAGATCACGCCGTTATGCATGCGCAAGGCCGACAGCCTGCGCCCGAGCAGTTCGATCCTGCCGGGGGAACCTTCGGCGCCCGCAATCTGGCGAAATTCCTCGGCAAGCTGACGATCCGCGGCCTCTCCCGCCGGAACCATAAAAATATTCATCTGTTCGAGCGTGCGCAAACGGTAGTCGGTTCCGTCATCGACTTCCATGACATCGAAACGGCGCTTGATCAGATCGATCGTCGGCAGAAAATTATGGCGTTGCAAGCCGTTCGGATAGAGGCCCTCCGGCGGGTAATTAGACGTCATCACGAAGATGACGCCGCGCTGGAACAGCGCATCGAGCAAACGTCCGAGAATCATCGCATCGGCGATATCCGAAACATGAAACTCGTCGAAGCACAACAGACGCGCGGAACGCGCGATTTTGTCGGCCACCTGCGTCAGCGGATCGTCTACATCCTTGAAACTGCGCAAGGATTCATGAACTTCGCGCATGAAGGCATGGAAGTGCACCCGACGCTTGCGTTTATACGGCACGGCATCGAAGAAGCAGTCCATGATGAAGCTCTTCCCGCGCCCTACTCCGCCCCATAAATAAACGCTTTGCGGAGGGTCCGGGTTGAAAACAAGCTTGCGTAACCGCGTCCGTCGCACGGCCTTGAATGCCAGCAATCCGGAATAAAGCGACTGCAAACGTTCAATCGCGCGCCGCTGCGCGGCGTCCGCTTTATAACCACGGCTGTGCAGCAGCGCTTCGTAAGCTTCGATGACGCCTAATTCGGGAACGTTCAGGATGTGATGTGACATGGCGGGGGCAATCAAATTGGCCGAAGCCCGTGTTCAGCGTGTTGTTTGCGCTGAGCACGGGCTTCGGCCACAGGAAAGTTGCACCTCAGAAATGCAAGGAACGCTTATCAACCGCCAAGGCGGCTTCATGCATCACTTCGGACAGGGTTGGGTGCGCGTGGCTGGTGCGTGCGATGTCCTCGGACGAAGCGCCGAATTCGATCGCCAGAACCGCTTCGCCAATCAGTTCGGATGCATTCGTGCCGATGATATGCGCGCCGAGAATCTGATCGGTCTCCGCATGCGCGAGCACTTTGACGAAACCTGTCGTGTCGCCCTGGCCGAGCGCGCGTCCGTTTGCCAGGAAGGGAATTTGCCCCTGCTTGAACGGAATCCCGGCCGCTTTCAACTCCTGCTCGGTCTTACCGACCCAGGCGATCTCCGGATGCGTGTAGATAACCCACGGAATCGCGTCGTAATTGACGTGGCCGGCCTGACCCGCGATGCACTCGGCAACCATGACGCCTTCTTCCATGCCTTTGTGCGCCAGCATCGGGCCGCGCACCACATCGCCGACGGCCCACACATTGCGCAGGTTCGTCGAACAGTGGCCATCGACCTCGACATGCCCGCGCTGATCGAATTGCAGGCCAACGGCTTGAGCGTTCAAACCATCGGTATTCGGCACGCGGCCGACGGCGACAACAAGCTTGTCGCATTCGAGCAATTGTTCGCCATTGTCGTCTTCAAATTTGACGCTGACACCAGCAGGAGAAGTCGTCACCTCTTTGATCTGCACACCCAAGTAGATCTTCAAGCCCTGCTTGTTGGTGAACACTTTCCAGGCTTCTTTGGCTACCGCCTGATCAGCCGCGGCGAGGAAGTCAGGCAGTGCTTCAAGGATCGTCACCTCGGAGCCGAGGCGCTTCCACACGCTGCCCATTTCAAGGCCGATCACGCCCGCGCCAATCACGCCAAGACGTTTGGGCACTGCATCGATCTGCAATGCACCTTCGTTATCCACGATCTGCACATTATCGACGGGAATCCCCGACAGATGACGCGCACTTGAACCTGTCGCGATAATCACATGCTTGGCGATGACTTCCCCGTCGCCGACCTTCATCTTCCACATCCCATCAGCATCGGCAACGAAACTACCGTGGCCAGCGAGAAAGGTGACTTTATATTTCTTGAACAGGCCCTTGATGCCGCTTACCAACTGAGTAACGATGTTGTCCTTGCGGCGAATCATCGAAGGAACATCGATCTCCACGCCTTCGGCCTTGATGCCATGCATGATGAAAGCATGGTTGGCGTGGTCGAACAGTTCGGACGAGTGCAGCAGGGCTTTCGACGGAATACAGCCAACATTCAAGCAAGTGCCGCCCAGGCGTGGCTGCCCCTTCGGGTCCGCATAGGGATTCGACTCGCAACAAGCGGTTTTGAGCCCGAGCTGCGCGGCGCGAATCGCGGCGACATAACCGGCGGGCCCGCCGCCGATGACCAATACATCAAATTCTTGAGCCATTTGTGCTCCTATCTTCGTTACCCAGTGTTGTCTTCGTCCGGCACGAATATCCAGCAAAGAATGTAGGCCAAAATGCCCACTCCCGCAAAACAGGCCATGACAACCCACAGCAGGCGCCAGACCCAGGACTCGATTCCACTCACTTTCGCGATACCGCCGCAGACGCCGCCAAGCCAGCGGTCGCTGCGCGAACGCCGCAGCAAACCCGTCGCCGCAAGCATGGGTGGAGTCGAATCGCCAGCGAGGAGTTTCGCCTTAGCGGCGGCAAACTCCTCGACGTTCAATGCACCGTCCTGATGCAGGCGGTGCAGCTTTTCGATTTCGTCGGCGACGGACATCGCTCCGGCTTCCGATCAAATTTCCAGCAGCAAGCGTGCGGGATCTTCGAGCGCTTCCTTCATCGCCACGAGGCCGAGCACCGCCTCGCGGCCGTCGATGATGCGATGGTCATATGACATGGCGAGGTAGTTCATCGGGCGCACGACGATCTGGCCGTTCTCGACCACGGCGCGGTCCTTCGTGGCGTGGATGCCAAGGATCGCGGACTGCGGCGGGTTGATAATCGGCGTCGAGAGCATCGAACCGAAGATGCCGCCGTTCGAGATCGAGAAGGTGCCGCCGGTGAGCTCTTCGATCGAGAGCTTGCCGTCGCGCGCCTTGGCGCCGTATTCGGCGATCTTTTTCTCAATATCGGCGATCGTCATCTGATCGGCATTGCGCAGGATCGGCACGACGAGACCGCGCGGCGAACCGACGGCGATACCGATATCAAAATAGCCGTGATAAACGATGTCGTTACCGTCGACTGAGGCGTTGAGCACCGGGTACTTCTTCAGCGCGGCGAGCGCGGCTTTGACGAAGAACGACATGAAGCCGAGCTTGATGCCGTGCTCTTTCTCGAACCGCTCCTGGTACTTTTTGCGCAGTTCCATGACCGGCGCCATATTGACCTCGTTAAAGGTCGTCAGGATCGCGTTGGTCGCTTGCGACTGCAACAGGCGCTCGGCGATGCGCGCGCGCAGGCGGCTCATCGGCACGCGCTGTTCGGGGCGATCCCCCAGCACATCTTCCATCGCCACCGGAGCGGGCGGCTGCGGCAGCGCGCTGGCCACACCGACGGCAGGTAGCGTCGGGGCCGGCGCGGGGGCCGGCGCGACTTTATGGGTCGTGCCCGCAGCACCCAGTGCATCGGCCTTGGTAACGCGTCCGCCGGGGCCGGAACCCTGAACGCTCGCGGCATCGACACCTTTTTCGGCGAGGATCTTGCGCGCCGCGGGGCCCACGCCCGGTGCGGCTGTGGCGGCGGCAGGTGCAGCCGCCGCTTGTTTCGGGGCTGTGGCCGCAGCGGGTGCGGTCGCGCTGGCTTTCGCTTCGGTGTCGATCTGAGCCAGCAAATCGCCGCTCGTCACACTCGAACCGTTGGCCATAAGAATTTTGACCAGCACGCCATCGGCGGGCGACGGGGTTTCGAGCACAACCTTATCGGTTTCGATGTCGATCAGGTTTTCATCGCGCGAAACCGCTTCGCCTTCTTTTTTATGCCAGCTAACCAAGGTGGCCTCGGATACCGACTCGGACAACTGTGGAACTTTGACTTCGATAAGCATGAGTAACTCCGTTGTTCTGTCTGCCGCAAAACCTCAATGGTCCGGCGCCACTTCCTGATCGAGCACGCCAAACACACCGTCGATGATCGTTTTTTGCTGCACCTGATGTTTGGCGTAGTAACCAACCGCCGGCGACGCGGATGCCGGACGACTGACAAGATAGAGACGATGCTCCTTGCGCAGCGAACGCAGGAGGTGCTGACGCGAAACGAACCAGTACCAGTTACCCTGGTTGCGCGGCTCCTCCTGGCACCAGACGACCTCGCGCGCATTCGGATACTTCGCGAGTTCCTCGGCAAAAACCTTGTTCGGGAACGGATAAAGCTGCTCGATACGAATAATCGCGATCGTCTTGTTTTCGCGGACACGGCGTTCGGCGACAAGCTCGTAGTAGATCTTGCCCGAGCAGAGTACGACCCGCTTGACGCCTTTCGGATCGAGGTCATCGACTTCGCCGATCACGGTACGGAACTGACCCGTCGCGAGTTCGTCGAGCGAGGACACCGCATCTTTGTGGCGCAGCAAGGATTTCGGCGTCATGACGACGAGCGGCTTGCGCAGCGGACGCACCATCTGGCGGCGCAACAGGTGGAAGATCTGCGCCGGCGTCGTCGGCATGCAAACCTGCCAGTTGTTTTCGGCGCACGACTGCATATAGCGTTCCGGGCGTGCCGAAGAGTGCTCCGGCCCCTGCCCTTCGTAACCATGCGGCAGCAGCATCGTGATGCCCGAGAGCCGGCCCCATTTCGCTTCGCCCGAGCTGATGAACTGGTCGATCACAACTTGGGCATTGTTCGCGAAATCGCCGAACTGGGCTTCCCATACGACGAGTTGATTCGGCTCCGTCGTCGCGTAGCCATACTCGAAACCGAGCACCGCCGCTTCCGAAAGTACCGAATCGATCACGACAAATGGCGCCTGATCTTCTTGAATATGCTCAAGCGGCACATAGCTGCCGGCATCCCAGCGCTCGCGGTTCTGATCGTGCAAGACCGCATGGCGATGGAAGAAGGTACCACGGCCAGAGTCCTGCCCTGACAAGCGCACGCCATAACCTTGCGCAACCAAGGAGGCGTAGGCCAGGTTTTCACCCATCCCCCAATCGAGCGGCAATTTGCCCTCCGCCATCGCCCTGCGATCGTCGACGATCTTTGCGACGCGCGGATGCAGGGTGATATTGTCTGGCACATCGGTCAAACGCTCGGACAAGCGCTTCAGCTCCGCGAGCGGTATGCTGGTATCGCAAGCGTCCGTATAGGCCTTCTTGTGGAAAACGGACCAGTCGCGTGCATGCTTGCGTGTGTAGCCCGACAGCACCGGGTTATACAACAGCTCGCCGCGGTCCAGCGCGGCGCGGTAATCCTTGATGATCTGTTCAGGCTCGTCCGCGCCGCAAACGCCCTGCGCAATGAGCTTATCGCCATAAAGCTTACGCGTTCCCGGATGCACATTGATCTTCTTGTACATCAATGGCTGCGTGACCATCGGCTCATCCTGCTCGTTATGGCCAAGCTTGCGGAAACACATCAAGTCGATGACGACATCCTTCTTGAATGTCTGCCGGAATTCGACCGCCAGCCGGGAAACGAAAGCCACGGCTTCGGGATCATCGCCATTGACGTGGAAAATCGGCGCCTCGACTATTTTAAATACGTCGGTGCAGTACAAGGAGGAACGTAGATCGCGCGGGTCCGAGGTCGTGAAGCCAATCTGGTTGTTGATGACCAGATGAATCGTACCGCCCGTGCCGTATCCGCGCGTCTGCGAGAAATTCAGCATTTCCTGGTTGACGCCTTGGCCCGCCACCGCCGCGTCACCATGAATGAGCAGCGGCATGGCCAGCGTGTGCTCCTTATCGCCACGGCGCAACTGACGCGCATAAATGGAGCCCGCCACCACGGGATTGACGATTTCAAGGTGCGAAGGATTGAACGCCAGAGTCAGATGGAGCGGCCCCCCCGGGGTACTGACATCGGAAGAGAAACCCATGTGGTACTTGACATCACCTGCCGACAAATCAGCGGCTTGCTTACCTTCGAATTCGGAGAACAGCATCGCAGGGCTCTTGCCCAGGGTATTCACCAGCACATTGAGACGGCCACGGTGCGCCATGCCGATCACAATGTCTTGCACGCCATTCGTGCCTGCATGATTAACGATGGCATCCGCCGCAACGATTGCGGATTCACCGCCTTCGAGCGAGAAGCGCTTCTGGCCGACATAGCGTGTATGCAGATATTTTTCCAGCGTTTCAGCCGCTGTCAGACGCTCAAGAATGCGTTTTCTCTCTGCATCCGTAAAGGTCGGGCGACCGCGCACGGGTTCCAGCTTGCTCTGAATCCAGCGCTTCTGCGAAATATCCGCTAGATACATGTATTCGACCGCAACCGAGCCGCAATAGGTTTCGCGCAGGGATTCGAGAATTTCGCGCAGTGTCGCCTGCTGCCCACCCTGAAAGTGCAGAGACCCAGTATTGAATACCTGGCTCAAATCCGCTTCCGTGAAGCCGTAAAACGATGGCTCCAACTCGGCAATCGGCGGACGCTCCTGGCGCTTGAGCGGATCGATCTGCGCCCAGCGATTTCCGAGAAAGCGATAGGCGTTAATTATCTGTAGCACGCCGATCTGGCGCTTATCCGCCACTCCGGCATTCGCCTGCGCCGACTTGCCTTGCTTCGCCATTTGCGCAAAGGATGCAATGACCGGCGCATGCGCGACATCGCGCGCAACCGCTCCCGGCACATTTTGCAAAGCGTCAAAATAATCTCGCCACTGCTCGGATACGCTCGCCGGGTTTTCGAGATAGGACTCGTAGAGTTCCTCGATAAACGGAGCGTTAGAGCCGAACAGGTACGAATTCGTCATGAAGGGTTTCATCATGGGAGCCACCTGTATTCGTTCGGGTAGATCTGGCGGACTGAGAGCCGCTGGAGATAGAAGCCACTCATTCCAGAACATTCAAGGCTAATGGGACTGCCTTACGGGAGTCCCATATAGCCTCGGCCGACATGCTTCGAGCCAAACCTGAATTAGCGCTGTGAAACCGGCGGCACGTCGCGCCTGGCGGCACCAACATAGAGCTGACGCGGGCGGCCAATCTTGTAATCAACATCGGTCAGCATCTCCTCCCACTGACTCATCCAGCCTACTGCCCGCGCGAGCGCGAAGATGCAGGTAAACATCGTCGTCGGAATACCGAGCGCGCTTTGTACGATGCCGGAGTAAAAGTCGACGTTCGGGTAGAGCTTCTTCTCGACGAAGTACGGATCTTCGAGCGCGATCTTTTCGAGCTCCATTGCGAGCTTGAAAAGCTTGCTGTCATTCAGCCCAAGTTCATGCAGCACTTCGTGGCAGGTTTCGCGCATCAGCTTCGCGCGCGGATCGTAGTTCTTATACACACGATGACCGAAGCCCATCAGCTTGAAGGAATCGTTCTTGTCCTTCGCGCGCTTGATGTATTCACCGACGCGCGAAACATCGCCGATTTCCTGCAGCATGTTCAGGCAAGCTTCATTCGCGCCACCGTGCGCCGGTCCCCACAGACAGGCGATGCCCGCCGAGATGCAGGCGAACGGGTTGGCACCTGAAGAGCCCGACAAACGCACGGTCGAGGTGGAAGCGTTCTGCTCATGATCGGCATGCAGAATCAGAATACGATCGAGTGCTTTCGCCAGCACCGGATTCGGCACATATTTCTCGCACGGCGTGCCGAACATCATGTGCATGAAGTTCTCGGCGTAATCGAGATCATTGCGCGGATACATGAACGGTTCGCCGATCGAATACTTGTATGCCATCGCGACGATCGTCGGCAGCTTGGCGATGATGCGGTGGAACGAAAGCGTGCGGTGCTCGTGATCCGAGAAATCCTGCGCATCATGGTAGAAGGCGGACAGCGCGCCAACCACGCCAACGCACACGGCCATCGGGTGCGCATCGCGGCGGAAACCTTGATAGAAACGCGCCATCTGTTCATGCACCATCATGCGGCGCTTGATCATGGAGGCGAAATTGTTTTTCTGTTCCGTGGACGGCAGTTCACCTTCACGTAAAAGGTATGCGACCTCGAGGAAATTACATTTTTCCGCCAGTTGCTCGATCGGGTAACCGCGATAAAGCAGTTCTCCCTTGTCGCCGTCGATGTAGGTGATCTTCGACTGGCAGCTTGCAGTCGAGAGAAAGCCTGGATCGAAGGTGAAATTACCCGTTTTGGCGTAGAGCGCACGGATATCGATAACGTCCGGGCCGTGTACACCGGACATCACCGGGAATTCAACGCTCTTGCCGTCGATCGTCAGCGTAGCGGTACGAGGTGTCGTCATGATCTATTAATCCTTTTGTCTCGGTTAACCACAAGCAGATTGCATCCCGCTGCCCCCTCAGCTACGACGGATCGCTGCAACCAGCCCTTTCCATTCCTCGACCGGGCATTCCTCCCGGCCGCCTACCCAATTCCACAGCTCGATGTCATCCGTTTCGAGCAAATCCAGCAGCGTCTCCAACTCCGAATCGCTCAATCCATCAAGCTGCGTTTGATTGAAGCGTGTGAAATAAATATCGAGTTCGAGCAAGCCTCGCCGGGTCCGCCATTTCACACGCTCCTTCAGCGCACTCATATCCGTTTAGACCGCCCTGCGGACCATCATGTCCTTAATCTTGCCGATCGCCTGGGTCGGGTTCAGATGTTTCGGACAGACGTCGACACAATTCATGATCGTATGACAGCGGAACAAGCGATAGGGGTCTTCGAGATTGTCGAGCCGTTCGCTCGTCGCCTGATCGCGCGTATCCGCGATAAAACGATACGCGGCAAGCAGGCCGGCCGGGCCGACGAACTTGTCCGGGTTCCACCAGAACGACGGGCAGGAGGTCGAGCAGCTCGCGCAAAGAATGCACTCATAGAGCCCGTTGAGCTCTTCGCGCTCCTCGGGCGATTGCAAGCGCTCGCGCTCGGGCGGCGGATCGTTGTTAATGACATACGGTTTGATCGAATGGTACTGCTTGAAGAACTGCGTCATATCAACGATCAAATCGCGGATCACCGGCAAACCCGGCAGCGGACGCAGAACGATCGGTTGTTTCAGGCTATCGATATCGGTCAAACAAGCCAAGCCGTTCTTGCCATTGATGTTCATCGCGTCGGAGCCGCAAACCCCTTCGCGGCAGGAACGGCGGATTGACAAGGAATCGTCCTTCGCCTTGATTTTCACCAAGGCGTCGAGCAGCTTGCGGTCGGACGCATCGAGTTCGACGGAAATATCCTGTAGATACGGCGCGGAATCCTTATCCGGATCGTAGCGATAGATCTTGAATTGGACAGTACGATTTGCCATTTATCTATCCTCCAATGGCGCTCAGTACGCGCGCTTTTTCAGTGCGATGGTTTCAACGGTAAGCGGCGTGAGCGTCACCGGCTTGTAATCGAGCCGGTTGCCATCGCGATACCACAAAGTATGTTTGAGCCAGTTCTCGTCGTCGCGGCCATCCGGATGTTGCGGCGTATCCGGCGCGTCATCGCGCACATGCGCGCCACGCGATTCGGTGCGCGCATTGGCCGAGATCATCGTCGCCTTGGCCACTTCAATGAGGTTCTCGACTTCAAGTGCCTCAAGACGTGCCGTGTTCCAGACTTTCGATTTGTCTTTGATCTCGACCTGCTGCACTTGCTGTTCGATTTCGAGAATCTTGGCCGCGCCCTGTTCGAGCATGTTTTTGAAACGGAACACCCCGCAGTGGTTCTGCATCGTGCGCTGCATTGCGGCGCGCGTTTCATGCACATTCGCGCCGTTTTTCTGGGTGTCGAGACGATTCACACGCACCAGGGAACGATCGATTTCCGCTTCCGGGATATCCGGCAAGGCATTCGGCTCGGAGCGAATGAATTCGACCATGTGTTCACCCGAGCTCTTACCGAACACGAGCAGGTCGAGCAGCGAGTTCGTACCGAGACGGTTCGCACCATGCACCGAAGCACACGCGCATTCACCTGCCGCATAGAAACCTGCGACGGGCTTGTTGTCGACCACGACTTCGCCACGATAATTCGTCGGGATACCACCCATCTGGTAATGGCAAGTCGGCACAACCGGAATCGGCGCCTTGATCGGATCGACGTTCGCGAACTGAATCGAAATCTCGCGGATGCCCGGCAGACGGCTCATGATCACGGCCGGGTCCAGATGCGTGATGTCGAGCAGCACATGGTCCTTATTCGGACCGCAGCCGCGACCTTCGTTGATCTCGGTCACCATCGCACGCGAGACAACGTCGCGCGAGGCGAGATCCTTCGCATTCGGCGCATAGCGTTCCATAAAACGCTCGCCCGAACTGTTACGCAGGATACCGCCTTCGCCGCGTACGCCTTCGGTAATCAACACGCCCGCCCCAGCCACGCCGGTCGGGTGGAATTGCCAGAACTCCATGTCCTCAAGCGGAATGCCCGCCCGCGCAGCCATACCCAGACCATCGCCGGTATTGATGAAGGCATTGGTCGAAGAGGCGAAGATCCTACCCGCGCCACCTGTTGCGAACAGCGTCGCCTTGGCCTGAAAGACCGTGATTTCGGAGGTTTCCATCTCCATCGCGATCACACCGAGCACACGCCCATCGGCAGCACGCAGCAGATCGAGCGCCATCCATTCGACGAAGAATTGCGTGTTGGCGCGAACATTGCGCTGATACAGCGCATGCAGCATGGCATGGCCGGTACGGTCGGCCGCGGCACAAGCGCGCCGCACAGGCTTGTCGCCAAAGTTCGACATATGGCCGCCGAACGGGCGCTGATAGATTTTGCCGCTGTCCAGACGGTCGAACGGCATCCCATAATGCTCAAGCTCGACGACCACATCCGGAGCCTGGCGACACATGAACTCGATCGCGTCCTGGTCGCCGAGCCAATCCGAGCCCTTGACCGTGTCATACATATGCCAATGCCAATGATCCGGCTCGGAATTACCCAGCGAAGCGGAAACCCCGCCCTGCGCCGCAACCGTATGCGAGCGCGTCGGGAAAACCTTCGAGAGCACGGCCGTCTTCAAACCGGCCTCGGATAATTGAATCGCGGCGCGCAGGCCAGCCCCGCCGGCCCCCACGATCACTGCATCAAAACTACGTTTGGCGACGTTCACTTAGAGCCTCCACAGAATCTGAGCTGCCCAGCCCGCATAGCCAATCAACAGCAGGAGCACGATGCTGTGCAGGGCCAACCGGATGCCAACCGGCTTGATGTAATCCATAAAAATATCCCGCACGCCGATCCAGGCATGGAAGAACAGCGAGAGCCAGAACAGGAAAGTAAGGAAGCGCATGAAGCCGCCCGCGAACATCGCGCGCCAAGCTTCATGAGTGAAAGACGGCAGCATGAGAAGCTGAATCACGAAAACCACCGTGAATAGCGCCATCACGCAAGCTGTCACACGCTGCGCGAGCCAGTCCCGCAAACCATAGTGGGCGCCTACAACAATTCGACTTTTCATGTGATCACCCTAGAAGGAAGAGCCTGGCCCCGATCAGCACGGTGAGCATCAAACTCACACCGAGCACGATCCATGAGGTCATACGCGCGGTTGCGAGATCCAAACCTTTGTGCATGTCGAGGAACAAGAAACGGATACCCGCGCAAAAGTGATGCAGATAAGCCCACAGCAAGCCGAACAGAATCAGCTTGACGAGAGGATTGGCTACGCACTCCACCGCGGCCGTCGCGGATTCGGGCGAACCAAGACTGGTGCCGAACAGCCACAACAATACTGGCAACATGATAAACAGGCCGGCGCCGCTGACCCGATGAAGGATCGACACGAACGCCGGCAGAGGCTGCCGGATCACCATGAGATCAAGGTGTTTCGGCCTTGGTTTTTTTATTGCAGTCTCAGACATGGACTTCCCCTTTCTTGCTGGCGGATCGGATCCGCCCGATTACGTTGTTGCTCACATTCTGCGAACAACAAATTTCAATCGCTCAACTTAAGTCATTCAGATAATAGTGTTCCGCCGTCGAATACAAACCGCGACGCCATTCAACCGGCTTATCGCCATAGGTATACGCCACCCGCTCAACGGAAAGCAGCGGCGCGCCCTCCGCGACACCCAAAATATCCGCCACCGCACGCTCCGCCGAAACGGCCCGAATTTTTTCCTTGGCGCGCAGCATGCGCAGGCCAAAACGGGATTCGAACAAGGAGTAAATCGACCCCTGCCATTCACGCAGCATTTCGATACTCAAGCCTTGAAACATTTCCCCCGGAAGATAAATCTCATCCACGACGATAGGCTTCGCCTCATGCTTGAGAACCCGCCGGACGATAATGATCGGCGCACCCGGCTCGATCCCAAGGATACGAGAAGCTTCTTGCCCAGCTTTTGCGCGCCAGCAATCCAAAGCCTCACTTTTTAGCGGGACAATATCACCTGAGAGTGGAATCAGACGGAGAAAACGGAAGAAAGCGCGAGGATCGGAATGGGAGGCGACGAAAGTCCCTTTACCCTGACGACGCAGTAGGAGATTTTCAGCGGCCAATTCGTCGATTGCCTTGCGAACGGTGCCTTGACTGACCTGAAAGCGAAGCGCCAACTCTTGTTCGCTCGGAATCGCCTGACCGGGACGCCACTCTCCCGTCTCAAGCGCTTGTACGATGAGACTCTTGATCTGTCGGTAAAGAGGGCTAAATGTTGGCGATTCGTTAGCCATAGGTGGCATTTCAGCACAGAACGCTACATCTGTCTATTTCACATCCAATGTCTTACATAAGACATAAGATAGCTTTTGACGTAGTAATAGACTTAACTTAAAATCAATGTTAAAGCTTCACCAATCAGCAAGACCCTTGAATTATTTCAACTTCAAAAGCGCACAACCGAGCGTTTTTTCTGCATAGCAAAAGGAGTCGTAAATGGCCAAAGCTCCCATCCGCGTAACAGTCACCGGCGCAGCCGGTCAAATCGGTTATGCCCTCCTGTTCCGCATTGCCAGCGGCGAGATGCTCGGCAAGGACCAGCCGGTCATTCTACAGTTGCTGGATTTGCCGCAAGCGCAAAAGGCGGTCAAAGGCGTCATGATGGAATTGGAAGATTGCGCATTTCCGCTGCTCGCGGGCATGATCGCAAGCGACGACCCCAATGTTGCCTTCAAGGACGCCCAGGCAGCACTGCTCGTCGGCGCACGCCCGCGCGGCCCCGGCATGGAGCGCAAGGATCTGCTGACCGAGAATGCGAAAATCTTTACCGTTCAAGGTGCGGCAATCGGCCAGTACGCCGATCCGAATTGCCGTACGCTGGTCGTCGGCAATCCTTGCAACACCAACGCTTATATCGCTAAAGAAACCGCGAAAAAATTCGGCCGCGTTCCGGCGAAAAATTTCACGGCAATGTTGCGCCTCGATCACAACCGCGCGCTGTCGCAACTCGCGCTCAAATCGGGCCGCGCGGTATCGAGCCTGAAGAGCCTCGTCGTGTGGGGCAACCATTCGCCGACGATGTACGCCGACTACCGCTGCGTCACCAGCAATGGCGACAAGGTGCAAGCCTTGATCAACGACGAAGCCTGGAACCGCGACACCTTCCTGCCGACCGTCGGCAAGCGCGGCGCGGCGATCATCGAAGCGCGCGGCCTGTCATCGGCCGCTTCGGCCGCCAATGCCGCAATTGACCACATGCGCGACTGGTTCCTCGGCTCGAAGGGCGAATGGGTCACGATGGGCATCGAGTCCGACGGTTCGTACGGCATTCCGGCCGGCATCATCTACGGCTTCCCGGTCACGACCGAAAACGGCGAATACGAGATCGTGCAAGGTCTGGCGATCGATGAGTTCTCGCGCGAGCGCATGAACTTCACGCTCAAGGAACTCGAAGAAGAGCGCGCCGGCGTCGCCGACTTGCTGGTTTAAGCCGCATACCGGGATGGAAAATCGCATGACTAATCCGCTGCTCCATCCCGCTGCGGTGCTTTTCGCGGGCAGCAAACCACTGCCCGTGATTCCCGCGGTCGATCACTACTGCGGCGCGGAAAAGCAAATGCGCAAGGCGCTTAGCCTGCAACATTCGCTCGGCCCGGTTTTCGATATCACGCTCGATTGCGAAGACGGTGCTGTCGCAGGCAGCGAGCGTGCGCATGCTGAGATGGTCGGAGCCTTGATCGCATCGAGCGATAACCATTTTGGCCGGATCGGCGCGCGCATCCACGACATCACGCACCCGCATTGGCGCGAAGACCTCGAACTGATCGTCGCGGCAGCCGGTGCCCGGCTTGCCTTTTTGACGCTCCCCAAACCGCGTGGCGCGGCGGATGTGAAAACACTGCTCACAGCCTTGCGCGAAGCCGAATCCCGCCACGGACTACAACGCGAAATTCCAGTGCATGTGTTGATTGAAACGCATGGCGCCCTGCACCAGGTTTGGCAAATCGCAGCCCTGCCCGGTGTGGAATCGATCGATTTCGGCCTGATGGATTTTGTTTCCGAGCATCAAGGCGCAATCGGGGCGGCGGCGCTGAAATCGCCCGGCCAGTTCGAACACCCTTTAATCGCGCGGGCCAAAGCCGATATCAGCGCGGCGGCAATCGCGCATGCGGTCATTCCGACCCACAATGTCACCACCGCGCTCGACGATCCGCGCATCGCATTCGAAGATGCGCGGCGCGCACGCGAACAATTCGGCTATCTGAGAATGTGGAGCATCCACCCGAATCAGATCGAACCGATCCTGCAAGGCATGCGCCCCACGGCGAACGATGTCGAAGACGCAAGCCTGATTCTCGCCCAAGCGCAAGACGCCCAATGGGGACCGATCCGCGTGGGAACGCAATTGCATGACCGTGGCTCTTTCCGCCACTACTGGAACCTACTTCTTCGCGCCCGCGCAACCGGAATGAATATTCCGCACGCAGCCGAGCAACGATTTTTCAAAACGCAATCAGCAAATTGATGCAATCGGGCATCCGCACCGCCCGTAACCCGGAGGATCTCACCGTGCTTCAAGCCTACCGCCAACATGCCGCAGAACGCGCAGCCCTCGGCATTCCCGCGCTTGCCCTGGACGCCAAGCAAACCGCCGATCTGATCGAACTGATCAAGAATCCGCCCAAAGGCGAAGAAGCCTTTTTGCTTGAGCTGATTACGCATCGCGTTCCGCCCGGCGTCGACGACGCCGCCAAGGTCAAGGCTTCCTTCCTCGCCGCCGTCGCCCACGGCGACATCACGGTCGCGCTGATCGACAAAGCCAAGGCGACGGAACTGCTCGGCACAATGGTCGGCGGCTACAACGTCAAGCCACTGATCGACCTGCTCGACGATGCCGCGCTCGCGCCGATCGCCGCGGCTGGCCTGAAGAAAACCCTGCTGATGTTCGACTACTTCCACGACGTCGCCGAAAAGGCCAAGGCCGGCAACGCGCAGGCCAAGGAAGTGGTGCAAAGCTGGGCCGACGGCGAATGGTTTACCTCGCGCCCCGAAGTGCCGGCGAGTATGAAGCTAACCGTGTTCAAGGTTCCCGGCGAGACCAACACCGACGACCTCTCGCCCGCACCGGACGCCTGGAGCCGCCCGGACATTCCGCTGCACGGACTCGCGATGCTCAAGAACACGCGTCCTGATGCGCCGTTCAAGCCCGAGGAAGATGGCAAGCGCGGCCCGATCAAGCTGATTCAGGATCTGGCGGCCAAAGGCAACGCCGTCGCGTATGTCGGCGATGTGGTCGGCACCGGCTCCTCGCGTAAATCGGCCACCAATTCCGTTCTCTGGTGGACCGGCGAGGACATCCCCTTCGTGCCGAACAAGAAATTCGGCGGCGTCTGCCTCGGCGGCAAGATCGCGCCGATCTTCTTCAACACACAGGAAGACGCCGGCGCGCTGCCGATCGAAATCGATGTTTCGAAGATGGATCTCGGCGACGAAATCGAACTCAAGGTCGATCACGCCAGCGGCAAGATCAGCGCGGTCAAGAACGGCGCCACGATCGCAGAATCGCAACTCAAGACGCTTGTGCTGCTTGACGAAGTCCGCGCCGGCGGCCGGATCAACCTGATCATCGGCCGCAGCCTGACCGCCAAGGCGCGCGAGTTCCTCGGCCTGCCCGTCTCCACGCTGTTCCGCCTGCCGCAAAACCCGGTCGACACCGGCAAGGGCTTCACGCTCGCGCAGAAGATGGTCGGCCGCGCCTGCGGTCTGCCGGAAGGCCAGGGCATGCGCCCGGGCACTTACTGCGAACCGAAGATGACCTCGGTCGGCTCGCAGGACACCACCGGCCCGATGACGCGCGACGAACTCAAGGACCTCGCCTGCCTCGGCTTCTCGGCCGACCTCGTGATGCAATCGTTCTGCCACACCGCCGCTTATCCGAAGCCGGTCGACGTGAAAACGCACCGTGAATTGCCGAAGTTCATCTCGAACCGCGGCGGCATCGCGCTGCGTCCGGGCGACGGCGTGATCCACTCCTGGCTCAATCGCATGCTGCTGCCCGACACCGTCGGCACCGGCGGCGACTCGCATACGCGTTTCCCGGTGGGCGTCAGCTTCCCGGCCGGTTCGGGCCTTGTCGCTTTCGCCGCGGCGACCGGCGTGATGCCGCTCGACATGCCGGAATCGGTGCTGGTGCGCTTCAAGGGCGAAATGCAGCCCGGCATCACGCTGCGTGACCTGGTGCATGCGATCCCGCTGTATGCGATCAAGCAGGGCCTGCTGACGGTCGCCAAAGCCGGCAAGAAGAATGTGTTCTCGGGCCGTGTCCTCGAAATCGAAGGGCTGCCGAATCTCAAGGTCGAACAGGCTTTCGAACTATCCGACGCCTCGGCCGAACGCTCGGCCGCCGGCTGCACGATCAAGCTCAACAAAGAGCCGATCATCGAGTACATGAACTCGAACATCGTGCTGCTCAAGAACATGATCGCCGACGGCTACCAGGACAAGCGCTCTCTTGAGCGCCGCATCAAGAAAATGGAAGAGTGGCTCGCCAACCCGCAACTGCTTGAAGCCGACAAGGACGCCGAGTACACCGCTGTAATTGAAATCGATCTCGCCGACATCAAGGAGCCGATCGTCTGCTGCCCGAACGACCCGGATGATGCAAAGTTCCTGTCCGAAGTCGTCAACACGCCGATCGACGAAGTCTTTATCGGTTCGTGCATGACCAACATCGGCCACTTCCGCGCGGCCTCGAAGCTGCTTGAAGGCAAGCGTGACATCCCGGTCCGGCTCTGGGTCGCCCCGCCGACCAAGATGGACGCTGCGGAACTGACGAAAGAAGGCCACTACGGCGTTTTCGGCACAGCCGGCGCGCGCACCGAAATGCCGGGCTGCTCGTTGTGCATGGGCAACCAGGCCCAGGTGCATGAGGGCGCCACCGTGATGTCGACCTCGACGCGGAACTTCCCCAACCGGCTCGGCAAGAACACCAACGTGTACCTCGGCTCGGCGGAACTGGCCGCAATCTGCTCCAAACTCGGCCGCATCCCGACCGTCGCGGAATACCACGCCGACATGGGCGCCATCAACGCCGATGCGGGCAAGGTGTACCGTTACATGAACTTCGACCAGATCACCGAGTACAAGGAAGTAGCGGACGAGGTTCGGGTGTAATCAAGCTTTAATGCCGCCAAGCAAAACGGCCCGCAAAATTGCGGGCCGTTTTGCTTTGATGCGACTTGAATTATTCAGCCGCTTTGGCGCTCTCTATACCGTTGATGACTTCCTGCATCGCCTCTGCAGGCGTCCCCCAACCGACCACCTTAACCCACTTTCCGGGCTCCAGGTCTTTGTAATGCTCGAAGAAATGAACAATCTTTTGGCGTAGCGGTTCCGACAAATCTTCGATGACTTTGACGTTGGAATACAAAGGCGTCAGCTTGGAAATCGGCACGGCGACCAATTTTGCATCGTCGCCGGCCTCATCCTGCATTTTCAAGACCCCAATCGAACGGCATGGCACGACCACGCCGGGCAAAAGCGGGAACGGCGTTACAACCAAGACGTCGACCGGGTCGCCATCGCCGGCAATCGTGTCGGGGATATAGCCATAATTGCACGGGTACTGCATTGCCGTGCCAAGGAAACGGTCTACGAAAAGCGCGCCGGTTTCCTTATCGACTTCATACTTGATCGGATCGGCACGCGCCGGAATTTCGATCACGACATTGAATTCGGCCGGAGCTTTTTTGCCCGCCGTTACGTTGAACAAGCTCATGAAGGTATTCCTGGAATTTAAAAGTAAAGCACAACGGTGAAAGTCTAGCATCTGGCAAGCATCGGTTACTGCGCCACATCCAAAGAAAACAAGTGTGTTTAGCTGTCATACAGTTGCGTCACCGCATTGCCAAGGGTGACGAAGATCACTTAGGATCGCCGGGATTTTGTTTTTGCGGACATGTAGCTATATCTCACCAGCAGTTCAACCCTTATAGGAGACGCACCTATGTCGACGTCCATGGCGCTTTACCTGGCCTTGGCTTGTGGTCTGATCGCTGTCATCTTCGGATTTGTATCCCGAAGCTGGATTCTTGCCCAAGATGCGGGCTCTGCGCGAATGCAGGAAATCGCAAATGCGATCCAGCAAGGCGCAGCGGCCTACCTATCCCGCCAATACCGAACGATCGCCATCGTCGGCGTCGTATTGGCAATATTGATTGCAATTTTCATCAGCCTTCCAACAGCCATCGCTTTCGTTGCGGGCGCACTGCTCTCGGGAGCCTGCGGCTTTATTGGCATGAATGTTTCCGTGCGCGCCAATGTGCGCACCGCCCAGGCTGCGACACGCGGAATCAATGAAGCGTTGGCCGTTGCGTTCCGCGGCGGCGCGATCACCGGGATGCTGGTCGTCGGCCTGGGTCTGCTCGGCGTCGGTCTTCTCTACTTCTATCTGACGCACACGGCTGGTCCAAACGCAGATCTGCATGACACGCTCAAGCCCTTGATGGGATTCGCTTTCGGTTCCTCGCTGATTTCGATTTTCGCGCGCCTTGGCGGCGGCATCTTCACCAAGGGCGCAGACGTTGGCGCCGACCTTGTCGGTAAAGTCGAAGCGGGAATTCCCGAGGACGATCCGCGCAACCCGGCCGTGATTGCCGATAACGTGGGCGACAACGTGGGCGACTGCGCGGGGATGGCCGCCGACCTGTTCGAAACCTACGCGGTGACATTGATCGCGACGATGGTGCTCGGCGTGCTCGTCATTCCGACTGCCACCGCACAAGCCGCGGTGTATCCGCTGGCGCTCGGCGGCTTTTCGATTATTTCGTCGATTATCGGCTGCTTTTTCGTTAAAGCGAGCCCGAACATGCGCAATGTCATGCCCGCGCTCTACCGCGGCCTGATCGTCGCCGGCGTCGTTTCCCTGATCGGCTTTTACTTCATTACCCACGCCATCATGCCGGATACCGCACTTGGCACAGCGGGCAGCCAGATCAAACTCTTCGGCGCCTCGATCGTGGGTCTTGCGCTGACCGCGCTCCTGGTCTGGATTACCGAGTACTACACGGGCACGGATTTCAAACCGGTACGGCATGTCGCGCAGGCTTCGACGACCGGGCATGCGACGAACATCATCGCGGGGATCGGCGTGAGCATGAAATCGACCGCTTGGCCGGTGCTCTTCGTCTGCTTGGCAATCCTGCTCGCCTACTGGCTCGGCGGACTCTACGGCATTGCCATCGCGGCCACTTCGATGCTATCGATGGCGGGGATCATCGTCGCGCTCGACGCATATGGTCCGATTACCGACAACGCGGGCGGCATTGCCGAAATGGCCGAGCTACCGAACTCCGTGCGCGACATCACTGACCCGCTCGACGCCGTGGGCAACACCACCAAGGCCGTCACGAAAGGCTACGCGATTGGCTCCGCGGGTCTCGCCGCGCTCGTGCTTTTTGCCGATTACACCCATGCTCTGAGCGCCGGCGGAAAGAGCTTCAGCTTCGACCTGTCCGACCATATGGTCATTGTCGGTCTGTTCATCGGCGGCTTGATTCCCTACCTTTTTGGCGCGATGGCGATGGAAGCCGTCGGACGTGCGGCGGGTTCGGTCGTTGAAGAGGTGCGTCGCCAATTCCGTGAAATTAAAGGCATCATGGAAGGCACGGGCAAGCCCGAGTACGGCCGCGCGGTCGACCTGCTGACCAGCGCCGCGATCAAGGAGATGATCGTTCCTTCATTGCTGCCGGTCGTAGTTCCGATTGTCGTCGGCATCTTCCTTGGCCCCGTCGCGCTTGGCGGCCTCCTGATGGGCACGATCGTGACCGGCCTGTTCGTCGCGATTTCGATGTGTACCGGCGGCGGCGCCTGGGACAACGCAAAGAAATACATCGAAGACGGCAATTACGGCGGCAAGGGTTCCGAGGCGCACAAGGCCGCGGTTACCGGCGACACGGTTGGCGATCCTTACAAAGACACCGCCGGTCCCGCGGTCAATCCATTAATCAAGATTATCAACATCGTGGCGCTGCTGATCGTGCCGCTGCTGCCGGGCGTTGGAAGCTCCAGCGTCAATCAAACGGCTAGCGCGGATCTAAGCACGGTCGTGTCCTCTGAAGAGGTCGTCGCCGCCCCCGGCTTGGTTACGTTCTACTTCTCGACAGGCAGTGCAGCATTAGGCTCCAAGGCTCAAGCCGCGCTTGCCCAGTTGGCGGAAGAAATGAAGGCCGCCGGAAAAGAAGCCGTGATTTCAGGCTTTCACGACGCGACGGGTGATGTTGCTAGCAATGAGGCGCTTGCCAAGCAACGCGCCGAAGCGGCGCGCGACCAACTTGTTGCGGCAGGCATTGATGCGGGAAAAATCCAACTCGAAAAACCGCTTGTCGTTTTAGGTTCATCCTCGGACGATAAAACATCGAACGCACAAGCGCGTCGAGTGGAAATCCAGTTACGCTAGTCACATAAACAACGGGCGCTCACAAGGCGCCCGTTGTGCTTTTCGGCAGGGACAAATCAACTCGCCGCGAAACCGGCGCTCGTCACAGCCGCTCGCAGTTCGGCCTCTCCGACCCGCTGCGGGTCGAAACGCACTTTTGCCTGCCCCTCTTCCAAAGACACCGCAACCTGCTCGACGCCGGCCAAGGCGTTCAATACTCGCTCAACGGAGCGAACACAGCCCTGACAGCTCATTCCTTCGATCTTGATGATTTGTTCCTGCATGTTTTGCCCTTCCTTAGACGTGGCAGATCACACCTTGCCAAAGTTTGCCGCCCAAAGTAGCCGCGTTGGCCAAGCCAAAGAAACCGAATCCCAAAACAATCAAACCAGCCACCAAGCGCAAAGCCGGGCGTTGGAACCAGGTTCGCAGTCGCGCAGCGAAGAGTCCGGCCAGCATCAGATTGGGCAAAGTGCCCAAACCGAAAGCCAGCATTAAAGCCCCGCCACGCAGGCCGGAGCCCGACACCAATGCGGTCGCCAACATACTATAGACAAGGCCGCAGGGCACAAATCCCCAAACCAGGCCCAAGGGGAAGGCGCGAACAGGATTCCGTGCGGGAATAAAGCGACTCGAATAGGGGCGAATCCGTTTCCAAAGGCGTGCGCCCGCACGCTCGATCGGCCCCAAAGCCGCAACGAATCCGGCCAGATATAAGCCGAGCAGAACCAGCATGACATTCGCCGCGATATAGAACCCGATCTGGATCGGCAGCAATCGATTGAGCAAAAAGCCCGTCGAACCGAGCATCCCGATCAGGACGCCCGCCAGCGTATAACTGCTGATGCGTCCAAGGTTATAGGCGAGATGGATCGTCCAGAGGCGACGCCGCTGGCCGGGCAGATTAACGGACAATGCGGTGACCAAGCCGCCGCACATCCCCGCGCAGTGCGTACCACCCAGCAAACCGATCAGAAGCGCGGCGAAATATCCGGCATAAGGCATGCTCAGAGTGTACTCCGGGTATGCCTCAAATCACCTTCGAGTAACGAGCGGAAGTTTGCGCTTCCCGCAGATAACGATCGAACGCCATTGCCAGTACGCGCACCAACATGCGCCCCTGGGGCGTCACTTGCATGCCATCGGGAGCCAATTCGCATAGCCCCGCTTCGGCATAGCCGCGCAACGCATCAAGCTCTACCGAGAAATATTCAGAGAACCGAATGCCGTATTCCCGTTCAAAGTCCTCGTAAGACAGCATGAAGTTGCACATGAGCGATTGGATAACGGCGTAACGCAGCTGATCGTCCTTACTCATTTCATAACCGCGCACGATCGGCAATTCATCCCGGTCAAGCGCCGCGTAATAGCCTTCGAGCGTTTTCTCGTTCTGTGCGTAGGCATTGCCAACTTTCCCAATCGCCGTCGTTCCGAACGCCAAAAGATCGCATTCGGAATGCGTCGAATAACCCTGGAAATTACGGTAAAGGCGGCCTTCTTGCTGCGCAACGCTCAATTCGTCGTCCGGCTTGGCAAAGTGGTCCATGCCGATATAAACATAGCCCGCGTTGGTCAGGCGTTCGATTGCCATGCCAAGAATATCCAGCTTTTCCTGGGGACTCGGCAGTTCTTCAGCCTTGATCCTGCGTTGCGGCATAAAACGCCCAGGCAGATGCGCATAGTTGTATAGCGCCAAACGATCCGGCGCAATTTCCAGGACACGATCCAGCGTGCCTGCCACGCGCTCTACCGTTTGCAGAGGCAAACCATAGATCAGATCGATACTGATCGAGCTAAATTTATTTGCCCGCGCAGCGGCAATAACCGAAGCCGTCTCATCGACGGATTGAATGCGATTGACGGCCTTTTGCACCTCAGGATGGAAATCCTGCACCCCCACGCTCATTCGATTGAATCCCTGGGCAGCAAGTAACGCAACTGTCTCGGCACTCACTTTGCGTGGATCAACTTCGATCGAATATTCACCGTCTGGAGCAAATTCAAAATGACGACGAATAGCGCTACACAAGCGCTCGATCTCGGCATCATTAAGGAATGTCGGAGTCCCTCCCCCCCAATGCATTTGGCTGACCTGACGCGGGCCACCCAATAAGCCATCGACAAGCGCCATCTCTTTCTCGAGATAGTCCAAATACCGTCCCGCTCGGGCTCGATCTTTGGTGATGACTTTATTACACGCGCAGTAGTAACAGACCGTATCGCAAAAAGGGATATGGAAGTACAATGATAAGGCTGTGCCTACGCCTCTACTGCCGTGACCCTTAAGATGACGGCTCCATACCGGCGCAGTCAGTTGTTCATGAAAGCGGTCTGCGGTTGGATATGAGGTATAACGCGGCCCAGATACATCAAACCGGCGGATCAGATTGTGGTCGAATACAAAGTTTTGGTCGCGTAGCTGCATTGTGTTAGTAGGGGAAAGCCGTACGTCACGTTGTCATGAACCGGGATCTGAGATATTGACCATCATCAATCCGTCCACGTTGGAGCACCGTTTTGAATAAGCCAGTGACAACTCCACTGACAGCTACCAACCTTCGCTCAATAGGTTGCCTTCAGTGCAATCTACGCGAGTTGTGTCTCCCAATGGGCCTGGACAATCATGAATTCGAACAAATCGAAGGTTTGATTGCTGCACGCAAGCGGGTTAAACGACAGCAGCACCTTTACCATGCAGGAGATCCATTCGAAGCGATTTACGCTATCCGTATCGGTTTTTTCAAAACGGATATCCTGACGGAAGACGGTCGCGACCAAGTTACCGGCTTCCAAATGGCAGGTGAAATTCTTGGCTTGGATGGAATTTCCATTGATCGCCATGTTTGTAATGCCGTCGCCCTGGAAGACAGCGACGTCTGCATGATTCCATTTGACCGGCTTGAGGATCTCTCACGCAAGGTCGAGCCCTTGCAGCGCCAGTTCAACAAATTCATGAGCCGCGAAATCGTGCGCGAACAAAGCATCATGATGTTGCTGGGCTCAATGCGCGCGGAAGAACGCCTTGCCGCTTTCTTGCTCAACCTATCGCAACGCATGCAGTCGCGCGGTTATTCAGCGTCAGAATTCAATCTCCGCATGACACGCGAAGAAATTGGCTCCTATCTTGGCCTGAAACTCGAAACCGTCAGCCGCGCCTTCTCGAAATTCCAGGACGAAGGATTGCTGACCGTGCACCAAAAGCACATTCAGATTCTCGACCCAGATGCGTTGCGCACTTTGGTTGGCCGCGCGCACGTTTAATCAAGGCTCAGCGCGGTATAAAAGATTGGCGCTGGAGCTTTATACTTTGACACTCACCTCCATTGTGCTTGATGGGAGTCAAGCGGAATAGGGATTTCCCTTCTAAAGTAAACTCGCACCGCAAAAAAGAAGGAAGCCGAATGTTTAAGCATCTGCTCGTCCCCACCGATGGTTCAGAACTGTCCCGTAAAGCCGTCGAATATGCAATCAGCTTTGCACGCGAAAACCGTGCGAAGGTTACGTTTTTCTTTGCCCAACAGGATTATCCAATGCCTATGTATGGCGAGGGAGCCCTGCTGGTGCCAGTCACGCCCGATCAGTTCGTCGAAGCAACACGTACTGAAGCCGAGCGAATTTTGGCGGAAACTAAAGCCGATGCCCTTAAGGCTGGCGTTGAAGCCGACACTGAAACCGCAGTTAGTGACGTACCTTATGAGGCGATTATTGCTGCCGCGAAGAAAAATAACTGCGATCTGATATTCATGGCTTCGCATGGTCGTAAAGGCGTTGCCGGTTTTCTGCTAGGCAGCGAAACGCAGAAAGTGCTGACGCATACGGATATTCCCGTTCTGGTATTCCGATAAAAAATCGATCGCTTGTCGCGCAAGAGTCATGCAAGGCAGCTCATACTGGAGCTAATCGTAAAGCTGCAATTTCTGTTGTTTTTGATTGGCTCCAGACGCAAATCTCTGTGCCCTCCATTGTGAAATACCTAACGGAGGAAGCAATCATGCAACAACGCTTACTGAAACATGGCTTGGCCTCGGTCGCTGCGCTCTTTTTACTCGCGGCATGTTCGACGACTCAGCTGACAAGTGTCTGGCGGGATTCCGAATACCAAGGGCCACCGTTAGAAAAAATCGTCGTCATCGGCGTCAGCAATGAAATCTCTGCGCGCCGCGTATTTGAGGACGAATTTTCCGCGGCTTTGAACCAGGCCGGTATTCAAGCAATTCCAGGCTATCGTCTATTGCCCGAAAAACCAGACCGTCCCGTTGAACAACTCCGCGCAGCCATCGCCGAAAATCAGGCGGACGGCATCCTTGTCGCCCGCACTGTACGTACCGAGCGCAGAACGGAATATTCACCAGGCAGCATCATGGTGATGCCTGCAATCGGCTATCCGAATTTCTGGGGATTCTATGGCGCGGCAGCCTTTGTCACGGAGCCAAAGATTTACACCTACGATGTCGTAACGATCGAAACCAACTTGTGGTCAGCAAAAGGCGGCCATGTACTCTGGTCGGCCTTATCTGAAACCACGGATCCGTCGAACGTACACAGATTAACGACCAGCTTGAGCAGGCTCGTTATTCAAGCGCTACAAGAACAAAATTTGATCGCGGCGCCCAATCTCAGGAAATAGCTCCTACTCACTCATTACAAGTTGGAAGCGGAGAGCGCTGCCACATCGTTTGCCTGCTTGGTTTGAGAGACAGCAGTGGCAGGAGGGGGTATTTGCTCGGGAGCTTTTCGCGCGGCAAGGATTGTGTTTTCGATTTCCCGCGTAGTCATTACGGTTTGCTCGACAAATTTGCGTACTTCTTCAACCACCGCAGCGAAATTGCGCCCTTCCTCGCCGGCATGCGCGGCCTCCATCGCGGCATTGAGAGCGAGCAAATAAGTCTGCTCTGCGACCTCGTTGATCGTACCAACGATCGTACCGATACTCTCGGACTGCATTCCCGCTTCAATGCTCTTGAACGCCGTAATTTGAGCGATCTCGCAACTAGACCGTTTGCTTTGCTCCGTATTCGTCAAGGCCGATTCCGGTGCGACGGGGAGATCCTCCAGCGCCTCGATCGTCCGACCAAATTCTCTCGCGTAAATCATTGCTTGAGACAATCCATCAATTGAATTGGAGATGTTTCTCATTTTTTCGCCTACCTCGAACAAATTACTATTCGCATCAAAAAGCTGTTGTTTGGTAGCGGTGTTGACGACGCTTACACGGTCCCGATTGGTCGGATGAGTCTGTTCAATCAGATCTGACGCTGGCTCGCTGGGATTCAGATGCGCCTGCGTTTCTTCACGCGACCGGCGAATATTGCGCATCAGCAGATAAGCGGAAATCCCAAACCAAAGCGTTGTAAGAATCGCTGCAGCGACAGCGCCTGCTCGAGCATCGTGTTCTACATGATGTTCCGGGTGTGCACCACCTGAACTGAGTCCCGCCGCGGTATTTCCTGCTGACCCAGAGTGGGCGGGAACGGTCTGATCCGAGGCTCTAGGTATCCCCGCATCATGGCTTTGTTGAACGAAACCATCATTACTCAACCCCAAGCCAATTAAATTCGGTTGGAATACATCACAAATGACGACGATGAATAGCGCGACGGTCGTGATCAACACAATCATGGTCCAGCGTTGCACAGCCTTCATATTGCAATGTCCTTCAGCAACTCAGGCACCTGCTTTTCACTCAGCTAAGCCGTGCAAAATTTGCACCCCAATTGAAAGACTTATCGGTTCGTGACACACCTCACTTAATATAGGGTTTTCACCTACGGTCTTTTCATAACATTACCTTGACACAGACGAAATGAATCCAACCTCCGCACCAAGGCAAGCTTTTAGAATGATTTGATTGGCTGTTACCCGCTATTCCTAGCGCATATCGGCCGAATCGCTTCGATCAACCACTCGACAAAAACACGCACTCGTTGCGAAAGATGGCGGCGATGCGGATAAAAAACAGCGATAGGCAGCGTCGGAGGGCGAAATTCCGGCAGCACCTCGCACAACAGCCCGCTCCGCAAGCCCGCCTCAAGGTGATAGCGCGGTGCCTGAATCAACCCAATTCCCGCTTCGGCAGCCGCAACATAGGCATCGGCATTATTCAATGCGATCGCACTTGTCACCGGGACAAATTGTTTTTCACCTGCGAGCATGAATTCGAAATCGAGAATCCGGCCGGTACTCGCACTGACGTAATTGACCGCCCGATGGATGGCAAGATCAGCAATCGATTTCGGCTCTCCGTAACGAGCCAGATAGCTCACGGCCGCGCAGGTCACCTGTTCCAATTCGCCAATTGGGCGCGAAACCAGTGTGCCGTCGTTCGACGTACCGACCCGCAAAACACAATCAACCCCCTCGCGCACGAGATCGACCAGGCGATCGGAAAAACCCAGCTCAAGCTCGATCTTCGGATAACACGCCAGAAAATCCGGCAAAGCCGGTACAACGATCAAACGCCCGATCGATGGCGGGAAATCGACGCGCAGCCGCCCTGCCGGATTGGCTATCGCATGTGAAAACGCCGACTCCACTTCCTCAAAATCAGCCAAGAGACGCACGCACCGTTCGCGGTAAGCCTCGCCATCGGTAGTCAAACGCACCGAACGCGTCGTGCGTTGCAAAAGCCGCGCCCCCAAACGGGTTTCGAGCTGATACACAAGCTTGGTCACTGTTGCACGGGGCATATGCAGCATTTCGGCCGCCCGCGTGAAGTTGCCTAGCTCGGCCACTCGCACAAAAACCCGCATGGCTTCGATCCGGTCCATATCGCACTTTCGATTTGTTTCGAAAACAGAAACAATAAAACCATATCCTACGGCTTTATTCACAAAACAAATCTATTGAAAATCGCACCTCAAGTATTTACGGAGACGATCTCTCATGAAATTTCGCCAGCTCGGAAAAAACGGTCCTCGCGTATCGGCAATCGGCCTCGGCTGCATGGGCATGTCCGATTTCTATTCCACGCATCACGATGAAGCCGAAGCGCTTGCGACACTCGACCGAGCACTCGAACTCGGTATTACGCTGCTCGATACCGCCGACATGTACGGTCCTCACACGAATGAAGAACTCGTCGGCCGTGCGATTCGCGGCAAACGCAATCGGGTCTTTCTCGCAACCAAATTCGGCATTGTGCGCGACCCCGCCGATCCGGCCGCGCGCGGCGTCAACGGTCATCCCGACTATGTGCGCAAGTCGATCGAAGGCAGCCTGAAACGCCTGGGCGCCGAGCATATCGACTTGTACTACCAGCACCGCATCGATGCGACGGTGCCGATCGAGGAAACCGTCGATGCGATGGCGGAACTTGTCCGCGCAGGCAAGGTGCGTTATTTGGGTCTAAGCGAAGTCTCGCCCGCGACACTCGAACGCGCGCATAAAGTGCATCCGATCACCGCCGTGCAGAGTGAGTATTCGCTTTGGTCGCGCGATCCGGAGAGCAACGGCGTGCTTGCGGCCTGCCGGCGGCTGGGAATCGGCTTTGTACCCTATAGCCCGCTTGGCCGCGGTTTTCTGACCGGCACGATCCGCAGTCCGGAAGATTTCGCCCCCGATGATTTTCGCCGCACAAACCCGCGTTTTCAGGGTGACAACTTCAAACGCAATCTTGAGCTTGTCGAGAAAATCGGAGCGCTCGCAAGCCGCAAGGGCGTCAAACCCTCTCAGCTTGCGCTCGCCTGGGTGCTCGCCCAGGGCGACGATCTCGTGCCGATCCCGGGCACGAAACAGCGCAAATATCTTGAAGAGAACATTGCAGCCACAGAGCTTGCGCTTTCGTCCGATGAGATTGCAGCAATCTCCGCAATCTTCCCGCCCGATGCCATCGCTGGCGCGCGTTATGCCGAGCAAGCCATGCACCTGCTAAACGGCTGAACAGTCTCCTCCATAATAAATTGGGCGGCGCATAAGCCGCCCAAAACACAACCCGCTCGCCCCCTGACAACTGGGCCGGCCCCCTTGCGGCGGCCTCAACCTTAAGAGTAGCGAGGCCGGCCCAGAAGATTTATCTCATCTCACCACACGACCTTAACCCCGCCACGTCCGCCCCAGCTCTGTCCGTGGTCGAAGGAAACGTTGTAGTTGACATTCGCGAAGACGGAAGCGTTCTGGTTCACTTGCGTCGATACACCCAGATCAAGCTGTGTCCAACTCCCGCCC